>Ga0134125_10000256_pt1 | contig 76373 bp, 73 predicted proteins | sample KB31751_FD_96464 | JGI IMG/M metagenome (GOLD analysis project Ga0134125, IMG submission 96464) | Terrestrial soil microbial communities with excess Nitrogen fertilizer from Kellogg Biological Station, Michigan, USA - KB3-175-1 | ecosystem: Environmental > Terrestrial > Soil > Unclassified ... | reverse complement strand
CTGAGCCGGCAAGGTGAGACTGCAATGCAGGGATCTGTTTCAGAGTTCTTGAAGCCCCGCGTGGTGAAGGTGCAGCCCGTTGCCCCTCGCCAGGCGCGCGTCACCATCGAGCCGTTCGAGCGTGGCTTCGGCCATACGCTCGGCAACGCGCTGCGGCGCGTGCTGCTCTCGTCCATGCCCGGCAGCGCCATCACCGAGGCGGAGATCGAAGGTGTGCTCCACGAGTACACCAGCATCGAGGGCGTCCAGGAGGACGTCGTCGACATCCTGTTGAATCTCAAATCGGTCGCCATCCGCATGCACTCGCGCGACAGCGCAGAGATACGGCTGCAGAAGAAGGGACCGGGTCCCGTGACCGCGGGCGACATCCAGACCGACCATGACATCGAGGTCGTCAATCCGGAGCTCGTGATCGCCAACCTGACCAAGGCGGGTGAGCTCAGCATGACGCTGCGCGTGGAGCGGGGCCGCGGCTATCGTCCGGCCGCCGCGCGCGCGGCATTCGAGGAGCAGTCGCGTCCCATTGGCCGTCTGCAGCTCGATGCGTCGTTCTCCCCGGTGCGCCGCGTGACGTACTCCGTCGATGCGGCTCGTGTGGAGCAGCGCACCGACCTTGACAAGCTGGTCATCGACATCGAGACCAACGGCACCATCGATGCGGAGGAGGCTATCCGCCGCGCGGGCGGGATCCTCAAGGATCAGCTGTCGGTGTTCGTGGATCTGCAGGGCGAGGAAGAGGCCCAGACCAAGGTCTCGGAGATGCAGTTCGATCCGATCCTGCTGCGCCCCGTGGATGAGCTCGAGCTCACCGTGCGCAGCGCCAACTGCCTCAAGGCGGAGAACATCCACTACATCGGCGATCTGGTGCAGCGCACGGAGGTGGAGCTGCTGCGCACGCCGAACCTCGGCAAGAAGTCGCTGACTGAGATCAAAGAGGTGCTGCAGAGCCACGGGCTGATGCTCGGCATGCGGCTCGAGGGCTGGCCGCCGCCGAGCCTGAAGCATGACGACGGCCGGGACGTGATCTAAGGGCGATTCATGAGACACCAACTTTCCGGCCGGCAGCTGTCGCGTAACAGCCCGCACCGGCACGCGCTGATGCGGAACATGAGCGTGTCGCTGCTGCGGCACGAGACCATTCGCACCACCCTGCCGAAGGCCAAAGAGCTGCGGCGGGTCGTCGAGCCGCTGATCACCCTCGGCAAGAACGACGGGGACGCCAACCGGCGCCTCGCGTTCTCCCGCCTGCGCGATGCGGAGGTGGTCGAGAAGCTCTTCGCTGAGCTCGGACCCCGCTTCAAGGCCCGTCCTGGCGGATACACGCGGATTCTGCGCATGAGCCCGCGGCCCGGTGACTCCGCGCCGATGGCGCTGATGCAGCTGGTCGAGGGACCGGCGGCTGCAGCACCGGCCGAAGAGGCCGGCAAGAAGAAAACCCGCCGGCGCGCCAAGGCGAAGACCGAAGGCGAGGCGAAGGCAGAAACCGCAGAGAAGGCCGAAGGCGAGGCAGCGCCTCGCCGGCGTAAGAAGAAGGCCGCCGCGGCCTGATTCAGCCGCTGGCTGTTCCAATCCGAGGAGTTACTGCGCCGGCCATGAGCCGGCGCAGTCGTCCTTGCGCCATCCGCATGGCTCCCCCGGCGCCTGGATCGCATTGCGCCTCGGCCGGGCGTATTATTTCCCCGAAATAGAGCAAAAACCGCTGCGGGCGGACAAGAAGCTTTTCCGGTTCTCTCAGCAGGCGCGCCGCCCGGGCATCGGCTTGGGTCAGCGATAAGTCTTTTCGGCTCAACTTGGGAGGAATGACAATGTTGAAAGGCTTTAGAAACTTTCTGATGCGCGGCGACGTCATCGTCGTTGCCGTCGGCCTGGTCATCGCGCTGGCTTTCAGCAACCTCGTCAAGGCCTTCACCGACAGCATCATCAATCCGCTCATCGCCGCCGCTCAGTCCGGCGTCAAGGGCCCGGGGTTGGGCTGGCAGCTGGTCAGCGGTGGCGGCGACGCGACGTTCCTCAACCTCGGTGCGTTCATCTCGGCCATCATTTATTTCATCATCTTCATGGCAGTCGTGTACTTCGTCATCGTTCTGCCCTACAAGTCGGTGATGGCCCGGGTCGGAAAAGCCGTATTCGGCGATCCGCCCCCGACCAAGACCTGCCCGGCGTGCCTGTCTGACGATCTGAATCCCGCCGCAACCAGGTGCAAGCACTGCGGCTTGGATATCGCGCGCTAGTAGAAACCCCATTCGAGCTTGGCGAGGACGGTAGTTCCCGAGAGGGTCTGCCGTCCCTGGAGGAGATTCGGATTCAGCGTCAGGCCGTGATTCCACACGACGTGGAGGACGCGGTTCGGCCGAATGATCCACTCGAGCAGAGTGTTCTCCGAGACCGCGCCCGATACGCTGTCGTATTGAACCAGCGCCTGCAGCGTGAGATCGGTCGTGAACGAGTAAACCAGCTTGAGGCGCTGGGCGCGCACGGAGCCGCGGCCCTGCGGGCCATGGAACCAGATCAGCGCAGGCTGCAGCACCGCATTCAGCCGGCCGCCGAGCGTCGAAACGTTGAAAGCGGGATAGGAAGCCTCGTAGTGGCCGTCGTAAAGGCCGCCCGCCTCTCCCTCCAGAGTGACCCAGCAGGCGCGCGAAGGGGGGCTCGTAAGGCCCACAGCGACGTTGGTGAAGCGATATTCTCCCGCCGGCAGGCTGACACCAGGGACGATCTCGTAGGGTGCGGTCAGCCGCTCGTAGCTCGGGGTCACCTGGAACCAGCCCGCCCAGCCGGATTGGGCCGTCGCCTGTAGCGGAGCCAGGATCCAATCCGCGCTCTCCACCCGGTTTCGTGTATCGAGAACCAGCGTGTACTTGCCGAGGATGTCGAGCTGACGTACCCACGACAGCGCGCTGTCCGCCGGCGGCCGCGGCTGCCAGTTGACGTCGGCGAATACCTGCCGGGTGCCCGGCCGCTGGAGGAAGCCCATCGCCGGATCGAGCGCCGGGCCGTAATCGTTGTAGCTGAAGTCCATCCACCAGAGGTCGTTCGGGTAAGCGATGTCCACGCCGTAGCCGTCCGGGCTGCCCGCGGCCGACTGACCCGAGGAATGCGCAGCCCAGGTCGCGATGCTCAGGTTCTTGTCGCCCGCGAAGCTGGACGTGTTCCAGGTGCTGTCGACGCTCACGAGCGTGTTGTCCACAGCGCCCGTGGGATCACCATGGGTCATCAGCGTGCCGACCCGCCAATGGTCGCTCATGTTGTAGACGGCCCGCCCGGCAAAGAGGTTCGTGGCATCCGACACTGCGGACCGCCCCATTTGCATATCCAGCATTCCCAATGTCCATGCGCCCGCGTGGCCGAGCACCTTCACTCCAGCGTCCGCGGGCACGGCGACGCCGCTGATCAAGCCGACAGTCTGTGAATAGAACGGAATGAAATACTGTCCGAGATTGTGGCTGAAGGTGAAGATGTTGTTGCCGTCGAGGAAGAAGGGCCGCGTTTCCGGTACCGACTGCGCATAGGGCGAGACGGTGACGTTGAGGAGATTGGCCGGCGCATCCGAGAAGTCCGGCCGATAGGTAAAAAGTCCGGCCAGCTGCGGAGTCGGGTTGTACTTGACGTCGAATCCCCCATTGCTCGAGGTGCCACGCCCGTCGTCATATCGGACGAGAGCGTATGGGTCGAGCTCGAACCCAGATCCTTGTCTGAGCCCCGAAGCGCCGGTCAGCCGCCCTTCCCGCTGCAGGTCGGTAGCCGAGGCGTTGATGTTGATACCGGACCATGCCATGGTGAGCAGCGCGCGCGGTACATATCGGCTGACGTTGAGACCCCAGGTTGTCTGGCGCACGCTGAACTGCAGGCTGCGCACATCGATCTCGATCTGCGCGGTCCAGCCGCGTGAGTCGCGCTTTGCGATCGCTCGCCAGTAGCCGTTCCAGCTGTAGTCGACCGGCGACCCGGTATTCGGGTTGAGATAACCAGGCGAGATGACTCCGTCGGCCCTCGCGCCGCGCGCGTTGATCTGGAAGACGTAGGCCAGCTTCTTCTGCGCGAACGTATCGAGAACGACGGTGACGCTGTCGTCGTTCGACTGATCGCCGTCGCGCTGCAGGGTATGTACGGACACCTTCGAAGCATCCGGGTCGTCGCAGCGGATGCCCAGATAGACATGGCCGCCGTCACGCAACAGCCGCACGCTGGTCGTGAACGGCGTCGGCCTGCCGGGAAATGGATTCTGCTGCACGAGGCTGATCGAAGGCGCGGCGCGCCACACACGCGAGGTGAGATCGCCGTCCATCGCCACCGGCTCGCTTGCCTGCCCGATGGTCGTGGAAGGGACGCCGTCCTGCGCTGTCGATGCGGCCGCCCCTGCCGACCCCGGTGGCGCAACCGGTGCAAGCGACGCAGCGGACGTGGCCGATGCGCCCGCTGCGGCCGACGCGACTGACGGGGCCACGCTGAGGATGGCGCAACCACCGCAAAGCAGCAGCGTAATTGCCGATCGCATGGGAGTACCCGAACCCTGACCGGCCGCGATACTGCTTGTGGAATGGGGCCGCCCTCAATGCGCGCACGCCCGGTACGGCGCGCCAGGACCCGCGTCCGGCGTACCGGGATTGACGCTCGGCGACGAGAGCTGCAGTTCATGAGGCTCGTGCGCGTCCGGACGCTCTGGCGCAGCGGCCGGCGTGTTGCCACCGGTTTCGGGTGCGACTAACCTTTGCTTCGGATCGGGCGCATCAGCAGCCCGTGCTCCGTCGACAGGTCCGTATGTCCGCAATGCAACTGGATCCGACTACGAGCGATGGCGTTCCGACTCTGAACGCAGCCGCGCTCCTGCGCCTGTCGGTCGCGGTCGCAGTGCCGGTGTGCGTCTTTGCGCTCCTCTGGAATCTTTCGGTAGTGCACTACTACCTCATGGTCTCGGATCCGGCGGAGCGGGCGGACTTCACGGCGCCCGTCGCGCGGGCGATCCAGCACGCGCTGCTGCTGCCGCTGTTGATCGGCGGCTATTTCCTCGCGAGCGTACTGGCCGCGCGCGACGGCAGGCGCTGGCGGGCTGTGCTCGAGCAGCTCGCATTGCTGGCCGCGTTCTCGCTGCTCGTGCGGCCGGTGGGCTTCCTCGCCATGTGTCTCGCGCCCGGGAGCAACGGGGAATCCTTCGATTTCGCGCACTTCGCGATGGAAATGGATCTCGATTCGTGGCTGTCGACTGCCGTCAATTACTCGCTGATCTATGCTCTGGGGCTTTTCATCCTGCTCGCGGCGATCGTGCTCGCCAAATACCGGCAGGAGCAGCTGCGCGCGGCGGCCATGCGCGCCAACTGGCTGCAGGCGCAGCTGGAAACCCTCCGGGTGCAGCTGCATCCCCATTTCCTGTTCAACACGCTGAATACCATCTCCGCGCTGGTCGGCTCGCGGCCGGAAGAGGCCCGTGACCTCATCGCGCAGCTCGCGGCGCTGCTGCGCGACAGCATCGACGGCGCGGGCGGGGAGTTCTATCCGCTGCGGCGCGAAGTGGAGCTCGCCAACAAGTATCTGCGCATCATGGCCGCCAGGTTCGGCGCCCGCCTCAAGCCGGTCCTCGATGTGATGCCGGGGCTCGAGGACTGCGCCGTCCCGCATGGACTCCTGCTCACGCTGCTCGAGAACGCCGTCACTCATGGCGTCTCGATGATCATCGGCGACAGCGAGCTTTCCGTGCGCTGCGCGCTGGAACGCGAGCTGCTGGTCATCGAGGTCCGCAACCGTTACGACGCCGACGCGGCACCGCTGCCGGCGCGTCGCGGTGGCCTGTCCGCTCTGACTACGCGTCTCAGCGCGCTCTACGGGGATGCATTCCAACTCCAGTACGGCGGCAATGGCGCCGGAATCTGGTACACGCGCGTGACGTTGCCGGCCGATCGCGAAGTCGCCGAAACAAGAGCGGCGGCCATCGGCGCGCGCGCGGTGGCACAACGGGTGCTGACATGATCCGTGCGCTGGTCGTCGACGACGAGCCGCCGGCGCGCGATCAGGTGCGCGAGTTCCTGAGCGCCGAGCCGGACGTGCTGGTGGTCGGCGAGAGCGCCGATGGCGAGGATGCTTTGCGTCAGATTCGCGCGCTCGAGCCGGACCTGCTGTTCATGGACATCCGCATGCCGCGCATGTCCGGCCTGGAGGTGTTGACCTCGGGTGGCGCCGAGGCACGCCTGCCTTACACCATCTTCACCACCGCATATGCCCATTACGCGGTCGAGGCTTTCGCAGTGGAGGCGCTCGATTACCTGGTGAAACCCCTCGAGCGCGGCCGCTTCCGCGAGGCGGTGGAGCGGGCGCGGCGTTATCTTGCCCGCGACGCCTCGCTCGCGCCGCAGATCGACCCCGAGACCCTGCGCACTTTTCTCTCGCGCATCGAGGAGTTGAGCGGCGCTCCCCGGCGCGAGCGCCTGGGCGTCAAGGTGGGCCGCAGAGTGCGGTTCCTCGAGTTGCCGCTCATCGAGTACGTCAGCGCGGATGGTGATTACGTGGCGATCCATTTGCAGGGCGATGAAGTGCTTCGGGCCCGCGACAGCATCGCGGAGCTGCAGGCGCGGCTGCCGTCTTCCAGGTTCCTGCGCATTCATCGCTCACTCATCGTCAACCTGGACTGTGTCAAAGAGTTGCGTTCCAACAGGCGCGGCGGCTATACGCTGGTCACTGCAAGTGGTCATCGCCTTGCAGCCGGTGCCACGTACGCGTCCGTCGTGGAAGCGCTCATCTCCGATCCTCACTTGCGCGGCCAACAGCCGTAGCGTACAGTTCCCCGCGTCTTAGGTGTCCCGCCGGAGCTCTGCGAGCTGCGGCGGGGTTAAACGGGAAGCCGGTGAAGCATTCCAGCGGAATGAACAGACCGGCGCTGCCCACGCAACGGTAAGCGAGTCTAAAGGACGGCGTATACCACCGGCTGGATGCTCGGGAAGGTGTCGTCCCTCGGAGAATTCCTCCACTCGTGAGCCCGGAGACCGGCCTGAGACATGTTCGGCGGCTCGCGCGGGTCGAGGCCGGAATGCGTGACGTCCGTCGCGCGGTCCTGCATTTTCCCTGCCTGTCGCCTCGTGATCATTACTGATCGCGCGTGGTGCGCGTGGAGGCTGACAGGTGGATTTCCGCTGGCTGGCAGCGCCGCTCGGCGCTGTGTTGCCGCTTTTTGCGAGCGCGCAGGATGATGTTTCCGAGGCTCTCCCTCCCGATCCGGTCATCGTAACGGCGTCGCGCATGGCGGAGCCGCTTACTGCGGTCGTCGCGTCCGTCACGGTCATTACCCGCGCCGACATCGATCGTTTGCAGCCGCATTCGGTATTGGAGCTGCTCGGCGGACTCACCGGACTCTTCGTTGCGTCGACCGGTGACCTCGGCAAGAGCTCCAACCTGTTCGTGCGCGGGACCAACGCCGATCACGTGCTGGTCCTCGTCGATGGCATCAAGATCGGCTCCGCGACGACCGGTCAGGCGGCGCTCGAACAGCTTCCCATCGGACAGATAGAGCGCATCGAAATAGTGCGCGGCCCAGGCTCGAGCCTGTACGGCTCGAATGCGATCGGCGGCATCATTCAGATCTTCACGCGTCACAGTGCGCCCGGAGTCCCCGGGCGACCGTCATTCGAGCTGACGGGAGGCAGCCACCAGACCTGGCAGGCGCAGGGCGGGTACTCCGGCAGCAGTGGCCCCCTCTGGTACAACGCCAGCGCCGGCGGCCTTTACACCGGCGGCATCCCGGTGTGCGCCGCCGGCGCGCCAACGACTGCGCCTTGCTACACGACCGAGCCTCGCCAGGGCTACTGGAGCGGCTCGGCGGCCGTGAGCGGCGGATATCAGATCAGCGACGCCACCCGGGTATCCGTCGACTGGCTGCGCGCCAACGGCGACAACCGGTACGACGGCGACGTGTTCAGCGGCAACGAATCACACGTGGTGCAGCAGGCCGCCGGGATCGCGCTGCAGACGGCGCCACTGGCAAGGTGGGGGATGTCTCTCACTGCCGGCCAGAGTCTCGACGAATCCGCACAGCTCTTCGACGACGCGCCGGACGGTTTCTTCGACACGCGCCGCGAGACGCTCTCCTGGCTCAACGACTTGCGCCTGGCCGCCGCCCAGAATCTGCTGCTCGGTGTCGATCAGGAGCGCGACACGATCGGCAGCGATACCGGCTACGCGGCGCGGTCGCGCGAGGACACCGGCGCCTTCGGCTCCTACCGCCTCACTCCGGGGTGCTTGGACCTCGAGGTCTCGGCGCGTCACGATCATGATCAACAGTTCGGCAATCACACCACGGGCGCCGCGGCCGCGGCGTGGCGCTTCACGGATGGCGTGCGGCTCACCGCCTCCTGGGGCGCCGCCTTCAAGGCCCCCACCTTCAACGATCTGTATTTCCCGTTCTTCGGTAACCCAGCGCTGCGCCCGGAAACCTCCCGCAGCACCGAGGTCGGTGTCGAGGGGGACCTCGCGGCCCGTACGGAGTGGGCAGTCAATGCCTATGAGACCATGATCGACGACCTCATCGAATACAACCCGGTGACCTTCGGTGCCGACAACATCGATCGGGCGCGCATCCGCGGCGTCGAGCTGCATCTGATGACGCAAATCGCGGGCACCGAGGGCCGGCTTTACACCACCTGGCTCGATCCGCGCGACCGGGGCGCGAACCGGGGTGCGGTGCTGCCGGAGCGAGCCGAGGAGTCCGTGCGCCTCGACCTCGACCGGGATTTCGGTGCGTTCACCGCCGGTACTTCGCTCGCCCTCGTCGGGCGCCGGTTCGATGACCCGGCCAACACCGAGCGGCTGGGCGGCTACACGACGCTGGACCTGCGCGCCGGCTGGCATCTCGATTCCCTCTGGATGCTGCAGGCGCGGATCTCGAACGCCCTGAACCGGGATTATGAGACCGACCTGTATTACAACCAGCCGCGCTTCGGCGCCTACCTCACCCTGCGCTACACCCCGAGGAGCAGCTCATGACGATTGCACTCACGACTCGACGACTGGCCGGCTTCTGTGCTCTCGCGGCGCTCATGATCGCTACCCGCTCCGGACACCTCGGGACCGCGTGGTCACCGCCCGATGCTTCCTGGGCCGTTCTCTATCTCGCCGGCTTTTATCTCGGGCGCGAGTGGCGTTGGGCGCTGCCCACGCTGATGTGCAGCGCCATCGCAGTGGACTTCATCGTCATCAAAGACTTCGGTGTCAGCAGCTACTGTGTGACGGTAGCCTATGTATTCATGCTGCCGGCGTATGCGCTCCTGTGGCTCGGAGGTGCCTGGATGCGCCGCGCATACCGGCACGTGCCCACCGACCTGGCGCGCTGGGCGGCGAGTCTGGGACTTGCCGCGTCGCTTTGCTTCCTGGTGACCAATGCGACTTTTTACTGGTTGGGCGGCCGCATCGCCGACCCCAGCCTCGGCGGCTGGTGGCAGAGCTTCACGCACTGGTACCCCGGATTCGTCGGCGTTCCTTTCGTGTACACAGGCATTGCTGCGCTGCTGCAAGCTGCGTTCGCGCGGGCTGCGCGAACACCTGTGCAAGCCGATGCCCGCTGAAACGCCTCCGCCGCAGGACTCGTCGCAGGCGCGCCATCGCGAGCGTATGCGGCGCCGAAAGGCGGTGGTGGATGCCCGCATCGCTGCGGCCGCTTCGGATCGCGGCGTTCTCCTGGTGTTGACCGGCAACGGCAAGGGAAAGAGCTCCTCCGCCTTCGGGATGCTGGCGCGCGCGCTCGGCCACGGAATGCGCGTCGGGGTGGTGCAGTTCATCAAGGGGCGCGGCTCGACGGGCGAGGAGCTGTTCTTTCGCCGCTTTCCTGAAGTGGCGTATCACGTGATGGGTGAGGGATTCACCTGGGAGACGCAGGACAGAGAGCGTGACGTGCGCGCCGCGCAGGCCGCATGGGCCGTTGCCGCTGCTCTGTTGCGCGATCCGGAGGTGGCGCTGGTAGTGCTCGACGAGCTCAACATCGCGCTGCTGTACCGCTATCTGCCGCTGGCCGAGATCATCACCGCGCTGCGCGCGAGACCTGCCCGGCAGCATGTCGTGATCACGGGCCGCGGCGCTCCCGCCGAATTGGTCGAGCTCGCAGATACGGTGACCGACATGCGGCCGGTAAAGCACGCGTTCGAGGCCGGTGTGCGCGCACAGCGAGGTATCGAGCTGTGAAGGAGCTGGTTTTGGGCGGCGTGCGCTCCGGCAAAAGCCGTTATGCGGAGCAACAGGCGCGCGCGAGTGGTCTGCCGGTCGTCTACATCGCTACGGGGATTGCCGGCGCAGATGCCGAGCTCGAGGAGCGCATCCGCCGCCACCGCGCGTATCGACCAGCCGAATGGACCACGGTGGAAGAACCCGTGGCGCTCGGTGCTGCACTCCGGGCCCACGCGGGCATTCAGTGCTGCCTGCTGATCGAATGCCTGACGCTGTGGCTTGCCCATCTGCTCACGTCCGGTCCGATAGACCGGTTGGAATCGGAGCGCGCGAGTCTACTGCACGCGTTGCGTGAGATCCCTGGACGCGTGGTTCTCGTGAGCAACGAAACCGGACTCGGCCTCATGCCCCCCGGCGAGCTGAGCCGCCGCTTTCTCGATGTCAGCGGCGAGCTGCACCAGAGCCTCGCTGCCTCGTGTGATCGCGTTACCCTGGTCGTGGCCGGGTTGCCGCAAAGACTGAAAGAGGCTTCCCCATGACAGCTGACTCATGCTGGCTCGATGCCGATCTCAGGCCAATCGACACGCGCGCGGCGGAGGTGGCGCGCGCACGACAGGAGACCCTGACGAAGCCGCCCGGCTCGTTGGGCGATCTCGAAGCGCTCGCCATCCGGCTTGCCGGGTGGCAGCACCGCGACCGTCCCAGCCTGGAGCGGGTGCACATCACCGTATTCGCGGGCGATCACGGCGTCGCGGCTGAAGGCGTGTCGGCTTTCCCCCAGGCCGTCACCGTGGAAATGCTGCGCAACTTTGCTCGCGGCGGGGCGGCGATCAGCGTGCTCGCGCGCAGTCTCGGCGCCAGCTTCGAAGTCGTGAATCTCGGCACCGCCAGAGCCGTTACGGGCGGCGTGCATGACAATTGGCTCGGGCCAGGCACGGCGAGCTTTGCGTGCGGCGCGGCAATGAGCGAGGCGCAGCTCGCGGCGGCTCTCGCGGCGGGACGGCACAGCGTCGAGCGTGCTGTTGCCGCCGACGCGCAGCTCTATATCGGCGGCGAAATCGGCATCGGCAACACTACGGCAGCCGCGGCGCTCGCCTGTGCGTTGCTGCCGGCCGAGCCGGAAGCGCTCGCGGGACCGGGCACAGGTCTCGATGCCGAGGGGGTGGCCCGCAAGGCTGCAGTCATCCGACGCTCGCTCGAGCATCACGCCGGAGCGCTGGTAAACGCTGCGGAAATTCTGCGCCGGCTGGGCGGCTTCGAGATTGCCGCGCTCGCCGGGGCCTACGTTCGGTGCGCGCAGGTGGGCCTGCCTACAGTGATCGACGGATTCATAGCGACGGCCGCGGCCCTGATCGCGCGGCAGTTGCGGCCCGGCGCGGAAGCCTGGTGGCTGTTCGCGCATCGTTCGCGCGAGCCGGGTCATGCTGCGCTGCTCGCGGCGCTGAACGCGCGGCCGCTGCTCGATCTCGGAATGCGCCTCGGCGAGGGCAGCGGCGCGGCGATGGCAGTGCCGCTGCTGCGGCTTGCGTGTGAGCTGCACAGCGGCATGGCTACGTTCGCCGAGGCTGGAGTGTCCGAGCGGCTTTGATGGCGGCGGTGCGGCAGACGGCATGGCAGCGTGCTCGCGTGTGGCCGAGAGCAGCGCTCGTGGCCTTGCAGTTCCTGACTCGTCTGCCACTGCGTATCGAGCCCGCGCCTGATCCTCATGAGATCGGCGTTTCGCTGGCGTGCTATCCGATGGTTGGGTTTGCGCTCGGCATGATGCTCTGGGGTGCAGCTCTTGCGGTTTCGCGGATGCCAGTCCTCCTGGAGGCGGCGATCGTGCTTGCGGTGTGGGTTTTGATCACCGGCGCGCTGCACATCGACGGTCTTGCCGACACGGCGGATGCCTGGGTCGGTGGCCACGGCAATGCGGAGCGAACGCTCATGATCATGAAGGACCCCCGCTCGGGACCCGTAGCAGTGGCAGCAGTGAACTGCGTATTGCTGTTGAAGTTTTCGGCCCTGGCCGCGCTGGCGGCTCATGCCGCGCAGGTGGCCCACGCTCACGGGGCTTCCTGGCGCGATCCTCACCTGGCTGCCGGCTGCGTCCTGTCGCCGCTGCTTGCGCGCGCCGCGATTCCGCTGCTGTTCGCGCATACGCCCTATGTGCGGCCGCAGGGCATTGCCGCACAGCTGGCGGCTCATCAGTCCCGACGCGCAGGTGTTTTCGCCACAGGATTGACTGCGCTCTGCACGGTCGCCGCGTTCCGGATGCCGGGTGCGATCGCTCTGGGGGCCGCGGCGATCGCATACATCCTGGTGCGAAGGGGGCTCGTCCGCAGGCTCGGCGGATTCACCGGCGATGGCGCGGGAGCCCTGATCGAGTTGACCGAGGCAGCCTGTGTAATTGCCATCGCTGCCGCCGCATGAGGACCGCTCCCTCACAACCAGCGCGCGAGCGTGGCAAGCAGCGCCTCGCGCGCGGGCGGCCGCTGGGCGCTCAGCCTGATCCAGCGCTCGAGCCTGAACGAGCTGGCGTCGCGAACCCGGATCCCCGCTTCCCGCAGGCGCCTGCCGATACGTCCGGCATCACCGACCTCGGCCAACAGGAACGTGGCCGGGCTTTCCCGAACCTGCAACCGCAGCCGCCGCAGCCCTGCGGCCAGCTCGGCCCGCCAGCGCCACAGTCGCGGAATCGAGTCCGCGAGCCACTCGCGGGCGGCGGGCTCCATGCTCGCCTCGAGCATCGCCACGGCATCCCGGCCGATGACCCAGCTCGGCGCCTCCTCGACGATGCGACTCACCGTCCGCGGCGCAATCAGGTAAGCACCGCGAACACCCGTGAGCCCGAACGCCTTGTTGGGAGAATAGAGCCGCCAGGCGTCGGCTGCCGCCGTTTCGATCTCCGCGGCCCGGACGCTGCCGCAGAGAGAGGCATAGGCCAGATCGACGACCAGCGGGCCCCGGCGGGCCGCCGTCGCGATGAGCTCCTGGTCCCAGACTTCGCCGGTCGGATTGTTCGGGCAGCAGAGGAAGGCGAGGCTGCGTTGCCGTCTCTGCGCCCGCAGGAACGCTTCCGGGGAGGAGGCGCATACCACGCGCTTGCGGACGATCCCCGCACCGCGAGCGTATTCGGAGAAGGTCGGCGCCAACTGCAACACCGTCCTGTCGAAATGGCGCACGAGGCGGAGTATCAGCTCGCTTGCACCCGCACCCACCGCTATGCGGTCCGGCGCGACACCGTGCCATGCGGCGAGCCGTTCCCGCAGCCGTGTGTAGAGAGGGTCGGGATAACGGCTCACGTCCGCGGCGCGGACGGCCGCAAGCACCGGCGGACAAGGTCCAAGCGCATTGGCATTGCTGGAGAAATCGTAACGGGGCTCCGGCAACGAATCAGTGCCGCCGTGGACGGGCGCGAGATCAACCATGCGTGATTCCAAGGAGCAGGTGGGACAGGCGGATGACTGCGAACAGGCCGGCGGCGAGCCACGCGATGATCTCGCTGCGGCGCAGCGCCAGGGCGACGTCGCCCGCAGCAGGCCCGTCGGCCTGCTCGTTGAGTGCATAGACTCCGGGCTTGCGCAGCCTGATGCCGAGGCTGAGCGCGAGCGCCGCCATGGGCCATCCGGAGTTGGGAGAGGCCGTGCGCGCAGCTTCCCGCGGCAGGCGTTGCAGCGTCAGGCGCCGGTTGCCGCCGGCCAGCGACAGTGCGAGCGCCGTGAGGCGCGCAGGTATCAGATTCAACACGTCATCGGTGCGCGCGGCGAACTTGCCTGCCCATTCCCACTTGCCGCGATAACCCCACATCGCGTCGGCCGTGTTGGCAAAGCGGTAGACCGCTGCGCCCGGCAGCCCGAGCAGCGCAAACCAGAAGAGCGGTCCGACCACCGAGTCGGAAAGATTCTCGGCCAGGGATTCGAGGGCGGACTCGCGCACCTCCCCGGCGTCGAGATGCGCGGTGTCGCGGCTCACGATCCTGCGCAGCCGGGAGCGGCTGCTTTCGAGACCCTCAGCCAGCGCGCGTTCGACGGAGCCGACCTCCAGGAGCAGCATCCGCAGCGCAAACAGCGGCTTGAGCAGCAACGCCGTGGCCACCGCAGCGAGCCACGAGGGGCATTCCGCGAGCAGCATGCGCGCGCACCCGTATACGGCCGCTACGATCGCCGCGCCTGCGAGCCACGCCATCATTCCGAGGGTGAATGCGGCTGCCGGGCGCAACGCAGGCAGACGCCTGCCGATCCACCCAAGATAACTTCCCATCCACACGACCGGATGCAGACTTCGCGGCGGCTCGCCGAGCCATCGGTCGATCAACATCGCAAGCACGAGGCTCATGCAATCCGCGGTCCGCCGTTGGAACGAGCGCCGCAGAGTAAGCCATCAGTGGAGTATTCAACAACATGTTTTCACGAACGGTGCCGCACAAGACCGGGTGCGCGCGCGTGCGCGTGGTCCGGTATCCGGCGCCGGCGGGTGAGGCACACATGACGATTCCCAGGGCGATCGGACAGGCGACCGTGTTGGTTTGCACGACATGCGGAGCGGCAGGCGCTGCCGCGGGCGCGCTGCCGGCCGGTCTTCTTCTGGCGCGGCGCACCGCTGCGGCCTCGGCACATGCGGCGGCAGACGTGCGCGTAGAGGGCGTGCGCTGTCTTGCCAACTGCAGCCGCGGACCGAGCGCCGCGATCCGTTGCGACGGCGCGTGGACATACATATTCGGCCAGCTGGACGAGTCTCGCGACGGTCCGGCGCTGGTGGCGGGAGCGCGCCTGCTGGCTGTCGCCGCTGACGGCCTGCTGCCCTGGCGCGGTCGCCCCGAAGTCCTGAAGCGCACAGTGATCGCGCGTCTGCCGCCCGCCGGAATCGCGGGAGAGGCGGTGGAACCCGAGCCGCGTGACTGACTGGCGAAGCAACGGACCGGCAAGCGACGAACCGGCGGACCGCGGCGTGGGACTTGGTGGCGCGGCGCCCGGCAGCCCGCGAGCCCAGGACCCGGGAGCCCGGCGCTGACCGCGCTAACTTGCGCCGGATACGGCCCGGAATGCCTCGCGAGTCAGATTCTCGCAGCCTGTCGCGGTCACCGCGAGGTCGTCCTCGATGCGGATGCCACCGAATTTGCGCAGCGAGTCGGTCCGGCTCCAGTTGATGCGGGTCGAGCGCTCGTCGGCACGGGCGGCATCGAGAAGCTGCGGGATGAAATAGAGGCCGGGCTCCATGGTGACGACGAAGCCCTCCTGCAGCACGCGGGTGAGGCGCAGGTAGGGATGGCCCTCCGGCCGCGGGATGTCGCCGCCGTCCGGGGAGCGCATGAATCCGCCGGCGTCGTGGACCTCCAGGCCGAGGAGATGGCCGATTCCATGGGGCAGGAACACGCTGGTGGTGGCCGTGGCCACCGCCTCATCGGCGCTGCATGTGATGATTTCGGCCTCGCGCAGGACTTCGCCGAGGAGACGGTGGGCTCGCAGGTGGACCTCCCGCCAGTCGGCTCCCGGTTTGACACCGGCGCAAAGGGATTGCTGCATCCCATCCATGCGCTCGATCAGGGCGGCGAAGTCGGCGTCGCGGTGGGAATAGGTCCGGGTGATGTCACTCGCATACCCGGCGAACTCGGTTCCCGCATCGATGAGGAGGGAGTGCCGCTCGGTGGGCCGGGCGCTTTCCAGGACTTGGTAATGCAGGACGGCACCGGCCTCGTTAAGGGCGATGATGGGGTTGTAGGGGAGGTCCTGCTCGCGCTGGCCGCAGGCGGTGAGGAAGGCGAGCTCGATCTCGAATTCTGCAGCACCGGCTTTGAAGGCGCGGACCGCGGCGAGATGCCCCCGCGCGCCCAGCCGGCTGGCCTGGCGCAGGCAGGCGAGCTCGTAGGGAGACTTGGTCGCGCGGCAGAAATCGAGGTGCCGGATGAGGTGGGGCGGATTGATGTCGCTCATGCCCCACGAGGCGAATTCTGCCTGTGCATCGCCGAGGAACGCGGTGCTGCACAGGCTGGCAGGCAGCAGCCGGCGTGCCTCGTCCCGGTCGCGGCAGGGGCGAATATCGAAGTGCCGGGTCCAGTAGCCGCGGGGTAGGGCCGGTGGCTTGTACCAGTAGTCCTGGGGCTGGTGGAACACCAGCAAGGGGCGGCGGCCGGGCTCGAAGTAGAGGAAGCAGTCCGGGACCTCGAGGAGGGGAGCCCAGACCTTGAAAGGCGCATGGACCTCGAAGGGGTAGGTTCTGTCGTCCTGGAACACGGGCAGGAGTGACCCGGAGTGAACCAGGAGCGCGGAGTAGCCGCAGGCCTCGAGTGCCCGGGCGGTCCGCCGGGAGACCCCTTCGAGATGAGAGGCGAACAGAGCATCGAGCGCAGGGGGCTCGGCCAGGGGTTGGGACAACGGTTGGGCATGGGTGCCAACGTCTGCCATATGAGCCACTCCGGCAGGGAAAGGCGTCGATTGTAAGCCTTCGCACCCGGGAGGGGCCTCTTTGGGGCTGCGTCACTGCCCCGGCTTTGATTGTCGTTCCAGGGCGACAGCAAATTGCCTAGGCTGTTTCCAATCGCATGGTGACTCTATAAAATCCCGCGGCGCGACCCGTGAAGGGACTCGCGGAACGATAAAAAAGTCGTTCAGAACGCTCTCTTCGTATTGGCTCTCTCAACAAAGTATCGGGGTACCGATCGATGAACACCAAAGTTGCTCTTAGCGCGCTTGCTGCGGCACTGCTGCTGACGGCGTGTGCGAAGAATGATTCCTCCAGCACTGAGCCCAGCGCCGCTCCGCCGGCTTCTTCGCAGAGCAGCGCTCCGGCCGCTCCGCCCGCCGCGGCTCCGTCGGACAATTCGTCTTCGGGTTCGATGTCGAGCACGCCTCCGGCCGCAGCGCCGTCCGACAACAGCGCGCCTCCGGCTGCCCCGGCCAGCCCGGCGAGCCCGCCGCAGCAGTAAGCCGCCTCGAGCCCGGGAGGCTGTTGTCAGCGGCCTCCCGGTATTGGCTCCGCACGGCCTGGTCGGATCGCACGCGCGAGCCGTCCGGGCCGTGTTTCTTCAGGATTCCGGGAAGCCGACATGACGGTTAGTGTGCGCGATGCACGAAACACGGAAGGTGACCGCCTCTGGATCCAGAGCGTCTATCGCGATTACCTGGACGATCTGTCGCCGGCGGCCGGCACCGGCACTTTCCCCGCCCTCGGTGAGGTCGGACACCGCGAGCCCGACCAGCTCTTCCACTGGTTCGGCGATCCGAACAAGTTCCCCCTGCTCATTCTGCGCTCCTCCCAGCCGGTAGGCTTCGCACTGGTGGTGCGGGGCGCCGTGGGGACCGGCCCGCAGCGAAGCATCGGTCAGCCCTTGCCGCTGCGCCCGAATTCCCAGCCGCACCTGGGCTCGCAGCCGCGCTCGGTCATCGATTACCGCATGGCGGAGTTCTTCATCACGCGCGCCATGCGCCGCCTCGGTATCGGCGCCACCGCCGTGAGGCTCATCTTCAGCCGCTTCGCCGGCAGCTGGGAAATCACGGAATACCTGCGCAACGCCAACGCCGTCAGCTTCTGGCGCCGCGTGGTCGCAAGCTACACGCTCGGCAACTACCGCGAGCGCATCGTGAATGGCGAAGTCCGCCAAACGTTTCAGTCCGGCGCGCTCCAGGCCAAAGAGGGAGCACCTTGAGCAGGGATGAGCTCCGGACTGATCTCAAGAGCTCGCGGGAGCCCTCGCCAGGATCTCTTCCAGGGCGTAAAGCGTCTTTTGCGGAAAGCGCTCCGGAGGGTAATACCTGGTGATCACGGCGAGCGCGCGCTCGTACGAGTCGATGTCGAGGTGACGCAGGAGATAGCGCACGTCTGCTTCGTCGTGGAACTCCGCACCGATTCTCATTGCCAGGCACTTCATCGCCAGCAGGTACTCGGGTTGCGCGACCATGACTCGCAGGTGATCGAGCTCGAGGAAGGGAGCGAAGTCCGCGTTCTCGCTCAAGTACCCCTTTACCGCGTCATTGAGCCAGTGGCTGTCGAGGTTCGCGCGTGCCGCGACACGCGCCGCGGCCTCACGTACCGATCCCGCCGGCCGGAAGAGCGCATCCACGTCCTGCGTCGACGCTCTTGCGCCATATGCCAGGCACATAACCGCGCCGCCGACGAGGAAGATCTCGCCCTGCGTGCCGGTCTGGCGTAAATCCTCGTTGAGCATCTCAAGCAGCCGGCGGATATCCGCTCTCGTCAGGGGCGGCATCGTCTCAAACCCGATCGCCGACCGCCGCGTCGATGAAAATGTTTCGGCGGCGGAAGGGCGGGGGCGAACGGGTCAGCAGATGGAGCCGCAAACCCTTCAACGTGGACCCAAAAGCCGGTTCCGGGAGAGGCTCGATTGCGCGCACCCAGCCGGGCACGCGCACCGAGCGTCGCTCGCAGGTCTGCTCGATCATGGCAGCGATGTAGTTGCACAGGAAGGGTGTCAATGCCGTCGCCGGCCGCGCGGCGATCGCATCGCGCAGCTCTGTGGCTGTCCAGTTCGCGAGTAGCGTATTGAGCTCGGCAAGGGCAAAACCGGGTGGCGCTGGCCCGGCGCAGTCCTCGATGCACTCCTGCAGCCGCATTGCCGGGCTCGGCAGCGCCCGGCTCAGCACGTATGCCGACATGTCCAATCCAGCGTGTTCGGCGGCACGGCGAATGGCCGCCTTCTCCCGCGGCGATACGCGGATTTGAAGCTGCTCGCTCCGCGGGTTTTGGCTCATATGGAGAAGCCTATTGAAACTCAGTGCGAGTGTCAATACATTGTATTGACAGGGTTCCGGCCCGGGCGCTCGGGACGGCAGCTTCAGGAGTTTCGCGCGACCCTTCTGCGAGGTTCTTTGGCCACCAAAGGCCGCAGGTAGGCGCCGGTGTGCGAACGCGGATTGGCTGCTACCTGCTCCGGCGTGCCGGTGGCGACGATCTCGCCGCCGCCTTCGCCTCCCTCCGGGCCGAGGTCGATCACCCAGTCGGCGCTCTTGATGACATCGAGGTTGTGCTCGATGACTACGATCGTATTGCCTTGGTCGCGCAGCCGGAGGAGCACATCGAGCAGTTGAGCGACGTCATGAAAGTGCAGGCCGGTGGTGGGCTCGTCGAGAATGTATAGAGTGCGTCCGTGGGTCTGCCGGGCAAGCTCGCGGGACAGTTTGACTCGCTGCGCCTCGCCGCCTGAGAGGGTGGTCGCGTTCTGGCCGAGGTGGATGTAGGAGAGGCCGACGTCGGCCAGAGTCTGCAGCTTGCCCGCGACCGCGGGGACGTTCTGGAAGAAGCGCAGCGCCTCCTCGACGGTCATTTCCAGGACTTCGTGGATGTTCTTGCCGCGATAGCGGATTTCCAGCGTTTCGCGGTTGTAGCGCTGGCCTTTGCAGACGTCACAGGCGACGTAGACATCGGGGAGGAAGTGCATCTCCACCTTGATGACACCGTCGCCCTGACAGGCTTCGCACCGCCCGCCTTTGACGTTGAAGCTGAAGCGCCCGGCATCGTAGCCGCGCGCCCGTGCCTCGGGAACGGCCGCGAAAAGCTCGCGAACGGGCCCGAAGAGGTTGGTGTAAGTCGCCGGGTTGGAGCGCGGCGTGCGGCTGATCGGTGCCTGATCGATGTCTATCACATACTCGATGTCTTCGAGTCCCTCGATGCGCTCGCATGGCGAGGCATCGGGCGCACCCAACCGCCCGTTCACCTTGGCGGTCGCGTGGCCGAAGAGCGTGTCGATGATCAAGGTCGATTTGCCGGATCCGGAGACACCGGTCACGCAGGTGACGAGCCCCAGCGGAATTTCCGCGGTGATGTTGCGCAGGTTGTTGCCGGAGGCGCCGACGAGGCGGATCTGCTTGTCGGGAGAGCGCGGCGTGCGCAGCCGTGGCAGGGTGACCGTACGCTTGCCGCTCAGGTACTGACCGGTGAGCGAGGCCGCCGAAGCCTCGATGTCCTGCGGTGTGCCTTCGGCGACGATGTGGCCGCCATGCGCGCCGGCACCAGGTCCCAGGTCCACGACGTGGTCGGCCTCGCGAATCGCTTCCTCATCATGCTCCACCACGATCACGGTGTTGCCGAGGTCGCGCAGGCGCTTCAGCGTGCCGAGGAGCCGGGCGTTGTCGCGCTGATGCAGCCCGATCGAGGGCTCATCGAGAATGTACATCACGCCGGTGAGGCCGGAGCCCACCTGGCTCGCGAGCCTGATGCGCTGCGCCTCGCCGCCCGACAGCGTGTCGGCGCCGCGATCGAGCGTCAGATACTGCAACCCGACATCGGCGAGGAATCGCAGCCGCTGCACGACTTCCTTCACGATCGGGGCCGCCACCTCGCTGCGCCATCCTTCGAGGGTGAGCGCGCGACAGAGCTCGAGCGCGTGACCGACGCTGAGGCGTGTGACCTCGGGAATAGCCTTGTCGGCGACGAAGACGAAGCGCGCCGCCCGATTGAGGCGCGCCCCGCCGCAGTCCGGACAGGTGCGCAACCCGAGATACTTCGCCAGCTCCTCGCGGACCGTGGCGGATTCCGTCTCGCGGTAACGCCGCTCGAGGTTCGGCAGGATGCCTTCGAAAGGATGGCGTTTCACGGTCGGACGGCGCTTCGCTGCCGACGGGCCCTCGCTGTACCGGAACTCGATCAGCTCATCGCCGCTGCCGTACAGCAACACCTGCCGCGCCCGCTCCGGCAGCTCCGTCCAGGGGACCTCGATGTCGAAGCGGTAGTGGCGGGCGAGCGATTGGATGAGTTGAAAATAGTGGGTGTTGCGGCGGTCCCAGCCGCGCACGGCGCCGCTCGCGAGCGACAGGTCAGGATGCGTGACGACGCGCTGCGGATCGAAGAACTGCTGCGTGCCGAGGCCGTCGCACGTCGGGCAGGCGCCGGCCGGATTGTTGAACGAGAAGAGCTTCGGCTCCAGGGGCGGCACGCTGTAACCGCAGATCGGGCAGGCATGGCGGCTGGAAAACACGAGCTCTGCGCGCTGCGTATCATCCAGGAAGGTGAGGCGCGCGAGCCCGCCGGAGAGCCGCAGCGCCGTCTCGAAGGATTCCGCCAGGCGCTGCTGGGCATCGGGCCGCAGGCGCAGCCGGTCGACCACCGCCTCGATCGTGTGCTTGCGCTTCGGATCGAGCTGAGGCAGGCCTTCCATTTCATGGATGCGGCCGTCGATCCGCACACGCACGAAGCCCTGATCGCGCAGCGAATCGAGAATCTCCGCGTGCTCGCCTTTGCGGTCGCTGACCATCGGCGCGACCAGCGCGACAGCGGCGCCCTCCGGCAGCTTCAATACCTGGTCGACCATCTGACTCACCGTCTGCGCGGTGAGGTCGATCCCATGATCAGGGCAGCGCGGCGTTCCGGCGCGTGCGTAGAGCAGGCGCAGGTAGTCGTAGATCTCCGTTACCGTGCCGACGGTCGAGCGCGGATTGCGGGAAGTGGCTTTCTGCTCGATCGCGATGGCGGGCGAGAGGCCCTCGATGCTGTCGACATCGGGCTTGTCCATCATGGACAGGAACTGCCGCGCGTAGGCGGAGAGCGACTCCACGTAGCGGCGCTGCCCCTCCGCATAGAGGGTATCGAAGGCAAGCGACGACTTGCCGGAGCCGGAGAGCCCGGTGACCACGATCAGCCGCTCGCGCGGCAGATCGACGTCGACGCTCTTCAGGTTGTGGGTGCGTGCCCCGCGGACACGGATCTCTTGCATGGCCGGAAAAATTGCCGAGCGAAAATCAAGCCTTCGAGTGTACCCGTCACGGCCCCTTTGACCGAATAATTGGCCAATCGCAGAGCCTTTGCGGGTTCGCTAAGAGCCCGCGCCCGTCTACAATGGCGGTCTCTTCAAGAGGGCACACTCATGGCGCGCGGAGTCAACAAAGTCATCCTCATCGGACACCTGGGCGCGGACCCCGAGACGCGCGCCATGCCATCGGGCAGCAGCGTGGCGAATCTGCGCATCGCCACCACCGAGAGCTGGCGTGACAAGCAGAGCGGCGAGCAGCAGGAGCGCACCGAGTGGCACCGCGTCGCCCTCTTCGGCCGCCTGGCGGAAATCGCCGGGGAATACCTGCGCAAGGGCTCGCAGGTCTATATTGAGGGGAGCTTGCGCACCCGCAAGTGGCAGGACAAGCAGGGCAACGAGCGCTTCTCCACCGAGATCGTGGGCAACGAGATGCAGATGCTCGGCGGCCGCGGCGGTGGCGGCGGAGCGGGCGCGTCAGGGGCGGGCGCGTCAGGGGCGGGCGGCGCCGCCGCGGGCGGCATGCCGCGCGAGCCCATGCCGGAATATTCGGGTCCGGGCGCCGGTGGCGGCGGCGGGGCCGGTGGCGGCGAGCGGGAAGACTTCGACGACGACATCCCGTTTTGAGTTGTCCCCCTGCCGTTGGGCGGGACATAAGCTATTGATTTACAGACTGTTTTACAGCTGTAACGCAGTTCTGCGCGGCACCCGTGCGACGGGGTGGCCGAGGCCGTAGAATTGACGGATTCCCTCCCTATGTCCCGCCGCTACTTCATCAAGACCTTCGGCTGCCAGATGAACGAGTACGACTCCGCCCGTATGGCGGACGTGCTCGAGGCTGGCGTGGGCCTTGCGCGCACGGAGGATCCGGCCGAGGCCGACGTGCTGCTCATGAACACCTGCTCCGTGCGGGAGAAAGCGCAGGAGAAGGTGTTCTCCATGCTGGGCGAGTGGCGCAAGCTCAAGGCTGACCGGCCCCACGTTCTCATCGGCGTAGGCGGATGCGTAGCGAGCCAGGAAGGCGAGGGCATCACCCGGCGCGCGCCGTTCGTGGATATGGTCTTCGGCCCGCAGACCCTGCACCGCCTGCCCGACATGATCGCGGAGCTGCGCCGCACCGGCCGCTCGGTCGTCGACGTCAGTTTCCCGGAGATCGAGAAATTCGATCGCCTGCCGGAGCCGCGCGCCGAGGGCGCTACGGCCTTCGTATCGGTCATGGAGGGCTGCAGCCGCTACTGCAGCTTCTGCATCGTGCCATACACCCGCGGGGACGAGGTCAGCCGTCCGTTCGAGTCAGTGCTGCTGGAAGTGCGGCAGCTCGCAAGCCAGGGCGTGCGGGAGGTGACTCTCCTCGGCCAAAACGTCAACGCCTATGCCGGGCCAATGGCGGACGGCGCAGTCGTGGATCTCGCGACGCTCATCCACCACGTAGCGGCAGTGCCCGGCATCGAGCGCATCCGCTTTACGACATCGCATCCGCTCGAGCTCAACGACAGCCTGATCGAGGCCTTCGCGCACGTGCCGCAGCTCGCAAGCCACCTGCACCTGCCCGTGCAGAGCGGTTCCGATCGCGTGCTCGCCCTCATGAAGCGCGGCTACACCGCCATTGAATTCAAGGAAAAGGTCCGCAGGCTGAGGAACGTGCGGCCGGACATCTGCATCTCATCCGACTTCATCGTGGGGTTCCCGGGGGAAAGCGAGCGCGACTTCGAGGCGACGCTCACGCTCGTGCGCGACGTCGGCTTCGATCAATCGTTCAGCTTCCTCTACAGCCGCCGTCCCGGAACGCCGGCGGCTGCGCTCACCGACGAGACGCCGCCCGAGGTCAAGCAGGAGCGGCTGACACGCCTTCAGGCCCAGCTCGATGCACAGGCGCGCGCCATCAGCCAGCGCATGATCGGCACCGTCCAGCGCGTGTTGGTGGAGCGGCCGGCGAAGAAGGATGGTCGTGAGCTCGCGGGCAAAACCGAGAACAACCGCTGGATCAACTTCGGCGGTCCCGCCGACATGATCGGCCGTTTCACCCGCGTCACCGTGACCGAAGCAATGCCGCACAGCCTGCGCGGACGCCTGTGGCAGTAACCGTTCCCGAGGCGCTGCGCGAGTTCGATCTCGAGCCGTCGGATAACGCGCGGCTGGCCAACCTCTGTGGCCCGCTCGATGAGAATCTCCGTCTGCTCGAGGCGCGGCTCGACGTGCAGATCCGCCGGCGGGGAGACAACTTCCGGGTGCTCGGCGCGCGCGCGAGCAGTGCCGAGGACCTTCTGCGGGAGCTCTTCGCCCTCGCCAGGGAAGAGGAAGTCACGCCGGAGCGCGTGCATCTGGCGCTGCGCGAGCGCGAATCCGGCCAGGTGCCTGACGACGTCGAGCCGGCGGAGCGCGGCATCCGCGTGCCGCGCGGCGGCATCCGCGCCCGCGGCCATCACCAGCGGGAGTATCTCGCGCACATCCGCAGCCGCGACCTGACGTTCGGCATCGGGCCCGCCGGCACGGGCAAGACGTACCTTGCCGTAGCGTGCGCGGTGGAGGCGCTGCAGGCGGAGACCATCCGGCGCATCATCCTGGTGCGGCCGGCGGTGGAGGCGGGCGAGCGGCTGGGATTTCTGCCCGGTGATCTCACGCAGAAGGTCGATCCGTATCTGCGACCGATGTATGACGCCCTGTACGAGATGTTGGGATTCGACAGGGTGACCCGCTTCATAGAGCGTAACGTCATCGAGGTCGCGCCGCTTGCCTTCATGCGCGGCCGCTCGCTCAACGATTCCTTCATCATCCTCGATGAGGCGCAGAACACCACCATCGAACAGATGAAGATGTTCCTCACGCGCATCGGCTTCGGCTCCAAGGCGGTGGTGACGGGCGATGTGACGCAGACGGACCTGCCCGCCGGCCGGCAGTCGGGCCTGAGTCATGTCGTCAGCGTGCTGCGCGGCGTGGAGGGAGTTGCATTCACCTTCTTCGATGCCCAGGACGTCGTACGCCACCCGCTCGTGCAGCGCATCGTGCAGGCGTACGAGTCGCGCACCAGCGGCAAGGGCGAGCCGCACAAGAGCGATCCGCAGCAGAGCGGCGAGCGACCTGCCGGTGGCGTGGCTCCCGGTCCGTCGGAGCAACAGACGTGAAGGCGGACAGGCAACTGCAGGTGGACGTGCAGCGGCGTGTCCGATCTTGGGCGCCGCGTACCCGTGATATCGCCACGTGGGCGGGTACGGCGCTCGGCCGACGTGCCGCCGGCAGCGAGCTCGGCATCCGCGTGGTCGGGTCCGCAGAAAGCCGGCGCCTCAACGCCCGCTATCGCGGCAGGGACAAGCCGACCAACGTGTTGTCATTTCCGCCGGCGCCGCTGCCGGATCGCGTACCCGGGGACGCGCGCCCGCTCGGCGACCTGGTGATCTGCGCTCAGGTGGTGCGCTCGGAGGCGCGGGACCAGAAAAAGGCGCTCAAGGCGCATTGGGCGCACCTCGTGGTGCACGGCGCATTGCATCTCGTCGGCTACGACCACGAGCGGGATGCGGAGGCAAAGCGCATGGAGCGCCGTGAAATCGCAGTGCTGCGCCGCCTCGGCTTCGCCAACCCCTACAGAGTCTGATCGAGATGGCCAAGGACATCAACACGACCGGAAAGTGGCTCAAGCGGCTGACGCAGACCTTTGCCGCGGAGCCTCAGGATCGCCAGGAGCTGCTGGAAATCCTGCGCGAGGCCCGTACGCGCGGGCTGCTCGACGCCGATGCGCTGCAGATGCTCGAAGGTGTGTTGGAGGTCTCCAACCTCCACGTGCGTGAGATCATGGTGCCGCGCGCGCAGATGGTGTTCGTGCGCCGGGACGATCCGGTCTCCCGGATCCTGCCGACCGTGGTCGAGTCCGGACACTCGCGCTTCCCGGTGATGGACCAGGACCGCGACGACATCGTCGGGATTCTCCTCGCCAAGGACCTGCTGCGCCTGTGCAACGACGGGGCGCGTGAGCGCTTCGACATCCGCGAGTTCATGCGGCCGGCGGTGTTCGTTCCGGAATCGAAGCGCCTCAATGTGCTGCTGAAGGAATTTCGCGGCAGCCGCAACCACATGGCCATCGTCGTCGACGAATACGGCGGGGTCGCGGGCCTGGTGACGATCGAGGACGTGATCGAGCAGATCGTTGGCGATATCGACGACGAGTTCGACGTCGAGGACGATCAGAACATCCGCAAGGAGGCCGAGCGCCTCTTTCTGGTGCGCGGCGTGACGCGCATCGAGGAGTTCAACGAGTATTTCGGCGCGCGCCTCTCCGAGGAGGAAGGCTTCGAGACCGTGGCAGGGCTGCTCATGAAGCAGTTCGGCAGGCTGCCGCGGCGCGGCGAGTCCGCCACCATCGACGGGTTCGAATTCCGCGTGATGAGAGCCGATCGTCGCCGCATCGATGCGCTGCGCGTCGTGCCGCCACGTGACGTGACGCCGCCCGATGGCCACACCCAGTCGGAGCAGGGCGAGTCCCACCCATGAGCACCCGACGCCTCGCTGCCGTTGCCGCTTCCCCGAGCGAGGAAGCCCCGGCCGCCCCCGTCGCGTCGGCCAGGCGGCCGTTGGCAGCGGCTATTTCCGGTCGCGCGACGCTCGTCGTGCGCAGGCTGCTGGCCTTCGGCGCCGGTGCCTTGCTTGCATGCGCCTTCGCGCCATTCGAATGGTGGCCGCTCGCCATCTTCTGTCCTGCGGTGCTGATGTGGCTGTGGGAGGAAGAGGCGCCGCGGGACGCGGCGTGGACCGGATTCTGGTTCAGCTTCGGCACCTTCCTCGCCGGCACTTACTGGATCTATTTCAGCGTCCACGTCCTCGGCAAGGCGCCAGTATGGCTGACCATCGCCATCATGCTGGGCCTGATCGGGATCATGGCCCTTTACAACGCGCTCATCGGCTATGCCGTGGCGCGCTGGCTGCCGCGCAGCGGCGCATGGCGCTGGCTGGTGGGCACGCCGGCGGTGTGGCTGCTCGTCGAGTGGTGGCGCGGCTGGTTCCTGTCGGGCTTCTCCTGGCTCTCGCTCGGCTATTCGCAGACCGATACCTGGCTCGCGTGGCTCGCGCCGGTCTTGGGTGTCTACGGCATCAGCCTGCTCCTGCTCATGAGCGCGGGGGCGCTCGTCGCTTTGGTGCGTGGCACCGCGCGGGTACGGCTGATTGCGGCGCTCACGCTTATCATTCCGTGGGCTGTCGGTGCGGCGCTCGCCCCCGTGCGCTGGACCCATGCCTCGGGCGCCCCGGTCTCGGTGGCGGTGATCCAGGCCGACATTCCCCAGGACGACAAATGGGTAGAGAGCGAGGCGCCGATGATCCTCGAGCGCTATCGCAAGATGACCGAGTCGGCGCTGGGCACGAAGCTCATCGTCTGGCCCGAGGCGGCGCTGCCTGACCTCGCCAACAACCTGCTGCCCTATATTGCGCTGGTCGATCGCGAGGCGCAGGCGCGCGGGTCGTCGCTGGTCATGGGCGTCGTGCGTGCCTCGGAGGACGGTGAGCACTACTACGATTCGATCCTGGGGCTCGGGAAAGAGGCGAGCTGGTATGCCAAGGACCACCTGGTCCCCTTCGCCGAATTCTTCCCGGTGCCGCACTTCGTGCGCAACTGGCTGCGCCTGATGACCCTGCCCTATGAGAGCTTCGACCGCGGCGGCACGAATCAGTCGCCGCTGCCGGTGGCCGGGCTCGAGCTCGGACCTACCGTTTGCTATGAGGTGGGATACGGCGGCTATATGCTGCGCATGCTGCCGAAAGCGGATGCGCTCGTGAACGTCACCAACGACGCCTGGTTTGGACACTCCACTGCGCGCTATGAGCAGTTTCAGATGGCCCGGATGCGCGTGCTCGAGGAGGGGCGGAGCATGATCATCGCGTCCAACGACGGCATCTCGGCGGTCATTGGGCCACGCGGTGAGATCACAGCGTCAGCACCGCCCTACCAGCCCTACGTACTGCGATCCTCCGTTACGCCCATGGCCGGGCTCACGCCGTTCGCGCGTGTTGGAAATTGGCTTATCGTGGGCCTCGCTTCACTCGGCCTCGCGGGCGCACTGTCGATCGGCGCCCTGCGCCGGCGCCCAGGCACAGCGGGTGCTACTACTCTCCCACCCCGGAGTCTGACATGACATTCCTTAGGCTGGCGCGTGCTCGCGCGGCACTGATTTCCTGGGCTCTCGTCGCCCTCGCCACCTTGCCGTTGATGAGCGCACAGGTCGCATCCGCGGCAACGTCCGCTTCCGCCGTGCAATGCACTCCCAGCGGGGTGGCGTCCCTGCCCGACTTTTCGCCGCTGGTGGCCAGGTATGGTCCGGCGGTCGTCAACATCGAAGTGATCGAGAAAGCGCCCGAGGGCGGCGACCAGGGCGATGACCCGCTCAACGACTTCTTCCGCCGCTTCGGCATCCCGGCGCCGGGCGGTGACCAGCAGCGCCACGAGGAGCCGGTGCGAGGCGCGGGCTCGGGCTTCATCGTAAGCCCTGATGGCTACATCCTCACCAACGGTCACGTGGTGGAGGGAGCGAGCCAGGTGACGGTGCGGCTGGTCGATCAGCGCGAGTTCAAGGCGCGAGTGGTAGGTACGGACGAGCGTACCGACATCGCCGTCATCAAGATTGCTGCATCGGGGCTGCCGGTCGTGCGCTTCGGCGATCCCGCGAAGCTCCGGCCCGGACAATGGGTGCTCGCGATCGGCTCGCCCTTCGGCTTCGAGAACAGCGCGACCGCGGGCATCGTGAGCGCCATCGGCCGCTCGCTGCCCACCGAGAACTACGTGCCCTTCATCCAGACCGACGTGGCGGTGAATCCCGGCAACTCGGGTGGCCCGCTCTTCAACCTGGATGGCGAGGTCGTCGGCATCAACTCGCAGATCTTCAGCCGCACGGGCGGCTTCATGGGAGTCTCGTTCGCCATTCCGATCGATGTCGCGGAGAACGTGGAGCGGCAGATCATCGAGGTGGGGCACGTGGTGCGCGGCAAGATCGGGGTCACCATTCAGGAGGTGACTGCGGACCTGGCGGACTCGTTCGGGCTCAGCAGTCCGCATGGGGCGCTGGTGAGCTCCGTGGAGAACAAGAGTCCCGCGGCAGCGGCAGGCATACAGGCCGGTGATGTGGTCGTGGCGGTCGACGGGCATCAGATCGATCACTTCGGCGAGCTGTCGAGCCGGATATCGAACATGCGCCCGGGCTCGGAGGCGACGCTGATGCTATGGCGGGATCACAGGGATCGGACGGTGCGGGTGAGGGTCGAGGAGCTGAAGGAGCCGCAGACGGCAGGGGCGGGCGGTGTCGCGCGGCCGGCGCCGGTAGTGCGCAAGCCCAATCAGCTGGGGCTCACGATACGGCCGCTGGCGCCGCAGGAGAAGGCGCAGGCGCGGACGGGGGGGAGCCTCGTGGTCGAGGGGGTGACGGGAGCGGCGGAGGTCGCGGGCGTCGAGCCGGGGGATATCATTTTGGGGGTGGACGGGAAGCGGATCTCGACGGTGGAGGAGCTGGAGACGGCGGCGAAGGTTAAGCGCAATAAGAGCATCGCGCTCTTGATTCAGCGGGAGTCGGCGCAGCTGTTCCTTCCCATAAACGTGCCATAAGAGCCTTACATTCGGCCGCGTCGGCCCGGCTGCAAAAGGCATTTTCCGGGACCGCCGTAAATCCATCCATGGAGGGTTTCCCGGGGCGCTGCCGCTTGCGATGGCGGGTCTCAGGGGCGCAAAAACATCCTGTTTTTGAGCCGCCCGGAAAATGCCTTTTGCATCCGAGCCGCCGCTCGTTCGTGTAAGCTTTCGAGCTTTAAATCTCTGATATTCAGGCGCTTTCTGATGGAAGAGCATTACGATCCGGCGGCTGTCGAGCGGGCGGCGCAGGCTTACTGGGAGGAGCATCGCTCCTTCGAGGTGAAGGAGCAGAGCGGGCGGGAGAAGTATTACTGCTTGTCGATGCTGCCTTATCCGTCGGGGCGGTTGCACATGGGGCACGTGCGCAACTACACCATCGGGGACGTGTTGGCGCGGTTCATGCGGATGCAGGGACGGAACGTGTTGCAGCCCATGGGTTGGGATGCGTTCGGGCTGCCGGCGGAGAATGCGGCGATGAGCAATGGAGTGCCGCCTGCGAAGTGGACGCGGCAGAACATCGATCACATGCGGGCGCAGTTGAAGTCGCTGGGGTTCGGGATCGACTGGACCCGGGAGGTGGCTACCTGTGATCCGAGCTATTACCGCTGGAATCAGTGGCTCTTCCTGCGGATGCTGGAGCGCGGGGTCGCGTATCGCAAGACGGGGGTGGTGAACTGGGATCCCGTCGATCAGACGGTGCTTGCCAACGAGCAGGTGATCGAGGGGCGCGGCTGGCGCACGGGGGCGCTGGTCGAGAAGCGCGAGATCCCGACTTACTATCTCAACATCACGCGGTATGCGGACGAGCTGCTCGGGGATCTCGAGCGGCTGCCGGGCTGGCCGGAGCGGGTCCGCCTGATGCAGGCCAACTGGATCGGCCGCAGCGAAGGTTGCGAGATCTCCTTCCCTTATGCCCCGGATACGCGGGCGGCGATGTCGGCGGAAGGGGCGCTCAAGGTGTTCACGACGCGCGCCGACACGCTGTTCGGTGCCACCTTCATGGCTATCGCGGCGGAGCATCCGGTCGCTCTCGCGGCGTCGTCTTCCAACCCGGTGCTCGCCGCCTTTATCGAGGAGTGCCGCCGCGGCAGCGTCATGGAGGCGGATGTCGCGACGCAAGAGAAGAAAGGCATGCGCACCGGATTGCACGTGCTGCATCCTTTCACAGGCAAGCCGATCGATGTCTGGGTCGCCAACTACGTGCTCATGGGGTATGGCGAGGGCGCGGTGATGGGCGTCCCGGGTCATGACGAGCGCGACTTCGAGTTCGCGCTGAAGAATTCATTGCCCATCGTGACGGTCGTGCGCTCCAAGACGGGCGCCTACGACGAAGTGCGCGCGCCCTGGATCCCTGAGTACGGCGAGTACGGGATCACGGTCAACTCGGGTGAGCTCTCGGGACTGGAGTTCCAGGCCGCGGTGGATGCGGTCGCGGCGAGTCTCGAGAAACGTGGTCTCGGCAAGAAGCGGGTGCAATACCGGCTGCGCGACTGGGGTATCTCGCGGCAGCGGTATTGGGGCTGTCCCATCCCGCTCATCCATTGCGAGACCTGCGGCGAGGTGCCGGTGCCGGACGAGCAGCTTCCGGTGGTGCTGCCGGAGGACCTCGTGCCGGACGGCAGCGGTAACCCGCTCGCCAAGTCGGCGGCTTTCCATCAATGCACTTGTCCGAAGTGCGGAAGGTCCGCGCGTCGGGAAACCGACACGATGGATACCTTCGTCGATTCCTCGTGGTACTACATGCGCTACGCGTGCCCGGACCAGGATGGCGCGATGGTGGATGAGCGTGCGGCCTATTGGCTGCCGGTCGATCAGTACATCGGTGGCATCGAGCACGCGATCCTGCACCTGCTCTACTCACGGTTCTGGACGAAGGTGATGCGGGACATCGGCCTGCTGCGGATCGACGAGCCGTTCACCAATCTTCTGACCCAGGGCATGGTGCTCAACCATGTCTACTCGCAGACCCAGGCGGACGGCCGCCGCCGCTACTTCAACCCTGCTGACGTGCGCTCGAGGCGCGACGCCGGTACGGAAGTGTTCGAAACGACCCTGCCCGCCGGGGAGACGATCCGTCTGGAGTACCAGGGGCTCGGCAAGATGTCGAAGTCGGAGAACAACGGCGTCGATCCGGAGGGCCTGATCAAGCGTTTCGGCGCAGATACGGCCCGGCTCTTCACCATGTTCGCCTCGCCGCCGGAGCAGACACTGGAATGGTCCGATGAAGGCGTGCAGGGCGCATCCCGGTTCATTCGCCGGCTCTGGAATGCCGTCTACGACCATGTGAAGCGCGGTCCGGCCGCAGGGCTCGATACCCGGGCGCTCACGGACTCGCAGCGCGAGTTGCGCCGCGCGGCACACCACGCGCTCGCGAAGTCGACCGACGACATCGGCAGGCGGCGTAATTTCAACACGGCGATTGCTGCCAGCATGGAGCTTCTCAATACGATCGGGCGCTTCGATGACACGTCGGACCTGGGTCGCGCCGTGCGTCACGAAGCACTGGAAATCACTGCTCTGATGCTCTCACCGATCGTTCCTCACGTCGCCCACGAGCTGTGGCGCGCGCTCGGGCACGAGCGGGCGGCGGTCGATGAGCCCTGGCCGGCCGTCGACGAGTCGGCACTGACACAGGATTCGGTCGAGTTCGTCGTGCAGGTCAACGGCAAGCTGCGCGGCCGGGTCCGCGTGCCCGCCGGAGCCGACGAGGCGGCAATCCGCGAGGCCGCACTTGCCGACGAGCACGTCATGAAGTTTGTCGGCGGCAGGGCGGCCGTCAAGCGGGTGATCGTCGTGCCGGGCAGACAGATCGCCAACGTGGTGGTGAGCGCACCGGCCGGCGGGCAGCAGGATGGCTGACACCAGAGCTGATTCCGTAAACGAGGCCCAAGGCGCGCTGGGTCGGGCAGGAGCCTGGATCCAGCGCTTCACACTGGTCGTTGCCCTCCTGCTTTCCGGCTGTGGCTTCCATCTCGAGGGACGCCTGCCGCTGCCGCAGCCCATCCGCCGGCCGTACATCGAGGCCCCGGATCAGCAAAGCGATTTCGTGCAGAGCCTGCGCCGTCAGATGTTGATATCCGGCGCGCACCCTGTCGATTCGCCCAGCCATGCCACGGCCGTCGTCAACATCCTGCAGGATACCGTGTCGCGTGGCGTGCTCTCCGTTACGGCCCAGAATCGACCCGCCGAGTACCAGGTGACCTACACGGTGCGCTTCGCGGTGACCGCCGGCGGCCGGGAGATCCTGCCGCCGCAGCAGGTCTCGTCCATGCGCTCCTACAGCTTCGATGAGAGCCTGCTGCTCGCCAAGGAGCACGAGGAGCAGATTCTGCAGCAGGCGATGGGCCAGGATCTCGCTGACGTCGTGATGCGGCGGCTTTCGAGGGTGTCAGGCGGCTGAGATGCTCCTACTCGGCGCGGTGGATCGCGTGGCTGTGGCGACGCTGCTCGATCGCTACGGCCTGGGGCTGGCGCTGATCGCTCCCAATGAGGTGATCCCCGGCTCCTACTGGGGGGAGAGTGAGGCGGGCCTCAGGGGGGACCATCTGTACGCGCGCCTCGATACACCGGTTCACTCCGTGCTCCACGAGACCAGCCACTACATCTGCATGACCCCGGAGCGGCGGGCGGGCCTGGACAGGGATGCCGGCGGGGACGACCTGGAGGAGTCGGCCGTATGTTATCTACAGGTGCTGTTGGCGGGAGAGTTGCAGGGAGTCGGGACGGACCGCGCCTGCGCGGACATGGATGCCTGGGGTTACAGCTTTCGCCTGGGCAGCACGCGGGCGTGGTTCGAGAGCGATGCGGAGGATGCCCGGAAATGGCTGCGGCAACACGGGGTCACGGATGATGCCGACCGGCTTACCGGCGCATGCCGAGGGTAACTGATCTGACGCGGCTGACGGACCTGACGCGGCCAACGAACCTGTCCTGGCCAACGGGCCTGCCAGGGCTAAGGCACCTGCTTTGCTGCTCGGGCGACCATGGTTATTGCTGAGCGTCAGGCCAGGGTGGCATGCCCCGACTGCGGGCTGGTGCAGCGGCTGCCCGTGGTGGGCCGGCGCCACATCGCCGAGTGCCGCCGCTGCAGCCGGCAGCTGGCGGGGCCGGCGACCGGCAGGGTGGATGCCCCGCTCGCGCTCGCGCTGGCGGCTCTGCTCCTCCTGATTCCGGCGACCGCGGAGCCGTTGCTGAGTGTGGCCTCGCACGGGGCCGCCAGGACCTGCTGGCTGTGGAGCGGGATCACCGGGCTGTGGGCTGAGGGATTCGTAGCGCTGGCGGTGGTCGTGGGGGCCTTCTGCGTCGCCTTTCCCTACATCTATCTGGGCGCACTCATCGCCGTGCTGACGGCCTTGCGGCTCACGGCGCGCGCGCATTTGGGACCCGTGTTCCGCTGGATCATGGGACTGCGGCCCTGGATGATGCTCGAGATCTTTCTCGTCGGCTGCTTCGTCGCCTACAGCCGGCTGCGGCTGGTAGTCGGCGTGCACGTGCTTGCGGGCGGCTGGTGCCTGATGGGAGCGACCGCGGCGCTCCTGCTCGCACTGACGCAACTCGACGAACGGACTGTTTGGGAGGCGCTGCCGCTGCGCCGCGCGGGGCGGCACGGGCTGCACCAGGGAACGCCGCAGGGAAAGCATCACGCGCGGCGTCATCTGAGGCTTCATGCGAGGCGGCCTGCGGGCGAGTCTGTCGAAGCGGATCGCCCCATCGCCTGTACGGCTTGCGAGCTGCTGGTGACGGCCACCCATGCGGGAAACCCTTGTCCGCGGTGCGGGGCGACGCTTCATGACCGCAAGCCGCATTCCTTCAGGATCACCGCCGCGCTGGTCACCGCGGGCTTCATGCTGTACGTTCCCGCCAACGCTCTTCCCGTGCTGACGCTGGTCAGCCTCGGCCACGAGCAGTCCAACACCATCATCACGGGAGTCCTGGAGCTGATCCACAACCGGCTGTGGCCGCTGGCGCTCATCGTCTTCCTCGCGAGCATCGTGGTGCCGCTGCTGAAGCTGTGTGGCCTGACCTGGATGCTGCTTGCGACCCTGCAACGCTCGCCGCGGCGGCTCGTCGCGCGCACGCGCTTTTTCCGGGTCATCGACAACATCGGATCATGGTCCAACATCGATGTGTTCGTCGCCTCGGTGCTGGTGGCTCTGCTGCAGTTCGGCGTCATCGCCGAAGCACGGGCCGGCGCCGGCCTCACTGCTTTCGCGGCAGTCGTCATACTCACGATGACCGCCACGCGGACATTCGACACTCGACTCATGTGGGATGCACCCCGGAGAGGATGACTCGTAATGCCCGAAGAATTCGATGACCCGGAGGAGCCCGTCGAAGCCCGCGTGCGGCTGCATCGCTGGATTGCATGGGTGTGGGTCGTGCCCATTGCGGCCGCGGCGGTGGTGGCATGGCTGGCCTGGCGGGCGATCGCAGAGCGCGGGCCGGAGATCACGATCTCCTTCAGTGCGGCACAGGGACTGCAACCCGGCCAGGCGACGATCCAGCACCTGAATGCGGTCCTCGGGACCGTGACCTCGCTGCGGCTGACGCATGGTATGCGCCGGGTGGTCGTCAAGGCCCGGATGACCCGCGACGCGACTCCCTATCTCACCGATTCCACGATTTTCTACGTCGTTACGCCGCACCTGGGAGTCGGAGGAATCTCGGGACTCTCCACGATCGTCTCCGGAGCCTACATCGAGATGTACCCCGGCACGATCGGCAGGCCGCGGCGGAATTTCGTCGGGCTCGACAACCCGCCGATCGTCCCGCCGGGCACGCGTGGCAGCTCGTTCACCCTCCATACGCCGGACCTGAGCTCTCTGACCCGCGGCTCGCCTGTCACCTACCGCGGCGTCGATGTCGGCGTGGTGACGAATTTCTCGCTTGCCGGCGACGGGCACGAGGTGCAGGTGACGACATTCGTTCGCGCGCCGAATGACAGGCTGGTGCATCCCGAAACGCGCTTCTGGAACGCCGGCGGCGTCTCGATGACGTTCGGGTCCCAGGGTCTGCAGCTGCGCGCCAACTCCTGGCAGCAGCTGCTCGCCGGCGGCCTCGCCTTCGACACTCCGCCGGCGGCGCTGACAGGCAAACCCAGCCCGGCGGGCAGCGTCTTCCAGCTCTATGAAAACAAGCAGGCGGCGATGGGCTCCCCGGCTGCCCCGCCGCTGGCGATCGCGGACACGCTGCGGAACCTGAACCAGTTGCTCCGTAACCTGAATCGAGCCACCGCTGGGCCGGAGCTTCACGATGCAATCGTGTCCCTCAATCGCGCCCTGACGCACCTCGACCGCCTGGCCGTCCAAACACAGCCCAACCTCAACGAGCTGCTCAAATCCCTGCGCACCACCTCGGACTCCGCGCAGCGCACGATCGATCTGATCCAGGAGAGGGCAGGCGGCAATTCGCCTTCCAGCACGGACCTGCCGCAGTTGATGAACGAGTTGAGTCAGGCCGCGCGCTCCGTGCGCGAGCTGGCGGACTACCTCGATCGCCATCCGGACGCTCTTCTGCGGGGGCGTCGACCAGAATCGCAATAGGCGCGTCTCGCCTCTGCGCGCAGAATGCGGGGCTTGACACGTGCCGATATGGTGATATAGTTACGTAGAACACCAAATCACATGTGGCGTGGCACCCATGAAAACACTGCGAATCGCGCTGCCCCTGATCCTCCTGTCGTTCTCGACCCTTGCCTGCGGACAAACCCCGGCGAAGCAGTCCTTCGACCAGATCAAATCGCTCGCGGGTACCTGGGAGGGCACGCTCACGACCTTCCCCGCAACCGCGGCATACCAGGGAAAACAACTCGAGGTGCACTTGCGGGTGACCTCCTCGGGAAATGCGGTCCTTCACGAGATGAACGTCCCGGGACAGCCCGACGATCCGATCACGATGCTGTACGTGAATGGCAACCGCCTCTTCCTGAGGCATTACTGCGATGCTGGAAATCGTCCGCGGATGGTTGCGACAGCTTCGCCCGATGGAAAGACGATCACCTTCAGGCTCGTGGATGTATCCGGCAGCAAGCGTTACGGGTACATGGAGCACGCAGTGTTCACCACCATCGATGCCAGCCACCACACCGAGGACTGGACCTACCTGGAGCCGGGGAATCATCCGACGCGGGCGCATTTCGACCTGCACCGGGTGCAATCGAAGTGACGGCAACCCCTGCAGGACGGGAACGCGGGTGAGAGACCCATGGAACGACAGCCAGCCAATCTACCGCCAGCTGCGGGATCGCGTGGTCGCCATGATTCTTGACGCCGAGATCAAGGAAGGCGATCCGCTGCCTTCGGTCCGCACCGTGGCGGCCGATTACCGCGTCAACCCGCTCACCGTGCTGAAGGCCTATCAGCAACTGGCCGACGAGCAGATCGTCGAGAAGCGCAGGGGTATCGGCATGTTCATCAAGGCCGGAGTACGCCAACAGCTGCTGCGGGACGAGCGGCAGAGATTCCTCGAGGAGGAATGGCCGCGCGTGCTGGCTACTCTGCAGCGCCTTGGCCTCGAGGCGGAGGATCTCCTCGAGGGGGCGGCGGGCAACGCGGCTGGCGGGCGGCCGCCGGGTGACCGATCGCCGCCGTCCAAAGGAAGGCGGTGAGCCATGTCAGTGATCGACGCACGCAGCTTGCGCAAGAAATACGGGGCAACGGTCGCACTGGATGGCATCGACCTTCGGATCGAGCAAGGGCGCATTCTCGGGCTCATCGGACCGAACGGCGCCGGCAAGAGCACCGCGATCAACGCCATCCTGGGCCTGACCCCTTACGAAGGCGAGCTGCGGGTGCTCGGCTGCGATCCCTGGGCCGCGCGCGATCGTCTGATGCGCGAGGTTGCATTCATTGCCGACGTCGCGGTGTTGCCCCGATGGCTCCAAGTCTCGCAAGCGCTCGATTACATGGCGGGGGTGCATCCCCGTTTCGACCGCGCCAAGGCGGAGAGTTTCCTGGCCCGGACGGCCATCGGGCGCACCAGCCGGGTGCGGGAATTATCCAAAGGCATGGTGACGCAGCTGCACCTCGCTCTGGTCATGGCGATCGATGCCAGGCTGTTGGTGCTCGATGAGCCTACTCTCGGGCTGGACATTCTCTTCCGCAAGCAGTTCTACGATTCGCTGCTGAACGACTACTTCGATCACAGCCGGACCATCGTGGTGACCACGCACCAGGTCGAGGAGATCCAGAACGTGCTCACGGACTTCATGTTCATCAACCGCGGGCGCATCGTCCTCACCTCCACCATGGAGGAATTCGAGTCGCGCTACGCGGAAGTCACCGTGCACCCCGACCGCCTGACTGCCGCGCGGGCGCTCAAGCCGATCCACGAGCGTCAGGTCTTCGGCCGCAGCACCCTGCTCTTCGAGCACGCCGATCGCCCGCAGCTTCAGGAGCTCGGAGAAGTGCGCACACCCGGCATCGCCGATGTATTCGTCGCGGTGATAGGCAACCCCGCCGCTGCCCCGCAAGGGATGGGCCATTGATCATGTCCGGCACCGATTCCACTGCGATACCCGATCCGTCGTCCGAGCCGCAGGGGAGTGGCTCCCCGAGGCCCGTAACGGCGCTGCCGTCACCCGCGCGCCTCGCCTACTGGTCGTTGCGGCGTGAGCTCTGGGAGAACCGCTGGGTCTACATCGTGCCGCTGATCGTCGCAGGCCTCGTCCTGCTGGGCTTCGCGTTCGGCCTCATCAAAGCGCACTTTTCGCTCAAGACCGGCGCGCCGTTGCGGTTGCCGCAGGCCTGGATCGGGGAGGCATTCAATTTCGCCTCCGGCGTATTGATGCTGACCTACCTGGTCATCGCCGCAATCTACTGTCTCGGGGCCCTGCACGGCGAGCGCAGCGACCGCAGCATTCTGTTCTGGAAGTCGCTGCCGGTATCCGACGTCACGACCGTAATCGTCAAGGCCGGCATGCCGATCATCGTTCTGCCCGCGATCACCTTTGCGCTCATCGTGGTCACGCAAGCAGTCATGTCGCTGGCCGCAATCGTGGTGCTGCTCGGCAAGGGTGTCGACATGGCCGCAATGTGGGCGCAGATGTCGCTTCTGGCGATGTGGGCTGCGATGTTCTATCACCTGTTCACGGTCCACGCACTCTACTACGCCCCGTTTTACGGCTGGCTGCTGCTCGCCTCCGGCTGGGCGCGCCGCGCAGTGTTTCTGTGGGCCGGCCTGCCGGTGGTCGCGATCCTGATCATCGAGAAACTGGTCTTCGACAGCGCGGCCTTCGCCCACATGCTGTTGTCACGCCTGGAGGGCGGGCCTGCAGCCATTGCTTTCCCGCCACACGGCGGCATGCCAATGCAGGCGCCGACGCTCGGCAACGTGGCGGCTTTCCTGGCGAGCCCGGGTCTGTGGATCGGATTCGCGGTGTGCGCGGTGTTCCTCGCCGCGGCGGTGCGGCTGCGCAGGTATCAGGGACCGATTTGAGGTGAGCCGGGCAGACCACGGGAGGATTGAGAATGATCCCGATACGGTTGGCACGGTTCACCGGCTGGTACTCGTACGTGACGCCAATTTCAGCCGACAGCCTGTGTCTGGATCAGAAGTTGCGTTACTACCGTCGCTGTCAGGGCGCTCCTTGAGCGAAATTGTCCGTTGCCGTGACGAGCTCGTGGAGATTGGTGCGCTCGAAGGCGGAGTGGCCGGCATCCGGCGAGATGCGCAGGTCCGCTTCGGGCCAGGCGCGGTGCAGGTCCCAGGCGCTCTTCATCGGGCACACGATGTCGTAGCGGCCCTGAACGATGATGGCGGGAATGTGTCGGATGCGGTGGACGTCCTCGAGGAGTTGGTTGTCGGCGCGAAAAAAGCCGTTGTTGATGAAGTAGTGGCATTCGATTCGCGCGAACGCTTCCGCGTAACGATCTTCCTCGAACTTTGCCATGTAATCGGGTGATGTGCGCAGATAGCTCGTGGCAGCTTCCCAGATCGACCACGCCTTTGCTGCGCGCTGTCGCACCGTAGTGTCCTTGCTCGTCAGGCGCGCGTAGTAGGCGCGGATCATGTCACCGCGCTCGGCTTCCGGAATCGGCGCGACGTACTGCTCCCAGAGGTCCGGGTATAGCGCGCCGGCGCCGCCGGGGCTCTGGTAGAACCACTCGAGCTCCCAGCGCCGCAGCATGAAGATCCCGCGCAGTACGATCTCGGTTACGCGATCAGGATGCGTCTCGGCATACGCCAGGGCCAATGTCGAGCCCCAGGAGCCGCCGAACACGAGCCAGCGCTCGATACCCAGGTGCTCGCGCACCCGCTCGATGTCGTCGACCAGGTGCCACGTGGTGTTGTCCACGAGACTGGCGTGCGGCCGGCTCTTGCCGCAGCCGCGCTGATCGAGCAGCACGATCCGGTAGCGGGCCGGATCGAAGAAGCGGCGCATCTTGGGGTCGAGGCCGCCGCCCGGGCCGCCATGCAGAAACACCGCGGGCTTGCCATGCGGATTGCCACATTCCTCGAAATAGATCTCATGGAGCTCCGAGACGCGCAAAAAGCCCGTTCGGTAAGGCTTGACCGGTGGATAAAGGCGCCGGCGGACGCCTGCTCGGGGTGCTGCTGCCATGGCGAGGCAATCGTACCTGCAAAGCGCCGTGACTTCGATCTCGTATCGATGTTCAGTCTCTCGCCCGAACGCGGCGCCGGCCGCTACAGTGCAGCGCGCGGTCAGTCGGCTGAGCCAGAAATACTCTTTACGCCCGCGTCCATGGACCAGTCATTTTGGGGACGTTGTTGAACACTCAGCGGGCGTTCTTCGCCCTTGCACTCATCGCCTTCGCGGCAGCATCCGTCCTCGCGGCGGCCCCCGCCGAACCACCACCTTCGTGCAGCGGCCCAAACGCCTTTCTGTCGATCATCGGACGGCCGACGGTCCAGGACTCCGGCTGTGTGGTGCCGCAGGGCCGGGCCGATATCGAAGCCGGCGTGACGGCGGGCAACCTGTACCCGGCGCCCGGAGGCAGGCTGTACACGCTGCCCAATCTCACACTGCGCTGGGGACTGCCGGCCAATTCGGAGCTCGTGTGGCTGCCGCCCGCCTTTCAATACCAGTCGGTCGACGGCGGGCCGGGTGCGCCAGCGGCGACACTCCGCGGGTTCGGTCCGAGCACCGTCGGCATCAAACATGTGTTCGGCTACACCGAGCACTGGCAGTGGACCGCGGAAGCGCTGGCGACCCTCCCCTCCGGCGACAGCACGTTCGGCAGCCACGGAACCGGCGGCGCACTCAATGCGATCGTCAGTTACGGCTATGGTCCGCTCGGGGTGTCGCTGATGGTCGGCGCCACCTCACAGACCGAAGCCACCGCCGCGGGCGGTCAGCGCTTCGAGAGCTTCAACCCCGATCTGGTGATGACATGGGGGGCGAACTCACGGTTGCAGCTCTTCGGCGAGGTCTATTCGCAGTCGCATTCCGGCCATCAGCAGGGCTGGGGAACCAACGCCGATGGCGGCGTGCAGTATCTCGTCACCCCGGATCTCGTGGTGGATGCGGAGGAGGGTGTGCGCATCCAGGGTAGCCTCGGCGGGTTCTCCAGCTACACCGGTATCGGGCTCGGCCTGATGTTTTGACCCCGTGCTCCCGCTCCGCAGCCGCCTACACCTGCAGGCGATCGCCAGGCCGCGCCACCAGTTGGTACAGCGCCGGCGCGATGAAAATGCCGATCACGAGGCGCGAGATCATGCCGGCGACGATCACCAGTGCGAACGGCCGCTGCGAGTCGGTGCCGACGCCGGTGGCTATCGCTGCCGGCAGCAGGCCCAGAGCCGCGACCAGCGCGGTCATCACGATGGGGCGCAGGCGCAGCACCGCAGCTTCGCGCGTGGCTTGCGCGATCTCCATGCCGCCGAGGCGCAACTCGTTGACGCAGGATATGTAGATCACACCGGTCAGCACCGAGACGCCGAAAAGCACGATGAAGCCGATGCCGGAGGATACCGAGAACGCGGTACCGGTGAGCCACATGGCGAGCACGGCGCCGAAAGGCGCGGACAGCAGCACACCGACGACGGCGATCAACGGGAATTTGAAGTTGCCATAGAGCACGAACAGCAGGCCGAAGATCACCAGCACCGTCAGCGGCAGGATGACCCGCATCTGTGCGCGGGAGGCGGTGTATTGGCGGTACTCCCCGCCCCATTCGATGTGGTAGCCCTGCGGCAGCTTCACCTGCCGCGCGACCTGTCCGATCGCATCGCCGACCGCGCCGGCGAGGTCCCGACCCGCGACCGAGAACTGCACGCCGATGTAGCGCGAGTCGTCCTGCCGGTAGATGAAGGAGGCGCCGTTCTGGACGCTGATGGTCGCGAGCTCCTTGAGCGGCACCTCCTGCCCGCCCGCCGTCGCCACCGGGATGTCGCCGATCTCGAGCGGATTGCTGCGGAACTGCGGTTGCAGGCGGACCACGAGATCGAACTGCTCGTCGCCCTGCACCACCTGGGTCGCGGCCTCGCCGCCGATCGCCGCGTCGATGACGTTGTTGATGTCATCGACATTGAGGCCATAGCGCGCGATCCTGGCGCGGTCGATGTCGATCGCGAGATTGGGCTGGCCGAGCTCGTGCACGAGCGTGATGTCGGTGATGCCGTTCACCCGCGCGATCACCGCTTTGACCTGCCGCGCCAGATTCTGCAGCTCCTGCAGGTTCCGTCCGTAGATCTTCACCGCCAGCGCGCTCTTCAGGCCCGTCTCGGCCTCATCCACCGCGTCCTCGGCCGGCTGGGTGTAGTTGAACTGGATGCCGGGGAACTTCTGCAGCTTGTCGTTGATCGCCGCGATCAGCGCCTGCTTGTCGTGATAGCGGCCGTGCCATTGCGAATACGGCTTCAGGCCGACGAAGAACTCGTCGTTGAAGAAGCCGGTGGAATCGGTCCCGTCATCGGGCCGGCCCAGCTCGGAGGTCACCGTGGTCACCACCTGGAACGAGAGCAGCACCTGGCGGATCTGGGGTGAGATCTCCGCGGCCTTCTGAAACGAAATGGTGTACGGCATCGTCGCGCGCACCCACAGCGCGCCCTCGTCGAGGGTCGGCATGAATTCCGCACCTATCCCACGCGTTATCAGCAGCGTCAGCAGGAGCAGCAGCACCGGGATGCCAATCGCCCATCCCAACGTCGCGAGCGCGCGGTCCAGCGCACGGGTATAGCTCGCTTTCAGGCGCTCGTAGAGGGGGTTGAGCCGCTCCCGCACGCCCCCGCGCATGAGCAGGGCGCAAAGCACCGGCAGGAGGGTCAGCGTCACGACCAGCGAGCCGATGAGCGCGAAGATCATTGTGTCGGCCATTGGCCTGAACAGCGTGCCGGACGGTCCGGTCAGGAAGTAGATCGGCAGGAAGCTCGCGACGATCACGGCAACCGCGTACACCAGGGGGCGATCGATCTCAGCCGCTGCAGCGAGAATCACGTCGCCGATGCGATACTCGGTGCCGCGGCGCGTGGCGAGCTCGCGGAAGATGTTCTCGACCATGAAGATCGCGCCGTCGACGAGAATGCCGAAGTCCACTGCGCCGATCGACAACAGGTTGGCCGATGCGCTCTTGAGATCGAGCAGCAGGAACGCGCATAGCAGCGCGAGTGGAATCGTCACCGCGACGATCAGACCGGCGCGCACGTCGTAGAGGAAGAAGATCAGAACCACGATTACCAGCACCAGGCCGATCGCCAGGTTGTGCATGACGACCCGTTTCGTCTGCTGGATCAGCGTGGTGAGGTCATAGAAGGGATGGATCTTCACGTCCTTGGGCAGGATCTGCTCGTTGAGCTCCCGCGTCTTGGCCTCTACCCGCTGCAGCACGTCCTGGGTCTTGCTGCCCGTCAGCGCCAGAATCACGCCTTCGACCGCATCGTTCTGATCCATGTAGCCGAACTCGCCGAGGCGCGGAGCAATGCCGATCTTCACCTCCGCGACATCCTTCACCAGGATCGGCGTGCCGTTGTGCACCGAGAGCACGATGTCGCCGACGTCCTGCAGGGTGCGGACGCGTCCCAGGCCGCGCACGTAGAAAAACTGTCCGCCCTGAGAGTAGAAGCCGCCGCCGCCGTTGCTGTTGTTGGCGGCTATGGACGTCTGCACCTGCGTGACGGTGAGGCCGAGCGCGGCGATCTTCACCGGATCGAGCAGTACCTGGTACTGCATGTCGCCGCCGCCGAACGCGGAGTCGTCCGCAACCCCGGCCACCGAGCGATATTGCGGTCCGATCAACCAGTCTTCCATGGTCTTCAGCTCCATCGGCGAGCGGTCGGAGCTCTGCAGCACATAGCGGTAGACCAGTCCCGACGGCGGCGACATCGGCGAGAGTGACGGTGTCACGCCCGCTGGCAGGGTGATGTCGGGCAGGCGGTTGTACACGCGCTGCCGTGCAAAATAGGAGGTAGTGCCGTCGGCGAAGGTAAGAGTGACGTCCGACAGGCCGTAGAGCGAGATCGAGCGCTTGATCATCATCCCCGGAATCGCATTCATGGCGCGCTCGACGGGTACTGTGATCAGCCGCTCCACTTCCTCGGCCGAATGACCAGGCCATTGCGAGATGATCTCGACGTATGGCGGCGAGAGGTCCGGGTACGCATCCATGGGCAGGGCCTCGTAGGCCCATACGCCGGCGGCCGCGAGCGCCAGCGACAGCAGCACGATCAGCAGGCGTTGCCCGAGCGCGAACGCGACGACGCGATTGATCACCGAAGAGCGGCGGCGCTCTTCCCCAGCGGGTGGCTGTGCGCTCATTGAGTCTCGATGAAGTTCAGGAAGATGCTGCCGTCCACCACGACTTTGTCGCCGGTGTGGAGTCCTTGCCGGATCACGAAGCGATCGCCTACGCGCGTGCTCAGCGTTATCGGTCGTCTGGCATAACTCCCGTCCGGGGCAACCACATACAAATACGGTAAGTTCTCGTCATTGCGCAGCACTGCGGATACCGGAATCATCAATCCCCGGTATTGCCGTCCGGACTGGATCCGGACCTGAACATACTGCTGTTGCTTGAGCGCGCCACCCGCATTGTCTACCTGCACACGTGCAGTCACCGAGCGCGTATCGGGATCGATCACTGCGCCGACATTGGCGACCTTGCCGGTCAGCTGCGGCCCGCCGTTGCCGGGGTCGATGGTCGCGGTGTCCCCGACGTGCACCCGCGCGATATCGGCGCCGAACACCTGCGCCATCACCCACATCCGCGTCGTATCGGCGATCGTGAAGCACGGCGAGGTCCCCGCCGATAGTGTCTGCCCCGGAGCGATCGACTTCTGGACCACGGTTCCTGCGATTGGGGCGCGGATCACACCCTGTCCAAAGGCGGGCGGCTTGCCGCTGCGGATGGCGGCGATCGTCTTCGGATCGACGTGCAGAGCGACGAGCCCCTGGAGTCCCGCCTCGCGATCGGAGTCGGCGCTCACCGCGGTGGCCTGAGCGTCCGCGTTTTCGCGCTGCGAGATCGCCTGATGCGCGTACAGGAAACGGTCGTTGCTGGCGACCGCATCGGCCGTCGCGGCGGTGATCAGCGCCTTGCGATAAGCGCCGACCGCGGTGGTGAAGTCCGGTGAATCGACCAGCGCGAGTGCCTGGCCCGCGGCTACGTGGTCACCGAGCTGGGTCATCACGCGCGTGACCGGCCCCGAGAAGGGCGCCAGCACCGGTGTCGCGCGGTCCTGATCGAAGTCGACGACCGCGGTGGTCGTGATGCTCGTGTGGTAGGTGGCGGGCTGCACCGTGAGCAGATGGATGCTCGTCCGCTGCGCGGCCGTCAGGGTTACGTTCTGCGGCCCGCCCGCCCGCGGGGTGTCGGACGTCGTCGACGAGCAGCCGGTGAGCGCTGCCAGAGTGATGGTGAGCCATGCGCCGCTCAAGCGGCCGGCGCGCGGCAGTGGCTTCGTGATCATGGTGTGTTCAATCCTGCATTGCGCCACCAACCACCTCCGAGCGCCTGGTAAAGCGCCGCGGTGTCGGCGAAACGATTGGCCTGGTCCTGCACGAGTGTCATCTGCGCCTGCTCATACGCCTGCTCGGCGGCAAGCAACTCGAACACGCCGATGTAGCCGTGACGCAATTGCAACTGCGAAAGGTAGAGCGTCCGGTTCGCGGCACGCTCTGCCGCCGCCGCGGCCTGCAGCGCCTGCGCATCCTCCTGCAGGGCTGCGAGGGTATCCGCCACGTTCTGGAACGCCGTCAGAACGGCACCGCGATACTGTTGTGCGGCTTCCACGTAGGCGGCCTTGGCAGCTCGCTCCTGGTGCAGCAGCTGGCCACCCTGAAAGATGGGGGCCGCGAGGGACGCGGCGATACCCCAGAAACCGGTGCCCGAGGTGAATACCTGCGAGATCGCGAGCGCACTGCTGCCGGTGTCCGCGGTGAGTTGGATGTTCGGCAGACGCTGGGCGGCCGCCATGCCGATCTGGGCGCTGGCGGCGTGCAGGTTGGCGCGCGCCTGGCGCACGTCGGGACGTTGCGCGACCAGCGTCGAGGGCAGGCTGAGCGGCAGATCCTCGGGCAGATGCAGGCCGCTCAGCGACAGGGTGGCGACGGGCGGCTGGTTCGGGAACCGGCCGGTCAGCGCCGCCAGCGCGTCTTCCGTCTGCCTGAGCTGTTTCACCAGGCCTGGCAGCGCGGCTTGCGCCTGTGCGAGTTGCGACCGCTGCGCGGCCACATCGAGACCACTGGCATCTCCCCGCTGGAAGCGCAGCTGCAGGATCGCCAGGCTCCGTTTTTCCAGGTCGATCAGCTTGCGGGTCGCCTGGACCTGCTCGCGCAGCGACGCGGCCTGCACGGCGGTGGTCACCACGTTGGCCGTCAGCGTGGTCCATGCGGCCACCATCTGAAAGCGTGCGCTCTCCTCCTGCGCCCGCAGCGACTCGACCGTGCGTCGGTTGAGGCCGAAGACATCGGGCGTATACGCGATGGTGAGCTCCGGGGTGAACAGGTTGTATTGGAACTCGTCGGAAACGGCCGGGAAGTTGGGTGTCGGCGCGAGCATGGTCGACTGCTTCTGCCGGGCGGCGGACATGCTGGCTGAGACAGCCGGAAAGTAAGCGCCGCGCTGGGCCAGGACGTCCTCATGGGCCACCCGCAGCGCTGCCTGCGCCGCCTGCAGGTCGGGGTTGCTCTTCAAGGCGGCCGCAATCAGCGCATCGAGCGGCTGGGAGTGAAACAGCCGCCACCAGTCGGCCGGAATGTTGCCGCCCGGCTCGAAGCGCTGGGCGGCGCCGGCGGAATCACCAGGTGTTGCCGGATTGGGCTCGAGCGGCCTCGCGGCGTAGCCGGCGTCCCGGGGCATGGGGGGCGTCTTGAAGTTCGGCCCGACCGCGCAACCGGCGGCGAGCAAAGCGGCACACGCTGCGATGCAACGCAGCGCACCCCGCGGGTTGAGGAGTGAGCTCATACGGATCAGCGAAATGGGTTTGCAACGCCTGCCGCCTTGCGAGCAGCGGATGACGGGATGCGCCATGCAGGAAGCGCGGCCTCAGATCAGCCACAACAGCGCGCGGACGACACCGGCTTGCCGCCGAGGACGACGTCAGGCGTCGTGGAATAAAAGCCACGTGTACGCCGCAGCCGCCCCGGCCTGGACCTGTCACCGCGCCCTGCAGGCGAGCGCGGCGGGCCGTTTGTCAGCCGAGTGAGAGCGTGGGGGGAGGCGCCCGGGCGAGATGTGCGCGCAGTCTGCGGAGGCTGCGGGGCGCTGCCGCTGCGACGGAGGGCGTCAGCCGCGTCGCGAGGACCGGCTTTGCGATCGGGACCGGGTGCGGCGCGGATCCGGCCACGCCCGTGAAATGCATGGTCCAGTCGCAATGGCAGGACTGGCCCGGCCGATCTCCCACATCGTGCGCGGTATAGCCGCAGATGACGGCAACCATCGCCACGGCCGCGATGAGCGCGATCAGTCGGTTGCGGCGCAATGTGGAGCTGATGAGCATGGGGATTTCCGAGCAGGCTAAGCCTAGCCGCAGGGCGCCGGCCGGGCAAGCGCGTCGGGAATGACCGATAATGCGGCCATAGGACTACGGCGGAAACCGTTGAAGCTCACCCCTGATTCCCTCGCTCCCCATCTGGAGCAGCACCTTCTTCCGGCTTACCTGGTATCCGGCGATGAGCCGCTGCTCGCCGGGGAGGCGGCCGATGCGATTCGCGCGCGCGCGCAGGCCGCGGGATTCAGCGAGCGCGAGGTGCACTTTCTCGAGCGCGGCTCCGACTGGGACGACGTGCGCGCTTCCGCGGGCAACCTGTCGCTTTTTGGCTCGCGCCGGCTGCTCGAGCTGCGTCTGCCCACCGGTCGCCCCGGAGTGGCCGGCAACAACGTGTTGCAGGGCCTCCTTACCCGGGACGACCCGGATACCCTGCTCCTCATCCTCGCGCCGCGGCTCGATCGTGACGCACAGGGTGCGCAGTGGTTTCGGGCGCTGGAGTCGCGCGGCGGCTGGGTCCCGGTCTGGCCTGTGGAAGCGGACAGGCTCGTGGGGTGGCTGCGCGGGCGCTGCCGGCGCCTGCGGCTCGATGTCGGCGACGAGGCGCTCACGCTCCTCGCCGAGCGCACCGAGGGCAACCTGCTCGCCGCGCATCAGGAGTTGGAAAAGCTGCGACTGCTGGCGCCGACCGGGGCGATAACATCCGACACGGTGCTCGCCAGCGTGGCCGACAGCGCGCGCTTCGATGTCTTCAGGCTGTCGGAGGCCGTTCTGGAAGGCGAGGCGGATCGCGCCCTGCGGGTGCTGGCGGGATTGCGCTCCGAAGGCACGGAGCAGACCCTGGTGCTGTGGGCGCTGACCAAAGCCCTGCGGGACCTCTGGGGCGCGGTGGCCAATCCTGCTGCGGCGCGCGCGCGCGGAGGCTGGCAGCGGCAGACCGCGGCCCTGGACAAGGCCGTCCGCCGGGCGCCGCGCCTTTCGTTCCGGGCGCTTACGCTGCGCGCCGCCCGCGCCGACCGCATGATCAAGGGACGGCTGCAGGGTGACGCCTGGGACGAGATGGCGCTGCTCGCGGCCGATATCTGCGGCCGGCCCGCAGTACCTGCGCCCCAGTCCATGTTCAAATAGGGCCATCTTCGATGCAACCCATCGGTCTCTTTGGCGGCACTTTCGATCCGATTCACTACGGCCACCTGCGCACGGCATTCGAGCTGTGGCAGGAGCTGCGACTCGCGGAAGTCCGCTTCCTGCCCACCGGCAGTCCGCCGCATCGCGACCAGCCGCTGGCGCGCGCAGAGCTGCGCTTGCGGATGGTGCAGGCCGCCGTGGCCGATCAACGGGCGTTCGTCGTTGATGACCGCGAGGTCCGCCGTAGCGGCGTCTCTTACTCCGTCGATACCCTGACGGAGCTGCGGGCTGAGTACCCGGACCGCTCGTTGTGCCTGCTCCTCGGCATGGATGCCTTCCTCGGCCTGCCGAACTGGCACCGCTGGCGCGACCTCCTGGGGCTCGCGCACATCGTGGTCGCGCATCGCCCGGGTTGGAAGGCGCCGACCATGGGGCCGCTCGGGGAAGTCATGGTGGACCACGGCACCGGCACGATCCGGGAGCTGCACGAGAAGACCGCCGGCCGCATCTACGTGCACGCCGTGACACAGCTCGAGATCTCGTCCACGGAGCTGCGTCAGCTCATCGTCTCGGGCCGCGACCCGCGATATCTCGTGCCGGACGAAGTGCGACACATCCTGCGCGAGAGTCGGTGCTATGCTCCCGAATGATCGTTCCCAAAGGAGAGACCGCTTCCTCACATGACCACCCGCACAATCCGGCGCCGCGGCGCTCCCGCGCAGGCTTCCCGGTCCGCACGCTCCGCAACCCCGCCCCGCAGTCCGGCGTCCTCGCCCTGCAGCGCGCCGACCCTCCTCCAGGCCGTAACTTCCGCCCTCGAAGACATGAAAGCCGTGAACGTCAAGATACTGGACGTGCGCGGACTGACCGACATTGCAGACACCCTTATTGTCGCTTCCGGCACCTCCGACCGGCACGTGCGCTCCATCGCGGACCACGTGATCGAGCAGGCCAAGCGGAATGGATTCCGGCCGCTCGGCACCGAGGGCGAGCGGGAGGGGGAGTGGGTGCTGGTCGACCTGCAGGACATCGTGGTGCACGTGATGCTGCCCCGCGTCCGTGAGTTCTATGGCCTCGAGCGCCTCTGGGACGCCGGTACCGGCATGCACGACAGCGCCGCCAGCGGGGCGCACGCGGCCACACACCCGTAGGGTCGGTGCGAGCGCGGCTCATAGCGGTGGGCACCCGCCCACCTGCCTGGGTTCGCGAGGCCTACGCCGACTATACCCGCCGTCTCGGCAGCCGCGGTTGGACCCGCGGCGTGCGCCTGAAGCTCACGCTGGTCGAGATCGAGCCCGGCCCGCGCAGCGCCGGCCAGAGCCCGCGCAAGGCCATCGAAGCGGAGGCGCGCAAGCTCATGACGGCTCTGCGTCCCGAAGAGTGGGTGGTGGCGCTGGATGAGGGTGGCACGCAGATGAGTACGCGGGAGCTCGCCGACTGGCTTGGCGGGCGCATGCGCGAGGGCCGCGATCTCGCATTCCTCATGGGCGGTCCGGACGGATTTGCGGCGGAGGTGCTCGCGCGGAGCGATCTCTCCCTGTCGCTGTCGCGCCTGACGCTGCCCCACGCGTTGGCTCGGGTAGTGTTGGCGGAGCAGCTCTATCGCGCGATCACCATCCTGACCCATCATCCGTATCATCGCGACTGATGCCCGTGACCCGCACTGCCGCAATGGACCCCGTCGTCTGCCTGGCTTCCATGTCGCCGCGGCGAAGTCAGCTGCTGGCGCAGATCGGCGTGCCGCATACCGTGGCGGCGGCGGACGTGGATGAGAGGCTTCTGCCGGCAGAGGCTCCCACGGACTACGTTGCGCGCCTCGCGCGCCTCAAGGCAGCCACCGCGCGGCAGCGGGGCGAAGCCCTGCCCGTGCTCGCGGCGGACACCGCCGTGGTCCTGGAGGGATCGGTCTACGGCAAGCCCTCGAGCCGAAGCGATGGGCTCGCCATGTTGGCGGCGCTTGCCGGCAGGACGCACCAGGTGCTGACGGCCGTGGCTCTCGCGACCGGGCACGGTATTGCGCTGCGGGTCAACTGCAGCTCCGTCCGCTTTCGCAACATCGAGCAGGCGGAGATGGAAACCTATTGGGAAACCGGCGAGCCGCCCGACAAGGCCGGGGGATACGCCATCCAGGGTTATGGCGCCGTCTTCATCACGGCATTGAGCGGCAGTTATTCCGGTGTCATGGGGCTGCCGCTCATGGAGACGGCGGAGTTGTTGCGCGACGCCGGCATCCGCTACTGGATGGGCGCGGTGCCATGAGCGTCGAGATTCTGGTCAACGTGGGGCCCGGCGAGACCCGCGCCGCCCTGGTGGAGGATGGCGTCGTGCAGGAGCTCTATATCGAGCGCCGCAGCCGCCGCGGTCTGGTGAGCAATCTCTACCAGGGCAAGGTGACACGGGTCCTGCCGGGAATGCAGGCGGCGTTCATCGACATTGGGCTCGAGCGCACCGCGTTCCTGCACGCCGCGGATATCGTGAGTCCGCCACCCGATGAGACCGTCGTCGGACTGGTGCCGCTCGGCGCAACCGCAGTCGAGGACGTGCGGCGGCTGCTGAGCCCCGGTGACGACATCCTGGTGCAGGTGATCAAGGACTCGATCGGCACCAAGGGAGCGCGCCTCACGACCTACATCACGCTGCCTGCGCGATTCCTGGTGTATCTGCCGCGGGGCGATGGCATCGGCGTGTCGGCGCGAATCGAGGACGAGGCGGAGCGCCAGCGGCTGAAGGCGGCGGTCGCGCAGCTGCGTGGAGCCGAGGCGGATGGCGGCTACATCCTGCGCACCGCGGCGCAGGGTGCGCCCATCGACAGCCTGCGCGAGGACATGGAGTATCTGCGCAAGCTCTGGCACCACGTTCGCGTGCGTGCAACGGAGGCGCGTCCGGGCACTCTGGTACATGAGGATCTTCCCTTGCCGCTGCGCATCCTGCGGGATGAGCTCTCGCGTGGCGTCGGCCGCGTGTTGGTCGACTCCCCCGCGGAGCACGCCCGTATGACTGCCTTCGCGGCGGAGTTCATGTCCGCGGCGGCGGCGCGTATCGAGCTGCACGGCGGCTCGCGGCCCCTCTTCGATCTGCACGGCATCGAGGAGGAGATTGCGAAAGGGCTCGACCGCAAGGTGCCCCTCAAGTCGGGTGGCCACCTGGTCATCGATCAGCGGGAGGCGATGACCACGATCGATGTCAACACCGGCGGCTACGTCGGTCACCGAAATCTCGAGGAGACCACCTTCCGGACCAACCTCGAGGCGGCGGCCAGCATCGGCCGGCAGCTGCGGCTGCGCAACCTCGGCGGCATCATCATCATCGACTTCATCGATATGCACGACGAGTCGCACCGCCGCCAGGTGCTCGCGACGCTCGAGCATTCGCTCGCCGGCGATCGCGCTCAGACCCACATAGTGAGCCTGTCGCCTCTCGGGCTGGTCGAGATGACGCGCAAGCGCACACGCGAGAGCCTGGAGCACCTGCTGTGCGAGCCTTGTCCCGCGTGCGAGGGACGCGGATTCGTGAAGACGCCCGAAACCGTCTGCAACGAGATCTTCCGCGAGATCTTGCGCCAAGGCCGGCAGACGTCGAGCCGCGAGCTGCTGCTCCTCGCCCATGCCGACGTGATCGAGCTGCTGCTCGAGGCGCAGGCGGCGCCATTGGATGAGCTCAAGGCCCAGATAGGCCTGCCTGTCCGGCTGCAGGTCGAGGGACTCTACGGCGTCGATCAGTTCGACATCGTGCACGCCTGAACGATCGCGCCGGGCCGGGGCCGGGCAGACTGGGCACGCCGGCGCAGGCTGGCAGGGCAAGAATCCGGCGCCTCCGACGACACCATTGCCGGCGACCTCCGACGACCCCATAGTAGCCCCCATGCCCCTGGTCGCTGCGATACAGATGACGTCCGGCCCGGACGTCTCCGCCAATTCGCGGGAGGCGCGTGCCCTCCTGGAAGAGGCGGCGAGTCGCGGGGCGCAGCTTGCGGTACTGCCGGAGAACTTCGCTTTCATGGGGCTGTCCGACGGCGATAAGCGCCGTGTCGCCGAGGACGACGGCCGCGGTCCCGTGCAGGACTTCCTCGCGGAGAGCGCCAGAAGGCTGGGAATATGGCTCGTCGGCGGCACCATGCCGCTGCGGGGGGCTGCCGACGGCCGCGCCGCCGCGGCATGCCTCGTCTACGACTCGGCCGGGGAGCGCCGCGCCCGCTACGACAAGATTCACCTGTTCGATGTCGAGGTGCCCGAGCGCGCGGAGAGCTACCGCGAATCAGCCAACGTAGCGCCGGGCTCGACGCCGGTGGTCGTGGATACGCCCGTGGGACGCCTGGGGCTTTCCGTGTGCTACGACGTGCGGTTTCCCGAACTCTTTCGCAAGCTGAGCGCCGCTGGCGCGGAGATCCTCGCCGTGCCTTCCGCCTTTACCGAGCCGACGGGGCGGGCGCACTGGGAAACCCTGCTGCGGGCGCGCGCAATCGAGAATCTCTGCTGGCTCATCGCGCCCGCGCAGTCGGGATTTCACCCCAATGGGCGCGAGACTTACGGTGACAGTATGATCGTCGATCACTGGGGTCGCGTTCTCGATCGCCTGCCGCGCGGCCGCGGCTGCATCACCGCCGAGATCGACCTCGAGCGCCAGCGGCGCGATCGCCGCAGCTTCCCCTCTCTGACACACCGCGTACTCAACTGACATGCCCAACATGGACACTCGTAAGAGCTCAATCGTGACCGATCCGACGTCTTCCGCTGCCGATCCGCTGGCACTCGCGCGCGATCTCATCCTGAGGCCGAGCGGTCTCGATGATGGACGCCTCGACCGCGTCTTCGGCGAAGTGCTCACGCACTCTGTCGACTTCGCCGATCTTTACTTTCAGCTGGCGCGGCAGGAGTCGTGGTCGCTCGAGGACGGCATCGTGAAGGATGGGAGCGCGAGCATCGAGCAGGGCGTCGGCGTCCGCGCGCTCGCCGGGGAGAAGACGGGCTTCGCCTATTCCGATGAGATCATGCTGCCGGCGCTGGAAGAGGCTTCGCGGGCAGCGCGCGCCATCGCCGTCCAGGGCGGCGATCGGCGGGTCAGCGCCTGGCACAGCCAGGCAGGCCACCGCCTGTACCTGCCGGCCGATCCGGTGGCCACGCTGTCCGATCAGGACAAGGTCGCGTGGCTGGAGCGAGTCGACCGCGAGGCCCGCAAGATCGACCCGCGCATCGTGCACGTGAGTGCGAGCGTTACGGCCGTGCACGAGGTGGTGCTGATCGCGACGAGCGAGGGTGCACTCGCCGCGGACGTGCGTCCGCTCGTGCGGTTCAACGTCTCCGTGCTGGTGGAGCAGAACGGCCGGCGTGAGCAGGGTTACTGCGGTGCCGGCGGCCGTTACTCGCTTGCGGACCTGGTCGCCGGCGATCGTCCGCTTGCGCTTGCGCGCGAGGCGGCGCGCCAGGCCCTGGTGAACCTCGAGGCTGTGCCGGCGCCCGCCGGCCCCATGACCGTCGTGCTCGGGCCCGGCTGGCCGGGCATCCTGCTGCATGAGGCGATCGGCCACGGACTCGAGGGCGATTTCAACCGCAAGGGCACTTCCGCCTTCGCCAACCGCATCGGCGAGCGTGTCGCCGCCGCGGAGTGCACGGTCGTCGACGACGGCACCCTGTCGCAGCGGCGTGGCTCTCTCAACATCGACGACGAGGGCACCCCGACCCAGTGCACCACGCTGATCGAGAATGGCGTGCTCCGCGGTTACATGCAGGACCGCCTCAACGCCCGGCTGATGGGCGTCGGCGCCACGGGCAACGGCAGGCGCGAGTCCTTCGCGCACATGACTCTGCCGCGCATGACCAACACCTACATGCGCCCCGGGCCGCACGATCCCGAGGAGATCATCCGCTCCGTACCGCGCGGCATCTACGCCGTCAACTTCGGCGGCGGGCAGGTGGACATCACATCGGGCAAGTTCGTCTTCTCCGCGAGCGAGGCCTACGCAATCGAGAACGGCCGCATCGGCGCCCCCCTGAAAGGCGCGACGCTCATCGGTAATGGTCCTGACGTGTTGACCCGGGTCACCATGGTCGGCAATGACCTCAAGCTCGATGACGGCGTCGGAACCTGCGGCAAAGACGGGCAGAGCGTTCCGGTCGGGGTGGGTCAGCCGACCCTGAAGGTGGAGAATCTGACGGTCGGCGGTACCGCGTAGCGGGGAGCATGCCGGGGAAGCTCCCGGCAGCCGGCGACGCGACATAATCCCTGGGAAGGTGCCCCGGCCGTGCTACCGGAGTATCGTGTGACTCCATGCATCTCTCCCGACCCATGTACGAGGGCCTGCCTTGGCTCTACATAGGCGGCGGCCTCACCGCCCTGGGGGTCAGCTATGCCATAGGTGACTCCCACGCCGTGGGCCTGCTGGTGGGACTCGGAGGGCTGGCGGCTCTCCTCGGCGGCGTCGTGGTGCTCCTCAGGCGCCGCGACTTTCGCGACATGCGCTCCCAGTATGGCCAGCCGGAGCTGACCCAGCGCCGGGATCAGGACTGATCCCGCGTCGCCTCGAGCCCTACTTCCGTCTCTTCGAATTCCGGTTCCTTTTCTTCCTCTTCCTTCCCTTCCATGCCGTCGGCGCGCTTCAGGACCGGAATGCCGGGTACGGTATCGTTGAGGCTGCCGCGCGTGCGCGCCAGGCGCTCGTCCACGTAGATCAGCTCGTGCTTGCCGATGAGGACCACGTCACCGTCGTTGAGATAATGGCGGCGAACGCGTCTCGACTTCACGTAAATGCCGTTGGTGCTGTTGAGATCCTCGATGACGCACGAGTTGGGCGACGTCGTGATCTGACAGTGATGCCGGCTGACGAACCGGCTGTCGATCTGCAGGTCGTTGTCGGCGGTACGGCCGACGATGATCCTGCCCTGGCTCAGGGAAATCTCCTGCACCGTACGGCCGTCAGTCGCGACGAGCAGCCTGCCCAGAGACGGCAGAGTCGGGTCGCTGCCGCGCGTGCGCGGCAGCACGGCCTCCGTTGCGGCGCGCAGCTGCTGTTGGGTCCGGGCCACAAACTCCACCCATTGCAGCTCGCCGACGGCACTCTGGATGTCCTCCACTGTGACCATCCCGCGGTCAGCCGCGTACGCCGCCATCATTGCCGTATCGCACAGCGTGTTGACGAGCCGCGGCACGCCGCCGGCGAAACGGAAGATCTCGCGGAAGGTGTCCTCGGCAAATATCTCCCGATCGCCCGCCCCGGCGACCTCCAGGCGGTGCTGGATGTAGGCACGGGTCTCCGCCTCGGAGAGCGCCGTAAGATGAAACCGCAGGCGTACGCGCTGGGTGAGCTGCACCAGCTCCGGCGCATCGAGCTTCGCGTTGAGCTCCGGCTGCCCCGCCAGGATGATGCGCAGCACTTTCTCCTTGGTCGTCTCGACGCCCGAGAGCAGCCGGATCTCCTCCAGCACCCGCAACGACAGGTTCTGCGCCTCGTCGACTATGAGCAGCACCTTGCGCCCGGCGGCGTACTGCTCGATGAGAAAGTTGTTGAGAGTCGCGATGATCTCACCCTTCTTCATTTTGAAGGGCGAGAAGCCGAACTGCACCAGTATCGCCTGCAGGAAGTCGACCGCCGAGACCTGCGTCTGGTTGATCTGCGCCACCACGACGTCCGACTGGATCTCCTTGAGGAAGGACTCGATCAGGGTGGTCTTGCCGGCACCGATCTCCCCGGTGATCACGACGAAGCCGTCGGTGAACCAGATCGTCGATTCCATGTACGCCTTGGCGCGGGCGTGCTGCTTGGAAAGGTAGAGGAACTGAGGGTCGGGGCTCAGTCGGAACGGCAGCTCTTTGAGTTTGAACGGGTCGAGGTACATGGTTGTCCGCTGTTGGCGACAGAGCGGCGCGTAGGTTTTGACCCGCTCTGGCCGGGCTCGTTCCGCCGCTATATTAAGGGATGCGCAATCCGGGAGCCAGCTCGGCAAGCAACCCTCGTGCCTGCCGGTCCCGGCGGGCAGCCGTCGGCTCCACGACAGTGCAATGCCCGACCTTGCGTCCTGGCCTCGGTTGCTTTCCATAATCGTGCACGTGCACCCCCTCACGGGCGAGCAGCCCCGCGCGCGGCGGGATGTCGCCGATCAGATTGACCATCGCGCTGAACCCCAGTGGCCGCGTCGAGCCGAGCGGCAATCCCAGGATGGCGCGCAGATGATTCTCGAACTGACTGGTCACGCAGCCCTCGATGGTCCAGTGCCCGGAGTTATGTACGCGGGGCGCCATCTCGTTGGCGATGAGCCGTCCGTCGCGGACGAAGAACTCGATGGTGAGCACCCCAACATAACGGAAGTGGGTGAGACAGCGCTGCAGATGGCGCGCCGCGGCCCGCTGCCAGCGAGGTGGGCCGTAGGGTGCGCGTGTCAACCGGAGGATTCCATGCGAATGCACGTTGCCGTTGAGCGGATAAATGGCCTTCGCGCCGTTCGTACTGCGTGCGCCGATGATCGACACCTCGCAATCGAACGGCACCCATTCCTCGTAAATGAGCGGGGCCGCGCCGAGCTCTTCCCAGCCGCGGTGCGCATCCTCGGCCGTCCTCACCCTGACCTGTCCCTTGCCGTCATATCCCAGGCGCCGGGTCTTGAGGACCCCGGGAATCCCGATTTCGCGCAGCGCCCGCTCGAGTTGGGCTCGGGAGCTGACGGCGCGCCAGCGGGTGGTCGGAATCCCGAGTCGCTCGAATAGCCGCTTCTCGCTCACACGGTCCTGCGCCGCTGCGAGCGCGGTGATGGGCGGGCAGATCCGTGCTTTGTGAGCAGCGGCTGCGTGGGCGCGCAGCGCGTCGACGGACACGTTCTCCCAGTCGAAGGTCAGCACGTCGCATTTGCGCGCGAGCCGCGAGAGCAGCGTCGGGTCGGTGAAGGAGCCGTGCAGCACCGGTGCGACCTGACCCGCAGGCGCATCGTGCGCGGGATCGAGAAAAAGGAAATCGAGGCCCAGTGGATAGCCGGCCAAGGCGAGCATCCGGCCGAGCTGGCCGGCTCCCACGATGCCTATGGTCATGAGCGCGGCGCGGCGCGTGGATCGGGGTTGGCCAGCACCCCGGCGGTCTGGCTCTCGCGAAAGGCGTCGAGAGCTCCGGCAACGGCCGGATGCTTGTTGGCGAGGATGGCCGCGGCACAGAGCGCGGCGTTGGTCGCTCCTGCGGCGCCGATGGCGAAGGTGGCCACTGGTATTCCGGCGGGCATCTGCACGATGGACAGCAGGGAATCGATGCCGCCGAGCGTCTTCGACTGCACCGGTACGCCCAGTACGGGGAGACTCGTCTTGGCGGCGGTCATGCCGGGAAGGTGCGCCGCACCGCCCGCGCCGGCGATGATGACCTCCAGACCCCGCGAGCGTGCGCTCGAGGCGTACTCGAAGAGCAGGTCGGGGGTACGGTGGGCGGAGACCACCCGCACCTCGTGCGGTATGGAGAGCTTCTCGAGCGTCTCCGCGGCGCTGCGCAAGGTCTCCCAATCGGAAGAGGAGCCCATGATGATGCCGACCAGCGCTTTCATCACGGCATTCTAATTTATCGGCCGAAAGCCGCCTACGCCGCTTTTTAGCCGAGCAGCGCCCGCAGTGCCCTGAAGAGCTCCCGGCCGGCGGGTCCGACAGTCCCGGTCTGCAAGCCCCGGTCGCGCTCGTAACGGGCCGCTGCGACCCGGCGGCTCCATTCGCCCCGGTCGAGGCCGGGCCGCAGCCGCACCAGCTCCTCGAGGGCGAAGTCCCCCTCGACGATCAGGCGCTCGCGCCAGCTTTCGGCGCGCTTGAAGAGCTGTGTCTCCATGGCATCGCGCTCGCTGCGGGCGGCCAGCGTGGCACGGATCGGCTCGAGATCGATCTCCCGCATGAGCTTGCCGATGTACTGCCGCTGCCGCGCACCGCCCGCGCGGCTCCTGATACGGCGCGCCTCGCGGATGGCGTCGGTCAGCCGCTCCGGCAGGCCGAGCGCATCGAGCTCGGGATCGCGCAGCCGGATCAGGGCCTCGCCGAGGTCCTGTGCAGCGTGGGCTTCACGCTTGCGCGCGCTCTTGCTCGGCCGCTCGGGCTCGTCGTCCTGCGGGAGGTCGTCTGGGGTGCGGGTTGCCACTGGTGCTCGAACGCCTCGGGTCTTGCGGCTGCTAGAATCAAATTCTGCCCCAATTTCCCCAATCGAGCGGAACGCGTATGCCACAGGCGATCGAGGCGACGGATTCTTCCCTATTGCTGCAGGACGTGGTGGGCATTGCGCTCGAGGAGGCCCGCCGTCAGGGAGCCTCGCAGTACGAGGTCGATGCCAGCCTGAGCCACGGATTGGGCACGACCGTGCGGCTGGGGGAGGTCGACACGATCGAGTACCAGCGCGACCGGGGGCTGGCGGTGACGGTCTATTTCGGCAAGCGCAAGGGGTCGGCCAGCACCGCCGATCTCGGGCGGGAAGCGGTCCGCGCCACGGTCGAGAAAGCCTCTGCCATTGCCCGCTACACGGCCGAGGACCCTTATGCCGGCCTGGTGGAGCCGGAATATCTGGCGCGCGACATACCGGAGCTGGATCTCGATCATCCCTGGGGGCTCGCTGCCGAGGACGCGATTGCCATCGCGCGGCGCTGCGAGCAGGCGGGCCGGGCCGTGGATCCGCGGATTGCCAACTCCGAGGGCGCCTCCGTCAGCAGCCAGAGGCACACCGGTGTCTACGGCAACTCGCTCGGGTTCCTGGCCGGCTTTTCGGGCACCAGCCATTCCGTCAGCTGCTCGCTGATCGCACAGGAAGGCGAGCAGATGCACCGTGACTACTGGTTCACCACCGCACGCGACCCGGCGGACCTCGAAGCGGCAGAGGCGGTGGGAGCCACGGCGGGGAAGCGTGCGCTGGCGCGCCTCGGCGCGCGCAAGCTCTCCACGCGCAAGGCGCCGGTCCTGTTCACCCCGGACATGGCCCGCGGCCTCTACCGGCACTTCATCGGCGCGATCCGCGGACCCAGCCAGTACCGCAAAGCCTCCTTCCTGCTGAACGCAGCCGGCGAGCAGGTTTTTCCGGCATTCGTGCAGATGCACGAGCGGCCGCACATTCCCAAGGGACTCGCAAGCGCTCCGTTCGACGACGAGGGCGCCGCCACGCACGACCGCGAGCTGGTGGAGAGCGGAATCCTCAAGGGTTATGTGTTGGGCAGCTACTCCGCGCGGCGGCTCGGATTGCAGACCACGGGCAACGCGGGCGGCATCCACAACCTGATCGTGGAAGGGGCGGGGGACTCGCCCGGGCACGATGCCCTGCTGCGGCGCATGGGCTCGGGCCTGCTGGTGACGGAGCTGATGGGGCAGGGAGTCAACGGTGTCACCGGCGACTACTCGCGCGGTGCGAGCGGCTTCTGGATCGAGGGTGGCGCAATCGCGTATCCCGTGCAGGAGATCACGATCGCGGGCAACCTGCGCGACATCTACCGCAACATCGTGACTCTCGGCAGCGATGTCGACTCGCGCGGATCCATCCTCTGCGGCTCGGTGCTCGTCGGGGAGATGACGATCGCGGGCGATTAGCGCCGCCACGCGACGACGCGGTGATTCAGTCCCGCTTCGCGTCGCGCGCCCGCTCGAAGACTGTGCGAACGATCTCCAGCAGCGCCGGTATGCGGAAGGGTTTGCGCAGGAATGCCTCGTAACCGTCGAGGTGTTTGCGCAGCGCAGCCTCCGGCGCCGCACTCATCATGATCACCGGTATGTCGCGAAACGAGGGGTTGGTGCGCATCGCCGTCACCAACGCGGCCCCGTCCATGAGCGGCATCATGAAGTCCGAGATCACGAGATCCGGCTTGTTCTCTTCGAGTCTCTCGAGCGCGCGGCGGCCGTTCGCGGCGGTGAGCACCCGGTAGCCCGCGTCCTCCAGCGCGGCGACCAGCACTTCGACAGTGCCGAATTCGTCGTCGACGACGAGGACCGTCCTCACCCTAGTCCTCCCGGCGTTGTCCCTGCGGCCGATATTCCGCGCGCACGGCCCTCGGCTCGTGCGCAAAGCCGCTCAAGGCCGCCTCGACGCCGTGGATGGGCGCGCCGATCTCGATCCCGCGCGGGGTGATCTCGAACTCACGCAGACGGGGATCGAAGCTGCTTTCACGGATCTTGGTGACCGACAGGACCCGCCTGATCCGGCCTTCGAGCTCCGTGTAGCGCATCAGGATCAGGCCTTCCAGGAGCGAGGACAATCCGATGCTCGGCAGCTCCGTGGCCGTTCCGAGAACGTTGCGGCTTTCCATGCTCATGATCACGGTGGCCTTCATGGCGCGCAGCTCGTTGCTGAGTGTCGAGACGAATCGCGTCATGCGGCCCGGAGTCGTCGCCGACTCGACCAGGGCGCCGTAGCCGTCGATGAACAGTCGCTTCACGCCGCGACGGCGTACCGCCTCGATCATGCGATGGCCCAGCTCATCGAGGATGTGCTCGCCCTGCGGGCACCAGATCAGCTCGACCGCGCCCCGCCGCTCCAGCCCCCGCATGTCGATACCGAGCGTCTGCGCCCGTACCCTCAGCCGCTCCGGAGACTCGAAGAAACCGTAGAACGTCCCCGGTTCCGCAGCGCTCGATTGCGCCACGTACTGCAAACCCAGAGTGGTCTTGCCGATGCCGGTCGGGCCGTAGAGTCCGTTCGATGTCTCGGCAAGCAAACCGCCGCCCAGGATCTCATCGAGCGTGGCGATACCCGTCGACTGCCGGCGCGGCTCATAGTCATCCCTGACGCTCGGTACTGCAAAAGCGGCTTCCACGCGCGGAAAGATCTCGAGTCCGCGGCTAGTGATCCGGAACGGATGCCGGCCGGGCAGAAAATCGCTGCCGCGAAACTTCGAGACCTGCAGCGTGCGCTCGGTGCGCTGATGGAAGAGTGTGTCTTCGAGACGGATCATGCCATCGACCATCGTGTACTCGGGGCCGACCGTTCGCTCGCTGCCGTTGGTCAACAGGAGAATCGTGCACTCGAGCGCGGCGGCGTGGCTTTGCACCTCGTGCACGAACTTCTTGAACTCGCGCGGCGAGGAGGCCGATTCCTCGGTGGTGGCGAAGCCATCCAGCACCAGCAACGTCGCATGGTGGCCCTTGATCTCCCGCCGCAGCAGATCGACGACGCCCTTCAGTCCCTCGTTCTCGAGAATGCGGAAGCCGCTCACGTAGTAGAGACGGTCCGGAATCGCCCCTTCGTGAAAGAACGTCATCGGCTGCAGATGCTGCAGCATGCGGGTGTGCGACTCCGCGAGAACCGTGACGAAGGCAACGCGACCGCCCGCCGCGACATGGTTGAAGCACATCTGGTTGGCGAGGATGGTCTTGCCCGTTCCGGGCGTGCCCTCGATGATGTAGACGCCGCCGCTCAGCAGTCCGCCGCGCAGTATGCGATCCAGGCCACCGATGCCGGTCGGTACCCGCTCGAGTTTCAGATCGTCGCCGTTGTGCGTCGTCATTTCGCTTCCCGAGGAGCTGAAGTTGCATCGAGCGGCAGCCGAACCGTGAATACGGTGCCCTGCCCCGGAGTACTGTGCACGGAGATCGAGCCTCGATGCGCCTCGATCAAAGCGCGCGCAAGCCAGAGGCCCACGCCGAATCCGGTGCGGTGTTGTCCGGTGACCACCTGCTCGAAACGACCGAAGATGCGCGCCTGGTCCTCGGTCGAGATGCCGATGCCGTGGTCCTCGACCTCCAGCCTGACCCACTCTCCTTCACGGGCCAAGCTGACTTGAACCGGCTTGCCATCGCCGTACTTGATGGCGTTGGAGATGATGTTGCCGACGATCTGCTCGACGGACAGACGGTCCCACCTGCCGCGCAGGCTGTTCGGGACCGCCAGATGGATGTCCACGAGGTGGAACGCGGCCTCGACCGCGTAAGTCTCCACGGACTCGCGCAGCACTTCCGCGAGGTCGAGCTCCTCGAAGTGAAGGTCCATGTTGTGGGCATTGATGCGAGACACGTCGAGCAGCAGCGTGGCACGCTTGACATAGCGATCCAACACCACCCGCATGCGCTCGAGCCTGTGCATGAGCTCTTCGTCGCCCGATCGGCGGGCAAGCGCGACCGCGCTCGCGACTTGGAGCATGAGGGCGTGCATGGGGCTGCGCAGCTCATGAGCCGCGATGGCCAGGAATTCATCGCGTGCGCGGACCGCTTCGCGCAGCTCCTGGTTCGCCTTGAGCAGATCGGCTTCGTCGCCCATCACGCGCCGCTCGACGCGGCTGCCCTCGATTGGAGGGTCTGGTTGAAGTTGCGGGCACGATCGGGCATGAACACAGCCAATATAGCATCCGTGTGCCGCGGGAATGCGCGTGTACCCGGTCGAGCCAGCCCAGGCTGTGGCGAAGTTGTTTTCGGATGAGAGCGTGCGTGTAAGTGCGCGCCGATAAGAGCGTGCGTGTAAGTGCGGAGCGCTGGGGGACTAGGATTGCTCGGCCCGTCCTGGGCCTCGCCGCCTTCGGCGGCCGCCAAGCGGACGCTTGGCGTCCACAAATTTGCATGGAGCAAATTTGAACGCCTGGCGCAGCCAGGCGGGCCCGCAGGGCCGAGGCGCAGGGATGGCGCCGAGTAAAATCGCTCCGGGCGATTTTGTCGAACTACGTTCTCATCCTGGTCCCGCGCCAAAACGACGAGGCCCGCCAGTTGGCGGGCCTCGTCGTTTTGGCTGGGGGACTAGGATTCGAACCTAGGTAAACGGAGTCAGAGTCCGTTGTCCTACCACTAGACGATCCCCCAAAACCTGGCGGGACCGCAGGTCGGGCAGCGGTCCGGGCCGGCAATAATTGAAGCCCGAACCGTCCCCGGCTGCAAGATCCTCGGTTAGCGCTTCGAGTACTGTCCGCTGCGGCGGGCCTTGCGGCGGCCGACCTTCTTGCGCTCCACCTCGCGGGCGTCGCGGGTGACGAAGCCGGCGTCGCGCAGCTGCTTGCGCAGCGTCTCGTCATACTCGATCAGCGCGCGGGTCAGGCCCAGGCGGATGGCGCCGGCCTGGCCGGTGATGCCGCCGCCGTCCACGGTCACGCTGATGTCGAAGCGCGAGCCGAGCTGTAACGCCTCGAGCGGCTGGCGCACGATCATGCGTCCGGTCTCGCGCCCGAAGAACTCATCGAGCGGACGGTCGTTGACGGTGATCTGGCCGTTGCCTGGGCGAAGATAGACGCGCGCGGTTGCCGTCTTGCGCCGGCCGGTGCCGTAGTTCAGTTGCTGGGCTGATGCCATCGGTGCGATTTCCTCAGATCTCGAGCGGGCGCGGCTGCTGCGCCTGGTGCGGGTGCTCGCCGCCCGCGAATACGTGCAGCTTCTTGAACATGCGCCGCCCGAGCGGGTTCTTCGGCAGCATGCCCTTCACGGCGAACTGGATCGCCCGCTCCGGATGCTCATCGAGGAGCTTCTCCAGGGCGATCGACTTGATGCCGCCGATGTAGCCGGTATGGTGATAATAGATCTTGTCGCTCAGCTTACGGCCGGTGACGCGCACCTTGCCGGCGTTGAGCACCACGATGTGATCGCCCATGTCGACGTGAGGGCTGTAGTCAGCCTTATGCTTGCCCTTGAGCCGATGTGCGATCTGCGAGGCGAGGCGCCCGAGCGTCTTGTCGGTCGCATCCACCACGAACCAGTCGCCCCGGACGCTGCCGGATTTGGCGAAAACCGTCTTCATATGAGCCTCAACGGCCGCCCCACGCGGCCCACGAATAACACTTAAGCTGCACAGGCACAGGAATGTGCCCCGGGCAGGAGCCCGGATCCAGTGCCCCAAACGAGGGCCGGCAAGTCTACTGAAGCTGCCCCTCCAATGCAAAACGAGCGCTTATAATCCCGGCCCCATGGAGATCGATCGTCCCCTGGATGCCTGGATTGGCGCCGCCGACCGGGCGCTGCGCGCCCTGCTGGCGCCGGCGCACGCCTCCCGCCCCGTGCCGCAGCCCGCAGCCCCTGCCGAGGGGGGCGCGACCGAGCTCTCCCCCGATGAGAGGCGCCGGGCCGCGGCGCTGATGCGCGTCAACCATGCCGGCGAGATCGCCGCCCAGGCGCTCTACCATGGCCAGGCGATCGCCGCCCGCTCGGAAGCTACGCGCAGGATGCTGCTCGATGCGGCCCGCGAGGAGACCGATCACCTCGCCTGGTGCGAGAGCCGCCTGAAGGACCTGCATTCCCGTCCCAGCCTGCTCAACCCGCTGTGGTACGCCGGCTCCTTCTTTATTGGTGCGGTCGCGGCGCTCGCCGGTGACCGGGCCAGCCTCGGGTTCGTGGTCGAGACGGAGCGGCAGGTCGAGGGCCATCTCGGCGAGCATCTCGGCCGCCTGCCGGAAGGCGACCTGCACAGCCGCGCCATCGTGCAGCAGATGCGGGTGGACGAAGCAGCGCACGGGGCCAACGCCAGGGCTGCCGGCGGGATGGAGCTGCCCGGACCGGTACGCGCGCTCATGCGCCACACGGCCCGCATCATGACGCGAACCGCGTATTGGTTTTGATCAACAACGCGACACTCTGGTTTTCACTGCGCCGCGTGCGGTACGCTTGCGCCCAGCGGGGGCGACCTATAAACACTCTCTACATCTAAACACTCTCTACATCATGACCACACAAATTCGGGGAGCGGGTATGGAAGAGAACGTCAAGCCGTTGAGCGACATCCCGGCGATCAACCGGTTCTTGAGCTACTGCCGCATCCGCACCGTACCGTCCAAGACGGTCGTCATTCATGCGGGTGACCTTCCGGATGTCCTCTACTACATCATCAGTGGCTCCGTCGAGGTGATGATCGAGGACGAAGAGGGCAACGAGATGGTGCTCGCCTACCTCAACCGCGGACAGTTCTTCGGCGAGATGGGCCTCTTCTTCAGCGACCAGCCGACGCGCAGCGCCTGGGTGCGTACCCGCAATCAGTGCGAGCTGGCGGAAATGACTTACCCGCGCTTCCGGCAGATCGCCGCCGAGAGCCCCGGCCTGATCTTCGAGCTCGCCACGCAGCTCGCGACCCGGCTCGACCGCACCAACCGCAAGCTTGGCGATCTGGCTTTCGTGGACGTCACCGGACGGGTGGCCCATGCCATCAACAATCTGTGCGAAGAGCCGGATGCGATGACCCATCCCGAGGGCATGCAGATCAAGGTCAGCCGGCAGGAGCTCTCCCGCCTGGTCGGCTGCTCGCGCGAGATGGCGGGGCGGGTGCTCAAGGTGCTCGAGGATCAGGGGCTGCTGCGGGCCACCGGCAAGACCATCGTCGTCTTCAACGCCCGGCCCAAGATGAAGACCCGCCCGGTGATCGTTCCCGCCAAGACGGTGGCCAAAACCCCTGTACCGCCGGAGATCGACGACGAGGACGATGAGGACGACGACGAGTGAAACCGGCCGGGGGCGGTGCAGGACTGCGAGCAACGGCCCCCGTCATGCCCCTGCGATCTGTGCGCGCATCGCTTTGATGGTCGCCTCGTAGTCGCCGCTGCCGAAGATCGCCGATCCCGCCACGAAGGTATCCGCGCCCGCGCGCGCGATCTCCCTGATGTTGTCGACCTTGACGCCGCCGTCGATCTCCAGCCGGACATCGCGGCCGCCGGCATCGATGCGACGTCTGGCTTCGGCGAGCTTGCGCAGCGCCGTCGGAATGAACTTCTGACCGCCGAAGCCGGGATTGACCGACATGATGAGCACGAGGTCGAGCTTTTCCAGCGTGTAGTCGAGGTAATCGAGAGGTGTCGCGGGGTTGAACACCAGGCCCGGACGGCAACCCTGCTCCCGGATGTGCTCGATGGTCCGGTCGATGTGCTCCGTCGCCTCCGGGTGGAAGGAGATGTAGCTGGCGCCCGCTGCCGCGAAGTCCGGAATGATGCGGTCCACGGGGCGGATCATGAGGTGCACGTCGATAGGAGCGGTTACGCCGTGTTTTCGGAGCGCCTCGCACACCATCGGCCCGATGGTGAGGTTCGGCACGTAATGGTTGTCCATCACGTCGAAGTGGATGATGTCTGCGCCGGCGGCCAGCACGGCGTCGACTTCCTCACCCAGGCGCGCGAAGTCGGCGGACAGAATGGAGGGAGCGATCCAGGGGACTGCCATGACGCAAGTCTACGCGGACGCGTCGGCCGAGAGAATGCGCCGCCTCTGCCGATTCCGGCGCGAACCCGGAAGTGGGTCGATCGGGAACACTCGGCGTACCGGGAATGGCGCGCTGAAGCTCGGCGGCCATGGCCTCCTGCCTCTCATCCCCACCGCGGCTGCTCGTCGAGGCCGATGCCCAGCGCGGTTTTTGCCACGATTTCGTGCGTGAGGAATGAATTCCCGGGATGGAGGCGCCCCATGCGGGCATCGCGCATCAGGCGCTCGTAGCCGCTGGTGCGGAAGATTCCGGAACCGCCCGTCACGTCCAGTCCGGTGTCGATCACCTTCCAGGATGCCTCGACCGCGTGATATTTCGCCGCGAGAATCTTCGCGGGCCACTCGCCGCGGTGATCCACCCCCTGCGACCAGTCCTCCGCGATACGCTCGAGGTGCGGGCCGATGGATTCGAGCTCGATCACCATGTCGGCTATGGCGTGCTGGATTTCAGGGTGATGAGCCATCGATCTGCCGAGCCCCAGCGAGCGTTTGCCCTTCGACGATACGATCGCGTGATCGAGAGCCCGCCTCGCGAGCCCGTAATACACGTTACCGAAACCCAGCAGCGCCCAGGCGAACACGGCAAGCACGAACGGATCCAGGCCGGCGGCGCCGGCCGGCACGACGCGGGCCACGTATCTGTCAGGGACGAACGCATTCTCGAGGACCGTGTCGTCGCTGCGGGTAGCGCGCATGCCGAGCACATCCCAGGTTTCCCTGATGATGTAGCCGCCGGCGTCGCGCGGCATGAATGCGTGCACGATCGTGGGCCGCGCCGGATCGCTGGTGTCCATGGCGTGAAGTCCGAAGCGCGTCCATACCGGCGTCAGGCTTCCAAACAGCTTCCTGCCCGTGAAGCGATAGCCACCTGCGACCCGTTCCGCCTTCGTCGTCGACAGCAGAAGCGGCACGTCATTGCCGGCCTCGGCATGGCCCGCGGCAAACACTTCGCCGGCAGCCGCTTCCTCGAGGACCCATTCGAGCGACGTATCGCCCCGGCGCCGGAGGTCCGCCGCGACACCCAGCCAGTAGAGGTGCATGTTGACGGCCAGTGCGGTGGCCGGCGCGTAGTACGCGAGCCGGCGCTGCTCGCGGCAGACTCCCGCCAGCGGCATGCCGCCGCCGCCGAGCTCCTTCGGCACCGGAAGGAGGAGGTATTTCGCCGCGCGCAGCTCCTCGAAGTCTTCCGCGAAGAACCGGTTCTCCCGGTCGTAACCGGCGGCGCGCGAGTCGAAGCGGCGGAGCATTTCTCCGGTGAGAAAGCCACCGTTGCAATCCGCCGCATCGGAAGTTGAGCCCATCGCCTGACCCCGTCTAACCGGCCGTCGTCCCGCTCTTCGCGCTCTCGCGAGGAGCCTCATGGCCTCTTCGCACCTTCAGCAGCGGTATCAACATCGGTACGCGGGCGCGGTATTGGCGATAGCGCTGCCCATACGCCGCAATCAGGTCGCGCTCCTCGAAGCAGATTCCGACGAGGATATACCCGGTCGTCGCCACGGAGAACAGGAGGTGCCCGACGCTCATGAAGGGCGCCGACCAGAAGGCAATGACGAAGCCCAGATAGATGGGATGGCGCACCATCCGGTACAGTGCGGGCGTCTTGAAATCAGGACTGTGAAACTCGGCGCCGCGGCCGTAGGCCCAGACCTGCCGCAGCCCGAACAGCTCGAAATGGTCGATGAGGAAAGTCGAGAGCAGCAGCACACCCCAGCCGAGCCAAAAAGTGACGGCAAGCACGGTGCCGAGCGTCGTGCTGCGAACGTCCCAGACGGGGGCGGGGAGCGGCCGCCACTGCCAGAGGAGCAGTGCCAGAACGGCGCTGGCGGCGATCACGAAGGTGCTGCGCTCGATGTGCCAGGAAACGAGCCGCGTCCACAGCCGCTTGAAGCCGCGTCGAGCCATGATGCTGTGCTGCAGAGCGAACAGGCTCAACAGTACGAGGTCGACGAGCGCCGCCTCCGGGCGCGCCGCCGCCGGCCCCGTGTCGATGGTTCGGGGAACAGCCACGTTCCCGACGAAACCGATGGCGTACAGGAAAGTACAGAAGAAGAAAGCGTACGCGAGCACGCCGTAAACCAGAGCGAGCCACCTCTTCATGATTGCCTCCGAAACGAGCCTGCTGCGAGGAGTGCTAAAATCAGCCTAGGCCCTGCAGCAACCGGCGTCCTCAGGCCGCACTCAAATTTTCCTCAAAGTTCTCCAAGGCCAGCCATGCCGGGCGCAGCAGCCCCATCGTTCGTGTTCGGCGAGTTCGAGCTCGACCTCGGTAAGTGCGAACTGCGCCGCGGCGCGCAGCGGATAGAGCTCACTCCCAAAGCGTTCGATCTGCTGCTGCTGCTCGCCCGCAACCGCAACCGGGTGGTGACCAAGGACGAGATCATCCAGGCGCTGTGGCCCGACCGGCTCGTCGAGGAATCGAACCTGACCCAGACCGTCTTCATGCTGCGCCGTGCGCTGAACGACCGCGGCCAGCAGTTGCTGCGAACCATCCCGCGACGCGGCTATCTATTGGCGACGCCCGACATTCCGGGCGAGGCTGCCGCGCGATCAGTCATGGGGCCCGTCGACCTGCCGACTCCGCGCACGTCGCTCATCGGGCGGGAGCAGGAAGCGGCGCGAGCCGCCGCCCTACTGCTGCATGGCGAGGTGCGCCTGTTGACGCTCACCGGCACCGGCGGCGCTGGCAAGACCCGGCTCGCCATCGCGATAACGGCGTCGGTTGCCGGGCACTTCAGCGGCGGCACGCGTTTCGTGGGCCTGTCGTCCATTACCCAACCGGACCTGGTACTGACGGCGCTGGCCAACGCGCTCGAGGTGCAGCAGGTAGCCCACCGGGCCGTTTCGCAGTTGATCGCCGAGCGCTTGCGCGAGGTGGGCGCTTTCCTGCTGGTGCTCGACAACTTCGAGCAGGTACTTTCGGCCGCCACGCTGGTGTCGGAGCTGCTCGCGGTGTGCCCCGCTCTCAAGATCATGGTCACGAGCCGTGCGCGGCTGCGCATCTATGGTGAGCAGGAGTTCCCGGTTGCGCCCTTGGACGAGGGTTCGGCCATGACGCTTTTCCAGGAGCGTGCCAGGGCCGTCCGTCCCAACTTCGCGATCACGGCGGAAAACCGCGTCCCGGTGCGGGAAATCTGTTCGCGGCTCGACGGCCTGCCCCTTGCGATCGAGCTGGCCGCCGCAAGGACCCGCATCCTGTCGCCGGGCGCCATCCGGGACAGGCTGCAGGGGCGCCTGCAACTGCTGACTGGCGGTGCCATCGATCTGCCCGAGCGCCAACAGACGCTGCGCAGCACGATCGATTGGAGCCATGAACTGCTGAATGCCGGCGAGCAGAAGCTCCTGCGCCGGTTCGCGGTGTTCGCGGGTGGAGCGACTCTCGAGGCGGTCGAGGCCGTCTGCAATACGGCGCTCGACCTCGGAATGGCGGCTCTCGACGGACTGTCGTCCTTGGTGGACAAGAACCTGGTGCAGCGCGTCGATCGGCCGGACACGGAAGCGGAAGCACGCTTCACGATGCTGGAGACGATTCGCGAATATGCGGTCGAGCGTCTCCTGGCAAGCGGTGAGGACTCCGCCGTGCGCCACGCCCACGCCGCTTATTGCCTGGTGCTGGCCGAAGAGGGCAATCCCGAGCTGAGCTCCGCCGAGCGCACGGGCTGGCTGGCGCGATGCGACCTCGAGATCGACAACTTCCGCTCGGCGCTCGACTGGCTGTTTCACACGCGCGGCCTCGGCTGGGCGCTGCGTCTCTCCATGGCACTCTTCCGCTTCTGGGACATGCGGGAGCACCTGATCGAGGGGCGCTCGCGGCTCGAGACCGTCCTGCACCTGGCGGGCGACGGACACATCAAAGAGCGGGCGCAAACGGGGATCTTTCTCGGCGCCATCGCCACCGCTCAGGGCGACTTCGGGTCGGCAGAGCGCTTTCTGGAGCAGAGCCTGGCGCTCAACCGCCGGATCGGTGATCGTTGGGGGATCGCCGCCTCGCTCAATGCTCTTGGGGTGTCGGCCCGTGATCGGGGCGACTACGTTGCCGCCCGGGAAAGCTTCGAGCAGAGTCTCTCGTGTTGGCACGAGCTCGGCGATCGACTGTCCGCCGCGCGCTGTCTGCACAATCTCGCCAATGTCCTCAGGTCGCAGGGCGACTGCTCACGGGCAAGGGCGGCATTCGAGGAGGCGACAGCCATGTTCGAAGAGCTCGGCGATCGCAGCGGCGCCGCCTGGTCCATCAACAGCCAGGGCGATACCGCGCACGAGCAGGGCGATCTGCCCGGCGCCCGCGATTTGTACGAGCGCGCGCTCTCCATGTTCCATGATGGCTCGGACCAGTGGGGCGCCGCCCGGTCGCTGACCGATCTCGGGAACATCCGCTGTGAGCAGGCGGAGTATGCCGCCGCGCACGCGGCCTATCAGGAGGCTCTGGAGATTTTCCGCGCGCTGGGCCACCGACGCGGGGTCGCCCGCGTGCTCGAAGGATCCGCCTGTCTGGCCGCGGCGCGCGGGCACGCGGCGGCAGCTTTGAAGTTGGCCGCTGCGGCGGCAGGGTTACGGATCTCGATCGGTGCGCCGCTGCCCCAGGCAGAGCGGCGGACGCTGGATCGCCGCCTGTCGCGCGCGTGGGAAGCGCTCAGTAAATCCGAGGCCGAGAAAGCCTGGGCCGAGGGTGCCGCCTTGAACATCGAGCAGGCCGTGCACTGCTGCCTCGACGAAGAGGCGCCTGCTAGCTCACGTGCGCCGGGTCGATGAGCCGTCGTACGGCTGAAACCCGATCCGCAGGAATCCCCACGCGCCGCGCATGCTCGTGGATGAGGGTCTCGTCCGCTGCCAGGTACACGCAGTACACCTTGTCTTCGGTGACGTAGCTGTGCAGCCATTGGATCTGCGGCCCCATGCCTTTGAGGACCTCGAGGGAGCGCAGGGAGAGCGCGCGGATCTCGGCTTCCGACAGCTTGCCGGCGCCCGGCACTTCCCGCTCAATGACGTACTGCGGCATGATCGCCTCGCACCGACTGGTGGCCGGGATGATTGTACGCCGATGTCCGGGCGGACGGGCAGCGGGATCAGCTCGTCAGGCGGGTGAGGGCTTCGCGATACTTCTCGCTGGTTCGGGCGATGATCTCCGCCGGCAGCTTCGGCCCCGGCGCCTTCTTGTTCCAGTCGAGAGTCTCGAGATAGTCGCGCACGAACTGCTTGTCGAAGCTCGGCGGGCTGGCGCCTGGCCGGTAGGTGTCGGCCGGCCAGAAGCGCGAGGAATCCGGCGTGAGCGCCTCATCGATCAGGGTGAGCGTGCCGCTCTCATCGACTCCGAACTCGAACTTGGTGTCGGCAATGATGATGCCGCGGCTGAGGGCATGCGCCGCCGCGAACTGATAGAGCGCAATGGCGGTGTCGCGGACCCGCGCTGCAAGCGGCGCGCCGATGAGTTGCTCGACCTCGGCGAAGGGGATGTTCTCGTCGTGCTGCCCGGCGGCCGCCTTGGTTGCCGGAGTGAAGATGGGCGCAGGCAGGCGCGATGCCAGCGGTAAATTCGGCGGTAGGGCGACGCCGCATACGCTGCCGCTCTTCTGATAATCCTTCCAACCGGAGCCGATCAGATAGCCACGCACCACGGCCTCGAGCGGCAGCGCCTTGAGACGGCGCACGATGACCGCGCGGCCTGCAAGCGCGGCGCGTTCCGCGGGATCGGCAACCAGATCGGTGACGGGCCGCCCCGTCAGATGATTCGGCACGATGTGGCGGGTACGCTCGAACCAGAAGTTTGAAATCTCGTTGAGCACATGCCCTTTCCCGGGGATCGGGTCCGGCAACACGACATCGAAAGCCGACAGGCGGTCGGTCGTCACGATGAGGAGCGCATCGGCGCCCGCCGAATAGATATCGCGCACCTTGCCTTCGTGGAGCCTCTCGAGCCCATGGAGCGAGGTGCGGAAGACCGTTTGCGTATCCATGCTTGCTACTATAGCAGCGCGTATGCGCTATACCGGTAAGCTCGTGGGGGGCTTGATCGGCCTGGTATTCGGGCCCGTTGCGGCCCTGGCCGGCGTGCTGCTCGGGCATCAGGTCGATGAGCACCTCGACAAACAGGATGCGCAGCTTCCCGGTCCGGAGGAGCTGCAGGCCATCAGCGAGCGCTTCTTCCGCGCCACCTTCCGCGTAATGGGCTACGTGGCCAAGGCGGACGGCCGGGTCTCCGAGCAGGAGATCTCCGCCGCGCGCGCCGTGATGGCGGAGCTGCGGCTCGATGCCACCCGGGTGCAGCAGGCCATCGAATGCTTCACCACGGGCAAGAAGCCCGGCTTCGACCTCGCCACTGAGCTGGCCGATCTCGCCCGTGCCTGCGCCGGCCGGCCCGATCTGGTGCGCATCTTCGTCGAGATCCAGGTGCGCGCAGCGCTGAGCGGCAACAATCTCGACGGCCCGGTGCGGCCGCTCCTCAACCGCATCGCCGGCCGCCTCAACGTATCCGGGTTCGAGATGGCGCAGATCGAGGCGGTGCTGCGCATCCGCACGGGCAGCTTCCGTTATGCGCCCGCAGGCGCCACGCCACGTGTCAGCGAGTCGGAGAAGCTCGATCAGGCCTACAAGGTCCTAGAGGCCGAGCCGGGCGACAGCGATCAGGAGATCGTCAAGGCCTATCGCCGCCAGTTGAGCCGCCACCATCCCGACAAGCTGAAGGCGAATGGGTTGCCGGAATCGATGATCGAGCACGCCAAGCAGCGCACGCAGCAGATCATAGAAGCATATGAACTGATTCGAGAGCGGCGGGGTATTTAGGCCGTGTCACTGGCCGTCCATGGCGGGGGCTGACGGCTTGCCCATTCCTCGATCACCTGTTGGACCGCCTGCAGCCCGTCTGTGAGCGCGGCGGGTCCGGGCTGCAGGATAACGGCGGACTTGATCTCGCGCACGAAGCCGCTGCGAACCGCCGGGATGGTGCTCCAGCCCGGCCGTGCCGCTACTTCGGCCGGCTGGAACTTCTTGCCGCACCAGGAGCCGAGAATGATGTCTGGCGCACGGCGCGGTACCTCCCCGCCATCGGCAATGATCCGGTTGCGGCCGAGCGGTTGCAGCGACAGCTCGGGGAAACAATCCTCCCCGCCCGCGATGCCGATCAGCTCCGACACCCAGCGGATGCCGGAGATCAGCGGCTCGTCCCACTCTTCGAAATACACGCGCGGCCGGCGCAGGAGCGCAGCGGCGCGCACGCGCGCGCTTTCGAGCCCCGCCTCGAGCTGTGCGATCAACTCGGCCGTTCGCGCCTCGCAACCGATCATCCCGCCCAGCATGCGGATCATGCGGAAGATCTCCGCGACGCTGCGCTGGTTGAAGAGGTGTACTTCCAGTCCCGCACGCACGAGTTGCGCTGCGATATCCGCCTGCAGGTCGGAGAAGCCGAGAACCAGGTCCGGCTGCAGCTCCAGAATGCGATCGATCTTGGCGCTGGTGAACGCCGAGACACGTGGCTTCTCTTTTCTCGCCCGCGCCGGCCGCACCGTGAACCCGGAGATCCCGACGATTCGACGCTCTTCACCCAGCAGGTAGAGCGTTTCGGTCGTCTCCTCGGTGAGGCAGACGATCCGTTGCGGAAATCCGCGGGCAGAGGACATGAGTGCAATGGTAGCAGGCACAGGGATGCGCGATGGGCTGGGCGGGAGCCCGGATCCAGCGCGCTGCAACAATGTTAACCTTGCCGGTGATGTGGGCACGTTTCTGGAGCTTTCTTGACTGGTGCTTCTTCGGTCCCGCTTCCCAGGGGGCCGGACAGCGCGCGCGGCTGGTTCGCGCCATGCGCTATCCATATGCAGTCGTGCGCGACCTCTCGCGTGGCGATATCAACCTGCGCGCAATGGGTCTGGTGTATACGACCCTGCTATCGCTCATCCCGCTCGCCGCCTTCAGCTTTGCGATCCTGAAGATCTTCGGCGCGCGGGGCGACCTTCAGCCCGTGGTCTATGAGTTCTTCAGCGCCCTGGGCCCGGCCGGCGCAGCCGAGGTGACTTCCCGCGTCATGGACTTCGCCAACAGCGTCAGCGGCGGGGTCGTCGGTTCCGTGGGATTTGCACTGCTGGCGTGGACGCTGGTGGGCACCATCAAGAAGGTCGAGGACAGCTTCAATTTTCTCTGGCGCGTGCAGCAGGCGCGCAGCTTCGCCCGCAGGGTGAGCGAGTATCTGACCCTGATCGTGGTCGGTCCCGTGATCGTGGTGGTCTTCATCGGCATGTCGCGCCGTGCGCTGGAGAGCGCTCCGATCCGCGTGCTCGGGCAACTGCCGCTTCTCGACATGCTCACTGCCGCGGGCGTGAAGCTCGCCCCGTACGTAATGGTGAGCGCGTTCTTCACTGCGCTCTATCTTTTCGTCCCGAACACACGCGTGCGTTGGCGGCCCGCGCTCATCGGTGCGCTCGTAGCGGGCGTGGCTTGGGCTGCCGTGGGCCGCGGCTTCACGGCGCTCGTCGTGCACTCCACGAGGCTGACCATCGTTTATGCGGGATTCGCGTTCATCGTCGCCGCCTTGCTGTGGACGTATTTCGGCTGGCTGATCCTGCTTGCCGGTGCGCAGCTCTCTTTCTATATCCAGAACCCGACGTACCTGCGCCTCGGACTGCAGGAGCTGAAGCTCTCGAGCATCGAGGTCGAGCAGCTCGCGCTGCGCCTGATGTACTTCGTCGGGCGTGCCTACGTCACGGGCGGCAGGCGCTGGAGCCTCAACGGACTTGCGACGGAGCTTGGACTGCCCGGCATTGCGGTCGCGCAGATGGTGACGACGCTGGAGCACGCCGGTCTGCTGGTAGTCACGGAGGACGATGAGCTGCTGCCGGCGTGTGACATCGGTCGCATGCTGGTCAGCGAGATCCTGGAGATCGCTCGCCATCAACGAAGCGGACATTTCAGTCCGCGCACGGTTTTCATCCCGCCGGTGGATCGTCTGCTGGCGACCATCGACGACGCACGCCGCAGTAAATGCGGTGAGCTGACGCTACGGGATCTCGTAGAAGAGCCGCCGCTGACGCTCGCTGCCGCAAGCGGGGCTGATTAGAGCGTCACCGTCCCTTGGTCGGTGCCGACCAGCAGCATGTCCGCGGGACGCCTTGCGAACAGGCCCACCGTCACCACTCCCGTGATGCCAGCGAGCTCCGTCTCGAGTGTCGGCGGATCCTGAATGGAGAGGCCGTGCACATCGAGGATGTGATTGCCGTTGTCGGTCACGAATCCCTGGCGCCATACCGGACGCGCGCCCCGCGCCGCGAGCCGCCGGGCGACCAGTGCGCGCGCCATCGGGATCACCTCGAGCGGCAGCGGAAAGGCGCCGAGCGTGCCGACCAGCTTGCTGTCATCGATGATGCAGATGAAGCGCGCGGCCGCGGCGGCGATGATTTTCTCGCGCGTGAGTGCGCCGCCGCCGCCCTTGATGAGGTGGCGTGCGCGGCTGGCTTCGTCGGCTCCGTCGATATAGAGCTGCAGATCCGCGACGTCATTGAGATCGAGCACCGGGATGCGCGCCGCGTCGAGCAGCGCCGTGGTGGCATTGGAGCTCGATACTGCGGCGCGCACGTGCCCGGGATGCGCCGCCAGCGTCTCGACGAGGAATCGCACCGTGGAGCCGGTACCGACGCCGAGCACTGAGCCTGAGGGAATGTGCTGCAGAGCGGCCTCTGCGGCGCGCCGCTTCTTCGTATCGGCCATCGATGCGGTCATATGAAAACCGCCCTCCGGAAACGAACGTGCCCGCAGGAGCGGGCACGATAATCGCGAATCGTATTACTCGGCGGCCGCCGAAGCGGCCGCCGAGCAAAGGCCTTACTTCTTCTTCGCAGCTTTCTTCTTGGCCTTCTTTTTCGCCTTCGCCATGTTGGCTCTCCAGTTGTCGGGTTAGTCCGAGGT
>Ga0134125_10000254_pt1 | contig 76432 bp, 77 predicted proteins | sample KB31751_FD_96464 | JGI IMG/M metagenome (GOLD analysis project Ga0134125, IMG submission 96464) | Terrestrial soil microbial communities with excess Nitrogen fertilizer from Kellogg Biological Station, Michigan, USA - KB3-175-1 | ecosystem: Environmental > Terrestrial > Soil > Unclassified ... | reverse complement strand
TTCGCTCGTATCCCGTCTGGAAATTATCGACGACCGCGACCCGGCTGGCCCCTTTCGCCAGCAAACCCCGTACCAGCGCCGACCCGATGAATCCAGCCCCTCCGGTGACCAGAAATTGGTTCATTCACTCCAGTGTGCCATGTGCCCCTCGCAGCCAGATGGAATAGCCGGAATCGGTGGCCGTTTGATGCGAACTTTTACGACCCGCGCCCGTATAACTCTTTGAGTCAACAGGTATGGCCGCGAAAAAACCCCGACGCATCCTCTGGGTAACCCTCACTCTTCTCGTCCTTGTCAGCGCCGCATTTTTCTCACTTAAGGCCATCAACAACAAGCCGATGAAGATCGATCCGGAAAAGCTCGCCAAAGTCGAGCGGATCGACCTTGCCCGCTCGGTCGTCGCTACCGGCAAGGTTCAGCCCGTCACCCAGGTCGAAATCAAATCCAAGGCAAGCGGGATCATTCAGAAACTTCCGGTCAATGTCGGTGATTTTGTTCACAAAGGCCAGGTCATTTGCGAGCTCGATCAAAACGATCTGCTCCCCGCGCTACATCAGCAGGAAGCCGCCCTGCACGTCTCTCAAGCAGCTCTCAAGTCCGCTCATGCCGATTACGAACGGTACAAAGTCGACGCGACCGGACCCGACGTGCCCTTCCTCAAACGCGACATGGAACGGGCGGGCACCATGTTCAAAGACGGATTGATAGCCCAGAACGCGCGCGATGAAGCTGAGAAGAATTACGAGTTGGCGGTGCAGAAGCAGGAATCCGCCAAAGCAAATCTGGGAAGCGCGGCGGCGGCGATCTCGAAAGCCGAAGCCGCTTTCGAGCAGCAGCAGGCCGCCGTATCCATCGCCGAAGAGAATCTCCGGAACGCGACGATCGTCTCGCCGATCGACGGCATCGTGCTTTCACGCGACAGTGAAGTGGGCACGGCCGTGAGCTCAATCCTCGTGCTCGGCTCCAGCGCCACGCTCATCATGACTGTCGGCGATCTCAATGAGATCTACGTCAAAGGCAAAGTCGACGAGAGCGACATCGGCCGCGTCTATCTCAACCAGCCTGCCCGCATCAGTGTCGAGTCATTCAAAGACCAGAAGTTCGAAGGCCACGTAACCAGGATTTCCCCCATGGGCGCCGAAAAGGACAACGTTACAACGTTCGAAGTCCGCGTCTCGATCTCCAACGAAAAGCACATCCTGAAGGCGCAGATGACCGCCAATGCCGAGATCATCCTCGACGAACACAAAGGTGTCCTCGCCATCCCCGAAGGCGCCGTTTTTTACAACAAAGACAAGTCCACCGCGGCGCAAATCCCCGACGCCACCGCTGAAAAAGGATTTCGCAAGGTCGCCATCACCACCGGCGTCAGTAACGGCGCCAAAACCGAAGTTGTCAAGGGACTCTCCGAAGGCCAGCAGGTGATTCTCCAGTAATCGAATGACGTACTTGTCCGAGCTCGCGGGGCAGGTCTTCGAAAGTCTTCTTCGCAACAAGCTGCGCACCTTCCTGACCATGGCCGGTATCGCGTGGGGAATCGCGTCCATCGTCCTGATCGTTGCCATGGGCGACGGCTTCAAGGAAGGCCAACGCGCCAATATGAAGAGTCTCGGCGAGAACATCGTCATCCTCTTCGGAGGCCGCACCGAGATGCAGGCAGGAGGCGAACGCGCTGGCCGCCGCATTCGCCTCAATTACACCGACGTGGAAAACATCCGCCAGGAAGCTTATCTGGTCCGCCGTGTCGCGGCCGAGTTGGAAGGCAGCATCCGCGTCACCAGCCGCTATAACAGCGGCCAGTTTGAAGCGACCGGCGTCGAAGCGTTCTTCCCCGAACTGCGCACCATCCCCATAGCCGATGGCCGCTTCTTCAGCGAGCAGGACGAGAAGAACGGCCAGCGCGTCTGCGTTATCGGCGTGGACGTGAAGAAGCAGCTCTTCGGCTCACGCACCGACGTCGTTGGACAACAGGTCGCTGTCAATTCCATCCCGTATCTGATCATCGGCGTCATGGCGGACAAGCAGCAGAACAGCAGCTACTCCGGACTGGACGAAAAGAAAGTCTGGCTGCCGTATACGACGATGACCCGCGACGTGCCGCCGGCGAAATTCTATTTCCCAGGCGCTCTGGATGAAATTCTTTACCAGCCCCGGTCGCTCGACCAGTATGAAGAAGCCCGCACACAGGTGAAGAAAGTCATCGGCCGTGACCACGACTTCAATCCGTCGGACAAGAGCGCCCTTGGAATCTGGGACACCGTCGAAGACCAGCGCCGCGTCGCCGGAATCTTCGATTCGATGACGGTATTCCTGAGTTTCATCGCGTTCGTCACGCTCTCGCTCGGCGGCATCGGCGTGATGAACATCATGCTGGTGACGGTGTCGGAGCGGACACGTGAGATCGGCCTCCGCAAAGCCCTCGGCGCCACCCGCGTTCGCATAATGATCGACTTCCTCGCCGAAGGGTGCGTACTCGCGTTCACCAGCGGACTGATCGGATGGTCGGTCGCGTTCGGCTTATCGAGCGCCCTGAAGCTCGTGAAGATGCCGGACATGTTTCCCGGCCTTCCCGTCAGCGGCCAGACCTCCGGGATCGCATTCGGAACCCTCTCCGTGATTGCACTGGCCTCGGCTCTCTTGCCGGCGTGGCGCGCCGCATCCCTGACGCCGGTGGAGGCGCTCCGCTATGAACGCTGAGCGGTGTCTGCAGTCACCACCAAACCTGTGGGGCAGGCCATCGTTTTTCGTGGCCTGCCTTATAGCCCCAAGCCCATGAACATCCGAGGCATCCTCTCCGAAGCCGCCGGCGCCCTCAAGTTCAACCGCCAGCGCAGCCTGCTGACCGTCGCCAGCCTCGCGTGGGGCGTCGCCTGCTTCGTTATCCTCTACTCCTACGGGGAAGGCTTCGGACTCGCTCTGCGCACCTCGTTCCAGTCCGTCGGTCAGGATCTGGTCCTCATGTTCGGCGGGCAAACCTCCTCCCAGGCCGGCGGCGAGCGCTCGGGCCGCCGCATTCGCCTCGAACTCACCGACTCCCAGCTCATCCGGGATAACGTGCCCCTCGTCTCCGCCGTGTCCGCGGAGCTGCAAATGGGGGACGCCACCGTCGTCCATGGCTACCGCCAGGACAACACGATGGTCCGCGCCGTCGAAGTTCCCTACGGCATCATTCGCAACATGAGCATGGCCAGCGGACGCTGGCTCTCCAACGAGGACTACCAGAACCGCAATCACGTCGCCATCGTCGGCGCCAAGGCGGCCGAAAAGCTCTTCGGAGAAATTCCGCCCGACGGCGAATCCATCACCATCAACGGACTGCCTTTCACGATCGTCGGCCTGCTGAAAACCAAAACCCAGATTTCGAACTACAATCGCCCCGATAACGAATGCGTGTTCATCCCGCTCTCGACCGCCGCTGAACTGCGGGATATCAAATACCCGAGCAACCTTGTCTGGATGCCCGCCAACCCAACTTTCCGCAAGAAAGCCATCACCGACGTCCGGACGGTGCTCGCGCGCGCCCACAACTTTTCCGCCACGGACGAGCGCGCCTTGCAGCTCATCGTATTCAACGAATTCATGAAGATCATCGACACGATGTCGACGGCCCTCCAGGTCTTGCTGGGCCTGATCGGCACCCTCACTCTCGCCATTGGGGGCATCGGGCTCGCCAACATCATGCTCGTCTCCGTCACGCAGCGCACGCGCGAAATCGGCGTCCTGAAATCTCTCGGGGCTACGCGGGCTTCCATCCGCTTTCAGTTCCTCGCGGAAGCCATGGCGATCGTCACCTTCGGCGGATTGATCGGCGTCGCCATCGGCTGGGGATTGACCACCGGCATCCAGACTCTTCCTCTGCTCGGCCCGCTGTTTAAAGACGACACCGGAACCGGCGACATCCACCTGCACGTCTCGCGCTTTGCCATCATCGCGTCGACGTCAGTGCTCGAAGGCATCGGCTTGATCGCGGGCCTTCTCCCGGCCCTGAAAGCATCGCGTCTCGACCCGATCGAAGCATTACGCTACGAATAAGCATTCAAAAAGTCCGCAACGGCCGCAACTCCCCCAGCATCGTCGGAATCAACTCCGAAACGGTGGGATGAATATGCACCGCGCGCTGAATCACCGTGTATGGCGCCTTCGCATACATCACATCCAGCACGCAGTGAATAGCCTCATCCCCGCCCGTCCCGAGAATCGACGCCCCCAGAATCCGCTTCGTCTCCTCGTCGACGAGAATCTTCATAAACCCCTGCGTCTCACCCTTCTCCACCGCGCGGCCTACCTTGGTCATCGGTCTCATGCCCATCAACGCGCGCCTTCCGGAAGCCCGCACCTGCGCCTCCGTCATGCCCGCGCGTCCCAGCGGTGGATCGATATAGAGCGCGTAAGTGAGAATCCGATCGCTCACGCGCCGCGGATCGTTATCCAACAAGTTGGCCGCGACGATCTCGTAATCGTTGTACGACGTGTGCGTGAACCCGCCCTTGCCATTGCAGTCACCCAGCGCCCAGATGCCGGGAACGCTCGTGCGCAATTGATCGTCCACCGCTATATAACCGCGCTCGTCCATGATCACTCCCGCCTTATCGAGTCCCAGATCATCCGTATTCGGACGCCGCCCTACCGCCAGCAGCACGTCCGACCCAACCACGTCCGGCGCGCCTTCCGTGCAATCCGCGCGCGCTGCGATCTCGCCCCCGCGTCTGGAAAGCGCAATGCAGTTTGCATTCAGCCGGATCTTGATGCCCTCGCCCTCCAGAATCTCTTTGATCGCCGCGGATACATCCTCGTCTTCCCGGTCGATCAGCCGCGCATTCCGCTCGATGATGGTGACCTCGCTCCCAAACCGGCGGAACATCTGCGCGAACTCGAGGCCGATGTAGCTCCCGCCCACGATCACCAGATGGCGCGGCAGGAAATCGATATCCAGAATGCTGCTGTTGGTCAGATAAGCAACATCGTCGATACCGGGAAACGGCGGGATCACCGCGCGCCCGCCCGCGTTGATGAAAATCTCAGGCGCCGCAATCTTCTTGTCGTCGACGCTGACGATGTTCGCCGATTCAAACCGGGCGTGGCCTTCGAACACTGTGCAATTCTCCATGTGCTTCAGCCAGCCCTCAACGCTCGTCCGCGATTTGCCGGAGACCTCGTCTTTGCGCGCTTTCACGCGCTTCATGTCAACCGAAGGAGCGCCGTTCGTAATGACCCCGAAATCAGCCGCACGCCGCGCCAGATGCGCCGCATATGCGTTGGCGACCATCGTCTTGGTGGGAATGCAGCCAGTGTTGACGCAAGTCCCGCCGAACAGCTTACGCTCGACAATCGCGACATGCCGCCCGGATTTCGCCAGCCGCCCTGCCAGACTCGGCCCGGCCTGACCGGTGCCGATGATGATCGCGTCAAACTCAGCCGGGTTCATAACGTGCTGCCATCATAAACCGGTATTCACCCGATTCCCGCATGTTAATCTCGGCAGTTAGATGAGGATGAGGAAGGCCCTCTGGCGCTGCGGGCTCGGATTGATCGCTCTCACCGCGCTATACGCCTTCCAACGCCCCTTCCGCGAATACCCCGGCCTCGAGTACAACGATTTCCCCAGGCCCGCCGACTATCAGGAAAAAACCGAGTGGGCCTTTGCACGCCTCATGTACCCGCAGGCCAACAACGTGCGAGGCTTCGGTTTCCGTCGCGGCGGCGGCGACTGGCGTGAAGGCTACTCCATGTGGACGCAGGACTACCCCCGCGCCGACCGCCACTTCACGCAGGCCATGCGCCGCCTGACCCGCATTCACGTCCGCTCGGTTGAGCAGCCGGTCAACCTTGACGATGGCGATGACGTCGACAACTACCCGTGGCTCTACGCCGTCCAGGTGGGGAACTGGCGCCTGACCGACGCACAGGCGAAAGCGATGCGCGAATACCTGCTTCGCGGCGGCTTCTTCATGTGCGACGACTTCTGGGGTCCGGACCAGTGGGAGAACTTTATGGAGAGCATGCGCCGGGTCTTCCCCGACCGCCCAGTCGTGGACATTCCCGACGACGACCACATCTTCCATACCGTCTACGATCTGAGCGACCGCTACCAGGTTCCGGGCGCGCGTTACGTCCAGACCGGCGTCACGGAGAAATGCGACGGATGTCCCGCGCGCTGGCGCGGCATCTACGACGACCGCGGACGCCTCATGGTCGCGATGACGTTCCAGTCCGACCTCGGGGATTCCTGGGAGTGGGCCGACGATCCCGGCTACGATGAGAAGTTTTCAGCGCTCGGCATCCGGATCGGCGTCAATTACATCGTCTATGCGATGACCCACTAACGGCCTTGCCCTGTACCCGCTTGAGCCGCGGCTGCTTGCGAGGCTGCCGGCTTCGGCGCCAGATTCGCGTTGAACCACCCGATCGTGCGCTCCAGCAAATCCTGCACGTGTTCCGGCTTTCGGATCGAGTGCCCCTCGCCCGGATAGACCACCAGTTGTGTTTTGATGCCCCGCGTCTTCAGCGCGTGCCAGAATTCATACGATTGCGGCGCGGGACACTCCGCGTCACTGTCGCCCACGACAATCAGCGTCGGCGTCGTGACGTTTCGAATGTAATTGATGGGAGAGCTCTTCGCGTAAATCGCCGGATTGTCATACACCGAGGACCCAAAATACGGAATCATCCATTGATCGATGAGATTCTCGCCGTAGTAACTCTGCCAGTTCGCGATCCCCGCGCCCGCGACTGCGGCGCGGAAGCGGCGCGTCTGCGTAATCGTCCACATCGTCATGTAACCGCCGTAGCTCCAGCCCGCGATGCCCAGGCGTGCCGGATCGATCGGCAGCGTCTTGATCGCCTGATCGACGCCGAGCAAAATGTCGCGCAGATCGCCCGCGCCAAAATCCTTCACGTTGCTTTTCGTGAAAGCTTCGCCCTCACCGAAGCTCCCGCGCGGATTCGGGAACAGCACGAAATACCCCTGACTCGACAACAGAGTCATATCGAATGAGCCCGGCCAGCTTGGCTTCTTCGCCGCCGCCGGACCGCCATGCACCGATACCACGAGCGGATACTTCTTCGCGGGATCGTAGTCCACCGGATAGAGCAGCCAGCCCTGCACGCTCATGTCGTCGCTGAACCAGCTCAGGTTCTGCGATTTCCCCCAAAGCGGCTTCAATGCATCGTTCGCATGCGTAGCCTGCTTCCACTCACCTGCCGGCCCAGCCCATACCTCGGGAGCCAGCGCCCACGAGCTTCGAACCGTGATGATTGTTTTGCCATCGGATGACGCTGCGATCGCATCATCCCCTGCTCTGATCGTCTCGTTTCCCTTCCATAGTGTCTCGGCGGTCCGCGTCGACGGATCGAGGCTCGCGATCGCCGTCCCGCCAAACACCGTCTCGGTGAAGAGAATCTTTCCGGAAGGCATCCAGCGAATCCAACTCGGAGAGCTCCGGCGGTCGGGCGTGAGGTTTTGTGCAGGCACGCCGCCGCCGGCCGGCACCATGTAAATGTCGCCGCCTGTCGATCCCTCGTCGCTCATGAGACCACTGATGAACGCGATCTTCGACCCGTCCGGCGAGTACTTCGGATATGCGATCTGCAGCTCCGGCCGATAAACCGGAGTCACCTCACCCCCCGCCGCGCTGATCGAGTAAAGCTGGGCGATCCACCAATTGTTATCGCCGTTGCCCTTCGCGGCTGTATACGCCAGGCGGCTGCTGTCGGGCGACCAATCGTATTCGTACACGTATGTATCAGCCGGCGTGATGGAATTTGCCTCGCCCGTCCGCGCATTCACCAGCGTCAGCCTCTGCTCGTAGATGTATTCTTCGACGACGCCGGCGTCTTTCGTTGACGGCTCCAGCGGACCCGCCGCCCGCGACGCATTCTCCGTAAACAGGACCGCGATCCTGGATCCGTCCGGAGACCACCGCGGGGTCGAAATAAACCCGGTGAGATTCGTCAGCTTGCGCGCCGCCGCCCCTGCGGCGGGCGCCTGCGTGTACAGTTCCAGTTGCCCTGTCTTCTCCCCGTCGGACAAATACGCGATTTGCTTGCTATCCGACGACCAGGCGAGGCTGTGTTCGGCGCGTGGTATCCGGCTCGAAGTCAATTTTTGCGCCGCGGCCCCCGGCTTCGATAAATCCAGCAGATAAATCTCGGAATTGCGCGATTGCGTATTGTCTTTGTTCCGCAGCGTCACCACCCACGCCGCGTAGTGCCCGTCGGGCGAGACTGCGGCTTCACGATACTGCGTCGTCCCGGAGACTGTGGAGAGAAGTTCGGGGACCGACTGCCCGAACACCGCCGGCAGCAGCGAGAAGCACAGCAACGCGCAGAGGTGACGCACATACATATTGTATTGACCGTGCCAATCGGCGCGCCGGCTCTGTAGCAGCAGGAACGCTCGCTGATCCCCGTCTGCCGACACGGGGTCTGAAGCGTTCGCACCCGTTGTGAGTGAACAACGAATGCTCCACCCCGCGCGATTCACCAACCGCTCCAGGCCGGCAGCCGTAAAGATCCAATAGTTCGTATCGTCGCCATTGCATTCACCGGCATCCAGCAGCCAACCGACAGGCAGTGCGCCGATCTCCGTCTTTCGGTCGGCGCCGAGGCACGCGATACGAGTGCTGAGAAAACAATAACGGGCCGATCGCGCCAGCGCTTCGAGAACCCCATACGGATTCTTCAGGTGGTAGAGGGTCCCGAGGAAAAGCTCAAGGCCATTTCCAGGAGGAATGTGCGGCAGAAGATCGACATCCGTGTCTTTGATTTCTACCCGCGACTGCAGATGCCGCGCCAGCCCGCGAATCCCCTGCATCCGGTTCATGTTGGCTTGCGCGTTGTCGAATGCGCTGACCCGATGCCCCAGCGACTCCAGAAAGAAACTCAGCGCTCCGTCACCGGCTCCTATGTCAAGAACAGGATCGTTGCCCGCCATACCCGAAAGCGAAAGCCCGGCCGAGACGAGCAGCCGCTGCATGCAGAAAAGACTGCTGAACGAGTCGTAGGGATACCAGTCGAAATCCTTCGCTCCGATCGCCGCCTTCGCCGCTTCGAATTTCCGCTTGAATCGCAGCCCCTGCCGTACCAGCGGACTGAACCGCTCACGCGCGATCATTCGGCGCGTGTCCTGTTACCGGTGCCGCTTCGCGTCACTATACGATTGCCACCGCGACATAATACTCTCTGCATGCTTCGCCTGCTGTATTCATTCGCAATCCCCGTTCTCGCCGCACTGCCGTCCTCCGCTCGAAACAACACCATACCGGGCCAGTTCATTACCGAGCTTCCCACGCTTGTCTCTCTTGGCGTCGAATGGAAAATCACGGGTGACGACAACCGCAATGCCCACGTTGAGGTGACCTATCGCAAAACCGGCGAACAGCGGTGGCGCAAAGCCCTGCCGCTTTTGCGCCTGCAGCACGAGTACGTTCCCGGCGGCGCCCCTCGCGGCGGCGGCGGACATTTCTACAACTACACGGCCCCGAACGAATTCGCGGGCAGCATCCTCAACCTCGATCCGGACACCGAATACCAGTGCCGATTCGTTCTCGCCGATCCGGATGGAGTGAAAGGGAAAGCCGAAAAAATCGTCACCGCTCGTACGCGCAGAGAACCGCAACCTGCAACAGGGGGCGCTGTCTATCATGTCTACCCGTTCGGCTACAAAGGCCCGAAGCAGGAGCCGGGATTCACCGGGCTCATGGCCGCTTACTACATGGGCTCGGACCAGTCCGACCATTCCAACGCCTCACAGCCGCGCGTCAAACCCGGCGACACGATTCTCATGCACGCCGGCGTATACAAGGACAATCGCTTCGTGTACAGCGGCTTCGACACAACGCTGGCGGCTTACGGCACGCCCTTTGACGGAACTTACTATCTGACGCAGAGCGGCACTCCCGACAAACCCATCGTCATCAAATCCGCGGGCGATGGCGAGGTCATCTTCGATGGCGATGGCAATCAGACGCTCTTTAACATGATGGGAGGCAACTACAATTATTTCGAAGGCGTCACCGTCCGCAACACCAACGTCGCCTTCCTGCTTGGCCAGAAGAACATCGCCGGATCCAGCGGCTTCACACTCAAACACTCCCGGCTCGAAAACGTCGGGCGCGGCGTCGACGCGCAATGGTCCGGCTCGAAGAACTTCTACATCGCCGACAACGTCTTCATCGGCCGCCACGACCCCAATAAGCTGCAAAGCTGGTTTACGCCGAACGTCTGGGGAAAGTTTCCCGGCTATCCCGCGCTGATCACATCTGAGTTCGCCGTGAAAGTCTATGGCCAGGGACACGTCGTCGCATACAACTATCTCGCCAACTGGCACGACGGTATCGATATCGCGACCTATGGCGACCCCGATGGCACGCCCGACGAAATTGCCGACCGCCTGCCCTCCGCAATTGACTTCTATAACAACGACTTCACCAACATGGCCGACAATTGCATCGAGGCCGACGGCGGCGCGCGTAATATCCGCGTCTTCCAGAACCGCTGCTTCAACTCCGCGGGCGGCGCCTTCAGCGCCCAGCCCATCTTCGGGGGACCGGCTTATTTCTACCGCAATCTCGCCTATGACACCACAACCGGCGGACCGCTCAAGTTCGTGGACACCCCGGCCGGCGTGCTCGTCTACCAGAACACTTTCTTCGGACAAGGCCGCTTTACCGGCCCCGCCGCCAATGTCCACTACCTGAATAACCTGATCCTCGGCGACGGCTGGGCCGACCCCGTTTTCAACCTGCGTACATCGACCGACTACTCGTCATCGGACTACAACGGCTATCGCCCGAATCCCGGCGTTGCCGACGCTTTCGAGTGGACCGCCGCGGACGGCAAAACGCACCGCTTCAAATCGCTCAAGGAATTTCAGGACGCGACAAAGCAGGAACAACACAGCGTCCTCGTCGATTACGACGTGTTCGCGAACGTTCGCATTCCTGACAAATCGGATCCGCAGCGCCTCTACAAACCGGACGAATTCGAATTCGGCTTGAAACCCGGCTCGGCAGCCGTCGATGCTGGCGTTGCGCTCCCCACCATCACGGACGACTTCACCGGACGCGCGCCGGACCTCGGCGCCTTCGAACTCGATCGCCCGCTGCCGCACTATGGTCCGAGATGACGCTCCGACTCCCGCGCGTCTACCCGATCATTGACACCGCCACGCTCAAGCGCCGCAACTTCAGTCCGATTCACGCCGCGGCGGCGCTTCTGGAAGGCGGCGCGAAGATCCTTCAGTTCCGCCACAAAGGTTTCTGGAGCCGCGACATCTTCGCCGAAGCTGAACAAATCGCCGGGCTCTGCCACTCGGCCTCAGCGCTTTTCGTGGTGAACGACCGCGCCGATTATGCGATGCTGCTGCACGCCGCGCTCCATCTGGGGCAGGAGGATCTCGTTCCGGCCGATGCCCGCAGAGTGCTCGGCAACGAAGCAATCATCGGCTTCTCCACACACAACGACGACCAGATGCGCATCGCCGAATCGGAGCCCGTCGACTACGTCGCCTACGGACCTGTCTTTACTACCGCCTCAAAGGACGGCCCCGATCCCACTGTCGGGCTCAAAGGATTGGCAGCCGTCCGCGCCCTCACGAAACGTTCGCTCGTCGCCATCGGCGGCATCACGCAGGCAAACGCCGCCCTCTGCTGGCGGGCCGGCGCGGACTCGGTTGCCGTTATTGCAGGTATGCTACCGGCGGAGTGCACTCCGCAATCCATCCGTTCGCGCGCGGAAGAGTGGCTGCGTCTTTGCGAATGACCTCGGGAAGCATACGATACTCGTCAAAGACTCCATGACGCCCGCCAAGCCCTCCGAATCCTTCGTCAAAGGCCTGGGACTCACCTCCGCCACCACGCTCGTCATGGGCTCGATGATCGGCTCCGGTATCTTCATCGTCAGCTCCGACGTCGCCCGCCAGGTCAAATCGCCCGGGCTCCTCATCCTCTGCTGGCTGCTGGGCGCCGCCCTCACAATCATCGCGGCCCTCAGCTATGGCGAGCTCGCCGCCGCAATGCCGCATGCCGGAGGACAATACGTCTACCTCCGGGAAGCCTTCGGACGCCTCTCGGGATTCCTCTACGGCTGGACGCTCTTTCTCGTCATTCAGACCGGCACCATCGCCGCTGTCGCGGTTGCTTTCGCAAAATATGCCGGCGTATTCTGGCCCTCGATCTCCGCCTCCAATTACCTGATCGGCTCCGGCAAGCTCGGACTCACGACCCAGCAACTCCTCGCCATTTCCATCATTGTGCTGCTCACAGCGGTCAACACCCGCGGCGTCCGTACCGGCGCGCTCGTGCAAAACATCTTCACCTTCGCCAAAGTCGCCGCGCTCCTCGGACTCATCGGCCTCGGCTTCGTGCTCGGACGCAACCCCGGCGCCATTACCGCCAATTTCCATGACTTCTGGCGGAATGCCGACTGGAGCTTCGCAACCGTCGCGCTCATCGGATCGGCCATGGTTGGTCCGCTGTTCTCCTCCGACGCGTGGAACAACGTGACCTTCACCGCTGGAGAAGTGCGCAACCCGAAGCGCAACCTGCCGCTATCGCTCGCGCTCGGCGTGGGCATCGTATCGCTGCTTTACGTCGGCTGCAACTTCGTCTATCTTTCTGCACTCACCCTGCAGCAGATCCAAACCGCGCCGGAGGACCGGGTCGCAACTGTCGCCGTCGCTGTAATGTCCGATCCGCTCGTCGCCCCGAAGCTCATGGCTATCGCGATCATGGTCTCGACGTTCGGCTGCTGCAACGGTATGATCCTTTCCGGCGCGCGCGTCTACTACACGATGGCGCAGGATAACCTCTTCTTCCGCCGCGCCGGCACACTCGACCATGTCAACCACACCCCCGTCTTCGCGCTGGTAATCCAGTGCATCTGGACTGTCCTGCTCACGCTCAGCGGGCAATACAGCGATCTGCTCGACTACGTCATTTTCGCTGTGCTGCTCTTCTACATCCTGACGATCGCCGGCCTCTTCCGGCTTCGCCGCACGCGCCCGGACATGGAACGTCCATACCGCGCCGTGGGATACCCTGTCCTCCCGGCGTTGTATATGGTGGTGGCTGGGTTGATCGAAATCTTCCTGCTATGGAACAAACCCACCTTCTCCGTTCGAGGGCTGATTCTGGTGCTCATCGGAGTGCCTGTATACTTTCTCTGGCGAAAGAAAACGTAACGAACGGGGAGAAACCAGCGCGCCTTTCCGTCGTGCGCCTTAAGGAGAACGATTGAGCGTTTTCGCAACCAAACCCATCGAACGAATCATTGCAGAGAGTGAGGGCGGCGAGCACCAGTTGAAACGTGCCCTTGGGCGCCTCAATCTTCTGACTCTCGGCATCGGCGCCATCATCGGCGCCGGCATATTCGTGATCACCGGGCAGGCCGCCGCTCAGTTTGCGGGCCCGGCGATCGTGTTCTCCTTCATACTGGCTGGGCTGGCCTGCGCGTTCGCGGGATTGTGCTACGCGGAATTCGCCTCCATGATCCCGATCGCGGGCAGCGCTTATACATACTCCTACGCCACGCTCGGCGAGTTGATCGCCTGGATCATCGGCTGGGATCTCATCCTCGAATATGCCTTCGGCGCGGCGACGGTCGCCGTCGGCTGGAGCGGGCACCTGCGGGCATTCCTGCAGGACATTGGCTTTGGACTGTCACCCATGCCGCACTCGGACGTCAATGTATTCGGCGCCACGCTACGTCTGAACTTTGACTACATCGGCTTCCTGATCATCGCTGCGATCACGGCCATTCTGGTCATCGGCATCAAGGAATCAGCGAACTTCACGACGGCGATCGTCATTTTAAAAGTCGCCGTGGTCTGCATCTTCATCGCTCTTGCAACCGCCTTCCTGTTCTCGCATAATATGCAGCCCAACCACTGGCATCCTTTCATACCGCCGAACACGGGTGAAAGCGGTCATTACGGATGGTCCGGGATCCTGCGCGGAGCGGGAGTTGTTTTCTTCGCCTACATCGGTTTCGACGCAGTATCGACCGCCGCGCAGGAGGCGAAGAATCCGAAGAAAGACATGCCGTTCGGCATTCTCGCCTCGCTGGTTGTCTGCACAATTCTCTATATCCTCGTTTCCGGGTTGCTCACGCACCTCGTCCCTTATCAGGACCTGAACGTTCCCGATCCAGTCGTCGTCGGCATTCGAGTCACCGGACAGCAATGGGCCACGTTCCTGGTCGAGCTCGGCGCCATTGCAGGGCTGGCCACGGTGATGCTGGTGATGCTGCTGGGGCAGTCGCGCGTGTTTTATTCGATGTCGAGAGACGGGCTTCTCTGGCCATGGGCAAGCAAAGTCCATCCCCGCTTCCAAACTCCCTGGATCAGTTCCATCGTGGTTGGACTTTTTGTGGCGCTGCTTGCCACGTTCGTTCCTCTGAGCGTCCTCGACGAAATGACCAGTATCGGAACATTGCTTGCGTTTGTACTGGTCAGCGCCGGAGTCTGGGTCATGCGAAAAAAACATCCGGAACTGCACCGCCCTTTCAAAACACCCATGGTTCCTCTGGTGCCCATCCTGGCGATCTTGTTTTCAGGCGCGCTTATCATCGGCCTTTCACCGCTGACCCAGTTGCGTCTGGTGGTCTGGCTCATTATCGGACTGGTCATTTACTTCACCTACGGACGCAAGCATAGCCATCTCGCGATCCGGCAGGCCGCTGCCACGGGAAAAATCGAATCCCGTGGGAGCCGCTAACGGACTTGATGTCAACCATCACCACAACCAACCTCCCCGGCATCGAGCGGGTAGCCAGCGGAAAAGTCCGCGACGTTTATCTCGCCGGCGAGCACCTCCTGATCGTCGCCACCGACCGTATTTCCGCCTTCGACTGCATACTGCCGCAAGGGATTCCCGGCAAAGGCCGGCTCCTCACCCAGATGTCCCTGTTCTGGTTCGATTTCCTGCGCGGCGTCGTCCCAAACCATCTGATCGCGACCGAAGTTGATGATTTCCCCCCCGAGCTCCGACAATTCCGCGATCAGCTCGAAGGCCGCTCCATGCTCGTCGAGAAGTGCCGCATGGAACCCGTCGAATGCGTGGCGCGCGGCTATATCTCCGGCTCCGGCTGGAAGGACTACAAAGCCACTGGCGCGATCTGCGGCACCCCTCTTCCCGCCGGACTGATCGAGAGCGACAAGTTGCCCGCGCCGATCTTCACGCCCGCGACGAAGGCGGAAACCGGACACGACGAAAATATCCCATTTGAAACCGCCGAGCGCCTCATCGGCCGCCAGACCGCCGCCCTTCTGCGCGATCTCACGTTGCGCATCTATTCGAAAGCCGCCGACTACGCGGAGACGCGCGGCATCATCCTCGCCGACACCAAATTCGAATTCGGCTGGAGCCGTTCCGGACAGCTTTTGCTCGCCGATGAAGTGCTCACTCCGGACTCCTCGCGATTCTGGCTGCGCGACGTCTACTCACCGGGCGGACCGCAGAAATCGTTCGACAAGCAATTCGTTCGCGACTACCTCGAAACGCTCGACTGGAACAAGCAACCTCCCGCTCCGCCGCTCCCGCAGGACGTGATTGACAAGACCGCCGCGAAGTATCACGATGCGTACACACGCTTGACCGGCAAATACCTGTGAACTGGCTGGACTACGTCCTTCTCGCGATCCTGCTCTTCTCGACCGTCATGAGCGCCCGCAAGGGTTTCTCGCGCGAAGTCATAGGGCTCGCAGCGGCGTTCCTCGCGCTCGTTCTCGCGATGTGGTTTTACGGACTCGCCGGCTCGTGGCTGATCCCTTACGTCAGTTCTCCGCGCGTGGCGAATCTTCTGGGCTTTTTTCTCGTTGTGATCGCTGTGCTCATCTGCGGATGGATGCTCGGCTCGCTCGTGCGCCGCTTTCTCCGCACTGTGGGGCTTTCTTTCTTCGACCGCCTGCTCGGAGCCGCGTTCGGTCTAGTGCGCGGGTTACTGATCGCGATGGCGCTGCTCACCGCATTCCTGTCTTTTGGGCCACAAGTCGATTCCAACACAGTGCCGGCATCCATGCTACATTCGAGACTTGCGCCTTACGTATTGGATGCATCGCACGTCATCGTCGCGGTCGCCCCGATGGAGCTCAAATCGCGCTTCCGCAAACAATACGCTCAGGTAAAAACCTTACTCGAAAAGAACGCCTCTGTCCGGAATGACTAAAGATCAGCACGCCTTCATGAAAGAACGATTCGACGGACTTGTCGAACACCTGATGGGGGCCGGGCTCTTCCTCGAGCAAGCCGTCGAGATCCTCGAGCGCGGCATGATCGAACGCGCTCTGCAGCTCAACAAGAGCAATCAATCGGAAGCCGCCAAGCTGCTCGGCATCCACCGCAATACCCTGCAGAGGAAGATGGTCGAGCATCGCATCGATGGCAAGCGTCCGCGCCGCAAGCCAGTAGCCAAAGCGGTTGCGAAGAAGCACGTTCGCCGTCCGCGCAAAGCTTCGTAATCCCGATGCCGCTGCTGATCTTCGATCTGGACGGCACTCTCATCGACTCGCGCCTCGATCTCGTCCACGCCACGAATAACACGCGCGCCCAGTTTGGGCGCGGCCCGCTCCCCCAGGAACAGGTCTATTCTTTTGTCGGCAACGGCGCCCCCGTTCTCGTCAGACGCGCCATGGGGCCCGAGGCTACAGATGAAGAAGTCGCGGCCGCGCTTGAATTCTTTCTTGACTATTACCGTCACCACGCGCTCGATTACACCGTTGTCTACCCCGAAGTCGGGGACGCCCTGCGGCGCATGCACGAAACGGGCGCTACCCTCGCGGTTCTGACCAACAAGCCGGTAAAGATCAGCCATCGCATCATGGAAGGCCTCGGTTTGTCGCCGCTCTTCTTCCGCATATACGGCGGCAACAGCTTCGACCACAAGAAGCCGCATCGTATCGGCATCGACACATTGATGCGCGAATCGAAAATCGCCGCGACCGACACGTGGATGGTCGGCGATTCTTACGTCGATGTCCAGACGGCGCGCAACGCTGGCGTGGCTTCGTGCGGAGTGAGCTGGGGCTTTCAACCGGAAACCTTCCGCGAATTTCCGCCGGATGTTCTCGTGGACAAGCTCGACGATTTCGCCGCCCGCTTTCTCTGACCGGGGCTCGCAACCGCGCAGCCTGCGAGCAGTGGTCTGCGCCTCTGGCCAAACCGGTGCAGGCCTTCGTTTTGCAAGATCAGCAACGCCGGCGACGAAGATCGCCAGCGCCACATTGACCCGGACAATCATGCCGGCGTCTCGCAGTCTTCCCGCGCCGCCTCAAAGCACAGCCAGCGCGCTCGCCGCGATCGCTTTGCTCGATTCGCGCAGCCGCTGCAGCGCAATCTTCGACAGATGCTCGCGCAGCTCCGGGAACCGGTCCATCATCCGATTAAATTGTCCGCGCGCAAGAGAGATGCACGTGCAAAGCGTCTTCGCGCGCACCGTCGCCGTTCGCGGAAAACCCGTAATCAGCGTGATCTCGCCAAAGAAGTCTCCGTCTTGCAAAATCGCCAGGCTCGCCGTGTTGCCGGACCGTTCCTCCGTCCGCCACACTTCCACCTTCCCGCGCGCGATGATGTAAAACTTGTCGCCGGGGTCATTCTGCCGCACGATTTCGCGGCCCGGCTCGAACGTCTCGGTGGCGAAGAATGGCGCCAGCTCCGCCAGCTTTGCCTCATCGAGCCGGCCGAGAATCGGGAAGGCCCTCAGGCGGCGCGCGTCCACATCCACATGCCGGCCGTCCATTGAAAACGTGAAGCCCGCCTGCTTCCTCCAAAGATTGGCGTACACTCCGTCTGCTGCCAGCAACTCGTAGTGGCTGCCCTGCTCCACGATCGCTCCCTCGTCCAGCACGACGATACGATCGGCATCCGCCACTGTCGAAAGGCGATGTGCCGCCGCGAGCACAGTACGCTTTCCCGCCAGCCTGCGTAGCGTGCGGGTCACTTCGATCTCATCAGCGGGGTCGAGCGCCGATGTGACTTCGTCGAGCAGCAGTATCTCCGGATCGCGCAGAATGGCGCGCGCGATTGCGAGCCGTTGCATCCCGGCCACCGAGAAGTCGGCGCCATGCTCACCGGGAACGGTATCGTAGCCCTCCGGCATTGCCATGATCGTTTCGTGCAATCCGACTGCCTTCGCGATTTCGACGATCGCGGCTTCCGATGCGTCCGGCCGCCCGATCCGTATATTCTCCCGCACGGAAATCTGAAAAATAGAGTTTTCCTGCAATACAGCGCCGATGCGACGGCGAAGAGAAGCCTGCGTGACCGATTTCAGGTCATGGCCGTCGATGGTGATGAATCCGGCCGATGGATCGTAAAGCCGCATCAGCAAGTGCAGCAGCGTGCTTTTCCCCGCGCCGCTCGGCCCAACAAAGGCCGTGTACGAGCCTCGCGGGATCCGCGCCTTGATGCCGTTCAGAGCCAGCCGCTCGCCGTCGTAGCTGAAATCGACATTGGAAAAGAGGATTTCTGCCTGGATGGGCGGGAGGAATCTGGCATCCGGCCGGTCCACCACGCGCCGGGGCGCCCCAATACTCTCTCCGATGCGACGCCATGCCGCTCGCGCCTCCGCGACCGACGGCAGATACTCGGCGACCCGCAACAGGGCCCCGCTGAGCACCAGGGCCAGCATCTGCAACGCCACCAGCGTTCCGGGAGTGATCTGCCGGGTGAAGGCCATCCACATTCCCAACGCGAGGATGAACGTCTGGACCGTCAGGATTCCCGCGCGCCTCAATCGCTCCGCGAAAGCGGAGAGCAGCCCCTCCCGGAACGTGCTCCGCGACAGCAGATCGTTTCGGCGACGAAATCCGCTGATGCCCATGGGCTCCAGCGAAAATGCGCGAATCACTGGCTGCGCACTCAGACTCTCGCGGACCGCGCCGAGAAGACCACGCTCATGTTTCTCGCGTTCTTCGGTGGCGGGCATGATCCGCCTGCCGGCCGCGCCGGGAGCCGCGAGTATCCAGGGCCAGAGCAGACAAGCGGCCAGAGCGAGGCGCCACTCGAGCCACAACATGAAGGCTGCCGCGAAGAGCGCTTCCATGACCGGCAAGATTCCCCACGACACCGCCAACGCGACGGCATTCTCGATCACTGCGACGTCATCGGAGAAACGGTCGAGCAGCTCGGCTGCGCGGGAGTGCGCGTTGGGCGGCTCACTCCTGGACTGAAATGCCAGAGTGAGCCCCTGAGCTTTCTCAAACATGCGCTGCCGCAAATCGCGCAGCCATTGGCTCCGGACTCTTGCGACGAATGAGTCCCGCAGCGTGCCGACCGAGAGAGCGAGCGCCGTGCCGGCGACCAAAATGATCAACAGCAAATAGAGAGTGTGATAGTCGTGGCCCGTTAGCAGTTGATCCACAAAGAAGCGGATACTCAACGGCCAGAGGCCGATAAAGGCGGCTTCCACAAGAAGGGCAGCGGCAACAACGGCGGCCCAGACCCGCAGAGCCTTTGGACCCACCGGCAATGCGACCGAGTCTTTGCGCAAGGCTTCAGTATACGGAAATCGCCCATCAGAACCCTTTTCCTATAGACAGGCGGCGTCCCCGCGCTGACTTTGCTCTTTCAGGTTTTTCGCGGGTGCCGAACGGCCGGCCGTTCCCAGCCATCAATCCACGTGACTTCCGGGACAATCGTCTTTTTCGGCGAAAGCTCGTCTCGCAGCTTGCGCAATCGGATCAGATCGGCGACCGTCACGCGGACCTTTCCCTTTTCAATCGCTTCGACGCAATCTGAAATCAAGGTTTCGATCTGGTCTTCGAGCGAAAGCTTCGTGGCTTTCGGGGCCAGGCTCGTTCCCTTGACTTGTCCACTCGCACCTCGACGTTTCTCGCTCATGCCCTGCTCCGCCTCCCGCAGCGAAGTTAGCATTGCCGCCGCTCAAACCGTTGTGCACCGGCGGAAGTTTTATCAGCCAGACATCTGACATGAAAGGGTTAACGAAAATTCGCTGCACGCGTGAATGGCCGCGAGTCCCGACTGCGAACTAACATCCGGCCGGCGAATCAACAGCAGGCCGTTAGAAAATCGACCACGCGCTCGAAGGGATCGAACCCGAACTCCCGAGCGATCGGCAGCCGCAGATTCGAATTCGCGTTGATGTCGTAGAAAACCAGCCGCCCGTCCGCCGCCTCGAGGTACTCGATGCCTCCGACGTCGAGCCCGCCCGCCTCGATCAGTTGCAGCCCGGCATCGACCGCCGCCGCGGGCACTTCCTTGTACGCATAGAACTCGACCGGTGGAAGCGCGGGAGTTTCCGCGAGAGCGCACTCTCCCGCCCCGCCTTCTGGATTGCAGACCTCCGACGGGCACAGATTGAAAGCGCCATGCGAGACTACGCGCATCGCATAAAGCAGCTTGCCGCCGAGGAATTCCATCCGGACGATACCTCGCGATGGGTCCACCGGAAAGTACTCCTGCAGCAAAAGCAGATTTTCCGGAAACCAAAGATCGGGACGGTCGCGGAGCAGCACCCGAACCTCATCCGCCGACTGGACGAGGTAAATGCGCGCCCCGCTGCCGCCCTGTTCCGGCTTGAGCAGCGCCGGCCACCGCTCGCCCCAGGCATCGATCCCCGCTTCGACGTCATTGAACGCCAGACTACGCGGGTGCGCAATCCCGAGCCGCCGCATCAACGCCACCTGCGCCGACTTGCTCAGTTCCAGCGCGAAGGCGCGGCTGCCGTTCAGCACGCGAGCGCCGCCGAGTTCGAGGGAGCGCATCAAAGCATACGCCAGCGGCACGGCGCGCGGGTTTCCGCGGACGTACGCACTCGGACTCGCCTGGTTGAAGTAGACGTTTGCCTCCGGCGGGGCTTCCGGATCGAACGCGGCGTGCTTGAGGTCGTACTTCGTGTACGACACACCCCGCCGGTCGAGGGCCGCGAAGAGCGGCCTGTGCCACTCCGGGTGCTCGAACAGTACGACCAGATCGTGCGCGCGCGCGCTCACTACTTCCCGCCGAATTCCGCGTACAAGGGATCAAGCCGCCCCGGCGCCTGCCACTGCGCTGTATTGACGTTCCAGCCGAGATCGTCGGTCTTGACCTTCGCCAGTATTTCGCTCTTCGGCGTGCCCGCTTTGATCAGCTCGGCAAAACGCTGCGCCAGCGTATCGACCTTCTTTTTATAAGCGTCGAAATCGGCGCGGGTCATCGTCGTCGCATTCGGCGCCGAGTGCCCAGGCACCACAGTGTCGAACTTGAGCTTCGCGACCTGGGCCAGCACTTTCGTCGCTCCGAGCAGGCTGCCGCCGTTCGGATAGTCGAAGTTGGGCTGTACGCCCACGATCTCATCGCCCCCGCACAAGACCTTCAGATCCGGGAAGTACACGACCGAATCTCCACCGGTGTGCATCGGCCCGAAGTGGTAAACCTCCGCTTTCGCGCCGTCGAGCTTGATTACCGTCTTCGTCGCGTAAGTGTTGTTCGGTTCGTCCGGTTTGCCCGCCGCGCTCGTGTAAGTGGCGACCTCTTTCTTCTCGCCCTCATTCGCGGTAACTCGCGCGCCGGCCGCGATGAACCGCCCCGTGTTGCCGCTGTGGTCCTGGTGGACGTGCGTGATAATCACTTCCTTCACGGGCTCGTTCGACACCGTCTTGATCTGGGCCACCAGATCGTTGTAGAACTGCTCGCCGAGATTCTTGGTGTCCACGAGGATAATCCCGGCGTTCGTCACGCGAACCGTGCTGTTGCCGCCTGCCCCCGTGACGACGTAAAGGTTCGGCTTGATCTGCATGATCTTCTGCGGGGCGGCCGCCGGAGCGCCCCCTCTCCCACCGGCCGGAGCCTGCCCGAATGCAACCGCGGCCATGGCCGCGCCGATCAGAAATCTGGAAATACTCATGACGCTATTTGATCACTGCGCCCCGACCTGCGCAAAGCGCGAGCCAGTTGGCCGCAAGATCAATGGCTCAGGCTACATAATCACGGCGGGCGGCGCTGGATCCTCGGGCCTTCCGGCGTTCTTCAGGGGCACCTGAATCAGCACGTACGCCAGCACGAGCAGCACGACAACACCGGCAACGTATGACGGACTCTGGAACACGACGGGCACCTTCCACTTGAGGAAGCTGAACGTCGCCGTCACCAGTCCCGTCAAAGCTTCGCCTGCGATCATGCCGGACGCAGCCAGTACTCCGACACTCTCCACACGCGTGCGCTGCGCCTCGTTCAGGCCGCGCCTCGTCCCCAGCGTGTCCGTCACCCAGCGAACCATGCCTCCGACAAAAATAGCGAACGTCGTCCCGACCGGAAGGTACATCCCGATCGCCACCAGCATCGGGCTCTTGACGCCGATCATCACCAGCGCCACCCCCATCAGAATTCCCGCCGCGATCAAAGGCCAGGCCATGTCTCCCCCGACGATTCCCTGAGCGAGCGCGGCCATCAATCCGGCTTGCGGCGCCGGCAGCGCCCTGTCGCCGAAGCCAATGCCGCCGGAATTGATATTGCCCTGGTGCAGCACGAGCAGCGGGAAGTACATCACCAGGCTCGCCGCCACCACCGCAATCAGTTCAACGATCTGGATACTGCGGGGCGTGCCGCCGAGGATGTAGCCGACCTTGAAATCCTGCAGCAGTTCTCCGGCGACCGCGCTCGATACGCAGACGACCGCCGCCACTCCAAGCACGGCGACGACCCCGCCGGTGCCGGAAACGCCCAGCGCCACCATCAGCAGCGCGGCGATGATCACGGTCGAAAGCGTCAATCCGGAAATCGGATTATTCGACGACCCGATGACGCCGACCAGATATCCGGAAACCGTGGCGAAGCAGAAACCGACAATCAACATCACGACTGCGGCGACAACCGCGGGCACGATCCCACCCGAAAGATACTCGTATAGCACGATCATCACGCCGAACACCGCGAAGATGCCGAGCAGCACGACGCGCGAACTCATGTAGCGTTCCGTGCGCGCTGTCGTATCCGCGGGAGCCGCGCCATGCTTCAGTTCGGCGAACGCGCGGGATAGTCCGCCGAACAACGACTTCCGCATGCGGAACAGCGTGTAAGCCGAACCGAACAACATCCCGCCCACGGCGATCGGACGCACAATGTAACGCCATACGTTGTTCGCCATCCCGATCCACGTGTCGTCGGTCGCATTCGCGGGCATGAATGCCGCCAGTTGCGGGCCCATGAAATACATCAGCAGTGGAATCAGCAGACCCCAGGCGATGATGGTTCCGGAAAAATTCAGCGAAGCCAGCGCCGGACCGATCACATACCCGACGCCTATATACGCAGGGCTCACCGTCGGCCCCGAGAACACCGTCACTCCGCCCGTCTTCAAAGCATTCGTCGAGCCGAGCGGACCAAGCCGCAATACGCTCTTGCCCGTCTCGCCGACCGGAAACACCCAATCTTTATCCGTCGCGAAAATGTTGAACGAGCCCGCGAGGAACACCCCAGCAGCGAAGGCCATGTTGTAAAAGAGGTACTTCGCCGCCTGTGCGCCCATCTGCCCGGCTTTGTGGATTTGCGATGCGGCGACCGATTCGGGAAACGGCAATTCCGGATCTTCGACGAGCGCGCGCCGCACGAGCGAGACGAACAGCACGCCTAGCACGCTGCCGACAAGCATCAGCGCCGTCGACTTCCAGTACGCCACGCCTGGCGAAAAGTCCAGCCACGAACGAGAGAGCACGAAAGCCGGAATCGTGAACACCGCGCCAGCCGCGACCGATTCACCGATCGATCCGGCCGTCCGAGCGATGTTCTCTTCGAGGATCGACCCCTTGAACACACGCAGCACCGCCATTCCGATAACTGCCGCGGGATACGTCGCCGCAATCGTCTGCCCTGCGCGCAGTCCCAGATACGCATTCGCCGCGCCAAGGATCACGCACATCACGAGCCCGAGCAGCACGGCCCGCAGCGTGAACTCTTTCATCTTGACGTTTGGCGGGACGAAGGGTTGATGCCGGGGCTTTTCGGATGTCATGAGAGGCGCGCCTTGACTTTCTCGCTGACGACCCGCCCGTCGATCGTCTTGCCCGCCAGCTTCGCCTGCACTGCTTTCATGACAAGCCCCATTTGTTTGGCCTCTTTCGCGCCCGTCTCGACAATCGCCTCATCAATCGCGGCGTTGATTTCGTCTTCAGACGCGGAAGCCGGCAGATAGCTCTCGATAATCTTCTTCTCGGCTTCTTCCTTCAGCGCCTGATCCTCGCGTCCGCCTTTCCGGAACATCTCGGCGGCATCGATCCGCTGCTTGACGAGACTCTTCAGCACCTGCTGTTCGCCTGCGTCGTCGAGCGGTTTCGGCGCGTCGACATGTGCCTTCTGGAGGGCGCTTTTCATCATGCGGAGAGCGCTCAAACGGGCCTCTTGCTTCGCTTTCATCGCCGCGACGATGTCTTTTTGCAATTGATCGAGAATTGGCATGCGTTTGATATTCTAAAAACTCTAGTCCCTTTCCATGCACATCCGCAAGCAACGACTCCTCACGCCGGGTCCAACTCCGCTTTATCCGCCGGCACTGCACGCGATGATGGCTTCGGACGTTCACCATCGCACCGAAGATTTCCGCAACATCTATAAATCAGCACTCGCCGACCTGAAGGAAGTTTACGGCACCACGAACGATGTTTTGATGTTCGCTGCCTCGGGGACGGGCGCGATGGATGCGTCGGTTTCCAATTTGTTCTCGCCGGGCGACAAAGTGGTCGTCGCGACTGCCGGAAAATTTGGGGAGCGATGGGTCGAAATCGCGAAGGCCTACGGGCTCGACGCCAACGTTCTCAAGGCCGAATACGGTGACGTTGTCACACCCGACCGCATCGAGAGCGCGCTCAAGGCCGAGCCTGCGACAAAGGGTGTATTCATACAGGCTTCCGAAACTTCGACCGGCGCCGAGCATGACATCCAGACGATCGCGGGCATTATCGAAAAAACCGATGCGATCTTCGTCGTCGATGCCATCACCGGCCTCGGCACCATGCCGCTCGATATTGACGGCTGGGGGCTGGACGTCCTGATCGGCGGTTCGCAAAAAGCATTTATGATCCCGCCCGGTCTCGCCTTTCTTTCGGTGAGCCCCAAGGCCTGGGCGATGGCTGACACCGCGAAGCTCCCGCACTACTACTTCAGTCTGAAGAAAGAAAAGAAAAGCGCCGACGCCAACGATTCGAGCTGGACTCCCGCGACTTCGCTCATCCTCGCGCTCGGTGAAGCGCTGAAGTACATCAAGAAGGTTGGAGTTCCAAACCTGATCGAGAACGCGCAGCTTCTGGCCCGTTCCACCCGTGAAGCCACCGAGGCCATCGGACTCGAGGTCTTCGCGAAGCGTCCCGGCAGCTCGGTCACGGCCGTGAAGGCGCCGGCGGGCATGGACTCCAAGGTCATCGTCAAGGGCTTCAAAGAAAAGTTCGGCGCCATCATCGCCAACGGACAGGGCAGCATGCAGGGCCAAATCTTCCGCATGGCTCACCTCGGATATTTCGACTTCGCCGACATGTTCGGCATCATCGCCGGGCTCGAGCTGATTCTTCGCGCCAACGGTCAGAATGTGGAGCTGGGCCGCGGTGTTGCCGCCGTCCAGCGCGTTTACGAAGCCTCTCAAGCCAAAAAGGCCAACGCATAATGAACGTTCTCATTGCCGAGCCCATGGCTCAGGCTGGAATCGAATTGTTCCAGGCGCAGCAGGGCTGGAACGTTATTGTCTCGAATCCGAAAGAATACGCAAAGCACCTTGCCGAAGCGGACGCATTGATCGTCCGCAGCGCCGTCCAGGTGACTCCCGAAGTTCTCAAGCAGGCGCCGAAGCTGCGGGTCATCGGGCGCGCGGGCGTGGGCGTCGATAACGTCGACCTCCCCGCGGCGACAGCGGCCGGAGTGCTGGTGATGAATACGCCGGGGGGCAACGCAGTCTCGGTCGCCGAGCACACGATTGCGCTCATGCTGTCGATGGCGCGGTTGATTCCACAGGCGAGCGCCTCGACCAAAGGCGGCAAATGGGAAAAGAAAAAGTTCCTCGGCAGCGAACTTCGCGGCAAAGTGATAGGCGTGATCGGGCTCGGCAGCATCGGCCGCGAGGTCGTCAAGCGGGCGCGTGCCTTTGAAATGCGGGTACTCGCGCACGATCCCTACGTTACCGCCCAGTTCGCGAAGGATTTGGCCATCCGCCTCGTTCCGCTCGAAGAGCTTTACAAGAACAGCGACTACATCACGGTTCACGTGTCGCTCACGCCGGAGACGGACAAGATTTTGAACAAGGACGCGTTTGCGCAGATGAAGCCAGGCGTCCGCATTGTCAACTGCGCGCGCGGCGAGCTTCTCGATGAACTCGCGCTGAAGGAAGCCATCGAGTCCGGCAAGGTCGCGGGCGCGGCCCTCGATGTTTTTCTCAAAGAGCCGACCGATTCTTCGTATCCGCTCTTCGGGCTCGATCAGGTTTTGGCCACTCCGCACATCGGCGGCTCCACCGAAGAAGCGCAGGAGATCGTCGGTGTGCGGATCGCCGAGCAAGTTGTCGAATACCTCCAGAACGGCGTCGCCATCAACGCCGCCAACATGCCGGCTCTCTCGCCCGAGCAGTACAAATGTGCCGCCCCGTTTATTGACCTCGCCGAGCGCCTCGGCAACGTGGCCGCGCATCTGGTTACGGGAAATCCGATTGCGATACGCCTGACTTACTACGGCAAGATCGCCGACATGAACACAACCCTGCTGCGCAACGCGGGACTCGCGGGCGCGCTGAACCGCTCGACCGCTGCATCCAAAGCAAACGTGGTGAACGCAATGCAGCTTGCCGCCGACCGCGGCTGGAACGTCGTCGAAGTGCATGACAAACGGTCCGCCCATTCGGATTCCATCCGCTTCGAAGTCGAAACCGACACCACCCGGACTACGGTGGAAGGCGCTGTCGTGCTGGGCAAGCCGCGCCTGATGCACGTGGACGGCATTTATTGCGAGGTGCAGCTCACGGGCTCGCTGGTGCTGGTGAAGAATCTCGACGTTCCCGGAGTGGTCGGCCACATCGGTACGATCCTGGCGTCCAACCGGATCAACATCGCCAATTTTTCACTTGGCCGTCGTGAATCGGGCGAAAACATGGAAGCCATCGCCGTGGTGACGACGGACACCGAAGTGCCGCAACCTGTGCTCGATCACCTGATGTCGAATCCGGCGATCAAACTGGCAAGATTCGTACCGGCGGTGTAATCTTCCGGACCCGCCTCTGCCCTGCTTCAGGCTTCAAAAGCGGAATGAGCAGTGGAAAAGCTTGAGAGGAATTACAGCACTCTCAAAAACTGAGCCAGCCATGCCGGATGCGCGGGCCACGCCGGAGCCGTCACCAGTTTTCCGCACGTGTGCGCCTGATCCATCGCCAGCTCGACGAACGTCCCACCTGCCGCCACGACATCCGGACTCACCGCCGGGTAGCAACTGCACGACTTTCCCTGCAGCACGCCTGCCGCCGCCAGCAACTGCGCGGCATGACAGATCGCCGCGATCGGCTTATCCGCCTCCGCAAAGTGCCGCACGATTTCGAGCACACGCTTGTCGAGCCGCAGATACTCCGGCGCACGGCCGCCGGGAATCACCAGCCCGTCGTAAGCCCGCTCGTCCACCTCGTCGAAAGTCGCGTTCAACGTGAAGTTGTGCCCACGTTTCTCGCTGTAAGTCTGATCGCCCTCAAAATCATGGATTGCCGTACGCACAATATCCCCGGCGCGTTTCTTCGGACACACGGCATGAACCGTATGCCCTATCATCTGTAGCGCCTGAAACGGCACCATGATTTCGTAGTCCTCGACGTAATCGCCGGCCAGCAGTAATAGTTTTTTCGCAGACATCCGTCTTCAGACCTGTCCCGTGTAGATTTTCAATATAAAATAGACCGCCACGCCGGTGACCGAAATGTAGAGCCACACTGGCAAGGTCTAGCGCGCGATGCGGCGATGAAACGCAAATTGTCCGCGCAGCGAAAACCACAGCGTCGCCAGAATCAATGGCAGTGCCACCATTGAAAGGCCGATATGGCTGATGAGGATGAAAAAGTAGACCGGCCGTATCCAGCCGTGCGCCGGGAATTTCGTATCGCCGTGGAAGAAGTGATAAGTCACGTAGGACACGAGGAACAATGCCGAGAACGTCGCCGCACTCAGCATGAAGGCGCGGTGGACCTCTTTCTGCCGCCGTCGTATATTCACATAGCCGATCACCAGGCAGAACGCGCTGAGTGAATTGAATGCGGCGTTGGCCGTGGGAAGGGCGCCGATCCACTCCGGCGCCGCAACCCTTCCCTTGAAATAGATGAGCCAGATCAACGCGCCCGCGATCACCGCGCTCAACGCGACGATTACCGGCAGCGGCTTCCGGATGGACCCTGCTGGCGTCATTTCTTCAACAGCGCCTGCAGGAGTATAGCGGGATGCACCGCTTTCTGATCCGTGAAGTCGTGGATCTGGTGCCGGCAGGATGTCCCGGCCGCCACGACAGGCGATGATGCATCCTTCGCACGCACTTGCGGAAACAGCTTGCGTTCGCCGATTTGACGCGAAACGTCGAAGTGATCTGTCGAGTAACCGAATGATCCCGCCATTCCGCAGCATCCCGCGTCGAGATCGACGACCAATGCCCCAGGAATCTTCTCGAGCAGCGCTTTCGCGGGCGGCAGCAGCCCCATGGATTTTTGATGACAGTGCCCGTGCAGAAGTATCTTCTCAGGGCCGGGCTTCAGCGGCAGCGGCAACCCGGCGGCGTACTCTTCGAACAACACGCATGCGCCCGCGACCACTCTGGCGCGCTCCTGCTCATCGCCCCGCAGCAGCGCCGGCGCGTCTTCGCGGACTGCCGACAGACAACTCGGCTCGCAGAACACGATCTTCTTTCCGGCGGTTGCTTCATACAGCGCATCGGTATTCCGCTGCGCCTGCACGCGCGCCTGCGCCAGCAAGCCCTTGGAAATCAGCGGACGCCCGCAGCACTGGTTTGGAGCCAACGCGATTGCCAGGCCACCCGCTTCGAGAACATCCCAAACGGCGATGCCGATCTCCGGGTCATAGAAGTTGGTGAACGTATCGTTGAACAGCAGGACGCCGGAATTTGGGACGACGCGCCCCTTCACCTGCGCCTCAAATGTTCGCCGCGCCAGAGCCGGAAGCGTGCGCCGGTGATCGATGCCGAAGACGGCCTCGTTGATCGCTCGCACGGGCGCTGTTCCCGAAACCCGGTTGACGAGACCGGCAAACGCGCTTCCCCGCTCCGCGAACGTGCGAACATTCCCGAGCATCTTCGCGTGCAGTGGCGTCCCATATGTTTGCCAATAGCGCGCCAGGAACTCGCTCTTGAACTTCGCCATGTCGACGCCGACCGGGCACTCCGCCTTGCACGCCCGGCACTCGAGGCACAAATCGAGCGCTTCGTACACGCCCTTATCGTCGAGACCCGCGTGCGCGAGCTTGCCGCTCATGGCAAGACGAAGGACGTTCGACCTCCCGCGCGTCGTATGCCTCTCTTCCTTCGTCGCCATGTACGACGGACACATCGTGCCTTCCTGCGTCTTGCGGCACACCCCGAGCCCGCTGCACATCTCGACTGCCCCACCCATTCCGCCGTAATCCGAGTAATCGAAATACGTGCGTGGATTCGGACTCACATATCCGGCCCCGAAGCGAAGGTTTTCCGTGAGAGGCGGGCAATCGACGATCTTTCCCGGATTGAAGATTCCGGCCGGATCGAACGTGCGCTTGATGGTGCGGAACGCTTCGTAGAGCACCGGCCCGAACATCTTCTCCATAAACGGACCGCGCACCATTCCGTCGCCGTGTTCGCCCGAGAGCGCTCCGCCGAATTCGAGCACCAGGTCCGCGACTTCATTCGCGATTGCCTCGAATTTGCGGATGCCCGCGGTCGTCTTCATATTGACCACGGGACGCACGTGCAGACACCCCACCGAGGCGTGCGCGTAAACGCCCGCGCTCGTCTCGTGCTTCCGGATGATTTCGATGAACCGCTCGATGTAGTCGCGCAGCTTTTCGGGCGCGACTGCGGTGTCCTCGACGAAGGAGAGAGATTTCGCGTCCTCCTTCATCGTCATCGAGAGCCCCAGTGCCGACTCGCGCAGATTCCACACGCGCCCCTGTTCGGCCAACTCCAGCGCATGGAAGAACCGGTAGCCGTAACCATTCCGCGTCAGATCTTCTTCGCAGGCCTTCAGTCGCGGCGCGAGTTCCGCAGTCGTGTCGCCATAGAACTCGATGCAGAGGATGGCGCCGGGGCTCCCGTCGATAAATGTTTCGCGCACCTTCTGCAGGTTCGGACTCAGATAGGTGTGGTCGAGGATGAACTTGTCCATCACCTCGCAAGCCGATGGCTTGTGCGTGAGGATTCGCGGGGTCGCCTCCAGCGCTTCCAGTAGTTCCCGGAACTGCACGACCAGCACCGCCTTCGCCTTCGGCAGCGGGACCAGATTCAACTTCGCTTCGAGGACGACGCCCAGCGTGCCTTCGGAACCCACCATCATCTTCGCCAGGTTAAAAACCCTTCCCGGCATGGTGAACTCATCAAGGTTATAACCGCCGACGCGCCGAAGCACTTTCGGAAACCGGCGGTCCACCTCGTCCGCATGTTCGCGGCCGAGCCGGTAGACGGTCCTGTAGCATTCGGCCTCAAGCGTGTCGCCTTCCATAGCGGCCGCCAGTTCCTCGGAGTCGAGTGGCCGGAAGCGCGCGACCGAGCCATCCGCCAGCACGACTTCCTGTTCCAGCACGTGATCGATCGTCTTCCCGTACAAAAACGATCGCGCCCCGCTCGAGTTGTTCGCCATCATGCCGCCGACACACGCACGGCTGGCCGTCGACACATCGGGCGCAAAACGCAGCCCGTGGGGTTTCAAGGCGGCGTTCAGCTCATCGAGGACAATCCCTGGCTGGACGCGCGCCCAGCGCTCCTCCACATTCAGCTCGAGGATCCGGTTGTAATACTTCGACGTGTCGACCTGCAGGCCCGCGCCAATCGATTGTCCCGCCTGCGCGGTGCCGCCGCCGCGCACTGTGAGCGGGCACTTGAAGTCGGTGGCCAGCTTGACGATCCGGATCAGATCCTCGCGCGTCTTCGCGATCGCAACTCCGAGCGGAAACATCTGGTACACGCTCGCATCGGTGGAGTAGAGCGCGCGCGAAACGGCATCGAACCGGACCTCGCCCTCCAATTGCGCTTCGAGCGCCGCCTGGAGACCGGCAACCTCAACCAGCCGCGCGTTGGCGTGCGGAACCGGAGTGCTTGTGGCTATGCCCACGAGACCCATAGGGGGATGTCTTCAGATTAGCGTGCTGGATCGCGCACGATACGAAACCCAACGTCGCGCCGTTTCAGCACGGGCACAGTCTCGTAGCGATTCCAAACCCGCGTGTAGCGGGCATTCGAAAACCACGATCCGCCGCGAGCGACATGATATTTTTCTTCCGCCGGACCCTTCGGGTCATCCACCGGACTCACTTTGTAATAAGAGTCGCTGTACCAATCCTCGACCCACTCGGCTACGTTGCCAATCATGTCGAACGTTCCCCACGCGCTCGGTGCTTTCGTGCCCACAGGGTGCGTCCCGCCCGGACTTTCCGGGATTGTTCCGATGCCCTCACCTGACCACGCCGACTTCCGCAGCGAACCGCCCCCGAACTGATCGGTCGCGCCCGCGCGCGCCGCATACTCCCACTCAACTTCGGCCGGCAGACGATATCGATAGCCGTCACGCCGCGCATTCAACTTCAGCAGGAACTCGTGGACATCATCCCACGTGATCTGCTCGACCGGATGGTCCGCTCCCTCGAAATGGCTTGGATTGCTCCCCATCACGGCCACCCACTGCGCCTGCGTAACCTCGAACTTTCCCAACTCGAACGGCTTCGTGATACGGACGGGGTGTTGCGGCTTCGACTCGGGCGGACACAAGCTCCAGATTCCGTCCGGCAGATTCGGCGAATCGTCCGGCGCACAGCCCATCAGGAACTCGCCCGGCGCAATCGGCACGAACTCCATCCGGAACTCCTGCCCAGGCGCGCAGCCGCAGAAAACAATCGCGATCAGAAGACGAATCGTCATTACCCGGCTTCGACCAGCGCAATAGGACAAAAATCCGCCCGCCATGGTCGGAAATGTAACACAACTTGCCGGGCGGGGATTCTGATCGCACAAGGGCGCTGCGCACCACGTCTCCGCGGCCCGTGCACGTTGCTAGCATAAGCCTGTGGCCGACTGGATGGATATTTCGGCGCCGTTGCGCAACGGCATGGTTCATTGGCCCGGCGATCCCGCCTTTCACATCGAGCGTGCGGACGACCAGGACAAAGGCGACGTTGCAACGGTTTCGCGCATGACGCTCGGCGTTCACACGGGCACCCACATGGACGCTCCGCTGCACTTCATCCGCGGCGCGCGCTCCATCGACACGATCCCGCTCGACGCAGTCGTCGGAAAGGCCCGCGTTATTCCGATCTCCGACTCGCATTCGATCAAGCCCGCCGATCTCGCCGCGCAAAACATCGCCGCCGGCGAACGGATTCTTTTCAAGACGATCAACTCCGATCGCGCCTGGAAGACCGACGCTTTTGACGAGAACTTTGTCTTCATCTCACAGGACGCCGCCCGCTACCTCGCCGAAGCCGGCGTGAGGACTGTTGGAGTCGATTACTTGTCCGTCGGCGGCTACCGTGAGGACGGCCCCGAAACGCACCATGCTCTCCTCGGCGCCGGGATCTGGATTATCGAAGGGCTGAACCTCGGCGGAGTCGAGCCCGGGGAGTATGAGCTTGTTTGCCTGCCGCTGCGGCTTATGGGGGCGGAGGGATCGCCTGCGCGCGCGATTCTGCGGAAACCATAGACCGCAGGCCACAGAAAAAACGATGGCCCGCGCAAAAGAGGACTAATGAAAGCTGCCGCCGTTTTTCCTGCACGTAAATCGCTCGAAGTCGTACCGGACTTTCCTGAGCCGAAGCTGAAGACGCCGAGTTCGGTCCGCGTGCGCGTCCTCAACGTCGGCGTATGTGGCACCGACCGGGAAATTGCTTCCTTCCAGTACGGCTTTCCGCCGCCCGAAGGCTCCGACTTTCTCGTCATGGGTCACGAGTGCCTCGGGGAAGTGATCGAGGTCGCCCCCGGCATCGAGAACATCAAGCCCGGCGATCTCGTCATCCCGATGGTGCGGCGCCCCTGCGATCATCCAGAGTGTCTGGCCTGCCGTGCCGGACGGCAGGATTTCTGCTTCACCGGCGATTACAAAGAGCGTGGCATCAAACAAATGCACGGGTTCCTCACCGAGCAGATTGTCGACGAAGCCCGCTATATGAATCCAGTGCCGCCGGCGATCCGCGACGTCGCGGTCCTCGTGGAGCCGCTCACGATCGCGGAAAAAGGACTCATCCAGGCGCTGCGCATACAGGACCGTCTGCCGTGGGGTGCGAAGCATAATGCCGTTGTCCTCGGCGCCGGTCCCGTCGGCTTGCTCGGAGCCATGGCCCTCCGCCACGCCGGGTTCGCGGTCACCGTTTACTCGCGTAATCGCGAGCCGGACGCCGCCGCCAGCATTGCCCTCGAGATCGGTGCGCAGTACATTTCTTCGCAGGACCTGTCCATCGATCAAATGGCCGCCAAAGTCGGCAACATCGATCTTGTGTATGAAGCCACAGGCGCCTCGCAGCTCGCCTTCGACGTACTCGCGGTTCTCGGCACCAACGGGCTTTTCATCCTGACGGGTGTGCCCGGCAAGCACGGACCGGTTTCCGTCGATACCGACAGAATCATGCGTAATCTCGTGCTGAAGAATCAGTGCCTGCTCGGCACGGTCAACGCGGGCAAGGATGCGTTTCAGAACGCTGTCAGCGATCTCACCGCCTTTTACAAAATGTGGCCCGACGCTGTGAAGAATCTGATCACGGGCCGCTTTCCCCTCGAGCGCTTCGCCGAGCCGATCCACGATACGACCGGCATCAAGAACATCGTCGAGATTGCTAAATGAGCGCACAGCCGGAATCCGGTGCGCGCGGTTCTCAGAATTCACCAGAGCATTTGCGCCTCCAGGAAGACGCGCGCCGCGAAAAAAACTGGAAGCGCTGGGGCCCTTACCTCTCCGAACGGCAATGGGGCACAGTCCGCGAAGACTACTCCGCGACCGGCGAATGCTGGAGCTACTTCCCGCATGATCACGCGCGCAGCCGCGCCTACCGCTGGGGTGAAGACGGCTTGCTGGGCATCTGCGACCGTGAAGGCCGCCTCTGCTTCGCGCTCGCGCTCTGGAACGGAAAAGATCCGATCCTCAAAGAGCGCATCTTCGGGCTCACCGGCGAGGAAGGCAACCATGGCGAAGACGTCAAAGAGCACTACTTCTTCCTCGAAAACACCCCGACTCACTCGTACATGAAGGCTCTCTACAAGTACCCGCAGAAGGCCTTCCCCTACGAACAGCTCATTCAGGAAAACCGCCGGCGCACGAAGCACGATCGCGAGTACGAACTTCTCGACACCGGCATCTTCAACGAGAGCCGCTACTTCGACGTCTCGATTGAGTATGCGAAAGCCTCTCCGGACGACATTCTGATCCGCGTCCGTATCGATAACCGTGGACCGGAGCCGTGGACCCTTCACGTTCTTCCGACCGTCTGGTTTCGTAATGCGTGGTCCTGGGGACGAACCGGTGAAGGCTACTGGCCGAAACCATCGATCCGGCAAACGGAAGATATGCGCCTGGCCTGCGCGCATGAAACGCTCGGAAGCTGCACATTCGAAGCCATCACCAAACCGGACCAGTTTCTTTTCACCGGCAACGAAACCAATCTCGAGCGCCTCTATCAAACGCCCAACCGAACGCCTTGGGTAAAAGACGCTTTCGACCGCTTCGTCGTCCATGGCGAGGCCGGTGCGGTGAATCCCGCGCGCGAAGGCACCAAAGCCGCCGCATACTACAGGCGCGAGGTCCCCGCCGGCGGCGGAATCGAACTTCGCTTTCGCCTGACTGCCGCCGCGGAACCCGGCCCGGTCGACTTCGACGCGATCTTCAAGCAGCGGATTGCAGAGACCGACGAGTTTTACGAGATCGACGCCAACTCGCCGGCCGGCATGCGCGTCGCCAAACAGGCCTGCGCGAGCCTGCTGTGGTCGAAGCAGTTTTATCATCTCGGCGTGCTCGAATGGCTCGAAGGCGATCCTGCCTTTCCGAAGCCTCCGGACTCCCGCTGGAACGGCCGCAACAGCAACTGGCTGCAACTCTACAACCGCGACGTCGTCTCGATGCCGGACACCTGGGAGTTCCCATGGTACGCATCGTGGGACCTCGCTTTCCATATGCTCGCCTTCGCGGAGATCGATCCCGAATTCGCCAAGGAGCAGCTTATTCTGCTGCTGCGCGAATGGTACACACACCCGAGCGGCCAGATTCCGGCCTATGAATTCGCGTTCGGCGACGTCAATCCGCCGGTTCACGCGTGGGCCGCAATGCGCGTTTACAAGATCGCTGCCCCGCGGGGCCAGCGCGACCGCATTTTTCTCGAGCGTGTCTTCCAGAAACTCCTCATCAACTTCACCTGGTGGGTCAACCGCAAAGACGTCGCCGGCAAGCAAATCTTTTCCGGTGGCTTCCTCGGCCTCGACAACATCGGCCTTTTCGACCGCTCCAAACCATTGCCGGATGGCAGTTCGCTTGAACAGGCAGATGGCTCGTCGTGGATGGCCTCGTATTGCGCGATCATGCTGGCCACCGCCCTTGAACTTTCCGCCGAAGACCCGGCGTATGAGGATGTCGCGTCGAAATTTTTCGAACACTTTGTAGCCATCGCGGACGCGGTCAACAGCCTCGGCGGCTCCGGCCTCTGGAATGAGGAAGACGGTTTTTACTACGATCAGCTCCGCACGGCCGATGGCGCCACGATGCCGCTGAAGGTCCGATCCGCTGTGGGGCTGATTCCGCTCTTCGCCGTTACGAACCTTCGTTCCGATGTCATCGACCGCCTGCCGGGATTTCGCAAGCGGATGGAATGGTTTCTCAATAATCGCCGCGACCTTTACCACCAGGTTTCTCTGATGGAGGTTCGCGCGGATGGAGGCGATACCTACCGTCTCCTCGCCATTCCGACCCGGTCGCGGCTGGTTCGAGTACTGAGCCGCGTTCTCGACGAAAAGGAGTTCCTGTCGCCATACGGGATTCGGTCACTCTCGGCGATTTACGGCGAGCATCCTTACAACGCCACAATCGGCGGCGAAACCTACGGGATCAACTACGAGCCGGGCGAATCCACAACCGGAATTTTCGGCGGCAATTCCAACTGGCGCGGACCCATCTGGTTCCCCATCAACTATCTCCTGATCGAAGCCCTGGAACGTTATCACCATTTTTATGGAGACGAGCTCAAGGTCGAGTGTCCGACCGGATCGGGCAATTTCATGACGCTGTTTCAGGTCGCGCGCGAAATCAATCGCCGCCTGTGCACGCTCTTCCTGCCGGATTCGCAGGGCTGGGCGCCATGGCAGGGTGACGATACGATCTGGTCGGCCGACCCGCACTGGCGTGGTCTCGTGCACTTCAATGAATATTTCCACGCCGATACAGGGCGCGGTTGCGGGGCCAGCCATCAGACGGGCTGGACGGCCCTGATCGCACGGTGTCTCAAGGATCGCTTTACACCATAGCGATTTCCACTATAGCGATGTCGCGCTGCCGCGCCACTGCATCCATTCCGCGACGGATCGCATAACTCTCCGGACAAGACTTGCGACTCGACTGAAATCTTCCATACTCAGCCTCTCGAGCGCGGGCCCGGCATGGCCCAACTCTTGCCTGCCCTTTCGCCGGACCGGAGTGTAGTGAAGAAATCGCCGGAATCGCCGTAATTGAAGCGATGCGACCGGACCAGGTATTCCTCACGCCCTTACGAGACGAATCACGAACGGAATCAAGGAGACCCCATGAACCAGGAAACCATGCAGGAGCTGTTCGTCGAACAGCTGCGCGATATTTACGATGCGGAAAAACAGTTGGTGAAGGCGTTGCCCAAACTTGCGAAGGCGGCAGAGTCGGAAGAACTCTCCGAAGCGTTGACGAGCCACTTGGAGGAAACGAAGAACCACGTGCAGCGAGTGGAACGAATTTTCCAGATGGTGAAGACCAATGCCAAGAGCAAGCCGTGTAAAGGCATGAAGGGCCTGATCGAAGAAGGCAACGAAGCCATACAGGAAGAGGACGAAGGCGTTCTGCGGGACCTCGCGATCATCGCCGGGTGCCAGAAAGTCGAACATTACGAAATCTCGGCTTACGGAACGATTCGCACGCTCGCCGAGCAGCTCGAAATGGAGGATGTGGTCCAACTTCTGCAAGAGACTGAGGATGAGGAGAGCCAGGCCGACGAGAAGTTGACCGAGGTCGCGACCGGCATCTACGAGTCAGATGCCGGGGAAGAACAGAATGAGGAAGCCGAAGAGACTGCGGCGCCTGCGCGCGGATCCAGGACAGCTGCCAAAACAGCAGGTAAGGGTCGTTAAAGGACGGATCCTCAAGCAATGGATTATTGAACCGGCGCCGGCTTCGTGAAACATTTCGCAAAGCCGGCGCCGGTGTCCCGTGGAACTGCTGAGGCAAAATCAGCTATCGCGGCGTGGATGCATTCCCCGTCGGATTTCCTCTTGTAGTCTCGCGTCTGGAGTTCGCAAGGTCGAGGCCATCGTGATAGTCCAACGAAGTGCGCTCGCCGCCTGGCACATGCTTGTGTTCGACAACCCCGCTCGCGACTGGCGCACCGATTCGTCCTCGATTGCACGCAGGCATTTGGCGGCGCGGACGGGGAGTTCCTTTCGTCACACCATCGGCTGACGGAATAACGCTAAGCTCGGCGTGTCAGGGGCGCAATGCAACATCGCATCAGCCCGGCTTGCGTCAGTTTTCAGCAACTGCCTTTAAACTCGCGGCAAGTTCCCATTGGAGCTGCGATCGAGCAATTCCCCCAACGCTCCGGCGGCACATGATCATCGAAGACCGCCGGAACCAGATCAGACGGAAAGGTAACGAGAGTTATGGAAGACGTAGTCATGCGGTATCTGGAAGACGCAATCGCCGCTGAAAAGAGTTTTGAGACGCAGCTCAACGGATTTGCCGATGAGGCCAGGGATGAAGGAGCACGCTCGGTCTTCGCCCTTCACGCCCGCGAAACGAGGGAGCAGTACGAACTTTTGACCAGCCGCCTGAAAGCGCTGGGAAGCAGCCCATCCGTTTTGAAAAGCGCTTTCGCACATTTCTTCAATGCCGCGCCTAAAGTCGCGCAGGCGGGCCACTCGGATGAGGAACGCACCGTTCAGGACCTGATGATGGCGTTCGCTGTCGAGAATGCGGAAGTCGCCATGTACGAATGTCTGGTCATCGCCGCTGAAGCGGCCGGAGATCAGGAGACCATCGCGCTGGCAAAACAGATCCAGTCGCAGGAACGGGCTACGGCCGAGAAGATCTGGCAGTTGATCGCACCGGCAGCCCGAAATGCCTGGGCGCAAGCACAGCCGAGTTCCGAACGGGAGAATCGTCTCGTGGACTGGATTGAAGACGTTGAAGCCAGCGAGCGGAATTTCGAAAGCGCTCTCTCCAGCTTCCGCGGCAGGACCACCGACCAGCCTGAACTGCATTCCATGTTTTCCATGATGTCGAACAAAGCCCGGACGCAGCACGAACGGCTGGAGAAGCGCCTGCGTGAACTCGGCGGATCACCGTCGACAGGCAAGAGCACTCTCGCTCACGTACTGGCGTTCAGCCCGCTGACCGCGCAAGCGGGACATTCGTCCGATGAGAAATCCACGCAGGATCTGATGATCACCTACGCGGCGGCCGCGGCTGAAATGGCGATGTATGAGTCGCTGGCAACGACGGCGGACGAGGCGGGAGATCGAACGACAGCCGCGCTCGCCCGCGAGTTGCAGTCCGAAGAAAAGGAAGACCACACACTGGCGTGGGAACATCTGGCACCATGTGCGCGGCACGCAATGATGACGCTCGCGCATTGAGGTGACGGACGTGCACGCACGATCGCAGCCGGCGAACTGAGGCCATGAATAAAATTCTCATCCCCGAACAGGACATCACATCGCTGGAAAGCATCGGGCGCGGGGTGATGGGTGTCCGGGTGCTGATCGTGAACGTCTACGCGATCTCGCCGGCGCCGGACACATGGGTACTGGTCGACTGCGGCCTGCCGCACTCAGGCGCTTACATCAAGCGATGGGCGCAAAATCATTTCGGCAGCGTGCCCCCGCTGTGCATTCTGCTGACCCATGGGCACTTCGATCACACGGGCGCCATTGAGGACCTCGTCCGCGAATGGAGTGTTCCCGTTTATGTCCATCCGCTCGGAATGCCCTATGTGACGGGGCAATCGGAGTACCCGCCGCCTGACCCTTCAGTGGGCGGCAGCGTCATGGCGCTGCTTTCGAAAATGTACCCGCGCGGCCCCGTTGACGTCAGCGATGCCGCGCGTCCGCTCGGGGACGGCGGCGCGATTCCCGATCTGCCGGGCTGGCGATGGATCCACACGCCAGGCCACACGGCCGGACACGTTTCATTCTTTCGGGAAGAGGACCGCCTGGTGGCTTTTCCAAAGCGCTTTAGCAACGGCGGCATTCCGCCAGCCAACCGTCCTCAATGACTCGCCAAAGTCGCCCCGGCACGCATCGGGTTTTACAAAAAATCGCGTGACACGGCGCAGGCGTCCCACCGGGGTGGACTAGAATGTCGTGAGGACCACATCCGTGACTACGCTCAACCTGAAGAAGATCGCCTCATGGGCTTTCGGCGGCCTTTCCGCTCTCGCGCTCATCTCCACCATCGTCGCCCAGCAGCAGCCGCGTGCCGTGGATGCGAGGGTTCTGCAGGCGGCCGGCACCGCAAAGGACGCGCTGCCTGGCACCTGGCTTACCTATGGCCTCAACCAGAACGAACAACGTTACAGCCAGCTCAAGCAGATCGATCAGTCGAATGTGGGCAAGCTGGGCCTCGCGTGGTCGACATCGCTCGCCCCATCCGGCGGGCGCGGCGGGACCGAGGGCACCCCCCTGGTCTGGAACAACACGATTTTTCAGTCGATGGACAATAGTATTGTTTACGCACTCGACGCCCGCAACGGCGAACAAAAATGGATGTACGACGCGAAGATCGCCCCCGAAACGGCGCGCCATATGTGCTGCGGCACGCACAACCGTGGGCTCGCGCTGTCGGACGGCAAGATCATCCTCGCCTCCAACGACGCCCGCCTGATCGCGCTTGACGCCCTCACCGGCAAAGAGCTGTGGCAGAGCAAGGTCGCCGACATCAACGAATACTACTCGATGACCATCGCGCCGCGAATCGCTGGTGACAAAGTGGTGATCGGCGTCGGCGGCGGCGAATATTTCATTCGCGGCTTCTTCGCGGCCTACAACCTGAAGGATGGGTCGCTGGCATGGAAGTTTCACGTGGTCCCGCCCAAGCCTGGCCAGCCTTTTGAAGACAAAGCGCAGGAAGCAGCCTCCAGGACCTGGGGAAATGGCGACTGGGCGAAGTACGGCGGCGGAGGCTCGGTGTGGGATGGTCTGGTGTACGACCCGGAGGAAAACCTCGTGATCGCCGGTACCGGCAATGCCGAACCGTGGCCGCAGGAACTCCGCAGCATCCCCAAGGCGGAATGGGGCAAGTGGGATGCGCTCTACACGTGCTCCATCGTGGCGGTGGATGCCAGGACGGGCAAGTTGAAGTGGTATTACCAGACGGTTCCGACCGACAGCTGGGACCTCGACTCCGTCGGGGGATTCATCATGGCCGACATACCGATCGAAGGCAAGACCCGCAAGGTCATCATGCAGGCTCCGAAGAGCGGCGTGTTCTACATCATCGACCGGACCAATGGAAAGTTCATCTCGGCTGAGCCCTTCGTACCCGTGAATTGGGTGAAAGGCTTCGATAAAAACAACAACGGTAAGCCGATCATCAACCAGGACGCTTTCTACGATCAGCAGAACGCGGTGCTGATTTACCCCGGCGGGGGCGGTGCGCACAATTGGTCCCCAATGTCATATAACCCGAACACCGGCTTGGTCTATCTGCCTTACAGCGCCGGCAGCTACACGTTCAGTGCGGCGGCGGAACCCGACCCCAAAGCGGGCGGCGGGGCTCATGGGCTGGGCCGCGGCGGTTCAAACAAGACGACCCCGATGCCGATCTGGGGACCGGACAACGTGGGCCGGGGCGGCCTGCAGGCGCGCGATCCAAAGACGAACACGATCAAATGGGTGAAGACCGGCCGCGGCGCTGCAACAGGCGGCGGCACTCTGACCACCGCCAGCAACCTTCTGTTTCAAGTTGCCGGCACTTCGCTCTACGCTTACAAGGCCGACACTGGCGAGGAACTGCTGGCCCTGCCGTTCAACCTGCCTGGCGGTGCCCCGCCGGTCACTTACACGGTCGACGGCACGCAGTACATCGGGTTCGCGACTGGCACCAGATTTATGGCGCTGAAGGTCGATGGTACGGAAAAGATGCCCGATCCGCCTCCTGCGCGTGGCGGTTTCGGGCGCGGCAGAGGTCCCGCTACTCCCCCTGCCGCCCCGCCGCCACCGCCCGCGGCAGTTGAGCCCGGATTGCACGGCGCCGAAAAGTAACGGCGAGAACGGGAACTCGCGGGCCGGCTCCACAAGAGCGGCGCGCAAGGATGATTGCCGACAGGTTCGCCGGGCGAGACTGAGATATGCTGTCTATCCAGGTGGAGGTTCCATGAAGCGATTTGTCTTTGCGTGTGTGTTCTTGTCATCGGCGGCCGTCATATTCGCGCAAGCGCCCGACGGGCGCGGAGGCGGCGGACGCGGTCCCGGCAGAGGTTTCGCCCCCGCTCCACCGCCACCCCTCTTCTTCAAAGAGACATGGAAGGAGGGTCCGGGCAACGTCTCGATGACGCAGGCCTTCGTGACGAATCCGGATCTGCAGTTGAACATGTACGGCACAGGCACGGACGATCTGCATGTGACGAGCGAGGGCAATGTCCCCCACATCTGGACCGGTCAGTGTGCGTCCACTTGCGCCCTCGCATTGAGCAACAAGGAAAATTTTGTGGACCTCACAGGCAAAGCGAAGATTCGCTGGTATCTGAAGACGTCCGGCTTCCACCAGGTGCATCCGGTCTTGAAACTGGCGGATGGGACGTGGCTAATCGGCGATCACGCCGACGCCTTCACATTCGATTATCACGAGAGTGAGTTTTATCTGGCCGAAGTGCACTGGCTGAAGCTCGACATACCCAAGGTACTGACAAAGGGCGAACTGCTCCCGAAGGTGGATTTGAGCAAGGTCGATCAGATCGGGTTCGCGGACCTCACGCCGGGCAGCGGGCACGGCTCCGGCGGGTATTCAGACGTCGCATGGATCGAAGTCTACGGAAAGCCGGTGAAGCGGGAAGGCGCGGAGCAATCGAAGTAATTGACGCGCTTTGGTGCGGAGCGGCTGCGGGTGCGGGTGCGATTTTGATCGTAGCCCCCGCCCGGCCCCCAACAGCGACACGGGTCCGCCGCGCGAGCGGACGTCACGATCTGCCCGGAGCCTCTTTGGCGAACGACTTGCTCTACAAAAGGCGTTGGTGAAAGGAGGTCCCCAATGAAGGACAGCATGAAGAACAAATTCGAGGGCTCGACGCACCAGATGAAGGGCGCGGTCAAGGAGACGATCGGTCACGCAACACACGATCGCCGCCGTGAATTTGAGGGGAGTGCTGAGAAAAACGCCGGTAAGGAGCAGAAGAAGAACGGCGACTTCGAAAAGACCGCCGGGCGTTAGCGTCCCCGGTCTGGGAATGGAATCCTGGTGATTCCACTTCTGAATCCCCAACAGAAATGCCCTGGTCCGGATCCGCAATCCGGGTCAGGGCATTTTCAGTTCACAACGCCGGTACGGCTTCGATAATGCACTGCGGTACCGGGGTCTGAATCACTCTCTCCAGACGGAAACAGGCGGCGGCAAGAAGTTCCTTCCATTCCGGCTCGGTGCGTTCGCGGCCACCTGGCAGGACCATCATTTCGAGATCCATGATCTTCGCCGGGCCGGGCTGATTTCGCGGCGAAACGACCTGCTCAATGACCAGCAGTTTCCCATCGGGCCGCATGGCCTTGTGGACATTCTTCAGAATATGAATGGCGTCGGCGTCTTCCCAATCGTGAATGATGTGCTTCAAGATGTAGGCGTCACAACCGGCGGGCACCTCCTCGAGGAAGCTGCCGCCCGTGAAGACGGCGCGGTCGCGGCAGGCCGCGAGCATCGGCGATTGTTTCGCCTTTGCGGCCACCGGTGGCACTTCGAACAAGACCCCGCGCAGTCCGGGCGTTCTCGCGAGAATAGCGGCGAGCAGCGTGCCAAGCCCGCCGGCGACATCCATTACTGAGGAGAACTTCGAAAAGTCGTACGCTCCCGCAAGGACAGGGCTGTCCATCTGCGACAGGTCGCTCATCGCGTTATGGAAGTTGACCGTCTTCTCCGGATGCTGCGCGAACCATTCGAAGCCGTGCATGCCGAAGAGCTTGTAGGGCGCCGGTTTTCCATTCTCGACGCACCATGCGATGTTGGCCCATGAATTCATGTGGAAGTCGTCGAGCATCATGAGCGCCATGTTGCGTACGCACGGAACGGCATCGCTGCGCAGCGGCTCGGAAAGCGGCGTGTTGGCGAACCGTCCGTCTTCCAACTCGGTGAAGATTCCGAAGCTGGCGCCGGCGCGCAACAGGCGGTAGAGAGATGCCTCTTGCGTGTGCGTGAGTTCCGCGAGTTCTTTCACCGTGCGCGGACCGGAGGCGAGATGGTCCGCGATGGCAAAGTGAGCGAGCGCGGAAATCATGGTGGAGACCCATTTTCCGGCAAGCATCTCATGAAGCACGACGTGGGGCGGCATCTGTGACATATCCGTTCCATCATAAGGGCAAGCTGGGATAATCAGGCCAGGTGTGGCAACGGCGCGATTCTGGTAAGTTCGGTCTGCGCGTGGCGGCACGCCTCATCGCGCTGCTCATGGCGGCTTTGCCCATGGCGGCGCATCATTCCGCGGCGGCGGAGTACGAGTCCAGAGTAACGACGATAACGGGTACCGTGACGCGGTTCGAATGGGTCAATCCGCATACGTGGATTTACCTGGATGTGAAGGATGCCGCCGGCAGTGTGATCCATATGAAAGTCGAAGGCAGCGCGCCCAACGGTTTGCTGTCGAACGGATGGACCCGCGACTCGATCCAGCCGGGAGATCGAATCACCATCGAAGGGAACCCGGCGAAGGGCCGCGCAGACGGATTCAAGGCTCGCGCGGTGACGCTTGCGAATGGGAGACGCCTTGTGATGGGATTACCGCTGGATGGCCGATAGCGTCCGCATCGACAAATACCTTTGGGCGGCGCGCTTCTTCAAGACGCGTTCGCTGGCGGCGCGCGCCTGCGAACTGGGGCGTGTGGACTGGAGAGGTCAGCCGGCGAAACCTGCGCGTGAGGTTCGTATCGGCGATACGGTGCGCGTCAAGAACGACAGCGGGGAGTTCGTCATCGAGGTGCTTGCCCTCAGCGACATGCGTGGACCGGCCTCAGTCGCCCAAACGCTCTACCGCGAAACCGAAGCCAGCCGGGCGGCGCGGGCCAGGGCGGCCGAGGAGCGGAAATTCGCGCCTTCCTTCGAGATAGCCCGCACTGGTAAACCGTCGAAGCGGGACCGGCGGCTGATCCATGGCTTCCGCGAGAGATTGTAAATGTGTACGGTTCGCACACCCGGAGTGAGAAGCCTGTTGCATATTATGCATGTCATATGCATAATATAACCATGCCCGCCCGCCGGTTCCTCATCGCCGCTTTGAGCCTCACCGCCGCCTCCGCTCTGGGAGTTGTTCTGGGGCAAGCGGTTCAATCGGATATGGATGAGCATCGCTGGGTCGCCGTCGACGATCCGGCGATCCAGTATGGGGATCGCCCGGTCGACGATGCGGTATCCCGCCTGGCCGCGAAGATCGAGAGCGGGCAGGCGAAGCTCGACTACACGCCCGGCCCCTTGGGTTATCTGCCGTCGCTCTTGAAGAATCTTGGCGTAAATGTCGATTCGCAGGTGCTCGTGTTCTCGAAGACGAGCTTTCAGAACCCGAAGATTTCTCCGTGGGCTCCGCGTGCGATCTTCTTTAATGACGATGTCGCGGTGGGGTCGGTGCAGGGTGGGGATGTGCTCGAGCTTGCGACTCTCGACCCGAAACAGGGCGTGAACTTCTATACGATTGACGTAAAGAAAGCCGCCAAGCCAGAGTTCGATCGCCGCTCGGACTGTCTGCAGTGTCACCAGGGAATCACCACACTGGGGATTCCGGGCATCCTCGTAACCTCGGTGTTTCCGTCGGGCGATGGCACGCCCGCCTTTCGGGGCGCGAGTCTCGAGACCGACGATCGCACCCCGTTTTCCGACCGCTGGGGCGGCTGGTATGTAACGGGGACGCACGGCGGCATGCGCCATATGGGAAATGCTGTGGCGCACGATTCCTCGCAGCCCCGCAACCTCGACATGACGAACTCGCAGAACATCACAAGCCTCGGCCGTCGCTTCGACGCGACCAACTATCTGTCTCCGGACAGCGACATCGTGGCGCTCATGACCCTCGAGCATCAAACGCATATGACGGATCTGATTATCCGCACCGCGTGGGATACACGGGTCGAACTGCAGAATCCGGCGCACGCGAAAGGCTCGCTGGATGATGCCGGAAACGCGCGCATCAACGGCGATATCGAGGCCATGGTGAAGTACATGCTCTTTGTCGGCGAAGCGAAGCTCTACGATCCGATTCAGGGTGTGTCCACGTTTACGAAGACCTTCCCGGAGCGCGGCCCGCGCGATCACCAGGGACGGTCATTGCGCGACTTCGACTTGCAGAAGCGCATGTTCAAATATCCGCTCAGCTACATGATTTACAGCGAGGCGTTCGATTCCATGCCTGCGGTCGTGCGAGACCGCGTGTACCGGCGGCTGTATGACATTCTGACCGGCAAGGACACGTCGAAACCCTTCGAGCGGTTGACAAGCGACGATCGCAAGGCGATCCTGGAAATCCTGCTCGATACCAAGACCGGATTGCCGGACTACTGGAAGCAGTCCGCTTGAACCTCACGCTTCATTCCGACTATTCGCTGCGGATACTCCTCTATCTGGCGGAGCACCGCGACCGTCAGGTTTCGACGCGCGAGATCAGTGACGCTTACGGCATTTCGCGGAATCATCTCGTGCGCGTCGTCCAGACGCTGGACTCGCACGGGTTCGTCAAGGCATCGGCCGGTCGCACGGGCGGAGTAACGCTGGCGCGCGATCCGGCGAAAATCAACATCGGGGCCGTGCTGCGGCAGACGGAGTCGAATTTCCGTATCGTCGAGTGCTTCGACATGGAGCAGAACACCTGCCGGATTCTGCCTGTCTGCGCTTTGCGCGGTGTTTTGCAGGATGCGCTCGAAAGTTTTTTCAACGTCCTCGACGGCTACAGCCTTGCGGATTTGGTTCGGATGAAGGGATCGCAGCGCATCTCCGACTTTCTGCCGTTGACCGCGCTGGCCTGACCTATAATCCAAACGCCGCGGAGTAGCGCACGGTTCCCTCGATTCCAGCCAGCGCGCCGGGCATCAGTTCCAGCGCCATGTACGCTTCTTTCGGAAAAGGGCTGGTGAGCGCGGCTGCTTTCTCTGTTGAGAATCCGAAGCGCGGATAATATTCAGGATGGCCGAGCACGATAACGATCTCTTCGCCACGCTCGCGGAGTAGATCGAGACCGTACCGGATCAGCTGACTGCCGGCTCCGCGCCGCTGAAACTCCGGCAGTACGGCAACGGGCGCGAGCGCTACGGCGGCGACCAGGCCGCCGGCCGTTTCGATGTGCATGCGGCTGAACAGAACATGGCCGGCGATCCGGTTGTCCGTTTCCGCGACTGCTGAGAGGAGCACCGCGCCTTCATACCGCAGGCGGTCCACCAGTTCGGCTTCCTCGGGTTGTCCGAAAGCGGCGGTGTTGACGGCGTGGATCGCTTCGCGATCGCCGGCCGTCTCGATGCGGACGTTCAACCGGCTGCACCGCGCATGCCCGCGCCCGGGGTCCGGCGTGCGCTTGCGAGAATTTGATCCGCAATCGCGCGCGGATTATCCAGATTGGCTATGGCCATCGCGCCCGCCTCGCCCGCGCTCTCCAGCATCAGGTCGCCAACTCCGAGGATGCGTTGCCCGAGACTCTGGCGAACGGTGACGTCCTGAATCTTCGCCATATCGACGGTTCTGCGCGTGCGCGAGAGAAAGCCGGTCTCGAGCGTCAGATGATCGTCATGGAACCGCATGGAGATCATGCGGCGGCTGAAGTGCATCCGCATCGGTGGGATCAGCACTATCAGCAGGAAAGCCGCGACCCATGGCGGCCCATCCGGCTCGTATTTGAACCATGCCCAGATGCCGCCGAGCACAATAATAACGGCCACGACGTAAGCGGCCCATACGGTTTTCATACTGGGGCGGATGGTCTGGTCGTCCGCGATTGGACCGTTGGCAGGCATTCGCTCCGATTGTACAGGCTTCCGGAGGTACTCTGGAATCAGGATATGGACGAGAAGCGGCCGGATACGGAAACCAGGCGCATTCGGGCGGAAGCGGAGCGCATACAGACCGCCGAAGCGGAGCGTATACAGACTAACGATGCCGTCGGAGAGGAATGGGCAGAATGGTATCGGATGACTCCACAAGAGCGTTTCCGCGAATCGATGAAGCTTTGGGACACCTATTTGGCCCTCGGGGGTTCGCTTGAGCCGGAGCCCGATCCTCAAAGCCCTTTCTTCGATGAGGACGAATGGCGTGCGAACTCTGCTCATGGGCGGCCAGGCGTGCGTGTTCTACGGCGCGGCGGAGTTCAGTCGCGACCTTGATCTGCTGATTCTCGCCGACTCTGTGAATCTGGATCGCTTGCACGCGGCGCTGCACGATCTGCGCGCCACTTCCATTGCGGTTCCGGAACTGGCCCCGGAGTATCTCGAGAAGGGTCACGCCGTTCACTTTCGCTGTCGCCGGCCGGATGTGGACGGCCTTCGCATTGATTTGATGTCGAATTTTCGAGCGGGCGCTCCCTTCGAGCAACTTTGGGAACGCCGGATGACGATTGAAGTCGACCGTGAACCTGTCGACCTGCTGGCGCTTGAAGATCTTGTGCAGGCCAAAAAGACGCAGCGTGACAAAGATTGGCCCATGATTGCGCGGCTGCTTGACCGCAGCTATCTGGAGCGCGAGCAGTCACCTTCCCGCGAGCTTGTGGAGTTTTGGTTGCGTGAGTTGCGGAGCCCGGAATATCTGGTGGAATTGGCGGAGTCGCACGCGGAGGCCGCGCGCCAAATGTCCGCAATCCGGCCTGCTGTTGCCGCGGCGCTCAGCAATGATTCCGGCAGCGTCGCGGCGGCGCTGGCGGCGGAAGAAGCCGAGGAGCGGCGCAAAGACCGGGAGTACTGGCAGCCTCTGAAACGTGAGCTGGAGCAACTGCGCCGGCAACGCCGCGAGCCCATGGTGTGAACCCAGGGCGTGAAGTTCTCGCGCACACTTATACGCATCTGCTCGCTGGCCTTAAGATGAACTTGTGAAGCGCTCGGGATCCGCTGACCTTCCGCTCCATGGCGGACGTGTACCGGAGTGGCTCGCCAGCCGCATGACGCTGCTGGGCACGGCAATCGTCGAAAGCATTCTTCTTCACTACGGACAGCCGGAACTGCTTTCGCGACTCAGCGATCCTTACTGGTTCCAGGCGTTCGGCAGCGTCATGGGGATGGACTGGCACTCCTCCGGCATCACGACCTCGGTGATGAGCGCGTTGAAGCGCGGGCTCAATCCGCGCGCCGCCGATCTGGGGCTTTATGTCTGCGGCGGGCGCGGCAAACAATCCCGCCGGACGCCGGATGAACTGCGAATGCTTGCGGAGCGCAGCGGGCTGGATGGCGACGCGCTCGTCCGCACCAGCCGGCTGACGGCGAAGATCGATAACAATTGCATCGCCGACGGATTCCAGATCTACCTGCACTCATTTGTCGTGGCCTCGAACGGCGAGTGGGCAGTGGTGCAGCAGGGCATGAACGAAGCCTCGGGGCTGGCGCGCCGTTATCACTGGCATTCCGCGAATGTGCGAGACTTCGTCGACGCGCCGCACACGGGAATCGCCGGGGAGTCACAGGGAGAGATTCTGAATCTGGTCGATTCGCAGGCCTCACCGGCGCGCAAAGCGCTGCTGACGATTGCCGGGCAGGACCCCGCGGGCGTCATCGAGACGGCTCGTCACTTGACCATGCCGCGGCATCATGAAGTGCGGCGCGAGGATGTGGATCTGAAGCGCCTCGGCGCCGTGCTCGCGGTGGCGTATGAGCGCGGCCTCAAGGGATTCGCGGATTTGCTATTGGTCGAAAATCTCGGCCCGCGCACACTGCAGACGCTGGCAATGGTTGCCGAAGTCGTGCATGGAACGCCGGTGCGGTTTTCCGATCCCGCGCGCTTCTCATTCGCGCTGGGGGGGAAGGATGGGCATCCGTTTCCGGTGCCGCTCAAGACATACGACGAATCGCTCGGGGTTTTGCGCCGGTCGCTGGACGCGGCAAAGGTCGACGGCAAAGAGAAGATCGAGGGCTTCCGCCGGCTGGAACGCTTTGTCAAAGTAGTCGAGCAGCGGCTGCGGCCGGAAGCCTCTTTCGATTCCGTGATCCGGCATGAGCGGCGCATTTCCCCCTCGCTGGGCGGGCGCACTGCGCAGAAACACAACCGCCAGCTTTCGCTATTTCCTGCGGGGTAACGACGGACTTACACCAGCGGCAAATCGAACAGGCTGCCGTTCTCGTTACGTTTTGCCGACATTACGCGCACGATCTGGCGTCCGACGGCTTCCACCACCTTCGGAACCACGGCATTGCCGAACTGTTTGTAAGCCTGCGTGTCCGACACCACAATGCTCTCCTGATACTTCTCGTCAAATCCCATGAGGCGGGCGCACTCCCGTGGAGTAAGGCGTCGCGGCGGCTTGTTGTCCCCTTGCGGGATTAGAATTTCGGCACCGTCCTTGTAGTACCGGGCGCTGAGGGTCCGCGATATGCCGTCGGGATCGGCAAGCCCGAAACCGAAGCCGTTCCCCTTTGCGCGATGTCCTTCCGCGTAGCGCTGGAGATAATTCCAGAGGTGATCTGTGAGTGTGTAGCGAGGGTCGGGGTTCGGTACGAAGATGTCGCGCAGCCGGGGCTTTGGGCCGGCAGGCTTCTCCGGAAAATCGAACGCGGGCTCTTCCGCGAAGACGTTCTTGTCAAAACAGACGATGTAGACGCGCTCGCGGTGCTGCGGAACCCACCCGGCGGCGTCGATGACTTTTGAGAAAATCCAGTAGTTCAGATCTTCGAGCGTCTCGCGGATAACGCTCCAGGTACGGCCCTTGTCGTGCGACCGCAGGTTTTTGACATTTTCGAGAAAGAGCACCGGCGGCCGTTTGGCCTGAACGATCGCAGCAAGCTGGAAGAAGAGATTTCCCTGCGTGGCGCAGTCGAATCCGTGAGCCATGCCGAGACTCTGCCGCTTCGAGACGCCGGCGATCGAGAACGGCTGGCAAGGGAAACCGGCGGCGAGGACGTCGTGATCGGGTATTGCCGCGGCCTTCCCTGCGATTTGCCGGATGTCGCCATGCGGTGTGTCACCATACCAGGCGGCGTAGGTTTGCTGCGAATATTTGTCCCACTCGGAGGAAAAAACACAGCGTCCGCCGAGCTTCTCGAGAGCGCTGCGGAAACCGCCGATGCCGGCGAAAAGATCGATGAAAGTGAACGGCAGCGTCTTCGTGGCCGGTTTCTTGCGGATGCGGCGTGAGGAGGAGACTCCCCGGCTCGGCATAGGGAAAACGGCTTCCTGCTGGCTCATGCTGGTGAGATCTCTGCGCCGTCAGCCAGCCGCATTGGGGATGCTGGACTGACCAGAACATTATGGCAGAAAATTGTTGTAGCCGGGCGGCGCCTGTTTCACCGATTTCTCTGGAGCACGATGCGCCCGGGATGAGTGCCTCGCCAGGCACGCGTGCCCAATACTGATTTTCGCCGTAGGGCAGGATGGCATCCTGCGCGCGATGCCAATCGCGCTCGCGCCTTTGTTTGCTAAGGCCCAGGCCGATTGTCATGACAATCGCACGCAGGATGCCAGCCTGCCCTACAGTGTTACAGCGAGTTGTAGACGAGCACGCGCGTTATCGGGAGAAAGCCCATCGGCCCGTATAAACGCAGGCCCGCCGACGTCGACTGCAGCACGATCGGCAAATCTCCGTGCTCACGCACCGCGGCGTCTATGGCGAAGCGCGTGACCGCTTCCCCGTATCCGCGCCTTCTGTGGTCCGGCGCAGTGGCGATGTTGTAGAGGCCGATGACGCCGTGCGATGTGACCGTCGCCGCCGTCGCCACGGGAACGCCATCGTCGTAAGCGACCCAGCACACGAACCCGCCATTAAGAGCGACGCTGCCGTCGAAGACCTCGCCGAACCACGCCGCGGGTACGTGAAAGCTCACGCAGCCGATCGCGCGGAAGTCATTCAGCACGGTCTCGGCCGCGACACGGACCACATCGATCGCCGGCAGCTTTCGTCCGGCTTTGCGTGGCGGATGCGCCGCAAGGCCCGGCAAGTCGGAGGAGAGACGCAGCCCAAGAGCCTCGCAGTTGCGCGACAGCTTTCGGCGGACCGCGGGCGAGAGCCAGTCCTCGCACACCCAGAACGCCCAGCGCAGATTGCGGGCCTCGAAGTGATCCCGGGCCGCCTTGAGGGATTCCTGCAATTCCTCGACTGACTCGATCGGCGCGCTGGCGAAGGCCGCGTTAAACATCTGGAATGCGACACCGAGCGAAACCACGCCTACCCGCGGCAGTTCGACGATGCTTCCGTGCTCCCTGCCCGCGGCGAGAACACGAAAGGATTCCTGAAGATTGTCCGAGACGGGGCGGAACCCAATCACTGGCCGCTACTTCACCGTAATGGGAACGGAGGCGATGTGATTTTCCCACTCGAGCTGCAGTTTGCCGGTCTTTGGGCCCGTGCTCGAAAGAGTCACCTTGTAGACCTCGATCGGTGACGGCGGTTTGCTCATGGTCATCTTCACGCGGCCGAGGTCCATCTTCGCGTTGTACGTGAGTCCCCACTGGCCCGTTTCCTTGCTCAGGATCAACTGCCAGTTGTCAGGGTCGGCGATCCATGCGTAGAGCGTGTAATCGCCTTTCGGAACGTTGAGCCCGCCGATATCGAGATCGGCATCGGTGTGAAATGAGGTCGCGGAGTTCGCGCCGGCGCGCCAGGCCGGATAGGTCGGATCGCTCGATAGAAGTCCGCCGGGCCCGAAGATTTTTCGGCCGCGCACGGAAGGCGCGGAGTAGCGGATGCTCAGCTTCTTGCCGTCGATTGTCGCGGAAGTCTGAGCAGGGGGGCTCTGAGCGAAGGCGACGGATGCGAGGGCAAGGGAAGCAACGAGCGTCGAGGCAAACTTCATGGTCACTTCAAAGTATATCGGCGCTGCTATTGATACACCGGGGTGACCTTCATTCCGTCTTTGAGCGTGCTTTCCGACGGACCCGCGACGGCGTCGCCGTCCTGCAGCCCCTTCGTCACTTCAACGCTGAGTGCGTCCGAAGCACCCGTTGTAATCGGACGCCATTTGAGTGTGCTGTCCGGACCGGGCACGAACACTCCGATTGTCCCGTCACGCCGGACAGCGGCTTTGGGAATCGTGAGCGCGTTCGGCACCACCTGCGTCAGGATGAAAGCGTTAACGTTTGTGCCGGGCACGAGCTCGTGGTGCGCGTTCCCGACAGTGCACAGCACTTCGCCGACCTGGCGGGTGCCCAGTGCGACGACTTCCGACGGACGCTTTTCCACTGTGCCGGTCCAATCGTGGCCGGGGAGCGCATCCCACGTGATGCGGACGCTCTGTCCGGCGGCGATGCGGCCCAGCTCAGGCTCATCGACGTAGACACGCACGCGCACCGGATCGAGCTTGCCGATGCTCGCCACCGGCTCGCCCGCGTTGAGGAACGATCCGGCGCGCGCGGGCAGATCGTAGACTGTGCCGGCCAGCGGCGCCCGGATGGTATCGAGCGCGATGCGGTCGCGCGCCAATCGAACATTGGCTTCGGCCTCGCGGACGCGAGCTTCCGCGCTCGATATGTCGCCCTTGCCGACGAGCGCGGCGCGACGTTGACCGAGCGAGGCGATCTGCACATCGAGACTCTTGACCGCCTGGCGCGCCTGGTCGACCTCATACGCGGTCGCCGCCTGCTTCGTAAGCAAGCGCTGGAGGGCGTCAAGATTGCGCTGTGCGGCATCGCGCTCGGTTTGCAATCGGCTGCGGGTGGCCTCAAGCTCGGAAGTATCGGAGCTGCGCCCGCCGTTCTGGAGCGTCTGCAGTTCGGCGCGGGCCTGCGCTTCCCGCGCGAGCGCGCCATCGAGTTCCTGATCGAGACCGGGTTCGCTGATCTCCGCGATCACCTGCCCTTTGCGTACGGTGTCGCCGGCGTGCACAAGGACGCGCTTAACGAGCCCCGGCGATTCGACACGGACGTCCTGAAATTCGACAGGCTCGACTTTTCCGTTGGTCGAGAGAGTGTTCGAAATCGTCTGGCGCACAGGCTTGACGAATGTGACGGCCGGCGCATTCGACGGTTTCAAGTAAAGCCACGCGACGATCCCTGCGCCGGCGATGAGGACAAGGACGAGAAGCTTCAACGGTGTTCATCCCGCGCGCAAAAGTCAAACAGCAGCTGCCATTCGAGGAGCTGGACATCCATCGCGATGCGCTCTTCCTCCGAGTGCGGCCGCGCGCTGCCGCAAAAGTCGGTGAAGCGATACGGATCCCAATTGCAGCCAGCGCTGTAGCCGGTGCTTCCGGCGGTCTTCGCCAGCGCCGTAAAAATCGGGTGGCTGCCGGTCTTGCGAAACCAATAGCCGGAATTCCATGCGTCCGGCTCCTGGCGATGAACGATCGCATGCCAGAGGTATCCGTCGCGATGCTCGACGCTGTCGGCGGTGTGGTGGGCATCGCCCCAACAGCCGAGGTAAAGGAACAGACCGGCCCGAACCGAGGCACTTGCATTGACCCTGGATACGGCGCGAACGGCATCGGCGGAAGGCGCGCCTTTCCGAACGAGGGGCATTTGACGCAGCCCACCGCCCGCGGACGCAAGTATATGCGCGATTTCGGGACCGTAACCGGTGGAATCAAACCCCACTCCCTCTACGATATCGAAACCCCGCGGTCCGATTCATAATCAACTTGTAGGGATGTCACAAACCGCTTTGGTTCTGTCGGCCGGCGGAATGTTCGGGGCTTATCAGGCCGGGGCCTTCAAAGCCATCGCTGCACTCGCGCCGCCGGACATCGTGGTTGGAGCTTCGGTCGGCGCACTGAACGGTTTCGCCATCGCGGGCGGCTGCTCGCCCGGCGAGTTGATCGATCGCTGGCTCGACCCATCCGCCGGCGACACTCTGAGGCTTTTCACGGAGCATGGCTGGCGCAATGGCTGGTTCGACCCGGCGCCTCTGCGCGCGCAGGCCGAAAGACTCTTCGGCGATTTCCGGCCGCGCCTGCCTTTCGGAGTCGTGACTCTCGAGCTGCCGGGGCTGCGCCGGCGGCTGTTCCGATATCCGAACGTAGCGCCCGCACACCTGCAGGCGACGTGCTCGATCCCACTCTTCCTGCCTTCCGTGAAGATCGAAGGCAAGCGCCACGTCGATGGCGGGCTCTTTGAAAAGCTGCCCATCCAGGGCGCTCTTGAGATGGGCGCGACGCGCATCATCGCTGTCGACTCCATGCCAAGGCCCGGCGAGTGGTGGATGCGTCTGGCGATCGACTTCGCCTGTGCATTCAAGCCCCGGCGGAGGTATCCGAAGGATCTGGATCTTACGATTGTTTCGCCGTCCGAGAGGTTGGGAAGCACCAGAGATGCTGTGTTCTGGAAGCGCGAGAACATTGAACGCTGGGTGGAACTGGGAAGGCGCGACGCAGCGCGGGTGCTTGCTGCCGAGCCTCGTCCCGCAACCGGTCAGGTCACGTTGAACAGCGTCTTGAATCCGTAGTCCATGTGTAACTGCTGGTGGCAGTGGAAGAGAGTGAGTCCTTCCATTGAAGGAGTGAAGTCGACCGCGATCTTCCGGTATCCCTTCACCAGCACGACGTCCTTCCTGACGCCCGCGATGGCTTTGCCGTAGACGGTCGTCAGCTCGAAAGTGTTGCGATGCAGATGCACCGGATGCGAGTCATCCGTCTGGTTATCGAAGACGAGCCGATAGCGGCTGCCTTTCTTCAGGTCGCGCGGCGCGGCTTTATCGTCGAAGGGGTTGCCGTTGACGGTCCAGCGGTTGAAACCGCCGGCGCCTCCGTTGATCTTGCCGAATGATAAGGGAATAGTCTCAACCGGCTCGGGAACCGGGCCTGTTTCGCCGAAGATCGTGTAGTCCCAAGGCTTGTGCTGTGGCTTGATCCAGCGCGGCGCGCCAGTCTTATTCGCGTATTCGACGACAATGCCCATGCCGTCGCGGCGATCGTCATCGTGCGGCGTGCCGAGAATCCAGACACCCGGGTTCTTCATTTCGATAATCGCGGAGATGCGCTCGGCCGTACCGAGTTCCAGCACGTCTACCATCTGCGGATGCGGCACGGGGTTGCCATCGAGCGCGACGATCTCGAAGCGGTGTCCGGAAAGGGCAAGCTGGATGTTTTCGGTCGCGCTCGCGTTCACAATGTGGAATAGCACGCGCTCGCCTTCCTTCACGCGAACGGGATCGCCGTATCCGAGCGCTTTCCCGTTGATCGTGAAACGCTGGTAGCCGATCTCCCAGCCGTTGGGTTTGGCGTTCTTGTCTTCCCGCTCCTTGCGCGCTTTTTCAGCCGGGGTGATGTCTTCGTCCTCCATTTCTTCGGCGGCGGTATAGAAGGGCTCCCACTCGTGCGTGATGAGGAAGACTTCCTGATCGAACTGGCCAGGGTTGTTTTTCGGCTCGACGTAAACGATGCCGAACTGGCCGGTGTAAGTGCCCCGGTTGAGATCCGACATCGCCATCACGTGCGAATGGACGAAGCGCAGACCGGCGGGCTGCGGGGTCAGGCTATAGCGGATGTGGCCATGCGCCGGCACCGAAAGGCTCTTCTCCTCTGCGGCGCCATCGACGTCGGCGGGAACGATGAGGCCGTGCCAGTGGACGAACTCGGCGGTCTCCGTGTCGTTGAAAATATCGATCGTGACAGGAACACCTTCGCGCATGCGGATGGGAGGTCCGGGCACCTGACCGTTGTAGCCGATGGTGCTGATGGTGTGGTCCTTCGCGATATTGGCGAGCGTGGGTGAGATACGCAGGGTGATGTCAGCCGACCCCGCGGGAGAACTGCCGGGAGGCGCGCTTGCGGGAGCAGGGGCGCGTCCGCAGCCGGCAAGGGCGATCGCGCTCGCCCCGAAAGCGGATTGCAGGAAATCGCGACGCGAGGTGCTCGATCCAGGCATGGCGAGTCCAGCATATCGCTCCTGGGGCATGTGCCGGCGGTTTTCGAAATCGCTCGCGGCTGGGGCGTGCGCCGGGACAGTTTGAAAGGCAGCAGGCTAAAGCCTGTTCTACCGTCGTGTGCAACCGAATATTGGTTGAGGGTGACTCGGTGCTGAGCCACTCGGCACGCTTTCACCGGGGGCGTGCCATCCACTACAATGGGGCTTTCATGCCTGCCTTTCGCATTCACAGAATGAAGGATGCCCAGCGGCAGCACTTCCGCTGGGCTCCGCACGTTTCGGGCGCCGCGAACGTCAAGCCGAAAGACTACGAACCCTCGGGCGAGGTCGATGCCGGAAACGAATACGCGGCATGGGCGCTGCTGCGGGATTCGGAGAATCCGCTGCTGGTGGGCGACATTCTTGAGTTGGCATCGGGGGAGCTGCGTATCTGTAAGTACGTCGGTTTCGAAGAGGCACGTTGGTTTATACCGGAGCCGCCAGCGGCCGTTGTAGTCAATATGGCCACGCCGGAGCCACCAGCGCCGGCGCAGGTCTGAGAAGAGGAGTCCTGAGCAGGAGATGCTTATGCGCGCAGCGAGACTCGGCGACGATATCGACGATTTTTGCGTGAAGTGCAAACGGGTGATGAACCACTCGGTGGTGTCGATCGTCAATGACCTGCCCGCCAAGGTTCGCTGCCGCACGTGCCACAGCGACCACGATTTTCGCAATGAACAGCCGCCGCCTCCGAAGGTCGACCCGCGCAAAGCCGCGCTGTTCAATCAGGTGCTGGAAAACGCAGGATTACCGCCGGACGCGTCGAAGACGGAAGCCGAGCCGGCAGCGCAGGCAGCAGCGGCGGGCGGTGAAGACGGCAATGCGCCGAAGCCGAAAGCCCGGAAGAAATCGAAAGCGTGAAAACACTCTTCGTGACCGGGGGCGCGGGGTTCATCGGCTCCGAATTCATCCGGCAGGCGATCGCGAATTACCGGGTTATCAATTTCGACAAGCTGACCTACGCGGGCAATCTCGATAACCTGGCGCCTGTTGCTCATCTTCCCGGCTACTCGCTCGTGAAGGGCGACGTGTGCGATGCCGCCGCCATCGCCGATGCGCTGCCGGAACATTGCGATGCGGTTGTGCATTTCGCGGCCGAATCGCACGTCGACCGCAGCATTCTGAGCGCCGAGGAATTTGTCCGCACGAACGTGCTCGGCACCCAGGCGATGCTCGATGTCGCGCGCCATCGCAAGGCGAAGCGGTTCCTGCACATTTCGACCGACGAGGTTGGCGGCGACATGCCGCCCGAGGGGTGGTTCGACGAAGAGGGGCCACTGCGGCCGAACAGCCCATACGCGGCCAGCAAGACAGCAGCGGAACATTTCGTGCGCGCGGCCGGACACACGTTCGGGGTCGATGTGGTGATCACGCGGACAAGCAACAACTACGGCCCATATCAATTTCCGGAAAAGCTGCTGCCGCTGGCGATTTCGAATGCGATCGAGGACCGTCCAATTCCGGTATACGGCGATGGTCTGCAGGTGCGCGACTGGGTGCACGTCGCGGATAACTGCCGCGCGCTAATCGCGGTGCTCGAAGGGGGCAGATCGGGCGAGACGTACCACATTGGCGGCGGCAGTCCGCTGGCCAATATCGATGTGCTCAGGACGCTGTTGAATGTGCTCGGGAAGCCGGAGTCCCTGCTCACCAGCGTGACGGACCGCCTCGGACACGATCGCCGCTATGCTGTCGATTTTCGCAAGACGACACGCGAGCTCGGGTGGAAGCCGCGAATTCCATTCGAACAGGGATTGCGGGGCACGATTGAGTGGTACCGTGACAACGCCGAGTGGGTGCGCCGCTGCCGAAGTGGCGAATATCGCGCCTACTACGAGCAAATGTACGGGGAACGCGAAGCTACGGCCAGGAGGATGTGATGCGGGTTGTCGTTGGCCACTGTGCGGCGGTTTGCGCTCTCGTGCTGGCTGGCTGCGGCTCCGGCTCGGCACTGGAGAAGAAGGCCGAAGCGCCGCCGCCCACGCCCTCGGTGAACGACAACACCGCGCAGTTACTGCCGTTGAATCGTACGAGCGCGAGAGTCGTGCCGAATCACCTCCTCGGCCTCAATGCGCTGCCCGGAGGCACACTCGGCGAGTACGACGATCACGGCACAAAGTATCAGCTCTTCATCATCGAGACGGCATCCGCGCAGGACGCGGCGATCCTGCTCCTGGATTTGAAAGCGGCCCTGAAGGATCCGGCCTATATCGCATGGATGGGCGGCTATTTCGGGACCGATGCGGATGGTCCGGTCTATACGTTCGCGAAGGGTAAATATCTGACGGGCGTTACCGGGCTGTCGGAGGACAAGGCCGACCCGATTGCACGGCTACTCGCCACGCATTTGTTTTAGTGAATCGATGAAGAGCGTCGGCACGAGTGCCCGCGCCGCCGGCTGCGAACAGCTCGTATACCAGTATCTGTTTACGCGAGGGCCAGGTTTGGCTCCGCGGCGGCGGCGAGGCCGGCAAATTCGCCGCGCCTGTACTTCGGGAAAGCAGCGGCCGCGATCATGACGGCGTTGTCGGTCGAGAGCGCGGCCGACGGGAAATAGACGGGCAGTCCGGTCGCCGAGCGAGTGAGCGCTTCCCGCAGTCCGGAATTGCAGGCCACGCCGCCCGAGACGATCAGCGACCGGACGCCTTCGCTGCGCTCTGCCGCCTCCGTCGCATGCCGGAGTAATTCTTCGATCACGGTGCGCTGGAAACTGGCGGCCAGATCGCGTGTGGCTTGCGGGGTGACGCGCAGCCAGTCCTCCGTCGAGGGGTGAGGATTGGCCTTCAACAGTTCCCGGCGGACCGCAATCTCGCTCTCGAGACCGTGGCTCTCCACCCAGCGCAGTACGGCGGTCTTGAGTCCGCTGAAGCTGAAATCGAGTGTGTTGCCTTTCATGCGGGCAATTGTGAAACGGACTCCGCGTGGATCGCCGTATGGTGCGAGGCGATCGATCACCGGCCCCCCCGGATATCCGAACCCAAGCAGTTTGCCAACCTTGTCGAAGGCTTCACCCGCGGCGTCGTCGCGCGTGCGTCCCAGAAGTTTGTAAGCACCTTGCTCGCGCGCTTCAAACAGATGCGTGTGGCCGCCGCTCACGATCAGCGCCAGCGCCGGGAACTCGACCGGGTTTTCCCTCTGCCGGGCCTCGAGGATAACCGCGTGGATGTGCCCTTCAATGTGGTTGACCGCGATCAGCGGAATACCGGCCGCAAACGAGATCGCTTTCGCGTAGGTGAGTCCGACGAGCAGCGATCCTGCGAGACCGGGACCGGAGGTCGCGGCCACCGCATCCAGATCCTTCCAGACCATGCCCGCGCGGTCGAGCGCCTCGCGCACTACCGGAACGATGGCCCGCAGATGTTCACGCGACGCGAGCTCCGGCACCACACCGCCGTACTTGCCGTGAACGGAGAACTGGCTCGCGACGACGGACGAAAGGACGCGAGTCTCGTCCTCGAGAATCGCAGCCGCCGTCTCATCGCACGAGCTTTCAATCGCGAGAATGCGCGGCATCAGATCTCGTACGTAAAGGATGCGATATCCTCGACCGATTTCCGCGCCTGATCGACCTTTTCGCACACCATCGCGAGGGTCGTCGAGTCGAGGATCTCCGCCATCGCATCGCGTACCTGGCGCATGACGATTCGGGTGCCGCAGGTTTCGATGTCGACGCACTCGTCGCACTTGCGGAAACGCGTTTCGCTGGCGCAGGGCAGAGGCGCGAGCGGCCCTTCCATCACGCGGATCACCTGCGCAACGGTGATCTGATCGGGCGGGCGCACGAGTGCGTAGCCTCCGCCTTTGCCCTTCTTGCTCTCGACGAGGCCGGATGCTTTCAGGCCGAGCAGAATTTGCTCGAGGAACTTACGCGGAATAGCTTCTTCTTCCGAAAGTTGTGAGATGAGGACGGGCCCGCGACCGTAGTTGCGCGCAAGCGCGTACAAGGCGCGAAGACCATACTGGGTGCGTTTGGAGAGTTGCCGCATCAGCGGGAAACCGGCGTTTCCAGTGTCTCATTCCGCCTGATGTTTCCGTTATAGAATGGCAACGATTTGGAGCCCGCCATGTTCATACGCGTTCTCACGACGATCACTTTGACTGCCGCGCTGGCGCTGCCGGTCCGCGCGCAGGACCTCAAAACCGAGGTCGACAAGTCAATGAAGGCGATGGGCGCGGAGGGCGTGAAGACAGTTGTTATTTCGGGCGAAGGCTGGGACGGCTGCGTCGGCCAGCAGTGGGACCCGAACTCGCCCACCTGGCGCAAGTTCTCGAACAAAGGCTATGTGCGAGCGATCGACTTCGAAGCGAAGGGCTGGCGCATTCAACGTGTGCGCGGAGAGGGCGAGGTTCCGGGGCGCGGGGGATGCAATGCGGGTCCGATTGCGGATCAGACGCAGAATCAAGTGACGGTGCTCAATGCGAATTCGCCCTTCAACACGCAGATGGAGTACATTCTGCTGCCGGAAGGCTTCCTGAAGACGGCGCTCGAGAAGAACGCAACCGTGAGCACGGAGAAAATGAAGGGCAGAAAGTACACGGTGCTCTCGTTCATGGGCGACAAAGCGCCGGTCAAGGGCTACATAGACGATCAGGGCTATGTCGATCGGGTCGAGACGAAGATCAACAACGATCTGCTGGGCGACATCGTCTGGGACGTGGAATACACGAACTGGAAAGACTTCAACGGATTCAAATTTCCGGCACACATTCTGCAGCACCAGGGTACACCGGCCTTCTTCGAGTTGAACGTGATGGACGTGAAGCCGAACGCGCCGGTCGATCTGACGCAGCCGCAGGGACGAGGCGGGCGCGGTGGCGGAGGCGCAGGTGGTGGCGGCGGACGGGGTAGAGGCGAAGCGGCGCCTCCGATGCCCGAAGATCTCGGCGACGGCTTCTGGCTGGTGACCGGCGGCTACGGCGCGGTCGTGGCCAACTTCAAGGATTACATCGTTGTGGTTGAAGGTCCCCAGAACGATATGCGGGCCAACCAGATTATCGGCGCGGCGCATCGCCTCGTGCCGAACAAGCCGATCCGATATGTGATCAATACGCACAGCCATTCCGACCATAGCGGGGGTCTGCGCGCGTTCGTGGCGGAGGGCGCGACGATCATCACGCAGAAGGAAAACAAGAGCTTCTACGAGCGGATTATGAAATATCCGCACACGATCACGCCGGATACGCTGTCGCAGAAGAATCCGCAGCCGAAGCTGAAGATCGAGACCGTGGATGAGATGAAGACGCTCACCGACGGCGAGCATACGATCGACATGTATAAGCTGCAGGGCAGCACGCACGCCGTCGGAACATTGATCGTCTACCTGCCGAAGCAGAAGATTCTGGTGGAGGCGGATGAATTCAACGTGGGCGCAGCCAATGCGCCCGCGCCGGCGAACCCGAATCCATACCACGTGAATCTGCTGGCGAATGTCGAACGGCTACACCTGGATGTGGAACGGATCATTCCCATTCACCTGCCGAACGACGGGCGCAAGGTGACGCTGGCGGAGTTGAAGACGGCAGCCGGGAAGAATTAGGGCGGATTAACCGGCAGGATAATGGGCTCAGTGCCGCACCTGTCCCGCCGCTTATTCCTTCTCTCCAGCGCGTCCTGGCTGGCTCGCGCGCAGGAGCCGATTTTCACATCCGGCGTCCAGGTCGTGAATGTTCTGGCTACGGTACGCGATAAGAAGGGTGCCATTCTGCGCGGCTTGATGAAGGACGATTTCACCATCCTCGAAGACGGCCGCCCGCAGAAGATCAGCTACTTCACCGCCGAAACCAACCTCCCGCTGACAATCGGCCTGCTCATCGACACCAGCATCAGTCAAACAAAGATGCTCGACGCCGAACGAGCCGCCAGCTTTCGCTTTGTCGATCAGGTGCTCCGTGAGAACAAGGATCACGTTTTCATCATGCAATTCGATCTTGCCGTGCAGACGCCGCAGCCGCTCACGTCTTCCCGGCAGGAATTATCAAAGGCCCTGACCTTCGTCGATACACCCACTCGCAATCAACTGCGCAGCCAGGTTGGAGGCGGGACCCTGCTTTTCGATGCGATCGTCGAAGCGTCGCAGGACATCATGAAGAAGCAGCAGGGCCGCAAAGCGCTGATCATGCTCTCTGACGGAGGCGAGAACGGCAGCGACGCGACTTTGGTGCAGGCCATCGACGCGGCACTGCGGGCCGAGACGCTGATCTACTCGATTTTCTATTCGGATGGAAGTTACGGGAACAGCCGCGGCATTATGCGAGAGCTGGCGAAGAATACGGGCGGAGGATACTTCGAAGTCTCGAAGAAGTTTCCGATCGATCAGGTTTACGGGGTGATCGAGGAAGACCTTCGCAACCAGTACAGCCTGGGCTTTGTCACCGACAAACCGACCGAGGTGTCGGAATTCCGCAAGCTGCAGCTGAAGGTGGATAAGCCGGGGATGGTGGTACAGTCGCGGGACCGGTACTGGGCCGGTCCCGGACAGTAACCTTACGCGCTGGTCTTCCCGCGCGGCACGAAGCTCAGAGAGGCCGAATTCATGCAGTAACGGAGACCCGTCGGCTTCGGACCATCGTCGAATACATGGCCCAGATGCGCATCACAACGGGCGCAGCTGACCTTGGTGCGGTCCATCCCGAAGGTGCGGTCCGTCTGCTCGGCGACATTCTGTTTGGCAATCGGCTGATAGAAGCTGGGCCAGCCGGTGCCGGATTCGAACTTCGTCTTCGAGTCGAACAGTGTCGTATCGCAGCAGATGCAGTGATATAGTCCGTCGGCGTGATTGAAGGCATACTTGCCCGAGCCCGAGCGCTCGGTATCTTCCTTGCGCGTGATCTCGAATGCGCCACGCTCGGACCCGCGGGCAGAGAGGTCCTTTTTCCATTCAGCGTCCGACTTGACGATTTTGGGAAGATCCTGAACGCCGGTCTGTTTACCGTTCGCGTCGAACTCGACGATTTTCACCGTCTTCGCTCCGCCGCCCGGTTTGTCGGTGGCGCCAAGGAGTGCGGCCGCGCCGGCTGCGCCAGCAAGCCCGAGCAGGAATCCACGGCGGCCAGTCGTTTTTTGATATTCGCGCACATGATATTCGCGCACAACGGACCGCTTCGCGGCCTGTGCGCTCCGGTCGAACGTTTTCATTTGCTCTCCTTCGTGAAATATTCCGGGTACTTCGCCTTGAATTTGTTCTGCAGCGGGATGTCGACATTGGCGATGTAACCCTGAGTCGGGTTCCGGTCGAGGAAGTGCTGATGTTCCGGTTCCGCCGGGAAGAACAAGCCCTTCAGCGGGACAACCTGGGTGACGATTTTGTCGTGCTCCCAACCGAGCTCTTTGTTCACGTGCGCTTCGTTGAGCTGCTTGATGTAGCCTTCAGCGACGTTCTTTTGCTCGTCGTCGGTGTAGAAGATCGCCGAGCGATATTCCGGACCTTCATCGTAGTGCTGCCGGTTCAGAGTCGTTGGGTCGTGCGCCGCCGAGAAGAAGATCTTCAGAAGCTCGCCGTACGTGACTTTCGTGGGATCGTAAGTGATCTTGATCGATTCAGCATGATTGGTGTTGCGCTCGGACACGATGTCGTAGTGAGCCTTCTCTTTCGTGTCACCGGCGTAGCCCACCACGGTGTTCGTAACGCCTTTGACGTGCTCGTAGATTCCCTGCATACCCCAGAAGCATCCGCCCGCCAGCACGATCGACTGCGTACCGGAAACGGGCGCGGCTTTCGGAGGATCGGGGAAGCTCGCCGCACGCGCGGTCGACATCCCTCCCACCACCATCACGCTCGCCGCTACGCCAACCAGTATTGTTTTTCGCATTTCCTCTCCAAGTACTATTCCGTGGACACGCCTTCGAATTGCGTCCCTATCGAATTGTGTCCCTAACTTATGATACGCGCATTCCGGCCCGATGGTTTGGATTGCGGCCCGGTACGGAAAGCGTGGAAGATGGTTCACAGTACAACGACAGGGTGATAGACGCAAGGTAGTACGATTTCGCCGATTGCGATGAGGTCCCCACCGGGTCCGATCGCACGAACGTGCGATGCTTCACCTTGCCGCCCAAAGGCCGAGATCGTGAAATCGCGTCCCTGCCGGATGCGGGTTGCCGTCAGGTCGTCAACGATCGCAACGGGGAATTCCGGCAACAGGTCTCTCATGGGCAGGAGCGCTTCGTGCAAGCGGCTTTCACTCTTCAACTCCTGCAGGCGTTCGAGCGTGTGCGCCTCGTCGATCCGGAACGGGCCCGATTGCGTCCGGACCAGTTCCTCGATATGCGCTCCGCCGCCGAGCGCCACGCCGAGCTGGTGCGCGATGGAGCGAATGTAGGTGCCGGCGGAACAGCGCACGCGAATCCGCGCCCGGGAACCTTCAGCGCCCAGCAGGGTCAGTTCGTAAACCGAAACGCGCACGGGAGCAAGCTCCACCGGCAGATTTTTCCGCACGAGCTTATAGGCCGGGATGCCGCCGATCTTCTTGGCGGATACGGGCGGGGGCACTTGCTCGATCTCGCCGCGCATTGGCGCGAGGCAGGCCTCGACTTGATCGGCCGTGATGTTCGGCGCGATATCAGGACCACAGGGCTCCCCCGCGCGATCATACGTGGAGGTCGCGAAGCCGAAGCGCACGACTCCTTCGTACACCTTCTCGGAGTTGTCCCAGTATCGCGCGAGCCGCGTAGCCTGCCCGGTCATCAACGGCAGCACACCAGTCGCGATCGGATCGAGGGTTCCGAGATGTCCAACGCGGCGCGTGCCCGCAATTCCGCGCATTTTGGCGACGACGTCGTGAGATGTCCAGCCCGCAGGTTTATTGACAATGATGACGCCGTCAAACATTAGAGCTGCTGCTCCAGTTGCGCGATCGGCTTCATCGTGTCCGCCGTGTCTTTGAGCGCGTGCATTGCGGCGTTTCGCGATCCCGCATCCAGTTCTCTGAACGCATCCACGCGCAGCCTTGCATCGAGTACGATCGAACACAAATGAAGCCGCGGCTCCGCGCAACGCATCACTACCAGAGTAAAGCGTCGTGATTACTACGACGTAATCGGCCGCGATGAGCCACTTGGCCGGCATGCGATGTGATTTCGTTAACCATCGATAGCACAATGACTTGGCCTGTGGATCGCAACGTGCTGTAGTACGATAACGACAGGAGGCGTATGACTTCGTTCGCCATCGGCGCGAAGTTGCGTCAGGAAAGAATCGGCCGCGGTCGGTCGATCCAGGATATCTCAAAAGAGACTCGGATACCGTTCCGGTATCTCGAGGCCATCGAGAACGACGATTTCTCGAATCTTCCGGGGCTGATCTTTACCAGGAACTTCGTAAGGCAATACGCGCTGGCTTTGAAGCTTGACCCGGATCCGTTACTGGCGGAATTGCCCCGGCAGGACGAATCGACCGTCCAATTGCCGAATCCCCCCGAGCGCAAGCGTTCGTCGTATCAATGGGACCGCGGAATGCGTTCGGCTTTCTCGTCCGCGGCATGGATTCTTGTCTTGGGGGGAGCGGGAGCGCTTGGATATGTGCATTACAACCGCTCGGGTCAACTGGCTCCACGACAGGTGGAAGCGGCATCTCCCCCGGGTGCGACGCAGGACGCCGGACCCAGCAGTCTCCAGCCCGCGGACCGGATTCCCGCACAGCCGGCCGTAACAGAGGCAAGTCCAAGCCCCATCATCGCTGCGGCGGTGGAAAAACCAGCGGGTCCATCTGCGCCTGCGTCAGCGGAGGCGCCCGTGAATGCGGGGCCTGTGAATGTGGTTCTTACAGCCCATGCTCCGGCATGGATTCAGGTCACCGCGGACGGCAAAACCGCTTTCGTGGGCACTCTGCAGGCGGACGATACGAAGAATATTTCGGCGGCCGAACAAGTCAAGGTGCTGACAGGAAACGCGGGGGCGCTGACGATCTCGCTGAACGGCAAAATACTCGATTCTCTGGGACCTGTCGGGCAGGTGCGGTCGGTCAGGCTGACGGCGGCAGGTCCGGCGCCCGTGTTGAAAGACCCTCCGCCGCCGCCCGACGCGCTCTAGCGGCGCGCTGGCGGTTCCGCAGCGCCTCGCGGCGTTCGGCTAACAATACGCGTCTTCTTTCCCGTTCGGCGGCGAGGAGTTCGTGGCGGCTCCTCTGCTTGGTGCTTATGTCGACTTTGCGCCAGAATTTGTTGAAATAAGAGATCGCCGACCATACCGAAAACAGCACAACGACGTAAAGGGAAAGGTCGGCCCACGTCGTAAATAGCGGATGATGCCGGCTAATCATCAGTAGTGAAATCGCGAGCACCTGCCAAAATGTTTTGGTTTTTCCGAGTTCGCTCGCTTTGATCGTGTACCCTTCCGCGGCGGCGATACTGCGCAGGCCGGACACAGCGAACTCACGGCCGATAAGCAGCACCACAAGCCACCCAGCCACTACACGGACCTGGACAAGCGCAATCAGGGCGGCGGAAACAAGGAGTTTATCTGCGATCGGATCGAGCAGCGTGCCAATGGTTGTCACCTGGCCCCAGCGGCGGGCGAGATATCCATCGAGGAGGTCGGTGGCCGCGGCCATCCAAAAAATAATCAGGGCCACCACGTCATTTGTGATGACAGCGCCGTTCCAATGAAGTATGATTCTTTCCTGTACCAGTACTGCCACGAGTAGCGGAACGAAGAAAATCCGCGCGATGGTGAGGGTATTCGGAAGGTTCACCAGTCCCCCCCAACTGTGGAAATCACCGCAAAAAGCCTGAATATACGTGTGTCCGAAGCCGGCCTATGAATATTCCGTGTATTCGGGATTAAGCCCTGCACATTCAGTGTGTTGGCGAGAATGATGCGCATTGGTTCAAACACCGGCAAAAGCTGTAAGCACAACGTCTTGCGCGAATCGGATGTGGTTCTACACAGAATTTTCCACAGACGGCCGATTTCTTGCGGAGCCGGGCGCCACAAGGTAGCGCCGCAGACCGCGCCGGAGCGACTCCGGGGCGGTGACTTCCAGCTCGCATAATCTTCCATCATAGTCCTCTGAGAGCACTTTGCCGCGCTGGTGCAGCAGCGCAATCGCCGCGCCATCGCGCAGCGGAATGCGAAAGCGGACGGTTTCCAAAGCATCGAACGGCACCACCTCGTCGATAAGATCGAACAGGCGCGGGATTCCTTCCCCCGTCAACCCGCTCACGATCGCGGCCGGGATCAGCGCGCTCTGACGCGCCCCGGCGAGTACGCGCGCGGCAAGAAGCTCGGCTCTCGCGGCGTCGTCATGCTCTTCGTCCGGCAGCCGGTCTGCTTTATTGAGCACGAGGATCTGCGGTGTCGAGGATGCGCCGATCTCGCCCAGAACTCGGAATACCTCGGCGACATGCCGGGCGGCCTGCTCGGATGAAATGTCGACGACGTGCAGAATGAGCGCGGAATCCGCGACCTCTTCAAGCGTCGCGCGAAACGCTTCGATCAGAGTCGTCGGAAGATTGCGCACGAAGCCGACTGTATCGCTCAGCAGCACGCGCCGCCGCGACGGCAGCGTGATCGCGCGGACCGTCGGATCGAGCGTGGCGAACATGCGCGCATCGGCAAGCACGGCTGCCGCCGTGAGCCGATTGAAAAGCGTCGATTTCCCGGCATTCGTGTAGCCCGCCAGAGAAACGGTTGGCGCGGGGATGGCGCCGCGCTTTTCCCGGTGCAGCGCGCGGCCCGTGCGGACCTTCTCCAGATCCCGCTCGAGCTTTTTGATGCGGATTGCGATGCGGCGGCGGTCGGTCTCGAGCTTCGTCTCACCCGGACCGCGCGTACCGATGCCGCCGCCAAGCCGCGAAAGCGAGGTCCCCTGCCCGGTCAGGCGCGGGAGCATGTATTTCAACTGCGCGAGTTCCACCTGCAGGCGCCCTTCGGCGGTGCGCGCGCGGCTGGCGAAAATATCGAGGATGAGCTGAGTGCGGTCGATGACTTTAATGCCGACGCCGGATTCGAGATTTCGCTGCTGAGTCGGCGTCAACTCGTGATCGACGATCAGGACATCGGCCTCGTACGCCGACGCGAGTTCCTTCAGCTCCTGAACCTTGCCCCGCCCCAGCAGAGTGGCTGCGTCGACGAGCGGACGCACCTGGAAAACTTCCGCCACGATATCGGCATTGGCGCTGGACGCAAGTTCGCTCAGTTCACGAAATGACTCCGTCGCCGCCGCGGACGCGGATCCGCTGCGACGCTCAAATCCGGCGAGAATCGCCTTTTCCCGATGCTGTTCGAGCGAGATCGTCTGGAAACTGGCCCCGCCTTCAGCTTAACGGTAACGACGCTCCGCGGTCACTCGGCGGCCTAGTCTCCCGTGTGCTGGGCGGCCCCGGACGTCTGTTGCGGCCCTGGTACTGCCTCGCCTCGTCCGCTGCTCTGATGGTTCCCCGCGTGCTGCTGAACAGCGCGTGTCGTCACCACGGTCGAAATCGCGTGTTTGAAGATGAGCTGCTCCTGGTTGCTGGTTTCGAGCACGAGCGAATACTTGTCGAAACTCTTGATTCTGCCGGAAAGCTTTACCCCGCTCAGGAGATAAATCGTCACCAGGCCTTTGTCTTTGCGCGCATTGTTCAAAAAACTGTCTTGGATGTTTTGCGCTGGCTTATCCATCTTTAAGTGTCCTGACCCTGAAAGAGTTACTGCCGGAGGAAACAGGGCCGATTGAATTGTAACGCAGCGGACATGTAACGAATTACACAGCTTTGTAAAACGAGTATGAAAAGTCTCTCAGGACGAGCCGGCCGGTTATCCTGTAGGATTCCATGACTACTTACGCACGTTTTGATGCCTCCGGGAGACGCAGCTGGGGCATCGTAGAAGGCGGGGAAGTCCGTGAACTGCGCGGCGGACTGTTCGATGCTCCTGAGTTCACGGGCCGGCAGCTTCCGCTGAGTGATGTGAAGCTCCTCGCGCCCTGCGAACCGCCTAAAATCCTCGCGGTCGGGCAAAACTACATCAGCCACCTTGGGGAACGGAAGCGGCCGGATCGTCCCGAGATGTTTTATAAGCCAATTTCGTGCCTGCAGGATCCGGACGGGCCCATCGAGTTGCCGCCCGACGCAGAGGATGCTCACTACGAGGGCGAGCTGGTCGTGGTGATCGGGCGGACGACGCGCAATGCTTCACGACAGGAGGCTGCCGCGTCGGTGTTCGGTGTCACGTGCGGGAACGACGTCAGCGACCGCAACTGGCAGCGCGGCGCGGGCAAGGACGTGCAGTACTGGCGCGCGAAAGGGTGCGATACGTTCGGGCCGCTGGGTCCAGTGATCGTGACGGGTCTGGATTATTCGGACTTGCTGCTGACGACGCGCGTGAACGGAACTGTGGCCCAGCAGCAGCGAACGAGCGATCTGATCTTCGATGTCCCGACTGTGATCGCGTTTGTGAGCCGGTATGTGACGCTCGGTCAGGGAGATGTGATCTATACGGGGACGCCCGGCAACACCAGGGCTATGAAGGCCGGCGATGTCGTGGAGGTCGAGATTGAGGGGATTGGGACGCTGAGAAATCCGGTGGTGCGGAAGTAAAGATCGAAACCTTGTTTCTCGCAAGGCGCAAAGAACGCGAAGAAAAGAAATGATTTTCACCCGTGGATGAGGCGCATCGCCCAGCTTCCCGCGATTACCACGGCAATGCAGCAGCCCGCGATGTACGCCGCGTAGTTCACGCGGGCGCGCGTGGCGCCCTGCCCCAGCAAGGCTGCGACGATCGCCACAATCAACGCGCTGAAGATCGTGACCACGGGATGCGCATAATCAGCGCTGAACTTCAGGAACGGCGTAAGCCAGATCATCGAAGCTTTCCCTCCAGTGCCTGCTCGGACTTGGGAACGAGGAACATTCTCTCCCAGCGCGTTTTCGTGAAGAAGTGCTCCGCGATATCGAGCAGGTGCGCCGTGTTCCAGTGGTCGAGCTCGTTGGTGCTCGCATCGTATGACCAGTACACGAACAACGGTTTCCCGACGACGTAGCCCCGGGGCACGAATCCCCAGTAGCGGCTGTCTTCGGAGTTGTCGCGATTATCGCCGAGCACAAACAACGCATCCGGCGGGACAATCACCTCGCCGTTCTTCACGTGGCGCTCGAACATGTCGAGCCCGCGCGGCATAGTGAGCGCATTCGGTCGCGTTGGAAACCGATCGCGGTATTCATCCAGTGAAGGGTCGATGTGTTGCGTGTAGGGCTCGGTCAGCGGGTGTCCGTTACGGATCACCTGCTTGTCGACGAGGCGAATGCGATCGCCCGGCAGACCGATTACGCGCTTGACGAACGTCTGCTTAGTGTCTTCCGGAAACAGGAACGCCACGATATCGCCGCGCTGGATGTCGCGATACGGCATGATCCGGCTTGCGAGTGCGCCAGGTTTGACGTAGACCGCGCGATCCACCAGCATGTGATCTCCGACGCGCAGCGTGCCTTCCATCGAGCCCGTCGGAATCACATAGGCCTGCACGAGCGTGGTGGCGGCGAACAGATACATCACGAGCGTCATCGTCCATTCGCCGACGAGACCGCGAGGCGCGGCTTTGCGAACATTCGCGAGCATGCCGCGCGCGGAATCGAGGCGCTCTCGAACGTTCCCTCCAAGCCAGTCCGCTCCACTTCGCAGGACGAATCCGCCGATTTGAAGGGGATCGCCGGATCGTGCGGCATCGCGGCACTGGTCGCGGAACAGCCGCTCCATCTCGCCGCCGTATGCCAGCCGGAACTCCCGTGGATACGCGTAGAGTGAGACCGCATAGGCTCGCGTTAACCAACCGATGAGTGCGTTCATGCTTTTCCTCCCGCGTGGCCAAGAAGGCGCCGCGCTTTCGCGGCCGTAACGGCGCTGGCGAGCCGTTCGGCTTCCGCGCGCACGGTGCGCTCTCCCAGCCGCGTCATCCGGTAATAGCGGCGGCGTTCGTCATCCAGCTCGGGATCGGGGCGTTCGTCGGACTCTTCCACGAGCCCCGCCGCCAGCATGCGTTTCAGGCAGCCGTAAAGCGTGCCGGGTCCGAGTTGCAGCCGGTCGTTGGTTTGCCGCGCAACGTCCTGCATGATGCCGTAGCCGTGCCGTTCCTCGTCAGCCAACGCCAGCAGGATGTGGAAGACCGGCGGCGTGAGCGGCAGGAGATTTTCGATTTCGGCGGCGTTCGATTTCGCCATATATATCCGCTACGGATACATTAGCCCGCGAAGGCAGGCCTGTCAACTCCGTCAGAGAGATTTACGAAGAAGCGCGGAGCTTTGTTCCCGCTGATGTCAAGGCAGGCTCCGCATGTACCAGCCGACGAGGTTCTGGCCTTCGATGGCCGCGAACAGCGCGGCGGCCCCCAGGAACGATCCGAAGGGAAGCGGATAGCTCGACGCGTCCTTGCCCGTCGCCTTGATGAATACGAGCCCGACGATGGATCCCGCGAGCGCGCCCAGTACGATCGTCAGCAGCGTTCCGCGCAATCCCAGAAACGCGCCCACCATCGCGAGCATTTTGACGTCACCGAATCCCAAACCTTCCTTGTGGCGCAGTTTTTCGAACAGCCAGCCACCCAGCCAGATACTGCCTGCCGGAAGGATCGCGCCGAGAAGCGCTTCCGCGAGCATCGCCGTGCGCGGCCCGGGCATCTTCCCGAGAAGGCCCGCGACGGTATGGAAGGTGGAATCCGGCACTGGCGTGAAAAAGGCAAATGCGATGCCGATGAGCGCGCCGCCGATGGTGAACTCGTCAGGCAGCAAAAGAGTCTCGAGATCGGTGAAGATCAACGCGATCAGTATGGCCGCAAAGATGCAGTATTTCGCGGCTTCGAGCCCCAGTCCATAGCGGTGCACGAAGAGTGCGAAAGCGAGCGCCGTCGCGAGTTCCACCACGGGATATCGCCAACTGATCGCGGCCCTGCAGTTACGGCAGCGGCCGCGCAGCAGGGAGTAACTCAACACCGGCACGTTGTCATACCACGCGATCTGCGCGCCGCATTCCACGCACGCCGATCGCGGACGCACCACCGACAGATCGCGCGGCCAGCGGTGGATGCAGACGTTGAGAAAACTGCCGATCAGCAGACCAAACAGCAGCCCGAGCAGTTCAGGCATGCGCGAGGATCCGTTCGTACGCCGCGATTGTCGCGTCGATCATGCGATCTTCGGTAAAACGCGCAATCACGGTCTCCCGCGCCGCGAGGCCAAGCGCAGGGTCGATCCGCTTGAACGCCTCGGCCACGGCCGCGGCATCGTTCTCCACGAGGATCCCGTTCACGCCGTCTTCGATCAGCTCCGGAATGCCGGCCACACGGCTCGCGATAACGGTTACACCATGCGCCATCCCGAGCAGGATACCGGACCCGAGCCCTTCCGAGTGAGTGAGATAAACCAGAGCGCGCGCCCGGGCCAAATCCTCGTCAAGATTCTCCGACGTCCGAATCGGTATGCCGGCGAGTCTCGCTCCTTCCTCCGCGAGCGCCATTCCCTTCCGGGGATCTTCGCTGTAGGGCACGATGACGGAGTTGCCCGCCGCCGGCATGGGCGGGACGGGAACACCGTCGTAAACCACCGCGATCCGGGACTGCTCAATGCCGCCTTTCATGAGCTGCTCAGACACATAACGCGACACAGCCAGAAAAAGACGAGGACGCCGGTACTTCCAGCGCGACAGGGCCGAGTCCCTTATCGGGAAAGCCACCCGTCGCGAGACTACCAGCGGCGCACGCGACCACAACGCGCCGGTCGCGTGGCTTCGCGCGTCGTGCGCATGGACAAGGTTGAAGCTGCGTGACATACGGCGCAACGCCAACGGCGAGAGCACATCGCACGGCAATTCCGCCCTCAAGGCGGCCGTGAGCAGCGGGGACTCGTCGCGCGCCATCAAAAGCGATTCGTGCCCGCGCTCGAGCAACCCGCGATGCAGGCGCAGCGCCTGCCATTGTCCCCCGCGCATTTCGCGCCCGCTATCGAGATGGAGAATTTTCACGGGCTTTGGCGTACTTCAGAAATGTGTAGAGCGCGGCCATGCGGGCGATGGTGAAGCCCTGCGGGCCGTCGAGGAATCCGCCCTGCAATACCCATGTGCGGAAGAAGGTCCAGGGAGGATCGGCAATCAGGCGCGCCAGCGGCGCAGGCTTCCCGCGCGCCACGATTTCCTGCGCGGCGAGCGAAGTGTAGCGCTCCAGCGTGCGTCTGTGGTCCGCCAGCGAAGTGCACGTGTAGTGCAGCAGGTCGCCGCGCAGTTCGCCGACGGTTCCGTCGACGCAAACACTCTCATGGACATACTGCCCGACCCACTTCGCCCGCGCCCGATGATAGAGCCGCACTTTGCGATCGGGATACCAGCCGCTGTGGCGAATCCAGCGGCCGAGGTATTGGGCGAGACGCGGAAACGAATATGCGTCGAAGCGCGGACCCTCGGCGCGGACCGCCGCGAATTCGGCAGCCAACTCGGGTGTAACTGCCTCATCCGCATCGAGGGACAGAATCCAGTCGTGAGCGGCCACGGTCGCGGCGAAGTTCTTCTGCGCGGCGTAACCGCGCCACTGCTCCTCAATGACTCGTGCCCCGGCCTTCGCGGCAATTTCGCGCGTGGCATCTGTCGAGCCGCTGTCGACTACAACGATCTGGTCGGCGAAGCGAAGGCTTTCGATCGCTCTTGCGATATTGCGTTCCTCATTGAACGCTATGATGGCGGCGCTGATCTTCATCAAGTCTGATGTTCATCAAGTAATGACCGGCACTACCGAGAAGCACAGCGCAAATACAATCAGCGCCAGAATCCCGAGCCGGACGCGCTGCGGCCCGATGTCCGTCTGGTCGTACACCGGCGGATGCTTCCGCGCGAAGAAGAACACCAGCGCGGCCCAGAGCCACCAGTTGTGCGACACAAAGCCCATCAGAACGAGCGCGCCGAGAAAGGTCCACGTGATCCACTTGTGGGCCTTTCCGGCCATGGCATAGACGATATGGCCGCCGTCGAGCTGGCCGACCGGCTGCAGATTGAGCGCGGTCGCGAACATCCCCACCCAGGCGGCACGCGCGACGGGATGCAGATAGATGTCGTCCGGCCTTACACCGGGGAAAATCGCGGCCCGCAGCAGCCACTCCAGCGCGGGCGCGCTTTGCTGAATGGCACCCTGATGATTGATCCCCGGAATCACTTTGGAAAAGGCGATTCCTATCGCGAGCGCCGGAATCAGGAATACAAATCCGGCAAGCGGCCCGGCAATTCCGATGTCGAAGAGCACGCGCTTGCTGAGGACCGCGGATTGGATGCGGATGAAGGCTCCGAGTGTGCCGGTAAAAGGCATCGGCGCGGGCAGAAAATAAGGCAGCGTAGCATCGACGTCGTAATACACACACGCGACGTAATGCCCGAGCTCGTGCGCCATCAGAATCGTCAGCAGGGTGAGCGAAAAGGGCAGTCCCGCGAAAAACAACTTCGGACTTTGCAGCACGGCGCCAAAGATGTCGAATGCCCGCTCGAAATCGAAGAAGGGCAGATTGTGGTCGAAGTTGTACTGCATGTGGGCGCCGACCATCGTGGTCGTAAACAGTGTCAGGAGAAACAGCAATACATGCAGCCAGAGGCGTTGCGCGACAACAGGATGAATTCGCGCGCCTGGCTGCATGAAACGCGACGGTTCCATTAGTTCCGCGCCCGGCGCTACGGGATGCGCAATACTGTGGGCGGTTTCGAGTGGCTTTTCCGGAAACACAAGCGAGTCCCGAGAGATTTCGGCGGGCCTGCTTTTACTCTAGCGTGCTTATTGCAGTGTCTGGAGCTCTTTGCCCGGCTTGAAGCGCACGGCTTTCCCGGGAGGGATGGAAACCTCGGCGCCGGTTCGCGGATTGCGCCCGATGCCGGTCTTGCGCGGCTTCACGGTGAAGACGCCGAAACCACGCAGTTCAATGCGGTCCCCCTGCTCGAGCGCGCGCTTCATTTTTTCGAACACTGTCTCGACGGCCATTTCCGCCTTTGTCTTGGTAATGCCGGTCCTGGCGACAACTTCGTTAATGATGTCGAGCTTGATCAAACGGGCCTCCCGATCTGCTGAACCACTTCAAACCGATGATAGAATTAGGGTTATCTCGATGTCAAGCAAGGCGGATTCCGTCGGCGCTGATCCGGCAGGGTACCCGGCGGCTGACAGCGCAAGCTACCGGCGCACCTGCGCGAAATTCGCCACGGGCATCACGGTAGTGACAACGCTTGACAGCCACGGACATCCACACGGAATGACCGTTAATTCCTTTACATCGGTGTCGCTCGAACCGCCGCTGGTTCTCGTGAGCATCGATCTGCGGAATTCGATCCTCGGCCACTTCATCTCGACATCATGGTTCGGCATCAACGTGCTGGCCGAGCATCAGGAGCATCTGTCGCGGCGCTTTTCGAGCACGGCGGAAAACCGCTTTCTTGATGTCAACTGGCGCGCGGGGATTTCGGGCACGCCGCTGCTGGATGGCGTCCTCGCGCAGTTCGAATGCGCTGTTGTTCAAACATTCGAGGCCGGGGATCACACGATTCTGGTCGGCGAGGTACGCGGCGCGGTTTGCCATGAAGGAAAGCCGCTGGTGTTTTTCGACAGCAAGTACCGGTCGCTCGCGGATCGCGAGTGTTAGTTGCCCTGAATGATTTCCATTTCCCCGCCATAGTCGGACGCAATAACTTGACCGTTTACCGTCATACTGCAGGCGAAATAACCACTGTTCTGGACAGTGAACTGATAGATGCCACCCGTTGAGTGAACACTCGGTCCGCCATTGGTCAGTGCGTTCGTGAATTTCAGGGCGAATTCCCCTTGCGTAGAGGTGATTCGGACGAGGTCGAGCGTGTCCCGGAGTTAGTTGAAGGTTGAAACCGGCGGCCATAGACATCCTACGCTACTTTCTGAGCTGAGAGGCCGGGAGCCTTTTCTCTGCCGAGGATGACGGAGAGAGCCCAGAAGTC
>Ga0134125_10000253_pt1 | contig 76548 bp, 77 predicted proteins | sample KB31751_FD_96464 | JGI IMG/M metagenome (GOLD analysis project Ga0134125, IMG submission 96464) | Terrestrial soil microbial communities with excess Nitrogen fertilizer from Kellogg Biological Station, Michigan, USA - KB3-175-1 | ecosystem: Environmental > Terrestrial > Soil > Unclassified ... | reverse complement strand
CAGGCTTAGCAGCACCAGTATCAATGTCAGGCGATGCGACTCTTGCAAACACAGGTGCCATCTCTGTCACAGGCATCCAAGGAAAAGCGGTCTCTGCAACAGCTCCGACGGCCAATCAAGTTTTACAATTTAACGGCACAAGTTGGGCTCCCTTTACAGAGACAAGTTTGTCTTCGACATTAACTAGCTCTCACATCTTTGTGGGTAATGCTTCCAATATTGCAACAGATGTAGCGATGAGTGGTGATGCCACGATCTCAAACACTGGCGCACTGACTCTCAACACAGTCCCCGTCGCCAAAGGTGGTACTGGTCTGACAAGTTATGCAACAGGATCAGTTCCAGTATCGAACGGTGCTGGCTCTTTAACAGCGACAGTCTGTCCGGCAGGACAAACTCTGGTGTCTGCGGGAGGAACTGGTTTTGGTTGCGGATTGCAATCAGCATCGGGATCAAGTTTAGCAAATGGAAATATCTGGGTCGGAAATGCTTCTGGCATTGCGGTGGCCACTGCTCCAACAGGTGATGTGACCATGTCGAATGCTGGTGCCTTCACAGTGACTCAGCTTCAAGGCCGAGCAGTCGCATCGACAGCGCCAACCTCAGGACAAATTTTGCAATTTAATGGTACGAACTGGGCACCAACGACCGCCAATTATCAATCAGCAACTTTGACGAACGGTATGATGTGGATGGGGAACGCTTCCAATATCGCAACCGCAGTGACTCCCGTAGGCGATGTTTCGATTTCAAGTGCCGGAGCAACACTAGTTAATAAAATTCAAGGCACCGCCGTCAGTGCAACAGCTCCGACTTCAGGACAAGTGCTGACTTACAACGGCACCAACTGGTCACCGACGACATCACCAAGCCCAACAGGAAGCGGAACGACAAATTATATTCCAAAATTCACCAGTGCAAATGCAGTTGGAAACTCAAGCATGATAGACAATGGGACGTCCATTACGACTGGCGAATATATCACAGCCAGCACAAGTTTGAATTCATCATGGGTCGGATCTGTCACCGGAAACAATACCAGCGGCTCAACAAGTGGTCTCCTTGGTGGGCAGGTCAATAATGCAAGTTGGACAGGTGTTGCCGGTACCAGTGCTGCATCCAACGGAATCGGTGTTTACGGAACAGCAAGTAACGCCACTGGGATTGGTGGCTTTTTCATGAATAGTGGTACCGGTCCTGCTCTTGTTACTGGAACTGGTAATGTTGGGATTGGGATATCAACTCCAGGGTATGTGCTTGATGTTCAAGATCAAAACAATTCGATTTTCAGACTTCTTGAATATAACAGCGGAGATGGAGCCGTCGTTCGAGGATTTCGAGCACGCGGTACAGCCGCTGCTCCAAGCGCCGTTCTGGCCGGAGATAATCTCACTGGATTGCGTGGAATGGGATACACGTCAGGCGCGGCATTCACGACCGCTCGAGGATCAATGGATATTATGGCCGCAGAAAACTATACGGCAACAAATCAAGGATCCTACATTACTTTTAACACAACTCCGATTGCCTCTACGGCGATGGCTGAAAGAATGCGAATTGATTCAACTGGCAACGTCGGCATTGGCACGACAACTCCCAATGGAAAACTATCTATTGGAAACAATGTGCTCACGCCGCCGATTGCTTCCTATGGCCAATATCAAATTATTCTTTACGATGGTGGAACTGCCGGCGGTGCTTATGGATTAGGTGTTGAGGGCAACACTCTGGATTTTAATTCAGGGGCTGGAGCATATAAGTTCTATCGCGGAGGATCTACCGTTAGCATGGCATTAGACACCACTGGTAACTTGCAAATTTCTGGAACTGTCACCTCTGGTGGAGCCGCCTATGCTCCCGCTTATTACTATTCTTCTGATCGTCGCTTGAAAGATAATATCAAGACTTTGCAAAATCCTTTGGATCAAATTTTGAAAATGCGCGGTGTGAGCTTCAATTGGAAATCTGATGGTAAACCTGAAGTTGGTTTGATCGCGCAAGAGGTGGAAAAGGTTTATCCAGAGTTGGTCTCCACCAATCCGAGCACGGGATTCAAAGCCGTTAAATATGGAAACTTGGTGGGACCTTTGATCGAGTCGACCAAAGAGCTTTATGGTATGTGCAAGATGACTCAACATCAAACCGATGAAATTAAGGCGCGCATGGATCAAATGGATCGTCGTGTTGCCTCTGTCGAAGATCGTCTGACAGAAAAAGACAAACAGTTGGCACAGCAACAAAAGCAAATTGATCTGTTGATGAAAGAAATTGAAGCTTTAAAAAAACAAACTGCAGGGAATAAATAGGTCGTGGACTTTTAGGTGAGCATGAAATGGATCTTTGGATTTTTAACATTGATTTTAACTGCGGCTCCAGCAAACGCGTCTTGCTGGAATTCGTCCGGTACATGCGTGGATGCCCCCGGCACGGCAGCGGGGCAAGGATGCAAATCACCTGGAGTCACACCAAAGGCATGTTTCATTAAGCCACCCAGTGGCGGCTGTTACATTATTTATAATAGCACAGGAAAAGACGCCTTTATTCCGACAAAAACGTTGGGGGAATTTAATTCATTTGTCACGAACCATACTGGCTTCACAGAATCCTCCGGAACCGCTGGCGTCAATTGCTGGCCGTAACGGCAGCAGCACGAATCCGTCTTAATGCGAATTTTTTTTGTAGTCTTGAAATTGAATCAATTGCTGGCGTAAATTTTCGATTTCCTGATAGTGAATATCGGATTTCAGTTCGGGTTGTTGTTCGGCTTTCTGATGAATGTCGTTCACGATTTGCAAAGCTTCCTTGGTTCGATCATGGTAAGCGAGAGTCGTCGCATAATTGTAAGCCACAAGAATGCTATCAGGAGCAGCTTTTAAACTGGCGCGATAAAAATGGTCTTCATCAGCAAAAAAGAATGTTGTCTGAGCTGTCTTGAAAATAAAGAACCCAAGCAAAATAAGAAAAGCCGCTTTCAAGAACTTGTTCGAAAATTGGGTCGACTGAAATTTGGCGGAAACGCGATCAAAAAGGATCAACCAAAAATTTAAAAGAAACGGCAGTGCCAGATAAAGATGTTGATCGCTGACCCACGTGACAGACATAAAGGGAGCATAAACAAACCCCAAAACAGGAGTCAGCAAAATCAAACCGGCGAACAAACTCCCCATCGCACTTGGAATTGCAACCAGCGCAATCCCCACCAGCGGGATCGTGATCCAATCCAAAATTTGTAGCTGGGCCGGAGCGTTTCCTTTGATGGGCGCTGTCTCCCAAGGAATCAAAGTCTGCCAAAAATAATAACGTGACGTCTTTGTCACAAAAGTCGGATGGATCAAGCCTTTTTCGTAAACCGCCGAAGATTCTTGCCTGAGTGGGTTTTGCAAAATTTTTCGGCCCTGCCAAAGACTGATGGCCGCCAAAAATACAACCGTTACAACAGCGAAAGCCAAACGCCATTTTTTGGCGGTCATCTTCATCTGCACTTTTTTATAAAAGTAAAAGACAAACAAAAACGGAACCATGATCGATGCCGCTTTCGAAAGCAAAGAAAGAGTGAACAGCAGCAAAGCGCCGAGCAACCATTTTTTATGATGTGAATTCTCGCTGAGACCTTTTTCCAAAGCAAAGAAAGACAAAATAGCAAACAGAAAGCAAAGCAAAGTTTTGATCTGGATCATCCACGCGACCGAAATCACGTTCGCAGGATGAAATAAAAAGAGAAGAAAAATCCATCGTGGATGTGGCCACTTCAGAAAGCCCGCCAAGCGATAAACGAGATACGCATTCAAAAAATGCAACAGCAAATTAACGCTATGATAAAGCCCATAGTGATCGCCAAAATTTTGCAGCAACATTTTTTGTACGGAGGTACTGAGTGGCCAACCGAAATTTCTCCAGATCTCTCCAAAAGATAACTTCATTTCGGGGCCATAAAACCAGTACGCGAGATCGTCCCAAATAGGATGACCATTCAAAGCAGGAATGTAGAGCAGAAAGCAAACAAGAAAAGAACCTATCCAAAATAGTAGCTGAAACTTATTCAACGAACGAGCCATATCCTCATTTATTGAGCGTTCTGCACACAAAATCAATCAATATAGCTGGCTCACTGAAATATGAAATGGCGTAGGGCGATGCAAAGCTCGACGAACCGTAAAAAAATCACGCTGACAATCAATCACCAAAGAAAAAATCTGATCCTGCACCCAACGCTTGGTATGACTGATAATCATAAATGCCACTTTGTGCACGCGTGCGAGTTTTTTTAATTTTTGCAGTTGATGCAGCTTAAGACCACCTTCCGGAAGATGACAGCCAATCAACTCAAACAGCGAGCTTGAAATCAATTCTTGAAGAATCCAAAAAAGCTGCGAATTTTTCTCGGGTTTTTTCACAACCCGCAGACGACTGAGATCAATTCCTTTTTTCTCGAGACTGGACGGCAAAAGCTCCCATTCAGAATTCACCCACGCCACTCGCTTTTTTTCTTGCTGAATTTTTTTTGCCGTTTCAATCCACAATAATGAGGAGGCCCCCGCCCCCGGTCTTCCATGCAGCAGACTGAGTTCGCCTTGAGGAATCCCTTGCCACAACAAAAAATCATCAAACACCGGAATTCCTGTCGGCAGTCCCGTCGGTGGCCGAAGTTGATCCAGCGATTTTAACTTGATCCCCAGTTGATCTTCCAATTCCAAAAGTGTTAGCTCTTCATCTTCTTCAATTTCTTCAATCGGAGAAAGATCTTCAGGAATTTCCTCAAGCTCAAGATCACCCAGCTCTTCAAAGTCCACATCGTCCCCATCGTTATCCACAGGGACAAGGGCGACCGGCGCGCGAATGGTGGATTCAGTCCATAGAGAATCATCGAAATCCATCTGCATCGCTAAATTGCCAGCAAGGTTTCCTTCGATGAATGAAAATGTGTCGCAAACTTTGTCAGACATAGTTCCCCCTTCTCGAAATCTTTTGATCTCGAGGTGTTGTTGATTTTTTTGGCTGTCTATTTTTAGGTGCTGCTAATTAAATTTCCGAATGAGTCCGACCACGACCCCTTGAATCTGCACTTGATCCGGAGGGTACCACATCGACTGCATCGTCGAGTTGGCAGGCCGAAGCTCGATCAGCTTTTCATTTGGATTTCCAGGCGATTTTTGCCCATTATTTTGTTTGGTAAAAAGCCGCTTCACCGTGGATTCATTATCAATCGTCGCCACCACAATCTCACCGTTCACGACGGTGGCTTGTTTTTGCACGATGATCACATCGCCATCAAAGATGCCGTCTTCGATCATGGATGAGCCACTGACTTTCAGAGCAAAAGATTTCTCCGGATTTCTCACCAGACTTGGTGGCACTTGCACAAACTCATCATGGGTGAAATGTTCTAACGGTTGTCCCGCCGCCACCTTTCCGAGCAAAGGCAAGAGAAGCACCTCCTCGCGCTCACCATATTTTGGGAGGAGCGAGGCACGAGGAGGCGTTTTTGATTGCGCTTGTTCTTGAACCGCTCGAGACGAATGCAGAACTTGAATCGAGCGTTTCTGATTGCTGGCCATCTGAACGTAACCCTTGGTGGTCAGCTGCTTCAGATAATTTTGCACCGAATTGTAAGAGGCAAAACCGAATCGATCTTTGATCTCCTGATAAGACGGCGACACACCGGCGTCGGCCAGTTGAGTCTCGATAAACTCGAGAACCATTTTTTCTTTTTCAGTGAGAGGCATCGGGTTGGGGAGGAGCTGTTTCATGTTTGATCCTTACATCTGCTTGTTACACATAAATTACAGTGTAAATTCTATGTAAGTCAATCGACCTGTTGAGTTCTATGCAAAAGTCTTGGTCGCAAAAATACTCTAATTATTTCATGCAATTAAAGCATGTCTCCCCTGCATATAAATTCGACCCAGCCCCCAGGCCCCATGACGAAATCAATTTTTTTGCAGAAAATAAAACCTCAGGAGGGTTTGTATGAAAAAGCGATTGATGATGATCATTGCATCTCTGTGTGTTTCTTCTTTGGCTCAAGCAAGTTGGATGATTGAACCTTATGCTGGTTACCAATTGGGAACAGTAAAGACAGATGATATTGTCACTCCCGTCGACAGCACGACTGGAAGTCTGAATGGCACAGCCTTCGGAGCGCGAATCGGTTATCGCTTTTTTATGCCATGGGTAGCTCTTGATTACACTTATTTGAATGGCACTTTCAAACCCAACAACTCTTTGCTGAATAATGCCGATGCCACGCAAAGCTCATTGGCCGCGGTGGTCGGCGTTGATCTTCCCGTTCTCTTTCGCGTGTGGGCTGGATATGGATTTATGAACAATTTGAATCTGAAAGACAGTGTTACTTCCATCACAAATAAGCTTTCAGGGAGTTACACAAAAGTGGGTCTTGGTTGGACGCTTCTGCCACTAGTGTCTTTGAACTTGGAATATCAAATGAACAATTACAACAAACTCAACAGCAATGACATCAAGCAAACTTACGACAAATTCGACCACAATGCGCTGATGGTTTCTGTCAGTTTGCCTTTACATTTTTAAGACACTTTTAATGCACTTTGAATTGTCAGATGACTATTCGATGCAGCGACCACTCTCGATATCGTAGACGCAGCTGGGAACTCGCGACGACTCTGGCTGCGCATCGGCCGTCGGTTGCTGGAGAGGCTGCGTGAGCGCCGCTGTCGGTGGTGGAACGAGGTCCACCTGCGAGGCCGGTATCGAAGAGCAATTCTGATAAAACAGAATCACAATCGGATTTAAAATCCACAAAAAGACAAAGCCGATCTCCCCACGCTCGAACATGGATCCTCCATTCAACCTCTTCATATCTATGATAAGGCCTTGCGAGCAGGGAACCTAGTGAGTTACTTCAAGTGTTTCGAGAGAAAACAAACTTTGCCAAAAAAGATCAAATTCTCGACTTGAGACGTTCAAAAATGAAATGATTTGCCTGCTCTTTCAAAAGACGGTAAACCCAATCTATACCGAAGGTATGCGGGGTTGAAATGGGTGAATTTAGCTTAACACATATTCTCATCGTTCTTATTATCGTTCTCTTGTTCTTCGGACCAAGCAAGCTTCCACAGCTGGGTCAGTCCGTCGGCAAAGCCATTCGTGGTTTCAAAGAAGGCCTCAACGAAATTGATGCCGAGGCAAAACATCTGCCGAACAAAGACAACAGCCGCCAAGCGCTGAATTCAGAAACAAAATCTGAAGCTCAAAGCCAAGCGGAAAAAGAGACCCAGAACAAAACATGATGCGAAATTTAGTCAGGATGACTTCACTTTCGCTCGTGCTCACGAGTCTCTCAGTTATGGCTGAGACAACCACCACTATTTCTACCGCTCAAAAAAATACAACCTCTGCCGACAAAGTCATGAACTTGTCTGAGCTCTGCATGAAATCGCTGACTCCTTTTCCTGGCGAGAGCGATAAGAAAGCTCTGCAAGCCGCTTGTGACAAAGTCAAAGTCATGGATGATTGCACCAGCACCGCCGGTGTGCCGATTTTTTATTATGATCGCAAAGGCATCAACAAAGAACCTGCGAACGTTTTGGTTTTCTCTCTAATTCACGGTGATGAAACTCCAGCCGGAAGCGTTGGTCGTTTTTGGATGGAGCGCTTAGAAACCATCGAGCCTCGCAATAACTGGCGCGTGATTCCAATACTCAATCCGGATGGAGTCAAAGCGAAGACTCGAACCAATGCCAACAAAGTGGATTTGAATCGTAATTTTCCAACCAAAGATTGGAATGAAAAAGCGATTCCTTATTGGGAAAAATCGACCAGCAAAAATCCCCGCCGCTTCCCTGGAAAGGCCTCTGCCAGCGAGCCTGAAACTCGTTGTGCGATGAAAGCCATCGAAGATTTCAAACCTGATTTTATTGTTTCCATTCACACTCCACTGACGGTGCTTGATTTTGATGGACCAAAAGTGAAGCCGCCCAAGTTTGATTATTTGCCGTGGAAATCTCTCGGCAATTATCCCGGAAGCCTTGGTCGCTACATGTGGTTTGAAAGAAAAACTCCCGTGCTGACGATGGAGTTGAAAGAAGATCTCCCTCACAGCAATCAACCGCTGCTGAAATTGCAAGATATCATCGGGGTTTTGGTCAGTCTTGAAGACATGAAAAAACCCAAAGAGCCTGTCGCTAAAGATGCGAAGGCTTATCCCGGAAAACAATAAGAATTAGCCCTTCTTGGGCGCCACTTGTTTAAAACTTCGACATGGCCAAAGCTGCCAAGTCTTTCTCAATCAAAGTCGAACGATTCTATGAAGGCACATTCTGTGCTCAAAAGAGCACCGGAGGACTATTATGTTCACTCATCGTCGTACGTTGATGGCTTTATCTATATCATTGCTGTCGCTTTCTGTGGCCTGCACGCCCAAGGCGAATCATGCCACTTTGGGTGACCTCCAAGATTCTGTGGTTGCCAATGCCGTCGCAACCTCTGAGAGTGATTGGCATTCTTCCCCAGCGACTCCCGAAAAGATTTTTGCCAAATGGAATGGTGATTTGATTCAAAAGAAAATCACTTCTGATGAGGTTTGTTCAGGCTTAGCCCAAGTCGCTGATAAAGATTTAGCTTTGTTTGAAGAAGAAATTCGCGCACCACGAAATGCTGTCCTATTGAGTGCTTGCCTCGAGCAAGTCACGGCTCGCTTGGACAATTACTGGGTCGGTCAACGACAAATCTTGCACACCAGCACCAGCAACTTCTTCGTCGATGAGGGCGATAATGCTTTTCGTTTTGAAGACAATGTTCAGTACCGCGACACCAACAATGGTTATCTTGCCGTCAGCGCCGATGTGGCTCCGAAGCAAGTGGTTCTTTCTTTTGATGACGGCCCTTCGGCTGAATACACTCCTGTAATTTTAAAAGCTCTAGAGCAAGTGAATGCCAAGGCCATCTTTTTTGAAATGGGTTCTCACGTTCGTCAATTTCCTGAGGTCTCAAGAATGGTGGCCGCTGGCGGACACTCGATTGGTGGACACTCAATCACTCATCGCTGCTTGGCCGCCAAAGCCATTTGCCAACACAGCAATGGTGGTCACATGCTGACCTTTGCTGAAGCCACTGCCGAAATCGCTGGAAGTTTGCAAGCGATCTACAATGCGGTTGGTTGGGTTGATCCTTTCTTCCGTTTTCCTTATGGCGAGTACGATCCAGAATTAAGTCAGTACCTCACTCAAAATGGCATTGCTAATTTCTATTGGTCTATTGACAGCGAAGATTGGAAATCAAAAACTCCACAGGCCGTGATCGACGACACCATGAGACAGTTGAATGCTCGCGGTCGAGGAATGGTTTTGTTTCATGATATTCATCACCGCACGGCAGAAGCCTTGCCACAGTTTCTTAAAACTTTGCATGACAGTGGTTATCAGCCAGTTCTGATCAAACCGCAGAATGACCAAGATCGTTTCAATGTTCGCGTGGTGAATCAGGCTTCAGGGATGTGAGCATAGGGGCTCACTTCTCCTGGCGGCAGTGGAATTTTAACATATTTCCCGACGATCAATTTTTGCACGAGGGCTGCAACTTCGCGGCGATGCTCTTCAGAGTGAACAAGAATTTCTTCAAAAAATTCAATATCAACTTCGACCGATTTCAAACTGATCACTCGCAAAAATGCGGGCATAAAGGTTTGATCGCCGTACCAAGTGACATAATCGCGCCATTTGTGCGACACGGGCTCGCCGTTGACCTTGCGGTAATTGATGACCATCGGCTGAATCGGAATGCCTGTGCCCGCCGCTGCTGTCATCAGCGTCTTTTTAAATGGCAACACGCGCTCGCCATTGGTGGACGTGCCTTCGGGGTAAAGCACCACTCGAAAACCTTGCTTCAGGGCATCGCGAATTTCCAGAAGCTCATTTTGAATATTCGAACGATTGCGACGCTCGACATAAAGGCAACCACCCATTTCCGTCAATAAACCAAGCCCCGGCGTTTCATGCATATCCACCGAAGTAATAAAAAGACTTGGAAATCGTGCTGCCAAAACCAAAATATCAAACATGCCGAGATGATTTCCGACCACCAGTGAGCCTCTGTCCATCGGCGGCGGATTGATGATCCGAATTTTAAAATTCAGCGTCCACATGCACCAACGACAGCAAAAAGAAACCGTCTTAATGTAACGACGTCGTCGAGCCACCATGTCCCGGTAAAGAACTCGCCACAACATCGACACAGAAAGATAGACAATGATCATCAGAATGAAAGAGGCAAATTTATACGTGATTCGGAATTGTTTCATATGATCCTTGGTGTGGCCTTTAGTCTAAAACCAGAGAGGCCGCCTTGGTCAAGCGATCCATGACCGCTTGCCACTCTTCTCGCGAATGATAATCAAGAATGCGGAAAAAAAGAAAGTCCACGGGCTCTTCAGCCATTTTGCGCAGCTCCGAGTACAGGGACCGCGCCGCCAGTGTTGATTGGTCCGGCAAGACAAATTCTTTCGTTGTTTGAATGTGCAAAGGTTTACGAATTTTTACTCCCTCAATTTCATCCGGCAACTGATGCAGCATCTGTCTGGTTTTATCTAAAATCTTTTGCGAGGTATAGGCTCGGTTCTTTACCAACACGAGCGGAATTTGCGGCATGTAATGATGCTTGAGATGTCCCGGTGAATCTTTCTGTGAAACAGCTTCGACAAACTGATATTGAAAAGGCCGACTGCGCAGAGCTTTTTCAAGATCCGTTTTTTTGATTTGTCCCGCTCGCAATATTGCAAGCACGTAATCTTGACCGATGCGATCGACTTTGAGAACCGTGGACTCAAGACCCACCTCGCAAGGGCCATCATCGAGCACCAAAATATTTTCGTTTTTAAATTCGCTCTGCACATGCGCGGCCGTGGTCGGACTGGTGCGCCCAAATTTATTCGCACTGGGTGCAGCGATAGGAACGCCAAGACGTTCGATCAAAGTCAAAGTCAGTGAGTTTCGTGGCATACGAATGCCCACCGTCTCAAGTCCCGATGTGATCAACGAGCTGACCATTTCGGTTTTGGGAACAACCAAAGTCAATGGTCCCGGCCAAAAATGCTCTGACAAAAAATCAAGCATGGGGCTCCAACTTGGAGTCAGTTTTTGCGCCATTTGTTTCGAGGAGACATGGACAATCAGAGGATCAAAAAAAGGCCGCTCTTTGATAGCAAAAATCTTTTTGAGGGCTTTTTCAGAATTGATCGCAGCTCCAAGACCGTAAACGGTCTCAGTCGGAATTCCAACGACATCGTCGTGCTGCAATTTTTCAAGAGCCAAATTTAAATCCGTCACAGTCTCGAGCTGTATCAAAAGCTCTGGAAAATGGCGAGATTTCTTCATTTTTAATCTCGTCAAAAAGAAAAAGGCCTCATTGGGATCGCCAATGAAGCCTTTGGTATTTTAAGAGTTAAGACTCGTCAATACGAGGAGTGACTAGTAACGACCTCCGCCACCACCGCCGCGTCCACCGCCGCCGAAGCCACCACGTCCGCCGCCGCCACCGCCGCCACGTCCGCCGCCACCGAAACCACCACGACCGCCACCGCCGCCTTCGCGACGTTCTTGTGGGCGTGCTTCAGAAACATTCAAGTTTCTTCCACCCATTGGTGTGCCATTCATTTTTTCAATGGCTGCATCTGCTTCGCTGTCTGATTCCATTTCAACAAAGCCGAAACCTTTGCTACGGCCTGTTTCACGATCAGTCACAACGCGTGCTGAAGAGACAGCACCGAATTTCGAAAACTCTTCTTGAAGTTGAGAGTCATCGATAGTGTAGGGAAGATTTCCTACGTACAATTTTTTACCCACGGTATAACCTCCTTGGGGTTTTAAGCCGACGGCACCATGGGTCTTGCAGAAGCGCAGATCTATGGAACACGAACGGAACATTTAACAAATATATCTTACGACCTCATGTTGCCAAACTGCAAGGGGACATCAAAATTTTTCCCTTTGACCAGGGTCATTGTCGCCTGCAATTCATCAATACTTTTAGAGGTCACTCGAACCTTATCATCCACAATTTGAGCCTGAACTTTAAGCTTCGAATCCTTAATTAACTTATTAATATTTTTAGCAATTTCTTTATCTATACCTTGTACGATTTTGATCTTCTGACGTTGCAGCTGACCACCCGCCGCCTCCACTTTTTCGAATTGGAGGGATCTCATATCAAGTCCTCGGCGATGCATTTTACTTTGTAAAATATCCTTCATGGCGTTCATTTTATATTCATCTTCGCCAATCAAATTGATCTCTTTTTTATCCCATTGGATTTCGCATTTACTGCCGCGAAAATCATAGCGACCCTCAACCTCTTTACGAGCTTGTTGAATCGCATTATCGACTTCTTGGAGATTGAGTTCAGAAACAATATCGAACGAAGGCATAAAATTTCATCCCACCTAGTGGTGGTGATGTCCTCCGGGACCGTGGGCATGACCGTGTGTTAACTCTTCCGCTGTCGCTTCGCGGTTATCAACCATGCTGATATCGAATTCGAGATCAACGCCAGCCAAAGGATGATTGCCGTCCAAAACAACATTGTCGTCTGTGATTTCGGTGATGCGAACGACCTTCACGCTGTCAGACAATTGCAATTGCAGAAAGCTTCCCACTTCAATTTTTAAGTGAGCCAACTCTTGCTTTGGAACCGACATCACCATTTTAGCATCTGGCAAACCGTAAGCATCTTTGGCTTCCAATTTCACACTTTTGGAACCGCCGATGGGTAGATTTTTAATTGCCTCTTCCAGCGCTGGAATAATTTGTCCAGCACCTTCCAAGAAGGACAAAGGACCGTCATTGGATTGATCCAAAACCTGACCTTGTGAATCTTTCAGAGTGTAATTAAAGCTCAGTACCCGACGTTTCATGCGCAATCCTTTTTTGAGACTCTGCCAATAAGACTCTACCAAAACCTAGGAAATCCCAAGCTATGTCATAGTATCTTTGAGAGCAGGTATTAATCATTCTTATGCCGTCTCAGCAAGAGAAATCGACTTGAAAATGCTTAAAATCGAGGCGATCCTATAAGGGTATGCAGATTGAGAGTGATAGGCGTAGCGCCAGAAATGAACTCACAAACGAAATCAAATCGTGGCTTGGATCAGCTTCAAGATCTCTCTTGCTGAATGCTAGTTACGAGCCCATGAAAATTATCAGTTGGCAAAAAGCCGTAATTCTTTGGTTTCAAGATAAAGTTGAAGTGGTTGAATATCACAATGTGTTTATTCGCTCGGTGCGAGCCAGCTTCCAATTGCCGAGCGTCATGAGACTTAAGCATTACGTTCGCCCCAGATCTTTGGGGGCCGTGAGATTTTGCCGAGAAAATGTGTATATTCGCGATAACTTTACTTGCCAATATTGCGGCCAAAATCTTCCCACCAAAATTTTAACTCTCGATCATGTGGTTCCGGTTTCCAAAAAAGGTCCAAAAAATTGGACCAACGTCGTCACCGCTTGTCGTGATTGCAATCAGCGCAAAGCCAATCGCACTCCGCAAACCGCCAATATGCCACTCCTTCGTGAGCCGGTGGTTCCCACGTGGCTACCGTCACCTGAGCTGGATATGAAATCTGGCAAAGTGCCTCTGGAGTGGGCGCAATACCTGCAAATCAAAGCCGGATAATTTTTGAAAACCGCACTACAAATCCAATTTATCTCAGCCGATCAAACCTATTTTCTACGTCACAAAATTTTACGACCTCGGCAATCTTTTGAAGCCGTCAAATATGCTGGTGATTTTTCTCCCACCGCATTTCATGTTGGCGCTTTTATCAATGAGCAACTGGTGGGCATTGCGACTTTTGCCAGCGAATCTCACTGGAACGTTGAGAAAACACATCCTGCCAAAAATCCTTATCGACTGCGGGGCATGGCCACTGATTTTGACTTTCATGGCCAAGGCGTTGGAGCTGCTGTTTTGCATTTTTCAATCTCCACGCTTCGCCAAAAGCACTGTGATCTGCTTTGGTGCAACGCTCGAGAAATTGCATTTCCTTTCTATGAAAAATTAGGCTTTCACTTCATTGGCGATCTCTTCGAGATTGAAGATATCGGACCCCATAAAGTCATGTACAAGCCTCTCTGAGAGAGCTATTCTTTCTTCCTATATGAAGAAGAAAAATGACACTCATCAGATTCTGTTGAAACATTTGACCGAAATGATCTGCGAGACCAACGGTATTTCCTTGGTCGATACTCTGACCTTGATGGCAAACACCGAGATTCGTGAAGAAAGTGAGCAAGCCTACAACCTGGTTCAAGATTTTCGCACTCTCATTTCTGATTTTCAACAGAACCGAGTTCCAATTTATGCTTTGCTCGATCATCCGGTTAGCGAAGCACTGTTTGAATTTTTCCGACTTTTCCCTATCAAATATCGTGAAGAGCATATTCATCTCACCGGATCATTGACGGCAGAATTTATTTATCCACGGCTTAAAAAATTAATCGATGGTCAGCACAAAGCGCTTTATCAGAAAAAGATCACTGAGGTTTATGGTCCCGATGCTTGGCCGATCAAATCTGTCGAAGATGTCGATCGTCTGATTCGATTGCATGACAACGAGGCCTTCGCCGCCTATTTGCGCATTCTCTATCTTCCAAAATTAATTTTGGTCGACAAAGCGGCTCATTCCGAAAGCGCTTATTATATGGCGCAAGATCTTTACACCAAATATAATGTCGGCAAAATTCGTCTGAAATTTTCTTTGAATCGAGCTTCGTCGAACTCGGCTGAGCAAATCCCAGGAGCCGATGACGTTTCATCGGAAGACGTGGTTTTGGGACTCTATGATGGTTTTAAAAAATTTCAAGATGCACATCCTGATTTTGATTTCATTTTGTCACCGTCATTTCGCAAAGAGGCCAGCTTCTTTGATTCCAGCCGTTATAAAACTCGTCGCGAGCACTTTGAAGCGCAAGTCGATGAGATCGTGAAAATGCTCGATAAATATCCGTTCTTGCAAAAACACATGACCGATGTGGACACTGTGGGAAATGAAAACGATCTTTACCGCAAAGAGCATTTCAACGAATTCCAAAAAGGATTTCGCAAATTGCAATATCGCGGTTTTCAAATCAGATCCCACCACGGCGAGACTTTTCATACTCTGAAAAAAGGGATTCAAGCCGTCGACAATGCAATGAATATTTGGCACATCGATACACTTGAGCACGGTTTGGCATTAGGAATTAATCCAAATTTTTATTTCCAAAAATTATTTCAAATGGTGATCGAAAAAAATCACAAAAGCCAACCGATCACTTCCAAAGATCCTGAATACAAAGAATTGATGGAGCTTGATTGGGGAACTTATCGTCCCGTGCTTGATAAATTAGTAGCAGGGCAAAAAATCACAGCCGATGATCGCGTCCTGTTTGTGAAAGCCAAATTTCACACCGCTCGCGAAGTCGAACACTATCAGCATGATGTCCTCAATCGCCTGATTCAAAAAGGTGTTTCACTGATTTCACTGCCATCTTCGAACAATAAACTCACGGGCCAGTTTGAAGATTACAAAGACCATCCGTTTTCTTGGTGGGAGAAAAAGGGCGTGAACCTCGGCGTCGGCACGGATAACTATGTGACTCTGAACACCAACTATATTCACGAGATGATGATCGTTCTTTTCACTGATCCAGGTGATTTAAAAATCACTAAACTTTTGATGGTAACCACGGGTGAAAACCGTCGACCTTACATCAGTCATCTACTTTGGAAAATGCGCAAGCAACTGCTTTGATTTTTGATCATCGCCAAGGATTGGCAAGGAGATCAGGCTGGATTCAATTCGCAAACTGCTGAATAAAAAAATGCTGATCATTTTGATGATGGGCTTTGCCTCAGGACTGCCGCTGGCTTTGATCGGCGGAACTTTGCAAGCTTGGATGAAGTCCGTCGGAGTCAGCCTTGGCACGATCAGCTTGTTTGCAGTTGTTGGACTTCCCTACACATTGAAATTTCTGTGGGCACCACTCATGGATCGTTTTTCGCTTTTTCAATCCGGCGATGGAAAAAAAGTAGGACGCCGAAAAAGTTGGATGTTTGTGACTCAGGCGGGACTTGCGGCCTCGATTTTGTTTTTAGGTTGGTCTGATCCCAAAGATCATTTGACCATGTTGGCGGTGATTTCTTTGTTGGTGGCATTTTTTAGTGCCAGCCAAGACATTGTCATCGATGCCTGGAGACGAGAAAGCCTCAGCGATGAGGACTTGGGTCTTGGCAGCTCGGTGCATGTGGCCTCTTACCTTTTTGCTTTTCGTATGATTTCAGGAGCTGCCGCGCTGATCATGGCCGATCACATGGCTTGGAGTGATGTTTACACTTTGATGGCGGCACTCATTGGTGTTGGGTTGCTTGCGACTTTTCTTTGCGATGAGCCTGACATTCATGCTTCCGCACCGAGAACCTTGCGCGAATCTGTTGTTGATCCGTTTCTTGATTATTTTTCAAGACCTGGCGCTGTGATGATTTTGATTTTTATTTTGCTTTATAAATTGGGCGACAATATGGCGACCCAGATGACAATTCCATTTTATTTGGATCTTGGTTTTACAAAAACTGAAATTGGGACGCTTACAAAAATTGTCGGCTGGGTGTCACTTGCCATTGGTGGCCTTGTCGGTGGAACGCTCATGCTTCGGCTTAAAATTTTACCTTCTCTTTTTATTTTCGGAGCTTTGCAGGCGGCCTCGACCTTTGGATTTGCAGCGCTGGCGCTCATAGGAAAAAGCACAGCGATGCTGACCTTTGTGATTGCTTCAGAAAATTTTGCAGCTGGCATGAGCACCACGGCCTTTGTTGCCTTTATGGCCATGCTCACCAACAAACGCTTCACCGCCACTCAGTATGCTTTGCTGACCAGCTTTATGGGAATTCCTCGTGTGATTCTTGTCGCACCGACAGGATATATCGCGCAAAGCACGGGTTGGTTTTGGTTTTTTACTTTATGCACGGTGATTGCAATCCCGGGATCTTTGATGGTGTTCTGGATGAAGCGTTATGTGAGTCATTCGCCAGCGACTCAATAACTCAACCGCCGGCCTCTTTCGAGAGAATGTAGTTGTCACGAATCCAAACACGAATGTGTTTGAGGAAATGATCTGAAATACCAAAGAAAACAAAATGACACTTAGAAATGTCTTTGCCGCCCTCTTCGACGAAATTGCAAGTGGCCAGAAGTTCAGGAGCACCAATCTCATAGGGTTGCCAGAGAACGATTTCTCGGAAGCTACCGACGCCGATGGGCCGGTAGTATTGCATTACAAAGCCGGCTTCAGAAATTTCTGAGACCGAGACCGGATTGGCGGCTTTGATAATTTCTTCTCGAATCACTGTTGAAAGATGAATTTTATCACCTTTCTCCAGCAAGCGCGGAAAAGCCCATTTTATTTTATGTTCGAAGTAACTTCGATCAATCGGTTTAAAAAAAATGTCGGTGACGTATTTTCCAAATTCACGCTCTTCGCGATCCGAAAAATCTTTTTTTGCAGTCATAAAAATCAATGGCGCTTTGCCAAAGCGATTTTTTAGGCTTTCAACAACGTGGGTCCAACGCTCTTGCGCGCCCTCATTGAAAAAACGATGCGAGACCACCAAGAGATCCACTGGATCTTTAATGCGACTGTTTTTTGTCAGCCACTCGATTTGCTCTTCCTTAGAAAGTTCGGTGATTTTAAGATGAAATTTCTTATCATCTTTTGTTGCCTCAATCACCTTGAGATAAAAATGAACATCGTGAGAAGAAATCACCAGCACGTTGTCTTCTTGAAGGGACTGAGTCTTCACATAATGACGATATTTTTCTTTGTGCTCGGGAACCAGCGCTTTTGAAAACCAATTTTGAACTTTTTTATGTTCTGCCTCGGTGGCTCCAAACAACTGAGTAACATCTTGTTTATCTGTTTCAAAACCCATGTATGTCATGCCTGCTAAATCAAAATCTAATTTTATCCACGTGGCCGAGCCAAAGGGTTTTAAATTCGCATCTCGATTTTTGATCGCAGTCGCCGGATCAAGATCCGAGTGCAAAGCTCCATAGCTTTCATAAGTTGTGACTCGAATTCCCTCAAAGCGTTTTTCCAAAGTCCCTTTAAGACCGGCGGGAGCTTCTTCTTCTTCATCCAACATCACGATATGCACACGATCACCAGCAATGCCGCGACGATTTTCCTTCCAGTCGTAATTAAATTCTTTGGCCTGTTTGTCTTTGGTGATCTTGCGCAAAGATGAAATTTGCGAAGGGTCCGCAGCCAAAAATGTAAATGAACAACGAAAGGCTTTGGGATCTTCTGGATGGATTTTACACTCTTGGCAAATGGCAATGACCGAGCGATGACGTTGAGTCAAAAATGGCGCTCCGTAATATTTAGCAACAGATCCCACTGGAATTTCTCGGTAAGCTTTAGTCACAATACCGATGTCAGAAATTCCCTCCATCTCGACGTCTTTTAACATCTCAACAACTGCGGTCGTCTTCTGATTGGCAATCGTGTATTTGGAGGCTGGATGACGACCATCAATCGCGAAGGTTAAATGCTGAATCAAAATCAATCGATCGAACGGTTTAAATATCACATTGTTGAGAATGCGATCTTCAAGATCTCGAATTTTAAAATGAGGATCATCAAAAGCGGTCAGCACAAACGCTGTCGGATCTTCTTTGGTACAAATTTGTCGCTGGACGAAAAGGTCTCGCGTCTTGCGCAAAAGACCTAATTGCTCAGCACCGAGAAATTCAATTTTTGAAACAACGAGAACCAATTGCTGCGGTTCTCCTTCTGGCACAGGATCTTGTGGCACAAAGCTGGGAATTTGACCGCCCATAGAAATAGCTGTCGAGCCAGTCGTCATCATGAGACGCAACCAGTCTGCAAAGTTTTCCAACTTTGTAAAGAGCCGAATTTGAATCTTCGGATCTAGAAAAGAGATCGCATCACAGATCTCTTTTTGAAATTTTGTATCGTCTTCAAGTACATAGACGAAGCGCACAAGCACCCCGCTTCCTTCCATCATTATATAGGATTTGATGCAAAAGGACTAACGCGAGTGTCTCAAAGCGATACGAAGAGGATTGTTTTCTCGACTTTCGTCTTAAATCTTATTGAAAGTGTCTCATTCTCGCAAAAGAAAATCTATTGAAGGTCATCAACGAGGTCATAGCGGATCATCAAATGCTCGATCATGGTTTCGCTTTTACGAACGAAGTGCAATTGATAATTTGTGGGAGTTCTTGCTTCCATAAAAACTCGAACTCCGGCGTCTTGCAATCGCAGCAGAAAATCCTTCGCGTGAGTAGAGATCCGACTGCGCTGATTCCAAATTCCTACTTTTTCATTAGACACCATCAAATGAAATTGCCAAAAACTATCTCCAGTTTTGCGCAACTCAGAAAGATCAATCAAAGTTGGCGCGTACATGGAAATCCCGAGAGAAGACGCCTTTTGAAAAGAAGCACAGACGGCGCGACTCTCGCCAGAAACAAACGATTGCCGTGCCCATAACTTAAAATCATCGGATTTAGTCTCAACAAGATAGTCAGCAGTTTGAGCCACAAATATTTTTTTAGGTAATTGCTCCAAAGATTTAATTTCAACAAACTGAGAAAGCGGTTGAGCCATTTTGTCGGCAAATTTGCTGAGGCAATCGCTCACTTTGGGCGTTGCAGAGTTTGTTGTTGAACTTTGTGCCATCAATGGTGTTGAAAAAACAAAGACGACAAAAAAAGACAGAGTGGTATTTCGAATCAGGCTGATCATGACTCATTCATCGGACTTTCGTAGGGAGATGTTAAGCGCAAATCCTGTCGTTCCATGGACCTTCGTCGAAAATTTTGCTGTCTCATTCAAGGAATTTTAAAAAAAATCCGACGGAATATGCGTAGTTGCGTTACTCTTGAACTGAGGACATCAAATAAAATGGGTCTTAGAGCGTTAAATTATGATTCCTTCTCACAGCTTGACGGCGATCATCCCTGGATGAAAGTCGTGCCCGAAGGTTTTGTCCCCTACCGAGTTCGCGAATTACGCACCGGCGAAGTTTCTTACTTCAATTTTACTCTCGCTAAAGAAATGGGTCTCATTCCTGGCGATCATCCACACCAAATGACTCCGTCTCTGAAAGCCACACTGATTCAAACTTTCTCTCTGCAAATTATCAACGAGTACGATGAGCTGACAAAACGTCGCATTGATCCTGCGACGATCAAACCAAAAAAATTTATGGCCTCGCGATATTTGCAATTGCAACACAACAGTCGCCAAGGAAAAACTTCGGGCGACGGTCGTGGCATTTGGAACGGCGTCATTGAACATCGCGGACGCATTTGGGATGTCAGCAGTCGCGGCACCGGCGTGACTTGTCTCGCTCCCGGAGCGGTGGCAGCCAACCGTCCGCTGAAAACTGGCGGTACCGAATTTGGATACGGTTGTGGCCAAGCTGAAATTGACGAACTTTATGGTGCTGCTATTTTAGCTGAGATCATGCACTTGCAAGGCGTTCACACCGAGCGCGTTCTTTGCGTGATCGATCTTGGTAAAGGTTACGGCATCGGAGTGCGGGCCGCTCCTAATCTTTTACGCCCTGCTCACTTCTTTATGTATCTCAAACAAAATCGTCACGCCGATTTAAAAAAAGCGGTGGATTATTTTATTGATCGCCAATTTCAAAATGGCTTGTGGAAGCATCGCACTCGCTCGTCTGGAAAGTACGATGATCTTGTCGATGAGATTTCAAAAACATTTGCCGAGTTCACAGCCACGCTCGATATCGATTATATTTTTGCCTGGCTTGATTGGGATGGAGATAATGTATTGGCTGATGCTGGTATCATTGATTATGGCAGCGTTCGTCAATTTGGTCTTCGTCATGATCAATATCGCTATGATGATGTGGAAAGATTTTCGACCAACCTCAATGAACAACATCAAAAAGCCAAACTTTTGGTGCAAGTCTTTGCTCAAATGTGCGACTACCTGAAAACCGGAAATAAAAAGCCTTTGAAAGATTTTGGCAAACATCCTGCGGTCACCCGATTTAATCAGACATTTTCTCATGCCCGAGCCAATCGAATGCTCTATCGCATGGGATTTCATCAAGACCAGCGCGAAAACATTTTAAAACAGCCGCAGCTCTTAGAGCAATTCGATCGTGAGTTCAGTTACTTTGAGCGCGCAAAAATCTCCGGCAAAATTGAAAAAGTCGCCGATGGCGTCAACCATCCGGCACTTTTTAATGTCCGCTCTATTTTAAAGTCTCTGCCTGAATTCTATTCGAAGAATGGCTTCGAAAATGTTGAAATGAATGACACCGAGTTTTATCAGACTATTCTTTCAAGCTTTGCCAAACAAAGAGATCTTCGTCTGACCGCCAAGCACCGTCGCCATATTCAAAATTTCCAAAAACTTTACAAAGCGCTTTTAACGGCAGCTGCTGGGAAACAAAAACCCGGCACCATTCTCAAAGGCATTTCACAACGAGCAGAAATGCTCAATCGCGAGGATCGCATCACCGGCAATGCTTTGATTAAAATTGTTTTTGAAATTATGGGGCAGTTAAAAAAAGGAATGCCGCTGGCACAAGTTCAAGCTCTGATTGATCAAATGATTCTTTCTCACTTGGGAATGCCAGAGATTCCACTTTCAAAATATTATCAACGCAAACCACGCCTTGTCGTCCAGCCCGATGTTTACAATCGGATTCTCTCGCTGGTTCAGAATTACAAAGAAGATATTTGAGTCAGAACAAGCTTAACGTCGTTGCACTTCGCGAATGCGGTCTTCGACCCAGCGACGGATCATCGGGTATTCAGCGACCTCAAGCACATGCTTTTTATTACTTTCAACCCAATCAATGGCAAAGCCCGCCTGACGAAGCTTTTGCATGCCATACTTTGTATCATCAATCGGCAGCACATCGTCCTTACGACCATGAGTCAAAAGCCAAGGCGTCCGACGATTTTTTTTCAGATTTTTTTTCCATCTCGGATAGAATTGAAAATATCCGCTGATCCCAACCACGCCACCTAATTTTTTTGGATAGTTCATGGCAATGTCGGCACTGACAAGACAGCCTTGTGAAAATCCAAACAGAAAAATATTTTCTGGCTTCCAACCCTGGGCTTCCAAGTCTTCAAGCAATTGAAACATCTTGGCCCGAATACGCAGAACACCATCTTTTTGAAAAGGCGGCTCGCCATACCAAGAATACCCATCGAGAAATTTACGAGGAGCATTGAGCAAAAGATAATTCATTTTGCCGATGCGAAGCTCTTCATCAAAAGCTAAAAAAGGCTTGATGCTATCGCCCTTGCCATGAAGAACGATCATCAACTTGTCTGACTTTTTCTGCGCCGGCAGAAATTCAGATTTAAAGAGATCCGTGACGATCATGGTGTGCTCCACAGCTTAACAAGGCTTCGGCTTTTTGCATTTGCGGATCATCGAAACTGGCAGCAAGGCTCGTAGGCTCGCTGGTACAATCTTTTTCAAGTAACCACGCCAGATTTTGCGGACCTGACCAATTGTCCAAAGGCATAATTGGATTGTGAAAGAGAACATCTTCGCGCTGTCCATCGGCATCGTTGAAATCGACTTTCACATCGGGCTCAAGTCCGACCAACTGCGGAGTCCAACCCGATGGAAAATAATAAAGTCCTTCAGTTTCAAACAGCGCAATCTTCGAATTGATCGCCCAAATTTTTCCATCTTGGAAACTGCCTTTACCAAAAGATCTTTCGCCAACGAGACGAGCACGACCCAAATCACGCAAAGATCCAGCCACAATCTCAGAAGCCGAAGCCGATCCGCTGTTGATCAAGATCGCCAGCGGTCCGTTGTAAACGGGATCGTTTTCTGCCGTGTAAAAATCAGGAGTTCTTTTTGGATCCAGATAACGAGTTTGAAATTCATAAGTTCCACGATTCACAAAAAGATTGATAATGCACGCGGCCTCTTCCACTTGGCCGCCAGGATTGTCGCGCAAATCCAGTAACACTCCAGAAATATTTTGCTCAATCAAGCCGATCAATTGAGTGCGAGTTTGCTCGCAAGCGCTTTTGCCGAATTTATTTAAAGTGATCAGTCCCACACGAGCTTTCGCTTCGGCTCCCGTTTCAAGCAGCTTTGAAGTCACGCTGGGATATATTTTTTCAAACTTCATGATCTCGAGATATTGTTTTTTCCCTTCGCGGTCCACGGTCAAAGCCATGCGATTTTCTTCGCGCATACGAAAAGCCTCGGCCACTTGCGAAGGCAGAAGCATTCCCACCGAACGTCCATTGATTGCAAAAATTTGATCACCCTTTTTAAGCCCCGCCAAAGCCGCAGGTGAACCATCCAACACTTTGCGCACGACCAAACGATCGGTCAAACGACGAGCGATGAATCCCGCATTCGAGCTGCGGTTTTCACTATTGGCAATCACTTCCTCATACATCGCCAAAGGTAAAATATAAGTGTGCGGATCTTTATAAATTGAAAGGAACCCATTAATTCCAGCGGCAATGACGGCCGACTTTTCCTTGGCAGCAACCTTTTCAGATTTCAATTTCTTCCAAAGATCGAGAAAAGAAATCTGCGCCACTTGCTGTTTGTTGGAAAAAACCTGCGCCCATTTTTCCAACGCTTTTTTCTCCGTTAATCTCTCAGAAATATCTTGGGGACCTAATTTTTTAAAAGTGCCATCAGGAGTGATGGCTAACTGATAACGCTCAGCTGCTTGTCCGATGGCATTCACACAAGCCAGAAACATTTGTTGTGTGCTTTCACAATTATCGCGAGTCAAAAGTGCATCGAAATCTTTTTCATCAAGACCTGTTTCGGCCCAGTATTGATCGGCCGACTTGTAACCGCGATCCATTTTGGTTTGAGTACACGTCGGCACTAGGAGAACTATCTCCAGATTCAAGATCAACAGTGCCTTCATCCACTTCGTCATGATGTCTCAACCTTCCCCGATTTACAGGTCGTTTCCTGCCCTTCTTTTAGCAAAGCCAAGGCCATCTTAAGCTGTTGAATTTACGACAAAAATCGCCTATTTTATGAAAGCCATTCAGGACTGACAAAAAGAATGACACCCACTCTGGTCTGGCCTACTTTAAAAACGATTCTTTTGCAGGAGTTTTAATTCAATGGTTATCGTCACTGGCGCCAATGGTTTTATCGGAAGCGTGATGGTTTGGGAGCTCAACCAAAAAGGCGTTCCAGTGATCGCTGCCGTCGATGCGATCAGCACCGAAGAACGTCCTGAGCCTTTGCGCGGAAAAAAGTTCGATCGTTTTCTGATGCGTGATCAGCTCTGGGATTTTCTCAATCTGCCAGAGACCATCAAAAATGTTTCGTGGGTTGTGCACATGGGAGCAATCTCTTCCACCACTGAAACCAATGAGCAATTGCTGTGGGAAGTGAACACTCATTACACTCAACGTCTTTTTGAGTGGTGTGCGAAACACAAAAAAAATATGATCTACGCAAGTTCCGCGGCCACCTACGGCGCTGGTGAGTTGGGTTATAACGACACCACGGATTCAGAGCAGCTTCGTCCCCTGAATTTGTACGGCGAATCGAAAGTGAAATTGGATCGCTGGGCAGTGCTGCAGCCAAACACTCCGCCGCATTGGTATGGTCTTAAATTTTTCAATGTCTATGGTCCGAACGAGTATCACAAAGGTTCCATGACCAGTGTTGCTTTCAAAGCCTTTCATCAAATTCAAGATACGGGCGCTCTGAAATTATTTAAATCCTACAATTCGCAATATCGTGATGGCGAACAGATGCGCGATTTTGTTTACGTCAAAGACGTGACTGGTTGGATGATGGAGCTCATGGAGAAAAAACCTATCTCTGGAATTTACAATATGGGTTTTGGCAAGCCTCGCACTTGGAATGATCTTGGAAATGCGGTCTTTCACTCGATGGGAAAGCCGAGCAATCTGGTTTACATCGATATGCCGGAAAATCTGCGCCACCAATATCAATATTTCACTGAGGCCAATATGCGAAAATGGCTGGCGGCTGGAATGACGAAACCAAAATGGTCGGTGGAAGATGGCGTTCGTGATTATGTGCAAAATTATTTGAGCAAACCGGATCCCAATTTGTAAGGCGAAAGCATGGCGCAATCACTTCCGCAACATCTCAAAAAATATATTGTCCAGCAGGACTACAGCAAATACACATCACTGGATCATGCCGTATGGAGATATATTTTGCGCCAACTGCGGGCTTTTCTTTCCAAGCACGGACACCCTTCTTATCTGGAAGGTTTAAAAAAAACGGGAATTGAAATTGATCGCATTCCCAAAATTTCTGAAATCAGCAGCAAGCTTGAAAAATTTGGTTGGCGTGCGCTTCCTGTCAGCGGATTTATTCCGCCCGCCGCGTTTATGGAGCTGCAAGCTCTCGGCGTATTGCCAATCGCTTCCGACATGCGCACCCTGGATCACCTCGAGTACACTCCAGCGCCTGACATTGTTCACGAAGCCGCAGGTCATGCTCCGATTTTAGCAGATCCCGAATTTGCCGAGTATCTTCGTCAGTACGCTCAAGTCGCAAAAAAAGCGATCATTAGCAGTGAAGATTTAGCTCAGTACGAGGCCATTCGCGTGCTTTCAGATCTTAAAGAAAATCCGGCCTCGACCGAAACACAAATTGCGGCGGCTCAAAAAAATCTCGATCGCGTTTCAAAAAATATTTCTCATATTTCCGAGGCAGCTCAATTGTCGCGGATGAATTGGTGGACTGCCGAATACGGCTTGATCGGATCGTTGGAAGAACCCAAAATTTTTGGTGCGGGTCTGCTTTCTTCCGTTGGTGAGTCTCGCTGGTGCTTGAGTGACAAAGTAAAAAAACTGCCGCTGACAGTGGATTGCATTCAAACCAGTTATGATATCACCGAGCCACAGCCACAATTGTTTGTGACTCCTGATTTTAAAACTTTATCAAAAGTGCTGAATCAATTTTCAAGGAAAATGGCTTTTCGTCATGGCGGTCTTGAAGGTGTCAACAAAGCCATCCAAGCCCAAAGTGTAACAACGATTGCGCTGAATTCAGGATTGCAAATCTCAGGAATTTGCTCAGAAGCACTGCTCACCGAACACGGCGAACTTGCTTACTTAAAATTGCGCGGCCCTGTGCAATTGAGTGCTAAGGATCAAGAGCTTCTCGGTCATGATAAACAATACCACAAAGACGGTTTTGGCTCTCCGGTGGGTTTTTTCAAAGCGAAACCGACAGATTGTCCTTCGACTTTGAACGATGCTGATCTTAAAAATTTGGGATTTGAAAAAGATGCTTTGGTGCAATTTCAATATAGCAATGGCATTGAGATCAAAGGCATTTACAAATCCAATTTACGCGTGGATGGCAAATTGATCCTGATGACTTTTGAAAATTGTTTGGTGACTTGGAAAGGACAAACTCTGTTTGATCCATCCTGGGGAACTTACGATATGGCCATTGGCTCGTCCGTCAGCTCGGTGTTTGGCGGACCTGCCGATCGCATTAGCTATGGCGAGACCGATGATTTTGTTGCCGCTCGCGTGCCACAACCGAAATACTCAGATGAGCAAAAATTGCTTTTTGATCTTTACCAACAAGTACGCCAGTTGCGTGAAAGCAAAGTCACTGACCTTGAGTTAGAAAAATCTTTAGAGCCTATTTTAAAAACTCACGCCGAACATTTTCCTAAGGATTGGCTTTTGAAATTGGAAGCTTTTGAACTTCTACTCAGTCGTGCGCCCAAATCATCGCTCAAAACAAAACTTCGATCTGAACTTAAGGATTTGAGTTCATCGGCACCCGAGAAGAAAGCTGTCATCGAAGACGGCTTAAGCCTTGCTCATCAATTATGAGAAATTTTTCTGTTCGCGTCGTTTTAGTGCGCACTCTTTATGACTCCAACATCGGCGCAAGCTCCCGCGCGATGGCGAACATGGGCATCGATCAGCTCATTCTCATCAGGCCACAAACTGATATTACTTATTCCGCACAACAGGCGGCAGCGTCTGGACAAGCCGGATTACAAAATCGCAAGACCTACAAAGACTGGGATGATTTTTTTGTCGGCGAGCCTGAAGGCATTCGAATTTCTCTCACGGCTCGTGATGGAAAAGTTCGACAAGTGCGTGATCTCAAAGAAACGCTAACTTGGATTCGCACCGAAGATCCAAGATTTCAAGAAACAGACAGTGCCGAATCCGTGCCGGTGTATTTTATTTTTGGCCCTGAAGATTGGGGCTTGTCTGCCGATGATTTAAAACTCACTCACTTTGCTTGCTCTATTCCCACTTATGGCGACAACACCAGTCTGAATCTCGCACAAGCCGTGCTGCTGGCACTTTTTATTTTACGCGACACTTGGGGCGGTACCCGCGCAGTCCTTGAAGGACAACAACCAGATCGCAAAACTTTAGAAAAACCTCAGGTTTTTCCAGAAGAAAGTCTTCGCACATGGCTTATGGAAATGGGCTTTGATATTTCTGATGATCGCAAGGTGAATGCTTATTCGACATTGAAGCGAATGCTCTTGCATAACATTCCGACACCCAAAGAACTCAACATGCTGGACACGGTTCTTCAACAAGGCATCCGCAAACTGCGCGAGTACAACCAGCTACGCGAACAGCAGGGCTTGCCTTCAATCAAACCAAAAAAATAATTGGTGAATTAGGAACGGCGGACTTCTTGGTTTGCTTTTTTGATTTCGTCTTCTCGGCGACGAGCCAAGCGAAGACGCTCGTTCACTTTGTTCAGTTGCTCGTTGACCAACTGACCTTGATCGCTGAGTTTGCCCAAATGTTGCAAAGTTTCGTCAGCGGGGCTTCCCACCAACTTCAAGGTTTCAAGTCGTGTGGCACTTTCTTCGAGTTCCTTGCGAATCTCTTCAAGTTTTAAATTTAATTTTTTTCGATTGGCACTGAGAGCTTTGGTGATCGTTTTAATTTGTTCCAGCGTGAGCACGGCTTGATCGGGCAACAATTCTTTCGGCACTTCATCGTCACCAGCAAAGCTTGCCCAGAACAGACTCCACTCATTTTTCAAACCATCGACAAATGAATCAGGCTCTTCTTTCAATTTAGTTTTCTGTTTATCTTTTTTTGGACCATTCGATCCATCGGAGGCGTTCATAGTTTCCCTGTGATCAACACATCGTTCTTGAGTGGCACAACTTTCTGATTTTTCAGAGTTATTCGCTCGTTCATAGTCTCTATACTAACAGATTCTGACCAAGATTTTCCACCTTTGGCCCCCAGAATCAAAGGCGCTTGAAAAACGTACAGTCGCTGAAAGGCCTTTTCCGCCAGGAACGAACTCAAAACCCTTGCGCCACCTTCAATAAAAACGGAGCGCAGACCTAGACCCCAGAGATCCATCAAGAATTCGTTCAATTTTTGACGAGTTGGTAAAATGGTGATGCCCAACGAATTTTTGAACTGTTTCTGGACTTCAGGCCCGACCACAAAAATCAAATTCTTCGGATCATGCTCTTTCAGCAATTGGTACTTTTCTAGATTTTTTAAAATTTCACCGCGCGAATCCAGCACAATGATTTTCTTTTTCAGACCTGGAAATTGCGGATGACGAATCGTCAATTTGGGATTGTCTTGCAGAACAGTGCCACTTCCCACCACCACCGCATCGTGAGCGGCGCGAAGGAGATGGGCAACTTCGCGCGAAGTCTCATCGGTGATCCACTGGCTTTCGCCATTTTTCAAAGCCATCTGTCCATCAAGAGACGAAGCCACTTTCAAAGACACAAAAACTTTTTTCTCGCGAAAATTATAAAGAAAATGCTCGCAGACTTCTTCAAGATCTTGCTGAATCAGCTCTAAGGTTTCAGCTGTCGCCGTCGGACAATTTTCAGCAAAAACGCCAGCGTGAATTTTAGCATCTTGTAAAATCTTGGCTCCTTGTCCCGCAACCAAAGGGTTGGGATCAATCAAACCAAAGATAACTTCAGCGATCGGCAATTTTGCCAAAGTTTTTGCACACGACGGAGTTTGTCCTTCATGCGCGCAAGGCTCCAAAGTCACAAACACGTGCGCACCACGAAGTTGCTCAGAAGATAAACCTTTCAGCGCATTCACTTCGGCGTGAGGGCCGCCGTACTTTTCGTGATAACCTTTCGCTAAAAATCGATATTGCGAATCAAGAATCACACAGCCCACCAACGGGTTGGGGCTTGTATAGCCCAAACCTTTGTAAGCTTCTTGAATTGCCAGTCGCATCGCCGCCGGACGATCCAGCTGCTGACCCACTTGCGGCTCATTTAGCAAACCCAATTTTTGAGTTCGCCAATTCGCAACAACAGAGGATGGGAAAAAAATTGAAGGCAGCATAATTATCCTTTAAGTCCGTCGTAAAAACGTGTGACTTGCGGATCGGTAATAAATGAGCGCGTGTTCCACCCAAGAAGTTTCAAGCCTTCGCCATTACGAAGTCGGCTGAGTGCTACATAGGCTTGGCCCGGCTCCCATAATCGTGACAGGTCTACCCAAATTTCATCTAGCGTTGCCCCTTGAGATTTATGAATCGTCGTTGCGTAAGCTAAATTCAAGGGAAAATTAATCATCGAAGCGACGATATTGCCGTCTGCATTCTGCAAAGCAAATTGAGTTTTATCCACCGTCACCTGCCGCCAACTGTCTTTCTCGACAACGATTTTCTCAGGTGCGATTTCAACCACAGTGCCACGAGTTCCATTCACCCAACGTTTTTGCGGATCATTTTGCAAGAACATCACTTTGCAACCGACTTTGATCACAAGCTCTGCCGGCAGTGGCGAATTTTTCTTTAAAGCTTCAATAAATTTTGCTTCGCCTAAATAAATTGAAGGAATCCGGACTTCAGTTTCATTGATCTGGTTCAGCTTCGTTTGATTAAAAATTTCTGACTGATCTCGCCTTGGGAAAAGTCTTAAGCCTTCATCCATCTCATCGTGTTCACGCACGCGAGATTCTAAAAATTCGCGCACGCGCTCAGAGACAACGCCTTTTCTGACATCAGCTAAGACATCCAAAAACATGCGATCCCACGTCCGTTGATTGTGCGTGAGCTCGACCACTTGAAATCCCGATTTTTCCCACGTCGCTGACAAGAAGGACCAATCTCTGGGACCACTTCTTGTCACCGGTGGCAGTTGAGCAAAATCACCAACCACAATCACGCGCAGTCCGCCCCAAGGCAAAGAAGAGTCTCGCGCCATACGAGCGAGCTCTTCTGCCGTTTCAAATGCCGAAGCTGGAATCATCGAGATTTCATCGATCACAATTCCTTCAACGTCTTTCAGACGTTTCATCACTCGGCGATCATTGACGACGCGATCGAGCGTTGCGGTTTTTCCGCCCTCCATAATGCCAAGACCAAAAAAACTGTGAAAAGTACGACCACCTAAAAGAACGGCGGCAGCACCAGTGCTGGCTAAAATTGGAAATTCTTTGGGGTTCAGATCACGCATAAAATGACGAATCAGAAAACTTTTGCCGCTGCCAGCGCCCCCCGTGACAAAAACATTTTCGCCACTTTGCAAAATTTCGAGAGCGAATTTTTGCTCGTCAGAAAGCTCGAACGCAGGGTCCGAGAGATCGATTTTTTGAGTGCTGACGGAAGGCTTCTTTTTTGTCATCTGCTACTTACTGTATATGACCTTTGCCCACTTGAGCGCACATGAAACTGTGCGCCACAGACGATATTCTTCGTTCTCGCAGACAACGCGCTGTCCCTCATTAGAAACCCGGTGGGAAATGTGGTATCTATGTCAGCTTGCCAAGCAAGGAGTGCTTATGATGAATACTGCGAACTCACCACAAAACAGAAAGTTAGAAGGTGAATCCATGAAAACCCCCATTCATTTTGAATCGAAGGAAGACAATCTTCATTTCGAGGGTGTTTTAGATATTGATGCTCGCGAACTGAACGACAAACTTGAACAAGTTTGCTTGATCGACGTTCGTCAACCTGATGAGTTCATCGGTGATCTGGGACATATTCCCGGCGCGAAATTAATCGTGCTCGATACTCTTCCCGAACACATGAATGAAATCCCAAAAGATCAAACTGTTGTTTTTGTTTGTCGCAGTGGCGGTCGTTCGGCTCGCGCCGCAGCCTTGGCCGTCGAACAAGGCTACAAAAATGTTTATAACCTCAAAGGTGGAATGATCCTTTGGAATGAACTCCACTTTGAAACTGAGGCATAAGAATCTATCATGAACGGAAAAGTTTACGTTAATCGCACGCTGAATCTAAAACGAATTCGCTACATCGGCCTGGACATGGATCACACTCTCATTCGCTACAATAGCCAAGCGTTTGAGGGGCTTTCTCATTCGATCATGAAAGAGAAGTTGATCAAGAATAAAAATTATCCTGAAGAGGTTCGCAATCTCCCTTTCGATTACGATTTGGCCATTCGTGGTCTCGTGGTCGATCGCATGAAGGGAAATTTGCTGAAACTCAATCGCCACTCTGCCATTCGCGCCAGCCATCATGGTTTGTCGGCGATGGATTTTAAGACTCAGCAAAAAATGTATAAAAGTACTTACATTGATCTGGGCGATTCCGAATACATGGCCGTCGACACTTCGTTTTCAATTTCGCTGGCCACTTTATTCGCCCAACTGATCGAGCTTAAAAAATCAAATCCAACGGCCTACCCTGATTTTCAAATCATCGCCGATGACGTGCTGAATGTTTTGGATGAAGCTCACCGTGATGGCTCGTTGAAAGAAACGGTGAAGAAAGATCTGTCTCGCTTTATCGTCAAAGACGAGAAAGTTGTCGCCGGTCTTGAAAAATACAAACGCCACGGAAAGAAAATTTTCATTCTGACCAATTCAGATTATCAGTACACCAAAATGCTTTTGGATTACGCGATCACGCCGTTTTTAAAAGAGCATAAATCATGGATGGATCTGTTTGAGATCATCGTGACCTTTGCTCAAAAACCTCGATTCTTTTATGACAATTTGAAATTCCTGAAAATTGATCCTCCGACGGGCACAATGACCAATATGAACGACAAGTTGGTGCCGGGTATTTATCAAGGTGGCGGCGCTGAGGTTTTCACCAAGGATCTTGGCGTTGAAGGTGATGAGATTCTCTACATCGGAGATCACATTTACGGCGATATCTTGCGCTTGAAAAAAGATTGCGGCTGGCGAACAGCGATGGTGATCGAAGAGCTCGATCACGAAGTCGCCGCCAATCACAAAGCCGAAGGCGTGAACTTAGAAATCGAAACTTTGATGAAGAAAAAAGAGCCCATGGAAGAAGAACTCACCGAGACCATGACTCGCAAAACTGAAAAGCAAGGCCCGGTGGATGAAGCCCGTATTGATCTCTTGCAAAAACAGATTTCCGAAATTGATTCTCAAATCTCAGGTCACATCAAAAAACAACAATCCATGTACAATGGCCATTGGGGTCAACTGATGCGCGCAGGAAATGAAGAATCTTATTTTGCTTATCAAGTTGAGCGCTATGCTTGCGTTTATATGACGAAGCTTTCAGATATGTTAGATCTTTCGCCAAGAACATATTTCCGCGCTCCACGAAGACCGCTGGCTCACGAGATTTACTAGCTAGACTGAGTTATTGCCACCGCGACCGCGCAGATCAAGCTCAGTCTTCAAAACATTTCCCCGGCTGCTTGGTGAATCCTGAGTGACTTTGTCATTCAGGATTGCCGTTTCGAGCCAATACATAGGAAACAAAGATCATTCGCCTCGAGAACGGAGCGCTAGAGCTGTGTCAACGCTCCTTCGTCAGCAAAACCAAGTAATCGTTTTTTCCGACTTGATCGATCAGGCCGACGAGAGCGCCTGATGTTTTTTTCTTTTGATAATTCGCGCGAGCCTCTTGAGCAATCGTGCATCCCAGCTGCCCCAAGCCTGTTTGATCCACGTCATCGACACTGCAAGGAAAGCGCATCGCACTTTCCTCTTCGCGCGAGCGCGGAAAATCCGCCAACGAAAGAGAGATCATATTCAGATGCGCTTGTTCTTTCAAAATAGAGGCAACATTGCCGGCCACCAACTGACTGGCATAAACTGTCGGCAGGATCACCGCAGCTCGTTGCCCTTTCGCCTGAATATCACTCAAGACCTGAATGACCTGAGTGATATTTTCTTTGGTGTCTGTTTGCTCAGCTCCTGGAATCTGGCCTTCGGCTTTGAGGAATTGATCAATCACGATATGATCGAATTTCAAGCCCGACTTTTGATTGCCTTTGAGCAGGTGCTTCCAAACTTGTATTTGCTCAGGAACTTCGGGCTCCACACCTAAAAGCACAATGGAAGATTGTTTAAGTTCTTCGCGAAGATGTAACAAAATCGAATCAGCGACGACGTCCTGAGATAGAAACTCAGAGAAAGTGACTTTGCTCACAGACTGCGGCTGTAAGCCAAAATAAACCGTCGCAAAAAGTCCACCTGCGACAACCAAGCCAATAACAATCCAATACACAGTATTATTCTTCATTGAAGCTCTCCGCTGAGAATGAAGTAGCATGACATAAATGGCGGCACAACATTGACATTTCTTTGGAAAAGAATAGAGTCCAAACTCGAGAGGCCTTGATCCTTTGACGGGGACCTCAGAGAGAATGAAATGAAAAGCCAATACTTGATCGTTGGTTCCGGACGCACAGCCAGACATTTTGCTGAATACTGTCGTCTCCTCCAACAGCCTTTTTTAACTTGGAGTCGCCAGCAAGATCTGACGTCCGAGCTTCAACAAAAAACTTCGCTTTGCTCACATATTTTTCTGCTTATTTCAGATTCTGCCATTGCTGACTTTGTTCAAGCGCACCCTTTTCTAAAAGAAAAAACCTTGCTGCATTTTTCAGGCGCCTTGGAAATTCCCGGAGTTGTCAGCGCTCATCCCTTGATGACTTTTGGCCCCACTCTTTACACTTTGTCTGAGTATCAAAAAATTCCTTTTGTTCTCACTACATCGCAACCTTTTTCAGAAATTCTACCAGGACTTCCCAACCGATCTTTTAAAATCGCGGTGGAAGAAAAAGCTTATTATCATGCCCTTTGCGTGATGAGTGGCAACTTCACCACTTTGCTCTGGCAAAAAATGCGCGAAGGCCTCACAGATTTGGGTTTGCCCTCTGAAATTGCCAATCCTTACCTTGAGCAAGTGACAAAAAATATTTTGGCATCGCCAAAGCTCGCTCTGACGGGCCCACTGGCACGCCATGATCAAATGACGATTGAAAAAAATTTGCAGGCCCTGCATCAGCATCAAGATTCTTTCGAACAAGTTTACCGCGCGTTTAAAGACGCCGTGCTAGGAGATTGATTTATGCTTCGAATTCAAGATTTTGCGCAAAAAAAAATCAAAGGCGAAAAAATTTCCATGGTCACCTGCTACGATTATTCTTTCGCAAGAATTCTTTCTGATTCGGAAGTGGATTGTCTTTTGGTCGGCGATAGTCTTGCCATGACCATGCATGGACACTCCACGACTCTACCTGCCACGATTGCAATGATGGCTTTGCACACCGCCGCCGTCGTGCGCGGAGCTTCGAATAAATTTATCATCGCTGACGTACCGTTTTTAGCAAATCGCAAAGGACTCACTGCAAGCGTCACTGGGATTGGCAAACTGATGCAGGCTGGTGCGCACGCGGTGAAAATCGAAGGCGCCAAAGGCAACATCGAACTGATTTCTCACTTGGTGGATTCTGGAATTCCAGTCATGGGGCATTTAGGCCTTACTCCGCAGTCGGTGAATACTTTGGGTGGCTTTCGAGTGCAGGGGAAAAATCCCAAAGAGCACGAGCAGATTTTCAAAGATGCTCTGGCCATGGAACAAGCTGGATGCTTTGCCCTGGTTCTTGAATGTATTCCTGCTTCCTTGGCCAAAGAAATTTCTGCGGCTTTAAAAATTCCCACCATCGGCATCGGCGCTGGATCGGCCGCTGATGGGCAAGTCTTGGTGTTGCAAGATATGTTGGGCATGGGAAAAGATTTTCATCCTAAATTTTTGCGAACTTATTTGAAAGGCTTTGATCTGATCAAAGACGCTTTCAATCACTATCATCGCGAAGTGACGACGGGAGAGTTTCCCTCTGAAAAAGAGAGTTACTAAAATGGTTCAGATTTTTCGCACTCCAGAAGAGTTTCGCTCTTGGAGACAAAATTTAGGAAGCAAATCGGTGGGTTTTGTTCCAACAATGGGCGCCTTACATGATGGCCATGCCAGTCTGCTTAAAAAAGCGCGAGCTGAAAACGATATCTGCGTGCTCAGTCTTTTTGTTAATCCCACACAGTTTAATGATAAAAAAGATTTCGAGAAATATCCTATCACTTGGGACGCCGATGTTGAGGTCGCAAATAAAAATCAGGTGACTGCGATTTTTGCCCCGCTCGCACCGCTGATATATCCCGATGACTATCTCTATAAATTGACCGAGCAGAATTTCAGTCGTGAACTTTGCGGCAAGGATCGTCCTGGACATTTTGATGGCGTTCTCACGGTCGTCATGAAGCTCTTTCAAATTGTGCAGCCGACTCGCGCTTACTTCGGTGAAAAAGATTTTCAACAGCTCACTTTAATTAAAGGCATGGCCAAGGCTTTCTTTTTGCCTCTGGAAATCGTGCCCGTCCCCACTTTGCGAGAAGCCGATGGCCTTGCCATGAGTTCACGCAATGTGCGACTGACTGCGGAGCAACGAGCGAAGGCTCCTTTGATTTATCAATTTCTTAAAGAATCAAGAACTGCGGATGAAGCCAAAGAAAAGTTACAAGCTCAAAATTGGAAAGTGGATTATGTAGTCGATTTAGAAAATCGACGATTTGTCGCCGTTCACGTCGGTGAAGTGAGGTTGATTGACAATGTCGAACTCTAATTCAAATCCAAAAATTTTGATGCAGATGACGGGTTCCATTTCTTGCTACAAAGCTTGTCAGGTGATTTCACGCCTGACTCAAGCGGGCATGCAAGTGCAAGTGGTCGCCTCAGAAAGTGCTTTGAAATTTGTTGGTGAGGCGACTCTCGAGGGACTTTCGGGTCGACCCGTCGTCAGTGATCTTTATGGTCACGGCACGATGATGGATCATATTCATTTGGTGCGTTGGGCAGATTTGATTCTCACCGCACCGGCCACGGCCAATTTTATTAATAAAATATCTCAAGGTCTTGGCGATGATCTGCTGACCACTCAATTTTTGGCTCATGATTTTAAAAAACCTTGGCTGATCGCACCGGCCATGAACACCATGATGTATTTGCATCCGATCACTCAAGCTTCCGTTAAAAAATTGCGCGAGCTTGGACTTGGAATTTTAGAAACAGCCTCGGGCGTTCTAGCTTGCGGCGAAGTCGGCTGGGGCCGTTTGCTAGAGCCCGATTTGATCATTCAAGAAATCAAACAAGCCCTTCATCAAAAGATCGAGCCGATTTCCCACCCACAAATTCCTCCAGCGCAAAAACCGCAAAAAGTGCTGATCACCTCGGGCGGAACTCAAGAGCCCATCGATGAGATTCGCTCGATCACCAATCACTCGACTGGCGCGACGGGGGCTGCGATTGCCGACACTCTTTCAGCCATGGGCTTTGAGGTGTTTTATCTGCACTCAACAACGGCAAAAAAACCGATCACTGATGTGAGTTCTGATTCATTCACGAGTTTTGAGACGCTCAAAGAGAAGCTGCAAAAGTATCTTGGCAGCAAGCAATTTTCGGCTGTCATCCATGCGGCCGCCGTCAGTGATTTTTCGGTGGCGACCATTGAAGAAAATGGGAAAGCTCGTGCCGTTGTTCCTTATGGGAAAATTTCATCGGGGGCCGAGATTGTTCTTAAGATGAAACAAAACCCGAAATTGATCACTCTGCTGAAGGACTATGCTCAAAATCAAAATCTGAAAGTGATTGGATTTAAAATGACCGCCACTGATTCGGTGGAAGCGCAATTGCAAGCGGTGAAGAAAATTTTCTCCGCGTCAGCCAGTGATTTGGTCATTCACAACGACACTCATGAAATGAAACCAGAGGCAGGACAACACCTTTATCACGCGTTCACTCCGGATTTAGAAAAAAAAGATTTGCACAATAAACAAGAGTTGGGCCTTTTCTTAGCCCAATACCTGATATCGAAAGGGTCTCCATTATGATTTTAGCTTTGGATGTTGGTAACAGCCAAATTTTCGGCGGCGTCTTTGAAAAAGAAGATATTCGCTTTCGTTTTCGCAAGACCTCAAAAACTGGAGCCTCGTCGGATGAGATCGGAATTTTTCTACGCTCGGTGCTGAAAGAAAATGGTCTTGATCCGTCGAAAGTGACTCACATTGCGATCTGCTCTGTGGTTCCCGACGTTGTTCACTCCTTAAAAAATGCCTGCAAAAAATATTTCAATCTCAATCCTTTTTTGCTGCAAGCAGGAGTGAAAACCGGTCTTAAAATCAATTATCGAAATCCTTTGGAAGTGGGCGCTGATCGTATTGCCAATGCCATCGCTGCTTCACATCTTTATCCAAAGAAAAATTTGTTGGTGATTGATCTTGGAACGGCCACAACATTTTGTGCGATCTCCAAAGAAAAAGATTATCTCGGCGGGTCCATCGTGGCTGGACTTCGCCTTTGTATGGAAGCGCTGGAAAGTAAAACAGCAAAACTTCCAAGCGTTGAAATTGTTTCTTCGAAAGAAGCGCTTGGCCGCTCGACCGTTGAAAGTATTCAATCTGGTTTGTACTTTAGTCACTTGGGCGCCATGCGAGAAATTTCCAAACGCCTGGCTGATGAGTGCTTTGATGGAGAGAAGCCCTACATCATTGGTACCGGTGGTTTTTCTTCTTTATTTGAAAAAGAAAATGTGTTTGATGTGACTCAGCAAGATCTTGTGCTTAAAGGTTTGTGGCTGGCTCTGAAAATGAACTCGTGAGGTTGTTATGATGCTGACTCTTTTAAAATCAAAAATTCATCGTGCCACCGTGACCGACGCCGATCTTAATTACGAAGGCTCGATCTCAATATGCCCGCGCTTGATTGAACAAGCTGGACTCAATCTCTACGAGCAAGTGGATATTTACAATTGTACCAACGGCGCCAGATTTCACACTTATGTCATCAAAGGCAAAGAGGGTGAAATTTGTTTGAATGGTGCTGCCGCCAGACACGTGCAAAGAGGCGATCTCGTGATCATTGCTTGCTATATGCAGATGACCCCTGAAGAGGCCAAGAAACACGAACCTGTTTGCATTTTTGTCGACGGGAAAAATCAAGCCAAAGATATTCGCAATCACGGCTAATTCATGCGATACCAATTGATCGCTTCGATCGCACTTTGTGATTGGTAGGCTTTGATTTGTGAGTGATAGGTTGGCTCTTGCCAGCCCAAGGCCTCAGTGAGAATCGAAGGATTTTTTGATTTTTCTTTCGAGCTTTCTTTCAAGAGATCCGCAATCCATGCCTCTTTCTGTTGGCCGTTCATGTCGACTTTTTGTAAAGCCAATTTCAGCGACGGCAAATGGAACTCGATAAAATTGATCTCTTTATTTTTTGTGGCAAAAAGCTGTGCATCTTGTTTCAGATAAGCGGCCACATCAAGACTTACTTTTTTCTGACAAAGATCGATGAACAGCAATCGTTCGGCTTGAACTGAAAGATTTTGCAGTTTTTCAAGCTGTGGAGAGCCACAACCGATGAGTACAATTTTATCCGCCTGCCAGAGGCCCAAATCACTCAGAGGAAATGAAGCCCCTTCCGAAGAAAATTGGATTTGATCCGCTTTTTTATAACCCATCAAATGACTTTGTTCAAAAGATTGCAGATTTTCCTCGATGAGCTTTTCGCTTTCTTTCGAAGTCTGATCAAAAATAATCAGAGCTTGAAAATGAACCGTTGCCGCCACGTCATGAAAACCATGAGCAGCCAGCTCTTGCGCAAAAAGATTGCCAAAATTTTCGTCCATCAAGCGAAGGCTGGAAATCCATTGGCGAACCACGCGCTGCGCTTGCGAAAAATCATGACCAGCGCTGTTGATAATCTCCGGCAGTTGAAAATGACCGAGGTTTTTTGCAAAACTCTGCAACCATAAAATTTTATCAGCGGCCGGTATTTTTTGATAAGCGTCGTTCAATGCTTGCGTTAAAAGTGGTCGAATCGACCCAAGATCAATTTGTGAATCCGTATCACGCGCTCCACGCAATGCCTGACAAATCGCGGCTGATTTCGCCGGCCACCATGGACTTTGGCAAACCTCTGCTGAATTTTTTAAAACCTCAGGCCACATGGCTCGAGGCTGCGAATCTAAATTGAATTTGGTGATGGGATCGTAAATATTTAAGCGACCCTTGACCGTCGTCCACAGAAAATCTGAAAGCACATCTTCAGAAAGCGAATTTTCTAAAGCAGCATCATGCATCTGATCCCGAAGCCAAATTTTAAACATCGCTTTTTCAAGCTGGCCTGGAGAATTGAGGAAATCTTCGGTCGCATAAATTTCATGATCACGAATTTTGAAATAGGTCTCTGGTGATTTCAGCATGGTCAGGCTGACTCGTCCTTGAAAGCTTCCAAAATAGTCGAGAAATCTCTCGACCGGCATCAGGCGCTGAGCAAAATCGTGCGTGATTTGATTTAATTTTCCGTCGTAAGGAACATGTTTGCCCAAGGCACATCGATAAGCCGTGTGCGTTCCGTTTTCAGTGACTCTGTCTATTTTTTCGACAAGCTTAGAATCAATACAAAGTGGACGTCGTGAAACATATGCAAAAGCGACCACAGCGACGCAAAAAACGACAATCAGAGATCCAGTCCACATTTGGAGAGCACGACGACTTAGCATACTTCCAGAGAGAGCAAAGCCGAGGCCAATCTTTACGCTCAATGCTCGAGAGCTTGGCTCCCTGCCAGTTCGAAAGCTTTTTTGATTTCATCGCGACTTTTATCACGTTTTGAAAATCGATCCATGAGCACATAAGCAATCGGCACCACATAAAGAGTCAGCAATGTCGAAACGAAAACTCCACCAATCAAAGTCACTGCCATTGGCTTGAAAGTTTCAGATCCTGCTCCTGTTGCCACGGCGGATGGAATTGCCGCTGCGACCGTCGCCACCGATGTCATGATGATGGGTCGCAGACGAGTTGGACAAGCTTCGAGCAAAGAATCATGAGCGCTGAGTTTACTTCGATCTCTGACCGCATTCGTGAACTCGATCAGAAGAATCGAATTCTTTTTCACAATTCCCATCAATAGCAAAATCCCAATCATCGAGTACATGTTCAAAGATTGTCCAAACAACAAGAGCGCGAAAAAGGCTCCGCTAAAGCTAAATGGCAAGGCCATCAAAATCGCAATCGGATCGATAAACGAGTTGAACTGACTGGCAAGAACCATGTAGGCAACAATAATTCCCAAAAGCAAAGCCACCATCAAACTGTCAAAAGACTCTTTGAAAGTTTTTGCCGTTCCCGACTGTTGAACTGTGTAGCCTTCAGGTAAAATTTGTTTTGCGCGTTGAAAAATATAATCTAAGGCCGCTTGTTGTGAAGCTCCTTTGACCAAATTTGCATTGATTGTGATCGCTCGTTGCCGGTTCACCCGAGAGATTGTTTGCAAACTTTTCTTTTGAACAATGTCAGTGACTTTAGTGATTGGAATCAAATTATTTTTATTATTTCCGATCAACAGATTGTTAATCTCACCCACCTGATCTTTTTGCTTCTCCAGCATGACCCAAATGTCATAACGATGGCCATCTTTTGGATATTGACCGTCTCTGACTCCGCCAATCAAAGCATTCACCGTATTGCCGATCGACTGAATCGCAACGCCGTGAAGAGCAGCTTCCCTTCGATTCGGAATAATATCAACTTCAGGCATCCCGGCCAGATAATCCGAATCAACGTCAGTCATCATTCCCGATTTGCGCATCTCATCTTTCAGAATATCCTGATATTTTGCCAGAGTCTCCCAATCAGGACCCGTCAAAATATATTCGATAGGATATCCTTTTCCGGTTCCAAACCCTCGTTGCGAAAGATCCATCATAAAAACTTCCATTCCCGGAATCGTTTTCATAAATGTCCGCGCTTCGTTCATGAATTCATTTTGCTTGAGTTCATGTCCATATTCAGGATTTTTACCACGTTCACCTTTGTCTTTCATGGTGATGAACATCATTCCCGAATTCGCATCACTGGCACTGGCGGCCCCGGCACTTCCCAATCCACCAATGGCGGCATAAACGTGAGCAACCTCTTGCTGCTTTCGAAACCACGCTTCCGCTTTTTTTGTCGCTTCGTCGGTGTATGCCAAAGAAGAACCGATTGGCATTCGATAACGAACGATAAAAACAGATTGATCGGCAGAAGGTGTCAGCTCTTTATTCAAAAATTTAATACAGTAAAAAGAAGCCACCACGAAAACGATGGAGCCAATTAAAATTTTCCAACGATGTTGCAAAGTCCAAACGAGGCTCGAACGATATTGGTGTTTCCAAGCCTCCATAAAGTTTTCAAAAGCTTTTCCCAACTTGCTGGTGCGATGGCCCGAGTGAACAAAGCTTGCACAACGCATCGGCGTGATCGTCAGTGACTCGATCAATGACAAAAGGACTGCCAGTGAAATCGTGACTCCAAATTGCAAAAAGAATTTTCCGATAATTCCTTTCATGAAAGCCACGGGCAAGAAAATCGCGATCACCGCGATACTGGCAGCCAAGGCAGCAAAGGCAATTTCTCGAGCGCCAATAATGGCAGACTCAATCGGCCCTTTTCCCATCTCGTTGTAACGAAAAATATTTTCGAGAACCATGATGGCATCATCCACGACGATACCAATCGAGAGAGTCAAACCAAGCAAAGTAAATGTATTCAGCGTGAAGCCCGCAAAATAGAGACCCATAAAAGTTCCCATGATCGATGTCGGAATCGACAAGAGGACATTCAAGGTCGCCGTCCAACTTCCTAAGAAGGCCCAACACACCAGCGATGTTAAAATAACCGCCAACATAAGATGCTCAAGCAAGGCATGAATGGATTGATCAATAAATCGAGTCGTATCGAAATTGATACTCAGGTGCATTCCTTTCGGAAGCGTCGGCGCAATCTCTACCATTTTGGCTTTGATATCCTCCGCCACGGCGACAGCATTGGCGCCATGCTGTTTTTTAAGACCAATCCCAAGAGCTTGCACTCCATCGAAACGAGACAAGCGATAAACTTCCGCCAGATTTTCTTCGATACGAGCAACTTGCCCCATTTTCACAATGTTCGATGGATCTTGAATCAACTGACCCGCGCGATGACTAATCACCAACTGCTCGAACTGCTCGACATTTTGGGCTTCACCCATGGTCCGCACGTTGTAAGCATCTCGCGCAGTTTGAACGGCCCCGCCCGGAAGCTCCGAGTGCTCAGAAGTGATCGCTGCCAAAACATCATCCACAGAAATATGATAACGGGTCAATGCTTCTGGCTTCACCCAAACACGAAGGGCTGGATCTGTGTATCCACCAAGAGCAATGTCACCGACTCCGGCAATCGTCGTAAAACGATCCTTCAAATAATCTTTCGCGTACTTCATCAAAGCATACTGATTGCCATTCTCAGATGTGAGTGCCAACCAAATGATCGGCTGATCATCTGGATTTGATTTTGTAATCACGGGCGGATCGACATTGGTCGGTAATAATTTCTGCGCCTGAGCCACACGCGTTTGCACTTCTTGCAAAGCCGCATCGATATTTTGATCTAAATCAAATTCGATCGTGATTGAGGCGGAGCCTGTTTTACTGGTTGAGGTAATTTCTTGAATACCTTCCACCGACGACAAAGCATCTTCCACGGGATCGACGACTGTCGTTTCCATGAACTCAGGAGCCGCCCCTGTCAGAGTCAAGTTGACTGAGATGACTGGAAAATCGACGTCGGGCATTTGGCTGACGCCCATTCGCATGAAGGCAATAAATCCAAATACGATGAATGCCGAAAAAAGCATCCAAGCAAAGACAGGATTTTTAATTGAAATATCCGAAACGCGCATAGAGGATATCTTAAAATAAATTTAGAAGGTGTGGGAGATGTTCTGTCACACAACGCCCTTGGTCTTGAAAGGTCGTGCTTGAAAAAGACCCGCCTTGCTGACTTTCGAAGGAAGTTCCTTCTGCATATTGCCCGACATCCAGTGATTGAGCTCAATGTACTTTTCAATTTTCAGTCCAGTTTCCACATTCATTCCACGGAACATGTAAATCACATCTTCCGTCGCTACATTTCCAGCACTTCCGGGAGCATAAGGGCAACCACCTAGACCGCCAAGACTGGCATCGAAAACTTTGATTCCATGCTCGTAAGCCATCAAAATATTCGCCAAGGCCGTTCCGCGTGTATCATGAAAATGACCTGCTAATTTTTTGACTGGAATCCGTTTTTTCAACTTTCCAAAAAGCTGCTGGACTTGCTCGGGAGTCGCAACACCAATGGTGTCACCAATACTGATTTCATAACATCCCATTTTAAAAAGACGTACGGCCAGCTCGACAACTTTCTTCGCGGGCACGTCGCCCTCGTAAGGACAACCAAAACAAACCGACAAATAACCGCGAACTTTGATTTTATTTTTTTTTGCTATTTGAAAAACAGGTTTAAATCTTTCAAAACTTTCTTCGATCGAGCAATTGATATTGGCCTGAGAAAAGCTTTCCGTGCAGGACGCAAAAACGGCGACCTCTTTCACGCCCGTTGCCAGGGCTTCTTGCATTCCTTTTTCATTGGGAACAAGAGCTGAAAAAATCACATTCTGCGAAATCTTTTTTTGTTTTTGCAGAGACAGAACTTTTTCAGTGACTTCTTTCGAGCCCGCCATTTGCGGAATTTTATCCGCACGCACGAAAGCCGCAATCTCCATGCGACGAACTCCCGCATCAGCCAAACGCAAAGCCATTTCGACTTTGACGTCGTTTGCAATCACTCGCTTTTCATTTTGCAATCCATCGCGAAGTCCGACTTCAACGATTTCAACTTTTTTCATTTATTTTCACCAGCATTTTACCAAGCGGCACTTGTTCGCCGACAGCACCGTGAATTTGTTCGATCTTCCCACTGACTTCGGCTTTTAAAGTATATTCCATCTTCATCGCTTCCATCACAAGCACGGCTTCTCCGGCTTTAACCAAATCACCCTTTTGCTTCAAAAGTTTCGTCACTTTTCCTGGCATCGGTGCTAAGACATCTCCAGTTTTAATTTTGACAGATCCGCGACGTGAGGATTTCTTCTCGGACTCAGCTGCGATTGTTCGACCATTCACATGCACCCATAACTGACCTTTGATGATCTGCGCTTCGGCTTGCCACTCTTGCCCTTGAAATTCACCTTTGAGTTGCATCAGATGCCTCTCCAGTAACTGGACCACGGCGATGGAAATTCAGCGACGCCACCAGCATCTGCCGATGATCCACCAGCACGAACTGATTTCTGAGCAACAGCGATCACTGATTTTTCAAGATCAGTCATCAAAGGCTCTTTGAGTGATTCCGAAAAATACGTGTCAATAAAACGAGTCGTCATCGTGGCATTGACAAATTCTGGATGCGATAAAATTTCAATTAAGTAAGGAATATTGGTGTGCACACCAAAGACAATCGAATCGCTAAGAACCTTTTTCATTTTCTCAATCGCACGCCTTCGGCTTTCATCCCACACGATCACTTTCGCAATCATGGGATCGTAATAAGAGGTGATCTCATCACCTTCTTCAAATCCATACTCGTAACGGCGCCCTGGTCCTTCTGGAAATTCCACTTTGCCAAGCAAACCCGTGCTGGGAACTCCACCAAGAAAAGGATTTTCAGCGTACAAACGACATTCGATCGAATGCCCCCGAGGAGCAATCAACTGCCCGTCTGGAAAAACCGGATCACCTTGCGCGGTGAGAATTTGCGCTTTCACCAAATCCACACCCATCACCAGTTCTGTCACGGGATGCTCGACTTGCAAACGAGTATTAACCTCCAGCAAATAGAACTGCTCATCTTGCAGCAAAAATTCAACGGTCCCAGCTCCACGATAGCCCGCATGCGAAGCAATCATAGTTGCAACTTCGCCCATTTTTCGACGCAAATCCGGAGTCAGCGATGGCGATAAGGACTCTTCAATAATTTTTTGATGACGACGTTGCACCGAACATTCGCGGTCAAAAAGATGAATCACGCGACCTGTGCAATCACCAAAAACTTGAAACTCAATGTGTTTCGCATGATCGAGATATTTTTCAAGAAAAACTTTCGGTGAGCCAAAGGCTGATTGCCCTTCACGCTGAGCGGACTCGATCAACTCGCGCGCTTCGTCTTTCGAGCGCAGCACTTTCATTCCACGACCGCCCCCACCAGCTGCGGCCTTCACAATCACCGGAAAACCAATTTTTTCAGCCTCGGCAATCAGAGTCCCAATACTTTGATCATCGCCTTCATAACCAGGAACCAACGGCAAATTTAATTTTTTTGCCAAAGCCTTGCAGCTGACTTTATCACCCAAGGTCCGCATCGCTCTTGGCGAAGGACCGACAAAAATAATTCCAGCGCGCTCACAAGCTTCCGCAAAATCCGCATTCTCAGACAAAAAACCAAAGCCTGGATGAATCGCATCAGCACCACTGGCTTTTGCTCCGTTAATATTGGCTTCGATATTCAAATAACTTTGTGCCGTGGGAGCCGGTCCGATACAAATTTTCTTCGTCGCCATTCGATAAGCGCGAGTGTTCACATCCACTTCGGAGTGAAGCAACACCGTTTCAATTCCCATTTCTTCGCAAGCACGAATAATGCGAACGGCGACTTCGCCACGATTGGCAATGGCGAGGCGCTTTATTTTTTTATCCATTCGTTCTCCAACGAGGCTGCCGTTTTTCTAGAAAACTTTGCAAACCCTCTTGGCCTTCGGCGCTGACTCGTCTTTCAGCAATCACTTTTGCCGTCTCGGTCGCCGCCTGAACATCGTTCCAAGAACTCATTTGATGAATTAATTTTTTTGTCGCCCGTGCCGCTTCAGGGCCTGCTTCTAAAAACATTTTTTCAACAGCCAAAGCTCGGGCTGACAAATCACCAGCCTCTACAATTTCATGAACAAGCCCTGTGCCCAAAACTTCTTTGGGAGAAAAAACTTTTCCAGTCAACATCAGTGGAGACACAATTCCCAAGGCGGTCTTTTTCAAAACGAAAGTGCTAATCACCGCAGGCACAATTCCCAATTTCACTTCAGAAAAACAAAGCTGAGTTTTTTCTTCCGCAATCACGTAATCCGAAGCCGCCAAAAATCCAAGCCCCCCGCCAAAAGCTGCACCATGCACCACGCCAAGGACAGGAATCGGGCAGCTATAGACCGCATTGAACATTTCAAAAAGCAAGTTTGAATCTTTTTTATTTTCTTCAAGACTGTATTTGACCATCTCTTTCATCCAATTGAGATCGGCTCCAGCGCAAAAAACTTTGCCTTCTCCACGAAGCACAACCAAGCGCAAATCTTTGCGTGAAGTAAAACTTTTAAAAGCTTTGGTGATCTCGGCAATCATCTGCGGATGAAAAGAATTACGAACCTCAGGCCGATTGAGAGTCACAGTCACAATAAAATTATTTTCTGAAACCTTGATCATTTTTTTCCTACATCCTGAAAACGCCCTGATGAGCAGGGCCCCATTCTTTATTCAAACTTGCGGCCAAGGCCAAAGCCAGAACTTGTCGAGTATCGACGGGATCAATAATGCCATCATCCCAAAGTCTGGCGCTGGAATAATAAGCCGAACTTTCTAGATCATATTTTTCAAGAGTTGGTTTTTTAAATTCCATTTGCTGCTCAGGAGACATTTTTTCTCCCTTGCTGGCGAGCTGATCCATTTTCACTGTCAGGAGAACATTGGCGGCTTGTTCTCCACCCATGACAGAGATGCGCGCGTTCGGCCACATCCACAAAAAGCGAGGCTGATAAGCCCTGCCGCACATGCCGTAATTACCGGCACCGTAAGAGCCACCAATCACCACAGTGAATTTTGGAACTCGCGCATTGGAAACCGCCATCACCATTTTAGCTCCGTGCTTGGCGATGCCTTCGTTTTCATATTTTTTTCCAACCATGAAGCCCGTGATATTTTGCAAGAACACCAAAGGAATTTCCCGCTGCTCACAAAGTTCAATAAAGTGCGTGGCTTTCAAAGCACTTTCGCTAAACAGCACGCCGTTGTTCGCAATAATTCCGACGGGCATTCCGTGAATATGCGCAAAGCCAGTCACCAGAGTTTTTCCATAAGTTGGTTTGAATTCATGCATGCGACTGCCATCGACAATGCGAGCAATCACATCACGAATATCGTAAGGCACTTTGCTGTCGCGAGAAATAATGCCGTAGATTTCATCCGTTGCAAAAGCAGGATCCTCCGGCTGGCGCATTTTCATGCTGACCGCTCGGCGGTGATTTAAATTTTCAACAATACTGCGAGTGATCTCAATGGCGTGTTGATCATCTTCAGCAAAGTGATCGGTCACACCACTGATTTCACAATGCACTTGCGCGCCACCCAATTCTTGCGCTGTCACTTCTTCGCCCGTTGCTGCTTTGACTAACGGCGGGCCACCGAGAAAAATGGTGCCGGTGTCTTTGACAATCACGTTCTCATCACTCATCGCTGGAACATAAGCGCCACCAGCGGTGCAGGAACCCATGACCACAGAGATTTGCGGAATGGACGCCGCCGACATTCGAGCTTGATTATAAAAAATGCGGCCAAAGTGATCGCGATCTGGAAAAACATCAGCTTGCATCGGCAAAAAGGCGCCACCGCTATCGACTAAATAAATACACGGCAGACCATTTTCAAAAGCGATCTCTTGTGCGCGCAAATGTTTTTTTACAGTCATCGGAAAGTAAGTGCCACCTTTGACCGTCGCATCGTTGGCGACAATCATGCACTCAGTTCCTGAAACCACACCGATACCGGCGATGACTCCGGCTGCGGGAGCTTGACCGTCGTACATTTCCCACGCGGCCAGTGTGCCAATTTCTAAAAAGGAAGTGGCCGGATCAAGCAGTGCTTCAATGCGCTCACGAGCAGTCAGCTTGCCCCGAGATTTGTGTTTGGCAACGGCATCTTTGCCGCCACCGAGTTTGATTTTTTCAACTCGGTCACGCCAGATTTTAAGAAGACCCTGCATGTGTTCACGATTTTTTTGAAACTCAGAAGAGTTCGAGTCAATTTCCGAATGAATCACTTCCATCTTATTTCCATTCCAACATTTCTTTCAAAAGCAAACGGCTCTTCACCAAGACTTCGGCGCAAATTTGATCTTCATCATCGTGCAAACGCAGCACGCCTTCGTGCTCGCTGCTTTTGTTTTTTGAAAGCTCAGCCAAACGAGCTTCGCGCGCCAGATCTGAAAGTTGCATGCGGACTCGCACATCGCCTTTTGGATTTTTCAAAGCTTGATATTGCACACTTTCGACGATCAGTTGAAATTCTCCGGGCGGCGCATTTCTGGTCCACAGCAACCGATAAGTTTCGATCGACGACGACATCAAAATTCCGGGAAGAAAATCGCCGCGCTCATCAAGGTTGCGCGCTTTTTTGGGAATCAACACTTCAACTTCATGCGAGCCCAGACGAGTCACTCGCAAACCCAGACTGATGAAGTGCGGACGAATCAAATCTAACGCGGAGTTTAAGACGCGTTTTGCTTGTGGCGAACTGACTTGCCCAGCGATTTGCTCGACAATTTGTTCTGCAATCTTATTGAAGTCCTGATGAAAATCACGCAATGTCATGAGTATGGACTAAACCTGATCTTGGATCGATATTCAAGTCAGTATGCAGGGGTTAACTTCATGAAATACATCAGCGTTCTTGTGTTCACGATTTTTCTCGCTTGGACTTGGCATGTGATCCACAGTTCTTCGTCAATTTCCTTCGAGACGCACTCCGGCATCCAAGAAAAATTGGCGGGATTGATCACTCAAACGATCAAAGCAAAACGTCCCTCTGCCACCGACATTATTGTCGAGAAACTTTGGACCGAAGTACTCAGCGACAGCAAAGTGCAAGCTCATTTTGTTTACTCTTTTAAAGATCAATCTGAAGGCGGCCTTGTTACCACCGAAATTCAGGGCGATGGCCTTCTCGAGCGCCAGCCTTCGCAAAATGAAAACGAAGACCGCTGGTCTTTGTCCAAAGTGCACACGTCCAATGATGCCATCATGTTTGATGACGCCATGATCGTCACTGCCGATGGCAAAGAAACTCCGGATGAAGCGGCACCTGCCGCTGACTCCAACAAAGAAAAATCCGAGCAAAATCCCGAGCAAAAAAATCAATCGCAACCCGAAGAGAACAAATAAGTCATGGGACTCCCCGATCGATATATCGCCATCGACGAGGAAGGTTTTCCACTGTTTGGTGAAACACGAGTGACCGACGCTGCAGTCGGCGCCGAAATTTTTCGCAACCTCAAATATGCTGACAACAATGCCTTTATGACTTCTGTCGGCGGCACCGAAGCTTTTGTTGAAGCCTTTGACGAGCCCTTCATTGCCCAGCAAGTTTACAAAGTGACTCCCAGTGGTGCCGGCGCCAGCGCCGATCCGCACTCATGGCGAATTTTGCTTCCTTACGGCGTTGAAGTTCCTTTTACTCTCGAGTCTTTGTCGCTGGATGAGTGGGATCGCTTTCACGGCTACACCGACAAAAAAATTCCCTTCGTTTTTTCGCGCAAAGCCCAAGCTGCATTTTTTGAAATGTGTGACGAGTTCGAAGACGACAGCATCACTGTGGATGGAAAAAATTATTTGTTGCCGTCGTGGTTCGAAACTCTACCAGCGGTGAATGACAGTGAATTTTGGTCAAATATTTATCGCACGGAATCTCCGAAGTGGGATCTCGGCAAACCTGCGCCCGGCTTGGTGGACATGTTGCCACGCTTGCGTCTTCCGAAGTCGCGCATTTTAATTCTTGGCTGTGGCCCCGGCAATGATGCCGCTTATTTTGCGGAGCACGGCCACAACGTGACCGCCATCGATATTTCCAACGAAGCCTTGGCTGAGGCAAAAAAACGATATGGTCATCTACAAAATATTCAGTGGCTCGAAGCCGATCTTTTTAAGTTGGGACCCGAGCACCACAAAGCTTACGATCTAATTTTCGAACACACTTGTTACTGCGCCATTGATCCGACTCGCAGAAACGAACTGATTCTGCAGTGGCGAAAGTGCTTAGTCGATGGCGGCTTCATCCTCGGAATTTTCTTTGCCATGGAAAGAAAACATGAGCCCCCTTTTGGCGGCACCGAATGGGAACTGCGCGAGAGGCTCAAAAAGCATTTCCAATTTTTATTCTGGGGAAGACTTCACGACTCGATCGACCGCCGCAACGGCAAAGAACTTCTGGTCTACGCTCAAAAACGCTAAGCGGCCATCCCAGCCTTGATCCGTGAGCTCAAACCCTTCGGTTTTTAAATCTTGCTGACCGTCTCATTTGTACACGTTGAAGACAGAAAGCTACCTCCAGAAATCAGACCACCTCTGCAAGATCTCAAGTATTAGCAAAGCCAACCCCAAAATCTGCTTCAGTAATCCCAAGAAAAGCCGAAATTTTCTATGGTGAGTAGAAATGTCCGACATTCGATCCTCCTTCGTTGGGAAGAGGATTGAGCTCAAGGCTGGGATGACCAGCCTTTTGTTTTGCAAACAAGAGACCCAATTTTGACTTTTTCTTTATGCTTTCAGTTCGTCTTTTTGCACTTTTTTGATGGCGAAAGAGCGATCCTTTCAGGCAAGGAGGCTCTTATGCAATACTCAAAAGACCTTTCCCGACAAACTGATTTTGATCACATGGTGGAAGACTCCAGCGAACCCATGGCATTGCTCGATCTCGACAATCCTTATCACGTCAAACTGAATCAAGCGGCTTTGCTTCTGACTCGACTGACTCGCCAACTCAATCTTCGGGAACTGCACCGCTTGATTTCAAGCACAGTCGCTGCTCATCATAACGAATTTCTCGAAGGCAAACACCTCGTCGCTGATTTTCCGATGGGCGAGCAATGTCTTCATTTGCGCTGCCACCCTGTGACCGATACCCATTTAATGATTTTAGAATTCAGCGCTCGCTAAAGAATGGGCATGCCACTGTTGATCATCTAGACAGGCCTTTCCTTTTTTCCTGTCAGAACTCTGTCAGTTTCAAAGACTATTAAGAATGTTATTTTCGCTTCTTTGAAATTCAAAAAAGACAAAAAAAGAGGAGAGTTTTTATGAAATTGATCTTATTGGCGATCGCGCTTATGGCACTCAGTACAAGTGCCTTTGCAAAAGTAAATATTGATATCAGTTTTCAAATCGGCAACGGACATGAACATGACCGTCCATCTCGTCCCTACGACTACGATGAGGAAAATTTGCCTCAGCATATGTCTTGTTATCAACAGGGAATGGATAATCTTTTGTTGAATGAAGATGGCCAGGTTCTGCAAAAATTCATTTTTGCTTCTGACTGTCAGGAAGCTCAATCACAGCAAGTCAATGGCTTCACTTGCGGAACAGATAATGCCAATGGAACCGAGCTTATCAACTCTGACAGCGGATCTATTTTCCACTTTATCTTCGCCAGCGATTGCAAAAATTCGTTACCAGAAGCTGCAACTGGATTGATCTGTGCGACCGACAACGCCTCTGCAACAGTTTTGATGAGCTCTAACGGTCGTCAAATGCAAAGCTTCACTTTTAGATCGGACTGCGAACAAACTCGCCAAGACATGCTGAACAATTAATTCGGCAGGCACGCCGCGTGCAAAAACAGAAGGCTGGTCATCCCAGCCTTGAGCTCGAGCCTCTTCTCAACGAAGGAGGATCGAATGTCGGACACTAAAACTAGACACTTTAGTTTTCGGTATTTTTTGAAATTGCTTAAGCAGCTTTTGAGTGTTGTCTCAATATTGTTAGAAATCTTAAGGCAAGTCCACGATTTCTGGAGGTGAATCTCTGACTTCAGCGTGTACAACTGAGTCACTGATGTTTAAAACCGAAGAGGTTTGAGCTCACGGATCAAGGCTGGGATGGCCGCTTTGATCGCAAAAAGAAAGAGGCGCCAGACATTGGGGCCTCAAAAAGAAAGAGGCCCTTCCGGAATTGCCGAAAGAGCCTCATAGGTACGCACCGTTGGTGCGATTAAAAAAGGGTGTGGTTTTGTAGTAAGCCGGATTCTGTTCACCAGAGCAAATCCCTTAAAGTTGCTCTCGATCGACGATCATTCCTCTGGGATCAAAATTACTTTTGACCTCAAGCGATCCTACCCGAAGACTCTGCACTGGCCGTGCTTTCTATGTCTCCCTATTTGATCTTGCTCCACACAGAGTTTGGCTGTTTTCACTCCAGCGGCTCCCTCGAACCTCCCGTTCCCGGTGTCGAGATCAGTGCCCTGGACATTCTCTCTGTTCCACTGTTCCTCTTCTTACGAAGGAGGGGCGTTACCCCTTGTGCTGCCATTTGGAGTCCGGACTTTCCTCTCCGACACTTTTCATCAACGTACCGCGAGTGTCAGAGCAATCATCTTCAAAACCACTGTCAGCCTTGTAACACAGCATGGCGGTAAAGACAAATTTCTCCTCAACTGTCGTCCTTCCGTGTAACTTTTGGCCTTGAAAGCAAGAGGAGCTGTTATGAAACTGAATACCCTGGTTATGGCCGTTTTATCCTTGGTTCTTTTCTCAGGTGCTGCACATGCCGCTGAAGAAGAGAAAATTCCGACTCTGTTTCCACCGAAATTGGCTGATCACTCAAAATCAACTCGCCCTCCTCAAGCTGTGTTGCTTGAGCCAAAACCTTTGGCAGCAGTCACGACTGCAGATGTGACTTTGAAATGGAATGCAATTCCGACAGCGGACCATTATGTTTTGCAAGTGGCAACGGATCCAAATTTCAAATGGCCGGTCTATGTCGATTTGAATTACAAAGAGACTTCTTATGACGTCAAAGGCCTGCAAAAAGGTCAGTTCTATTTCTGGCGAGTGGCAGGTGTCAAAGCTGACAACACTCCGGGATATACTCAAGGTTTTTACACTTCGTCTTCATTCGAAGCGAAGTGATCGTCGTTAATTACAAAATGGCAAAGCTTGAGTCGCCTTCGTGATCGCAGCGATCTGGTTGTATCTCGAGCTTGATTGCAGCGTCGACCAATACGCCCCACTGCTAATCACAATCTTATTATGATTCTTCACTTGCTTGCTCATGATGATTGCTGCGCACTGAAGATTGATGTCAGGATCTAAAATTGTTTTCCGAGGATCCGTGGGACTTAAGTTTTTATCCGCGTTCCAATCCATTCGGCAGGTCGGATAATTGAGGATGTCTTGATAAGAAAGCTGCAACAATCCTTCACTCTGCACTTGCTGATGAGTGATCGGATCTGTTCCCAAGTTTTCTTTCATCCGCGACAGTGGATCAAAACCACTTTCATATCTGGCAACAGCAGAAAACAAATACGCCCAAAACTGAATTTTACCATCTCGATTCAATGATGAGTACTTCGGACAAAAATTGGCGATGTCGCTTGTGCCACCAAGCAAGCTCGATGTCTGCGTATCAATCACTGAAAATAAATACAGTGACCACGCGCGAGTACTGGCCGCGCTCTTCTCCCAAGCCAAAGGAATATACGACTCATAAGCCGCATAAGGGTCAGCTGTGGGATTCGGGTCTGGAGTGACCGGTGGTGTTGGCGTCGTCGGTGGTTGTGGTGCTGCTGCTGAAGAATCTGACGAGGACGCATTTGTACTTGATCCGCCAAATCCATTTTTGGAACAGCCAAGTAGAACGAATGCTGCGATGAAAGTGACAATCCATTGTCTCTTCATGGTTACCTCTCTTGTGTTCTTTCAGGATCGGCAAGAGCGTGTAAAAACCACAGTCGTGTTTTTTTTCGAGACAGATGAATCAGCTATTTATCATAATAAATTTTGACTTCAGTCGTGGAGACGAACGTCCGAAAAGTTGCTAGCCTCGACTTTTCGTGAACAACTTTTTGCGCGATTTTTGGAGAACCATCATGACTCGTCAGCAGCTCCTACTCACGGTTTTAGCGGTTTTTACTCTTTTACTTTTGTATCACAACATCGTCCTGATTTGAGAAACGCGAGCGCATTTGTACACCACTTTTCGCAATCAATTTTTAGTCAGTGCTCAGAAAAAAAATCTCGATGTTGTGTCTTTTGAACACCAGGAACTTGGTCCAAAGGGCGAAAAGTTATTCACTGATTACGCCCTATTTCCCGGTGAAAAAAATTCTGGCTTACCGACCCTTATTCATCTCAGCGGTCTTCATGGTGTCGAAGGTTATTTCGGATCTTTGTTACAGCAAAAAATTTTAGAGAGCTTTGATTTCTCAACTGCCAGATCGCCAATCATTTTTGTCCACGCTGTCAATCCTTACGGTATGGCTTGGTTTCGGCGGACCAACCCTGAAAATGTCGACCTCAATCGCAATTGTTGGCAAAGCGATCATCCGATCTATAATTCTGATTTTTTAAAATTTGAAAAATTTTTTTCAGCTCTTGAAGGACACCATATTTTTCAGCAAGCGTTTCAATTCACAAAACTTCTGCCTTTGATCTCTCGTCAAGGGCTTAAAAAAACAACGGAGATCATCACTGGCGGACAAAGCATTTCCCCCCAAAGTATTTTCTACGCCGGCGAAGAGTTGCAAAGTGAATTGCAAAATCTGATCGCTCAGCTTCAGCGGATGACAAAACAAACTGATTCACTACGAGTGATTGATGTTCACACCGGACTTGGTTCTTACGCTCATGAGTCTCTGATCGTCGATGGCTTTGATTCAGCAGATGACGTGAAGTTTTGGTCCCAGAGTCTCGGCGGCGCCTCGATCATTGACCCCGCCACTGATCCAAAAATCTATCGCGCCGACGGCGTTCTACCTCTTTTGATCAAACGCCATTGGCCCGAGACTCATTTTATCGTTCAAGAGTTTGGAACGTATTCTGGCTTTCAAGTCCTGCAAACTCTCGTCAGAGAAGAACCAGAGCAAACCCTTCACACTTTTTTCCCTTCTGATTTGAAATGGCAACAAGCCTGCTTGCAAAAAGGCCTTCTGCGCTTCAATCAATTAGCCCAAGCAATGAAAACAAAGTAGACACCTCGATGCCCTTTCAGGGCACATTTCCACATTGTCTTTGACTCTTCCACGTTTGTCTCAAAATGAGACGTCCATTCCGAACACCGCGCTTCTCCGCTGGCACTGCCCTTGCTCATACCTCTAAGTGTGATCAAAAACTTTATACGGAGGTCTTTATGAACTGGGGAAAAAGAATATTAACGGCGGCAGCTCTCTCAGCAATTTTTGCAAGTGGTCTGGTTGGCTGTAACAAAAGTAGCAACAACAATAACGGAACATCTGGCAATATCTCCATCAACGGAGCACCTGGATTAAATGGAGTCGGTGGTCAAACGGCATCAGCAACTGATACTGTCAGTGGCATGCCAGTGACTTTAACTCTGTCGACAGCAACCGGCTATAACCCGAATAGCGGCAATTATTATGGCACTTCAGCAATTTCAATATTGATGAACGGTTATCCCGTCAACTTAACACCGATGACAATGCAGACTTATTATAATCAAGGTCCATCGATTGTCAGTAGCAGTGGCCAGTATGCAATCTTGGCCGCGGCGATTTGCGCCGATTCAATAACAAGCACATATGCACAAACATGCTCGACTGTTGCAATCATCGCTTGGGTTCAACCTTCATATTCACTCGGCGGCAGCGGATATCCCTACGGCGGCGTTCAGCCTCAATATGGCACTCAATTCAATCCTTCAATGCAAGCTATGCAGGTCGGCATCTTGAAAGATCAAGCTGGTACCATTCACTCGGCAGTTGAAAAAGTAGGATACGCTATCTACAACGGCGCTGCGACTGGTTCACCTGCACTTTCAACAGCGACTGATTTGACAACTTGGCTTGTACAGAACGCGCACTAAAAGTTTGGTTTTGATTCTTAGTTAAAAAATTCAAGAGGATTTCTGAAGCTCCCCAGTCTCAGAAATCCTTTTTGATTTTTAAATCTTGATGATTTGACGCTGACACCCGATTTGATCAAACACCGTATTTCTTGCCCGAATTCCGGGATCATCCTGACAAAAATAAACTTTCAAAGAGGATGGATCTTCACTGGCTTTAGCCAACATTGCTGCACACATTTGGCATGGTTTTAAACTCACATAAATTCGAGAGCCTTGAGGGAGTGGTTTTTGTTGCCCGTGAAAAATTTCTTGAATGGCGCGGACTTCAGCATGCATTGTTTTATTTTTGAAATTCGCATTCACTGACTGAGCTAAAATATTTCCCATCTGATCCGTGATCACTACGGCAATCGGCCGATTGAAATCATGCAAGACTTCTCCGCGTGGCACTTGCGCTTCTAACTCTTGCAGTAATTGAATAGCTTCAACTTCGTTTTTGATTTTTAAAATCGTTGAGGCTTTCACGGGTTTCATATGCTGGCTTTTTAAATACCACTCGTCATGAGGTGCGATGGCAATCCACTCATCATCAGCCAATGAAATTTGATGATCTTGGGGCGTGACTTTGCCAGTGATTCTTTTGGCGGCAAGCTTCACCATTCCTTGATCCATCGCCGTCAGCGCTGCTGTCGTGAACAGGCGATTGCGGAGGATAAAGAAGCTGTGGTCGACTTGCTCTTCAAAAAGAAATTGAATCAATTTCACAACGGCCGAGCTCGGCCGATGGGCCATCGGTACATCTTCAGCCCAATAGATCTTCTGATCGCTGACAACCCAAGCCCATTGACGATTTAATGGCGATTGAGACTGACGTTGCAAGTGCCAAGCGATCTGTTCCATTTTGTAAGTCAAAGCCGTTGACGACGGGGGTTGGTCTCTCATAATTCTTCTTCAGTATGATTCAAAATCGTCTCGAAAAAAATCAGAAAAAGCTCAAAGCTTGGGCGGATCGCCATAAAATCGAGGCCTATCGTCTTTATGACAAGGACATTCCCGAGTTCCCGATTTTGATTGATCGTTATAAAGATTTTTTTGTGGTCTATGATCGCACTGACCAAGTGATCGATCAGGGAAAAAATCAAATGCCCGAAGTCTTGGAGGCCTTGAAAAATATCTTTGCTGTGCCTGAAGAAAAAATCATCCTTAAAAAGCGTGAGCGACAAGAGGGTTTAAAGCAATATGAACGTCTGGATTCAAAATCTAATTTCTTCTTAGTCCAAGAAACTCAAGCCAAGTTCTTGATCAATCTCTATGACTATCTCGACACCGGTCTTTTTTTAGATCACCGTCCGTTGCGCCAAACAGTTTTCAAACAAAGCGCTGGCAAAAAAGTGCTGAACCTTTTTTGTTATACTGGATCTTTTAGTGTCTTTGCAGCCTTGGGCGGAGCAAGCTCAGTCATCAGTGTGGATATGTCAGCGACATATCTGGATTGGGCAAAAAATAATTTTAAAGAAAATGGAATTGATCTCGAAAAGCATACTTTCATCCAAGAAAATGTTTTGGAATTTTTGGCAGAACACCATCGTCAATACGATGTGATCATTCTTGATCCGCCGACTTTTTCAAATTCAAAGCGTATGGAAACTCCCTTCGAGATTGAAAAAGATCAGAACTTTTTGGTCGAGTCTTGCCTTCGACTTCTTTCACCCCAAGGAGTTCTTTATTTTTCCACCAACAAACGGAAATTTAAAATCTCTGATACCATCACGGCAAAAGCTCGAGTCAATGACATCACCGAGAAAACAATCCCCCTGGATTTTCATGATCAGAAAATTCATCGTTGTTATGAGATCACCAAGCCATGACTCCAATTCTTCTGACCACTTTGAATTCGAGCTATCAACATGCGGCCTTTGGCCTTCGTTATTTGCGTGCCAACCTCGGCGAGCTTCGCGATCAATCACGCATTCTTGAGTTTACCACGGACCGGACCGCTCGTGATGTGGCTGAAGTTTTACTTTCGCAAAATCCGAAAATCATTGGTCTTGGTGTTTATATTTGGAACACGAAACAAACATTAGAACTTGTCAGCCTTTTAAAAAAACTCGCTCCTGATGTGGTGCTTGTGCTTGGCGGACCTGAAGTTAGCTTTGAAACTGAAAAACAGGAGCTCTTTCAGTGGGCCGACTATGTCGTTTGCGGTGAAGGTGATTTTCTTTTTCGCGAACTTTGCACGAAAATTTTGGCGGGCGACAAGCCTTCAGAAAAAATTCTTCGCGGAGCGCTGCCAGAAATTGGCGCCATTCAACTTCCGTATTCAGAGTACAGCGACGAAGATATTAAAAATCGCATCATTTATGTTGAAGCTTCGCGCGGCTGTCCTTATAAGTGCGAATACTGTCTGTCATCGCTGGATAAATCTGTGCGCAATTTTTCTTTGCATCAATTTTTATCTGAAATGCAGATCTTATTAGATCGCGGCGTTCGGCAATTTAAATTTATTGATCGCACATTTAATTTAAGCCCTTCGATCAGTACTCAAATTTTGCAGTTCTTCTTAAAAAATATCCAATTGGGACTTTTCCTGCATTTTGAAATGGTTCCTGATCGTCTGCCGGATGAACTCAAAGAATTGATCGTGCAATTTCCAGCCGGAAGTTTGCAATTCGAGATTGGCGTCCAAACTTTAAATCCGCAGGTCGCAGCCTTGGTCAGTCGTCGTAACGATTATCAAAAGATGAAAGACAATCTCCGTTTCTTGCGCGAAAAAACTTCGGTGCACACGCATGTCGATTTAATTGCAGGCCTTCCAGGTGAAGATATTGGCAGTTTTGCCAAAGGCTTTGACGAGTTGGTTTTGCTTGAGCCCGACGAGATTCAAGTCGGGATTTTGAAACGGCTGCGCGGCACTCCGATCGTTCGCCATGATCAAAATTGGCAAATGCTTTATCAAGAGCAATCGCCTTATCAAGTGATCAGCACAAAAATGATCAGCTTTGCAGAGCTTCAGCAGATCAATCGTTTTTCCAAGCACTGGGATCAAATCGCCAATAGTGGTCAATTCATCGAAACAACGAAGTATCTTCGTAACCACGCAATGTCCTCTCAACAATCCTTCTTTCAGCTTTTTGCGGAATTGAGCCAGTTTCTGACTCAAAAATTCCCAACCAGTCAAAACGTCGGTGTGGTCAATTTATTTCATGGCGTCTTTCAATTTCTCCTGCAAGCGAAGCTTCTTCCTGAAAATGAGGTTAAAACCTTATTAGCGAAGGATTATGCACGAAGCGGGCGGCATGACTTGCCGACCTTCTTGAAAATGAGAACCTCTGTTGATTTGGGAAATTCGAGAAAAGCTCAAGCCTCCTCGTCGGTTCCCAAAAGACAAAGATTGCATCTGTCTCATGAGAATCCTTGATTTCCTCAAGCCTTCGCCTATGCTTAAATCATGAGCGATATTTTTTTGCATTTTAGCATAGCAACCAATGTGGCCATTCTTTTAATGACCTTTACCTGGCTGCTTGCCATTCGGCTGGACTTCTTCAGCTCTGTGGATGTCGCTTGGGCTTACGGCTTTTCGGTCGTTGGAATTTTTCTGGCGATTTGGGGACCTGGCTGGAATTCTCGCAAATGGATTTTTCTGTTGATGATTGCCTCGTGGAGTTTTCGTCTTGGAACTTATCTCACCGTTCGTTTAAAAAACCATTTTCCAAAAGAAGACGGTAGGTACACGGTGCTTCGTTCGAATTGGAAAAAAAATCCACACCGCGCTTTTTTTATTTTCTTTATGGCTCAGGGACTCAGCATTGCCCTGCTTTCAGCACCGATGGTTTTTGTGGCTGCCAATTCAGAGGCGCGCATTTCTAATTTGGAGTGGATGGGTTTTGCTCTCTGGTGTCTGGCTCTGATTGGTGAAACGACGGCTGACAGTCAGTTGGAAAATTTCAAAAAAGATTCTGCGAATGCCGGAAAGACCTGCAATACCGGTTTATGGAAGCTCTCGAGACATCCCAATTATTTTTTTGAATTTCTGATTTGGTGTTCGTTTGCACTGTTTGCCAGTGGCAGTCCGGGTGGTTGGATCAGTTGGTATTGCCCAGTGGCGATTTTGGTTTTACTTTTCAAGGTCACCGGAATCCCAACAACAGAAGCACAGTCTTTAAAAAGTCGCGGCGAAGAGTATCGTCGCTACCAAGAAACCACGAGCGCTTTCGTCCCGTGGTTTCCTAAAAAAACAACTTAGTGAGTAAGCCCCTCAGCCTTCAAAACTTTTTGAACCGCAGGACGAGTTCCCACGCGCTCCATGAAACCCAACAAGTTTTTAAATGGGGCGAGATCCACTTTCACATGATTATGCCAGCTGAGAATCGTAAATAAGTACGCATCAGCCGCGCTAAATTGTGATCCTAAAATAAACTGATTTTTCCCCAGGTGAGTATTTAAGTAATCAAATTTTTTGTTCAGACCTTCTACGACATTCGCACGAAATTGAGTATTGGCTTCTTTATTTGGAACCATTCGATCTGCCGCAAACAACGAACCCATTGTTTTATGGATTTCTGTCGCCACATAGTTCAGCCATTCATTGGCACGATAGCGTTCAAAAGTTCCCCATTTTGGGAGCAAATGTTTTTCCGGCTGTTGATCAGCCACGTATTGCATGATCACAGCACCTTCAGTCAAAATTTGACCATCATTTGTTTTCAACGTGGGCACTTGGCTTTTGGGATTCACTTTTGTGAAATCCTCTCCTCCGGCTGTTTTACGGGTTTTCAAATCTACTTTTTCTGTTTCATATTTTATTCCCATTTCTTCGAGAACAATATGGGGAGCCATCGAACACGCGCCTGGTGAGAAATAAAGTTTCATGGATTTTCCTTTTGTTGGAGTTTGAGATTTCGCCCCCTGATCATAGAAGAGCAAATCGCAGAGACAAGTCTTAACGCGGACTCTGAATGTTGCTCTTTAGCAGACCTCACCAAAGTACGGTCGAGTCGAGGCCTTATTTTCACTCCCGGGTCTTGAGGAATGAGCTCACTTCTCAGATAATGTTAATATGCAAAGATTATCGTCATTGGCTCTCTTTATAGTCATGATACTTACCATGGGAAATGGTGAGAAAGCTTTTGCTAAAAATCTTCCTCGATCACAGAAGGAAATTCTGAAGGATTTTCCTAAAGATCTCTCACATTTTTCTTGGCATCAAAAAAATAAAAATGAAATAACGACTTTGCTCGGGGAACCGGCGCAAAAAGAAACTCAAGGCTTTGAAACATTTTGGTACTACAGTCTTTCTGGTGGCCTTTACGATACCACTGTCGACTTTCATGAAGGGAGACTTAAATCAATTTCATACCTTGCCCCTCATGGGAAATGGGTCGCTGCCGATTTTCAAAAATTAATTTCTGCGGAAGACATGAAAAAAGCAGAACTCGCTCTGACAAAAAATCCAACACACACATCGGGAGATGAGTTCACCGTCACTTCAATCAAATATGGTCTTGCCGTCACGATCAACAAAGATAAAACGTTTTCCATTCAGCGCATCCTGCTTTGGGCTCCAGGAGAACATCAACCATGATGAGATGGATATTTTCTTTTCTGATATTTTTCATGATCTTTGGTGCCTCCGCATTTGCTGAAGAAGGTGCCGTGGGTGCTTGCCCCGAATGCTCCAATCCAGAAACTCGGCCCAAAGTTGAAGAGCTTTATTTATGGTCCGTCTCCGACGATGATGTGAACAACGCTCACTGTGTCAGCGCACCAGAGCCACGCGAAGCCGAGATGCTTGATTATCTTCATACCGTGGTTGCCACAGATCCTGATCAAAAAGAAACTCGCACCATCAACGGCATTGAATTTGAAAACGAAAATCCTCGGTTTCTGAGTCTCTTTCAAGAACTTCATCGCATTTCAGATACCAGCAAAAAAGATCAGACGCCTCTGCATTTCAGTTCGAAATGTCATGATGTTCTTTGCGCCATGGATGAGATCTATGGAAAGCCGCAAGGAACTCAAATTTTCTATATTTACGCCCGCTATGGATACAAGACGAATACCCTCACGCACAATACCAATGAATATATTCCTTGGAGACCTTCTGAGTTGGATGAGCTGATCAGTATTCTGCAGACTTTACCTCCTCATTTTTTTCCTTTTGCGAATTATGAAAGAATTCTTCTCCACTCGACTATTTCAGAAAATTTTAAAAATGGAAAAGAGGTCGCCAATAGTGCTATTCAAGTTTTACAACCTTGGTTTGATGAATCAAAAAATCTGCGGCAAGTTTCGCTGACTCATGAAATCGGTCACGATGTTGCTGAAGAAATGCATTTGGATCTCAGCGGTGATTGGATGAAGACCAGCGGCTGGAATGCTGGCAAGCCAAAGGATATTCCTTCACCATACGCTGGCACCGATCCGCGCGAAGATTTTGCTGAAACTTTTGCGGCCTATCGTCTGAGCCCAGAATATTTAAAAAAGAAAAGCCCTCAGCGATATGAGTATATGAAAACCAAAGTTTTTCACGGTGTTGAATTTACCTCTGAAGTTGCCTGTCAAAAGCCTTTTCGCGACGAAGAGAACTTCATTGCCCACGATAGAAAAATTCAACAAGCACTGGTCGCTCAAAGAAAATCGGACCGACAAGCAATAACCAATCTCCTCTATAATATTGCACACACACCGAGTGCGGCCCTCACTCTTGAACAGACGGCGAAGGCTTTTGCACCCTGTCTCAACCAATACCTCGAAGAGGCCTCTGTCGGACATCGGGGACAAGCCGATTCGTGCCTGACTGAGCATATTCGTCGCGCCGTCGTTTTAACATCTATGGATTTCACTTTAGATTCTTCACTCATCAAATCCTCAGACCTTTCGGTCATTCCTATTTCTGAGGCTCAGAAAAAACAAGTGCGAGATTTTGCTAAAAATTATCTCTCACCCATTTTTTACGAAACATATAAAGATGACAGTGCTATTCAGCAGGCCACAACTCCAGAAGAGTGCCAAACCAACGCGCATTATTTTTATCGCTCGCTATCTTCAGATATCAGAGATGCTATTACCAATCGCTCTGTGATTGAAAATGTCGTGTCCCGAGCCTGCGAAGAACGCATCAAAGCTTTTGGCACCAGTCTTCTTGGACAAAAAAATAATCCTTTTGCCAAAAATACTTTTGATCAAGTTTTTAATTTCTAGGTTTGGCGCGCTCATATTGCGGCGGCCAATCCATCTCTACGCCCAATAGTTGCGCCGCATGTCTTGGCCAATAAGGATCGCGCAAAAATTCTCGCGCCAGCAAAACCGCATCTGCTTTTCCTTGAGAAAGAATTTCTTCCGCTTGTTGTGGCTCAGTAATCATACCGACAGCGCCTGTGATGATTCCTGTTTCTTTTTTTATTTTCTCGGCAAAAGGAACTTGATATCCAGGGCCCGTTTTAATTTTTGCGTAAGGAACAGCACCACCACTGGAGCAATCTAAAAAATCAACGCCGATTTTTTTTAACTCTTGAACAAATATAACACTTTGATCAAGATCCCAACCACCCTCGACCCAATCCGTCGCCGACAGGCGCACAAACAACGGTAACTTTTCAGGCCATTCTTTTCTCACAGCAACCGCGACAAGCAATGGCAAACGCATTCGGTTTTCAAGAGAGCCGCCATACTGATCATTTCGCTGATTACTGAGTGGTGAGAGGAACTGATGCATCAGATAACCGTGTGCCATGTGCAGCTCGACCACTTCAAAGCCCGCTTTTTTTGCAAGCTTCGTCGAGGCTACAAAATCTGCAATCACTTTTTGAATTTCATTTTCAGTCAAAGCCTGCGGCATTGGATAATCATCTGCAAAAGCAATTGCTGACGGTGCCACCACCGTCCAGCCTCCGTGAGCAAGACTGATTTTCTTCCCACCTCGCCATGGCACTTCCGTCGATCCTTTTCTTCCGGCATGGGCCAATTGAATTCCCGTGCGAGCACCTTGGTTTTTCATAAATTCAACAATCGGTCGCAAAGCATCACCCTGCTTTTCATTCCAAAGTCCCACACAATGTGGAGTGATGCGACCTTCTGGTGATACACCCGTTGCCTCTACCATCACCAGGCCAGCGCCGCCGACGGCACGACTGCCTAAATGTGGATGATGCCATTCGCCGACGACTCCATCTTGGGCTGAATACTGACACATCGGTGAAACAAAAATGCGATTCCGAAATTCAAGCTCACGAACTTTGAGAGGAGCGAAAAGTTTTACAGACATTTTATTTCCTTAGAAAAATCGACTCATTTCCAGCAGAGCTTGCTTTAAGTCATCGGCATTGAAATCACTTTTGATCTCATGCCAGTGATGATCCAAAGTTTCATACTCGCCAGAAAAAGGAACCGAAATAATGTCTTTGTCTCGGTAAATCGCAAAATTGCCATAAGTTCCCATCACAATCCAAGGATGAGAGACTCCGTTGAAGAGATCATCACCAGAGCTAAAATCTTCCGGTGGATTTTGACAATGAAAGATCTCTTTCATCAACGTTGCCGATAAATCATAATGGTCGGTGCGGTGTTGATATTTTTTGGCTTCTTTCCCTGGCCACCAAACCACCATCGGAACGTGAGTCTGAGCATCAGAAAAATTAGAGTTATGTCCCCAAAAGTTGAGATGATTGTCGTTGAACTCTTGTCCGTGATCTCCAGTGATCATGACAACTGTGTTCTTCAAAAGATCTTTTGCTTTCAAATCAGCGATCACCTTTTGAATGAGGCTGTCGTCAAAAAGAACGCTGTTCTTATATCTATTTTTAAATGGTGTCGGATCAAAATCATTATGCAAAGCCAGATAATCGACCTTGTCCCAGACCGGTAGAAACTTGAGCTTAAAGTCCGGAGGATAATCATAACCATGAGGAGAATCATAAAACAAAAATCCGAAGAAAGGATTTTTCAGATCCCTGTGATCAAGAAATTTGAGCCACTCATTGGTGATTTCAATATCACGCCCGTAAGTTTCATTGCTTTGGGAGGTCACTCGCAAGTGAGGAACTTCTGCAAAAACGGTTTGATCGAACTCAGGCATATTGAGTGGCGCGCTGGCAAAAATTCCTAACTGATAATTTTCTTTGATCATCTGATGAATCAGGACGGCTCCCCGACGATTGATTCTTGCCGTATCAAAATAATTTCCTGGAATTCCGTAGAACATCGTAAAAATTCCAGTGCGGGTCGCATTGCCACCGCTAAAATGATTTTCAAACACGCTGCTTTTATCTGCCAACGCCGAGACATTCGGCATCACTTCCGGATCGAGCATATCGGCGCGAAGAGCATCGACAACGATCCAAATGATATTGAGTTTTTCAGGCTTATCACATTGCAAGAGCGAGCGCGGATAATTGAAATACTTTTGTTCTTTGTCGTTCATGACAAGCATCGAGCGTTTTTTATGCTCTTCCACATTGACCAAGCCCCAGCGTATCAAACGATCTTTATCTGTTGCTGGTTCGGACAATGGAAAAATATGACCTAGCTTCGTGATCGGTTGATAAAAAAGACCATCGGCAAAAATATGTCCCACATGACTTGTCGCAATCATAAGAATATAAAAAGTCGCGACGATCCAACCACGACGATGTGGCACTGGTTTTTGTAACCACTGCCAGATTTTGACAGCGGCAAAAAAATTAATTCCCCACAGCAAAAGAAAAGCTCCGGCCACCAAAATCCAAGTCATCCAAGAAAATGAGATGATCTGTCCTCGGCCGAGGATAAAAAGATCAATGACAAATTTATTGATGTGAAAACGATACTGACTGTAAACAAAGGTATCCGCGAAAATGAAAATGAGCAGTGCCGTTGCCACCAGCGAAACAAAGAAGCGATGAATTTTATAAAAAGGCGTCAGCAAAAATAATGGGATCAATAAAAGGAAAATTAAGAATCCCAAAGACGCAAATTGCCCGCACCAGTAAGCCAAAGTCCAAGCCCAGGCCAAAAAAGTTCCCGGCCCTTGTGGAATGCCCACAAAATATCGAAGCCCAATCAATTGCGCAAAAATGATATTGGCAAAAAGAAACCAACCCGCCCATTGAAAAAATGTTTTATAACGATTGATCATGCTTATCCCGGATAAAGAATTTTATGCACCAAGGGCGCAATTCCTTCGACAATCAGTTGAATGGCAATGGCGGCCAATAAAATTCCCATCACTCGCTGCAAAACGGAAATTCCGGCTTTTCCCAACCATCTTTTAAAAAAATGGGAGTATCGCAAAATCCAATATGAAAGAACAAAGGTCACGATGATCACTGCCAAAGAAAGAATCGAAGACAAGATCCATGGATAGGTATGATAGGTTTCGGTTTCATTCGAAAACACGATCACGGAAGTGATTGCTCCCGGCCCCGCCAAAAGGGGCATCGCTAAGGGAACGATGCTGATATCTTCTCTTTCTTCGGCTTCAGAAACCTCGGTCGAATATTTTTGCTGATTCTCTTTTGCCTTTAGCATTTCAAGAGCCGTCATAAAAATCAAAATACCGCCGGCCGCCTTAAAAGCATCAAGACTGATGTGCAAAGATTGAAATACCAAATTTCCAAAGAGCTGAAAGAAGATCAGAACACCAGCGCCGATTAAGCAGGCTCGGTAAATCACCTTGCGAGCGGCCTCTTCCGAATAATTATTGGTTAATGCGAGGAAGGTCGGAACGATTCCGACTGGATCAACAATGACAAAAAGGCTGGAAAACGCCAGTAAGAATTTAGTTCCAATATCAATCAGCATCGTCCAACGATAGCGATTCCTTCCACATTTCACAATCGTTAAGAATACAACAATTCCTCTATTCCAGTCTGGGTGCGATGAGTCGCCATTTGCTCGCTTCAAAAACATCGGATGAAATAGCTGTTGGAGGTTTTATGAAAACACTTTTTGTTCTGATCGCTTTGTCTTTTTCGATGGCTCAAGCCCAAACACCAGCACCAACGGCAGCAATGCCTAAGGATCACCCTTGCAAGAAAATCGAAGCCGCTTGTGGCGCTGCCGGTTTTGTGAAAGGTGAATGGAAAGAAGGCAAAGGTCTGTTTAAAAATTGCATGCAGCCAATCATGGCTGGACAAACTGTTGCTGGCGTCAGCGTTGCTGCATCAGAAGTTCAAGCTTGTCAGGCAATGAGAGCCGCTCACAAATCAGCGACTCACTAGTTTTTTAATTCAAAGAAGCGATGTCGATGACAAAACGATATTTGACATCGCTTCTTAACATTCGCTCATAGGCTTGATTGATATCCTTCATCGAAATCATTTCGACATCCGACGTGATTCCTTTTTCAGCGCAGAAATCCAACATCTCTTGAGTTTCCTTAATTCCGCCAATCAAAGAGCCCGCCAAGCGACGACGTCCACCAATCAAAGCAAACGCACTCACCAGCGCTGGTTTATCTGGAACTCCCACTAAAACCATCGTGCCATCAATTTTCAACAACCCCAAATATTGATTGAGATCCATCGTTGCTGAAACGGTGTTGAGAATAAAATCAAATTGTCCGCGCAGTTTTTCTAAATTTTTTGGATCAGACGTTATCTCAAAATGATGTGCTCCCAATCTCAATGCATCTTTCTCTTTTGATTTCGAAGTGCTCAAGACGGTGACGTCGGCACCGAAGGCTGCCGCAAATTTGACTGCCATATGGCCCAAACCACCAAGACCCACGATGGCGACTTTTTGACCGGGCCCCACCTTCCAATGCCGAAGTGGCGAGTAGGTCGTAATTCCCGCACACAACAAAGGAGCTGTTTCATTCAGCGGTAATTTCGCAGAAATTTTCAAAACGTAATGTTCATCGACGATGATGTTATTTGAGTAGCCACCGTAAGTCGGTCGCTTGCTTTCACGCTCGAAAGAGTTGTAAGTGCCAGTCATACCTTCGGCACAAAATTGCTCCAGATGATTTTTGCACGGCTGACAGTGACGACAAGAATCAACGATGCAGCCAACGCCGACAGCATCACCGACTTTAAAAGTTTTTACTGCAGAGCCGACTTTGGCAATCATTCCCACGATCTCGTGTCCAGGAACCATGGGAAAATTTCCGTGCCCCCACTCATCACGAACCTGATGGATGTCTGAATGACAAACTCCGCAAAATTTAATATCGATCAAAATGTCATGAACTCCCACATCTCGACGTTCAAACGAATAAGCTTTCAGAGCTTCTTTGGGTTGGTAAGCAGCAAAACCTTTGGACTGAATCATGAGAACCTCCGAAAAAATAGGAAGCTTATTTTGCAAACATTTCGACGATCAGCCAAATGTTAGCTGCGCTGATGGCAAAAAACAGAAACCATGCGGTGATTTTCAGAAAGAAACCTGACGCGTATTCTCCCATCCACTTCTTATGTCCTGAAAAATAGATCAACGGCGCCATCGCAAATGGAAGTTGAAAACTGAGTACCACTTGGCTTAAAACCAAAAGTTTTCCAGCCGAAGTCTCGCCAAACCAAATGGCACCAATCAAAGCCGGAAAAATTGCAAACCCACGAGTGATCAATCGCCGCTGCCAACAAGGAATTTTGAGATTCAAAAATCCTTCCATGACAATTTGACCGGCAATGGTTCCCGTCAGTGTCGAACTTTGTCCTGAAGCAAACAGCGCCACGGCAAACAAAATTCCCGCCAGAGAAGTCCCGGCGATGGGCTCGAGCAATCGATAAGCATCTTGAATATCAGCAACATCTTTGTAACCCGAAAGGTGAAATGCACTGGCGGCCAAAATTAAAATCGCAGCGTTGATAAAGAACGCTGCCGATAAGGATAGCACAGTATCAATGCTGGCAAGACGGATGGCCTCTTTCTTTGTGCCCATGGCCGATTCAATTTCACGGGTTTGCACCGTTGAAGAGTGCAAATACAAATTGTGCGGCATCACCGTCGCCCCTAAAATTCCGACACCGACATACCAGAGCTCACGATTATTCACAAAACTTCGCAGCGGAATGAGACCTTTCACGACTTCGCCCCACGGCGGCTGCACAAGGAAAAGTTCGACAACAAAGCAAGCACCCACCGTCAGCACCAGCCCCAAAACAATCGCCTCGAGACGACGAAAGCCTTTGCCCTGAAGGGATAACACCACAAAGGTATCCAGAATTGTCAGCAGAACTCCGGTGACAAGACTGCATCCTAAAATTAATTGAAAGGCGATGGCTGTTCCTAAAACTTCGGCCAAGTCACAGGCCATGATGGCAATTTCAGCAAGCACCCACTGCGCATAGGTCATAGGTTTTGAAAAATTCTCGCGCGAAATTTGCGCTAGATCTCGACCGGTGACAATACCCAAACGCACACAAAGAATTTGCAAGATCATGGCGGCAACACTTGAAATCAAAACAACACTTAATAATGAAAAACCGAATTTCGATCCAGCCTCAATATCAGTGGCCCAATTGCCAGGATCCATGTAACCCACGGAAACAAGAATTCCAGGACCTGCAAATTTTAAAAGTTTTCGCCAAAAAGGCCAATGCTCAGCAATGGAAATACTGCCCTTCACTTCAGAAGGGCAAAAAGGAGCAGTGGCCTTTTTGGGAAGATCAAACATCGCCGGCATAGATGAAATTCACCTCTAGTGAATCCATCCTAAAAGAAGTGCTCCCAAAGATCCAGTGGCCATCAAGATCCAAAGACAAAAACCTTGGACGAAGGGACGAAATCCCACACTTTTTATTGTGTCCTTGGTCAAATTACTGCCAATCAAAAACAAAGTAAGAACCAGTCCATGCTTCGCGAGCATTTCAACAACATGACCCGCAGGTTGAAGCGAAGGAACCCAAGTCACCAAAGCCGCCGCAATCACAAAGCCCAAAATAAACCACGGCTTTTTTGCTTTGCCCGCTCCACCTTCCGCTTGACCTTCACGCGCACGCAAAAATCCCACACCAAAAGTCACTGGCACAATCCATAGGGCTCGCGCCAATTTTACGGTCGTGGCAATTTGCAAGGCCTTCGGGCCATACTGCAAAGCTGCTCCCACCACGGAACTGGTGTCGTGGATCGCCAGCGCACTCCAAAGTCCAAACTGCGTTTGGCTCAGTGAAAAATAATGTCCCAGCGGCGGAAAAATCACCAGTGCCACAGCGTTGAGTAAAAAAACTGTTCCTAAAGCCACAGAAACTTCCTGATTTTTTGCTTTGATCGCAGGAGCGACAGCGGCAATCGCACTGCCTCCGCAAATGGCCGTGCCCACACTGATCAGCAATGAAGTATCGCGGTGGATTTTCAACATGCGACCGATAAAATATCCCAGCGTCAATGTTAGAAAAATTCCAATGATGGTGTAGCCAATTCCCTCAAGGCCCACTTGTCCGACCACCAGCAAATTCATGCCAGCACCAAGACCTACGACTGAAAAAGCCAAAAGATTGTGAGTCACCTTTTGCAAAAAATGGCGATAAGGATTTCCCACGATCAGCGCCAAAGCCAGACCTAGAATCAAGGCCTCAGCAGAGGAAATCCATGGTGTGAGTGAAAGCAAGGCTCCGAGCGGAATAAGAACGCGACTAAGTTTTTGGATAACGACCCTCTTTATAATACCAACGGCCCGATTGTTTGCGAAAGCGACTGATCTCGTGATGAGTTTTTATTTCATCACCTTCTTTGTATTCCACTTTGAATTCAACGATCCCTTTGGTCCCTGATTCTTCTGTTTTTAAAATGGTGAGACTGTTAAATTCGACAGCTTTCGCCCACTCTTCATTGGCTGCTTGCAAACCAGGATCGAGAGTCTGCACATCATGAGTGTCGCGCAGATATTCAAAGTTTTTGAGAATAAAAGCACAATAGCGTGAACGCATCAGCTTTTCCGCCGTTGGCGCCTCTGTAGTTCGATCGAGATAGATTTTGCAACACTCTTTAAAGTCTTGGTGGCTTCCGCAATAACAATTCATCGAAAAAATTTAGCACACGGAAAATTGATTCGCATTACTTTTTCGCCGTCTTTCGAAGATCGGCTTCTCGCCAGAGATGCAAAGAAACCACGGTTTGATAAGGAGCCCACTTTTCGCCATGAGGCTTTAATTGCTTTGCGGTTGGGAATTCACGCTTTCGCTTCCAGACTTGAAAACCCTTGCGCACGCCAAAATCATCCACCGGCCAAATATCCATGCGACCCAGCTGAAAGATCAAAAGCATTTCCACAGTCCAGCGTCCAACGCCATAAATTGCAGTCAGCCGCTGAATGATTTCATCATTGGACATCCGACGAATTTCTTTGGCCGTTGGAACCACGCCCTCAACCGTTTTTTGAGCAATATCTAAAATTGATTTTGTTTTTGATCTGGAAAATCCACAGGCCCGCAATTGTCTGTCTTGAAGATTCAATAAATCTTCGGCTGCCGGAAAATCCACCTCAGGAAAAAGGGCTAACATACGACCCAAAATGGTTTCGGCTGCCTTACCGTGCAATTGTTGATGAGCAATCGCTCGGACCAAAGACTCAAAAGGCGGCCGCTCCATCTTTGGAGAAAAATCCAAAGCATGGCGTTTAAAAAGAGCTTTTAAGCTCGGATCTTTTTTGAGAACTTCTTTTTTAGCTTTTTCAAAGGCAGAGATTTTTTTTGGTTTGCGCTTCATGACCAATCATATATCTCAAGCTCGCTGTCGAAGGCAATCAAATGCCTTCGACTGATGAGGCTCCACTGATACTCCACCTACCAAGATCGCGAGCCATGAGATCCTTGCTGACGACGCGAAGTCGGTTTTATTTTCTCAGCTCGGCGGGCTTCTTCGGGTTTCTGCTCATTTTTTCCAAAGTCTGCGGAATGGTCTTTGGCAGCAAAGCTAAGAGGAAAATCTCCGCGAGATCTCTCCATGGATGATCCGTCTGGGCTATTTGCTGACGCCGAGAATTCATAGTCACGACTGGAACTCCTCGCAGAAGTTCTGGCAGATTTTTTAGCTGCCATTTTTGCCTTTTTGCTGGCACTGGCCTTGTGTGGACTTGCACTTCGAGAGCTGCGACTGGTTTTTGCTTTCGCTTTTTTCATCATAAATTCCTCCAATGATGTTGTTTGTTTGGCAATGCTATCAGCCAACAACGGATCACTAAAGTGATGGGATGAAGAAATTCGTGACTAAAAATTCACACGCTTTTGGAATTCCTGACGAGTCATCAAAGTCACCGACTCGGTGTTGGGATCAAAAACAATTTTGACATCACCTTTTTGAATTTGCGCATGGACCTGCTTGAACTTGGTCTCGTGTTGAATTTCAACAGCACCATAGTCGGTGGCTTCACGCAAAATAAATTCACGCATGATATTCTCTAAGGCATCAAGACTGATTTTTTCGAGCGGAACTTCGATCGGTGGTAAGACATCATCCATGGGCTTCAAATTACTCCTAGGCTTCACGATTTGCGTACAAATCGAGCGCTCGTTTTTTCATATCGTCATAGGAAACGTCTTCCACATGAGTCGACAAAAACCAAGCATGACCAAAAGGATCTATCAGTTTGCCACCGCGATCACCATAAAAATGAGTTTCAACGGGCCGCACTGGCCTAGCTCCCGCAGCCACAGCGCGCTCGAACACCTCATCCACATCATCAACAAAGAGGTTGATGAGAAAAGGACTTCCGCCCATCGACGTCGGACTTAAGAAATTCATATCAGGAAACTCGTCACACAACATGATGCGAGCGTGTCCAATTTCAATTTCAGCATGACCCACTCGACCCCCGAGCTCAATACGAACAAGCTCCTTGGCATCAAATGCTTTTTTATAAAATTCCAGCGCCGCCTTTGCATCTTGCACACAAAGATAAGGAACAGCCCCGCGATACTCGGAAGGAATGCGTTTACAGTGTTTGGAGTTTTTCATACTCATGACCTCTTCTTAAATATTATCACGTTTCAATTTTGGATTCTATCTGGGGACCTGCAACAACTTGCTTTCTTCACAAAGCCGTTGATACTCTTAAAAACGATGAATGCTTTACTTCGTGTCCTTATTCCTTCTTGGCGTTTTTTTGATGACGTTGGTCATGTCAGCAAACTTTTCTATCAAGTCGATACCGCACAAAAATGGCAACCTTGCTTTCAACCCCAAGCACGACACTGGTATCAATTATTTTTAAATCCCCACACCAATTTACGTTTAGCTCTAAACTCATTGGTGGATCGCCTTATGAGTGAAATCAGTGCGATAAATCCTCAGGCCAACAAAGATCAACTTCCACAATCTGTGTCCTACCAACTGGTAGAAAATTTAGTACGTCACCAAGTCCGCTCGCTTTTACCGAAGGCCCAAAGCTTTCGATTTAAAATCGTCATCAGCGCTCCTGGAACTCTAGACGCGGATTACGATGCGCTGATTTCAGAAATGCATGAGGTTTAAAGAATGTATCTTTTAAATCCAACATTTCTCGTGACAGAAAGATTGATCGCCATCGTCATTTTACTGCAAACTTTTGAGCTTCTCCAAATCAAGGAAGCTTTTACTAGCGTTTGGAGTTGGCAAATCCTTAAGAAAGATTACGCGTTTCTCCCCGCTCGGATTCAAAATCGTTTGTCATATTTGTTCGACGTTCCTTATTTTCTTTTTATTCTCGACTTAAGAATTTTTCTCGCCATTTTACTTCTGGCATTTCCTCAGCCACTGATTCTTTTAGGTCTGCTTCTCACCACACTTTTGATTTGCGTCCGCTGGCGCGGAACCTACAACGGCGGTAGCGACTCGATGACTGTGGTCGTGTTACTAGCACTGACTGTGGGAACATTCTTTCATGGTCATGGTCTCGTCATGAAAGGTTGTCTGTGGTACATCGCTTTGCAAACCTGTTTGTCTTACTGGATCTCGGGGCTGACGAAACTTCGCAAAAAAAATTGGCGAAATGGGCAGGCTCTTTATTTATTGGTGACGGCGACAAATTATGAAACTCCAAAAGAGGCGCAACAAATTTTAAAAATTCCTCTCGTTGCAAAATTAGCTTCATGGTCCATTTTACTTCTGGAATGCAGCTTTCCGCTGGCGCTGCTTAGCCCTGACTGGTGCTTGGCTTATATTGCGGTCGCTCTGTTTTTTCATCTCGGCAATTTCTTTGTCTTTGGACTGAATCGTTTCGTCTTTGCTTGGATGGCCGCCTATCCGGCGCTTTATTGGTGCAGTCACCTGTCCAAACTTTTGACATCTCGGTAGATTCTTCAGACTCCGTCCGATTTGAGAGCTAAGATCTTCTCACAAAATTTAAAGCATCACTGATTTGTGGTAAAAAGAGCTCTTGAAAAAGGTGTTATTTTTATGAAAAAAATCATGCTCCTCTTAATGGTTTTAGGATGCTTGCCCGCATGTAACGTGGTTGGTACGAGTGCGAATGAAACCATGAACCAAAGATTTGATCGCCAACAGCGTGAACAAAAAATTCAGCAAGCCCAAGCTGATCAAGTCATGGCGGCTCAATATGCTGGAGGGCAGCCCGGCAAAATTTTTGTGAAGGGCATTCTTGTTGCCGATAGCGAAAACAAAGCTCAGCTGGATAATCGCATTCAAGTTTCTCAGACCGTGGGGACTAGTTACAAGACTGCTTTGAAAATGAATCCCAGCGCGATTGATAAAAATGCTCAAGCTCTGTTGACGCCAACTGCTGATTCACTGCTGACCGAGAATCTGGCTCAAGATAAAACTTATGTTGCTCTGGGATGCTCAAGCGTGGATCCGTCTTTGATTTCAGGCCTTAGCAAAAAAAGTGTTGAAGCTCTTTCAGGAAGTGTCGCCGCGATTTCGGCAAACACGGTGATTTTTTGTGGGAAAACCGATATCAAATATTCATCGATGACCGTTGCTGCTCATCATTTGATTTTGATCAATGCCGAAATTTCAGCAAAAAATGCGGTTGGCGCACTTTCGTTGATTGCTGATCATTTGGTGGTGATTGGGAAAAATAAAATTCAGACTCAAGGACTCGACGCGAATGTTTCTGTGCTGCCAGCTCCAGCCTTAGAACTCAGTGTTTTGACAGCCATCGATGGTGAAGGCTCTCTCAAACTGAGTTCCGTCGGCGGGAACTGCACCAATAAATAACCGATCAAATAGTCTTACTCTTTGGTTTTAAGACGTTCGTCATTTTCTTGGATGAATTTTTTAATCTCTTCGGTAATGCCTAAAAGTTTCAGCCATTGCTCTTTGTACAGAGTCACTGGGAAGCGACCCATTCCATAAATAGAAAGAGCCCCCTTCTCGCTGACTTTCATCGACAGAGTTCCGCGATTGGGCTTATTTTTAAGTGCTGCGTTTTCGGCTTTCAGTCTTTCCAGTTCGGCCTTCATATCTTCTGACATAGTATCCTCCGTCTCAAATCATAGGTTACTTCCGAGCTGTTTGTCCATCGCTGTTGATTGTCTTTCCTTTTTCATAAGCGCGAACCACAGCTGGTCTTTGGCCGATAGTTTCAAACCATTTCTTAAGACTTGGAAAGTCATTCAAATTTTGGCTTTGCTTCTCATACGGCACAATCCACGGATACATCGCCATATCTGCAATTGAGTACTCACCAGCTACGAAAGGATGATCTTTCAACTGTTGATTCAAGACACCGTAAAGGCGACTTGTCTCTTTCACATAACGATCAATGGCATAGGGAATTTTCTCTGAAGCATAACCATTAAAGTGATGATTCTGTCCTAGCATTGGACCTAGGCCCCCGACTTGCCAAAAGAGCCACTCGAGCGTCTGTTGTCGATGACGAAGGTCCTTCGACAAAAATTTTCCGCTTTTCTCCGCCAGATAAAGAAGAATCGCACCCGATTCAAAAATAGAAACAGGTTTGCCATGATCCAGCGGCTGTTGATCGACAATCGCCGGGATTTTGTTGTTCGGTGAAATTTTCAAAAATTCAGGCTGAAACTGCTCTCCCTTGCCGATATTCACAGGATGAATCGTATAAGGAATTCCGGTCTCTTCGAGGAAGATAGAAATTTTATGGCCATTGGGAGTCGGCCAATAGTAGAGATCAATCATATCGCGAGCTCCTTTTGAAGTATCTTTTTGGAACTTTACTCTCATATCGTCAGCGTGTATACCTGCTCCAGCATCGCGGGATTAAGAAATGATCAGTACTTCCAATGTCAGCCTTCGCTACGGCGATAAAAAACTTTTTGATGATGTTAACGTCAAGTTCACTCCAGGCAACTGCTATGGTTTGATCGGAGCCAACGGCGCTGGCAAAACAACTTTCCTAAAAATTCTCGCCAAAGAGATCGAGCCCAACACTGGCGAAGTGATCATTCCGGCAAACATGCGTCTTTCAGTTTTAAAACAAGATCACTATGCTTTTGACGAGCACTCCGTTTTAAAAACGGTGCTCATGGGAAACAGTAAATTATTTCAAGTCATGGAAGAAAAAGATCGCCTCTATGCCAAAGCCGATTTCTCTGAAGCCGATGGTGAAAAAGCTTCTGAGCTTGAAACTCAATTTGCCGAGCTCAACGGCTGGGAAGCTGAATCCGAGGCCGCGACAATGCTCGCAGGTCTTGGAATTTCCGAAGCCATGCACTCAAGACAAATGAAAGAGTTAGTCGGCGGAGATAAAGTG
>Ga0134125_10000251_pt1 | contig 76893 bp, 63 predicted proteins | sample KB31751_FD_96464 | JGI IMG/M metagenome (GOLD analysis project Ga0134125, IMG submission 96464) | Terrestrial soil microbial communities with excess Nitrogen fertilizer from Kellogg Biological Station, Michigan, USA - KB3-175-1 | ecosystem: Environmental > Terrestrial > Soil > Unclassified ... | reverse complement strand
GTACCCGCCACGTACTCGTACTCGGTGATAATTCTGGTCCCAGCGGAGGGAACAATTAAGCGAACATTCACCGATGCTACCGGATAATTGCTGCGCGGAAAGAAAGCCGATCCGGAAGTACCGACGCTGGTTGGCAAAAAGCCGCCCATGGTTCCACCGGCAATTCCAAACTCAACATTGTCGTTGAGCTTCTGATCGATGGATGCCATCACGCCGTTCCGGTTGTAGTGACCCATATTCAGCAGCGTGGTGGTGGTCGAGATGTCGGGGAGCAGGTCTGCCGCATTCAGCGCCGACAAATCACCTAATACGTGCAAGCGCCCGTTGTTGACGCTTTCGTAAAAGGCGCTGATTGCGTATGTACGGCGGCCGGCAACTTTCGAATAACCAACTTCGTAGTTTTGCGTCCGTTCCAGCGCCAGCCTGTTGCTGCGCATGGAAAACGACGGAACACTTGCAATCGCCCCGATGGTATCGGCCAAATCGGCGCCGTCGCCATATTGATGCAGATACAGTTCGTTGGGGCTGCCGCCGCTGCTGTAGGTCACGGCCAGCGAACCCGCGTCTCCCAGTGCCGTAGTTAGCCGCGCATAGGGGCTGACGCGATTCACGTGGTCAAAATAGGAAATTGCATCAAACGCGCTGCCGTACTCAAGGTGAACCCCACCGAAGAAATCGACCGTGTCGTAGTAGCTCAGCGAACTGGAACGGACCGCCTGGGCGCCGCCAGGACCCGGAGCGCTCATCAACCTCCCAGGGAGGTAAAATTGCTGCGCCATCACCGTGATTTCGGGCAGGCTCGCGAGTCCTTCCGGATCGCTCCGTGAATAAGTGGCCCGCAGTCCCATAGTGGGCATTCCCGTGGTCAAGCTTTGTCCAAAGATGCCGCTGACGGTCAGTTGATTGCGGCCATACATTGTTGTCGCCAACGCAAAAGAGGTGCCGAAATCTGCAATGCTCGAATCGGACAGGAGCGAACCGGCATCCCCGGCTGAGAGCGATACGAGTCCGCGAGTTCCTGTAAATATCTTGGCCGGATCTTCCGCGCTCGCCGATCTGCCGCGCGAGGCTCCCGCCAATACGCGTGTGACCGGCCGGGTGGCCGCCGAGGCCCGCAACACCCACTTCCAGTCGTCGGTCATGGCGGTGGTTGGCTTGGTGTACTTCACCTCGATACTGCTGAAAATCGCCGCCATCCGGATTTGAAGCACGCTGCTCAATCCGGCGCGGATTGCGATTTTGTTGCGCATCGCCGGAAGCAGGGAATCCGCGGAAGCTCGAATGGAATAGGAAGAGGGCGCAAGGCCAAGGAAACCGAAACGGCCGTCTGCTCCGGTAACTTCACGGTGCACCATACGGTCGTAGCGATCGAAGAGCGTTACGGACGCGCCCATTTGCGGGGTGCCGAGGGAATCCACCACCATGCCGAGGAGGTTGCCCGCGAACTGCGAAGGCAAATCGCCCGCACTTATCCCTGTCGCAATGGCCAGCATACCGGCCGCGACAACAGGAACCAGTTTTAGGCGACCTAAGCCGAGTGGCAAAGCAATGTCCCTATAGACGCCGTACCTATGATGTTACCGTAAATGGCGCGGCCTGGTTGATGGTCTGGTTTTTCAGCTTGTCGGTCAGTACGATTTTTAGGGTGTACTTTCCGGGCGCAAAATCTTTCAGCGGCAGCATCCTCTCCACCGTTACTAGGAATGAGGATGCGTTCGGCACAGTCGATAGATCCTGATTTACGTCCACGACGGTCTTCTTCGTGGCGTCGTTCACAATCTGGTAATTGATCGTGCCGGAAGGTTTCTTGGTCTTAGCGTCCATACCAAGGTTGTAGAACTCGGTATAGATCCCCATTTTTTCATCCTGCTTGAATGTCTCGTCCACGCGTGGACGAACTTTCGAGCTGCGGATGACAAACGGGCCCGCTCCGATACTGTTCGTGGGTAGCCGCTCGATCTTATCGGCAAGAATCAGGCTGCTGGAACCGATGGTATCGTCATCGTACTGCGGCACGTGGAGCGGCATTTCGTAGTTGTTCATCGTATTGCCGACAACATCTTTAGCGACAATATTAAGGCGGTACGTGCCGGGAGCCAGCGGAACGGACTTGAAGTAAACGCTCTGCCCGTTCATCGCCTTCTGCAACAGTTCCGCAGGGACTTCCACCTGAACGGTATCTTCAAACCAGTTCACCGACCGGCGCGAAAGCGTGGTGATGCGGCCATAAAGGTTGACCGTCGCTTTCGAGATATTGTCTTTGGTCTTATATTGCAGTTCGTTCCGGTTGAATGAAATGGTGATATCGGTCAGCACCTGCGCATCCGTCACCTTAATGTAATCGGCCCGAACCTTCATCGGCAGCGTGTTGTATTTGATCGTGGAATCGACAACCGCTTCCAGGTCCTTGAACTTGATCATCGGCGCGCGCTGCAGTTTTGCGAACTGCTCCAGCCGCGAAAACTCGTTCATGCTCTCGGGCAGCGGCATGTTCCCGGGAACGCCTAAATGCGTGCCGTCGGTCCGGTTAAACCGGTTGGTCTTGCTCGTCATGCCCATCTGCTCGTACATCGTGAGACCGGCGCCCGGAACGTAGAGTAGCGCGTCTTTTTCCGACGGGTCCATCGTCATGTGATATTCGCCCGTCATGGTCGGGTCAACGAATTCAATGATGATGTTTGTGCCGATGCCATCGAGATAGCGGTACCGCCAATCTTCAAACGGGTAGGTAGAGGTTTCGCCGCCGCCTTCCTGAATGGGCCGTTGGTATGTCCCGCCCGAAGGATGGGATTCGATCTCATCCGGAGGACCGTACTTAATGTAGATCATGCCTCGATCGGTCTTCCATCCGGGAATACCGGAAGCATAATGCTCGTTTGCATAGGCAATGCGGCGGTACAACTCCTCTTTGTACTCGTTTTCTTCCGTGTCAGGAGTTGGGTCGCGCCGTCGCCAGAACTGCTCTACAAACTGCTCACGTTCTTCATCAGTCTGCAACTTCTTAAACGCAGCTTTTTCCTGGTCGGTAATGATGTAGACGACATCTTCGTTCAGCCACTTCTTCCACGGCCCCTCCATCTCCTTCTTCAGCGCTTTCTGCCGCCGCTTCATTTCCTTTTTGGAAAGAGGCTTGGCGACGGTCGGCTCGTCGGAACTGGAACTCGACTGTGCGGGAATGGGAGGAACCATTAGCGAGGCCGCCGTTATGCCCAAGAGGAGGGGCGAACGGAACAACGCCCGGGAGAACGGGGATGCCATCATAAAACCACCATTAGCGAAACTGTTACGGATTGCAGGCTAAACTCCAGTCTAGGGTGCTTTGTTGAGTCAGTCAATCGGGACCTCGACGAGTTAAGGTGTTCGTCCAGCGTAACTTATTGACGCTAAGATGCCGGAAGCGGGTACGCTGGATACGAGAGTCCGGCGACGGCCGTGGGCGGCTCTCCCAAATCCTGTAATATGCTCTTCCAAAAGGAAGATACATTGTCGATCGCCTTTCTTTACGATTTCACTAACCGCTTGAATTGCAAGGGAATCCATGCGTTCCAGGAGATTGGCTGTCGACTTGCTAAATTAAGTGTCTTACTATCGCGAGTATACTCCGGGCCAAAAGCCGGAGTGGGGTGACTTCCGGGTGCGTGAGCTTAAAGGCCAATTTGGTGGCGCACTGCTGCTGGTACTGACAGCGGCCGCCGTTATTGTGGCTGTCATCAATTTCCAGCAGCTACGCCGCTTTGTATTGCCGGACGATGGTGTTACCTGGACCGATCGAATGGATGCGGCGGGCCGCCGCGCGGTAGTAGCCGCCTATGTGAAGCCCGATTCGTCGGGAGCCCGCGCCGAAATCCACCTTGGCGACCAGGTCCTTCGGATCGGTAACTATCCCATCAACGACGCGCTTGATGTTACGCGCGCCTTAAGCCAGCTCTCCATCTTCAGCACCACCACCTACGAGCTGCGCCGCGGCGGCATTGAGTTTGAAAAGCAAAACATTGTTTTAGGAGTGGCCGAGCGCGATTCGGCCGTTTATTACGAATACCTGGTTGGAATTGCCTGGCTTTGCATCGGGCTTTTTGTTTACTATCGCCGCACCAACTCTCCAAAGGCGCTGCATTTCTTCCTGCTGTGCTTTGTCTCGTTTATTGCGTCATGCTTCCATTACACCGGGAAGCTGAATAATTTCGACCAGGTCATTTATTGGGGCAACATCGCTGCAAGCCTGTTCGCGCCTTCGCTGTTTCTTCATTTCTGCCTCACTTTTCCCGACACCCGCAGCATCGTCCGGACCCGTTTCCGCGCTTTTCTGCTCTATGTGCCGGCTACTGTTCTTCTCGCTCTGGTGGTGGGCTCGGCCTCCGGTGTCCTTCAGTTTCATGCTGCTTTGATTGAGGTGCGCTGGCTGCTCGATCGCCTGATGGTCGCCTTCTTCGTCGCGATGTATTTGTTGGGCGCCGGAGCCTTGATGCTCGACTACCACCGTTCCAACGATCCCATTTTGCGCAGGCAGTTGAAATATCTGCGTAATGGCGCTCTTGCCGGCATTCTTCCGTTTGCGATTTTCTACGCGGTTCCCTATGTTTTCGGCGCGGTCCCCAGCCATCTGCTAACGCTGAGCGTGGTCGCGCTCGGGCTGATTCCGGTTACGTGGGCCTATGCAATCACGCGCTACCGGCTGATGGACGTGGATGTCATTTTCCAGCAGGGCTATGTCTACACACTCTCGACGCTATTTGTCATCGGCGTCTTCTATTTCCTGATTTTCTTCATCGGCAATTTGAAAGTCATCTCGGCCCCGGCATTCGTAATCCTGATTCTATTCGCCACCTTCGTCTTTCAGCCGATTCGCCGCTGGCTTCAGGAACAACTGGACCGGTACATCTTTTATCGTGACCAGTACGACTATCGCCTTACGCTGATCGAATTCGCGCGCGACCTGAGCTCGGAAACGAACATGGACAGCATGTTGGCTTCTGTGGCGGACCGCCTGCTGCGTACGCTGTCTATTGAGCGGGTTGCGTTTTTCCTCGCTGATGAAGCCGGGCCGCGGTTCCGCCTGCACTCCACGTTGCAGCAGCCTGAGGATCCCAAGAAAGCTCCGGCGCAGCCGCTCGATCTTAGCTTCCTCAATAGCAACGACCGCCGCGATTACCTCTTCTTTGAGCGGCCTCGCCACCTGCGCGATATTTTGTCGCAAGGTCTGCCGCAATCCGTTCGCAATACCATCGCGGAACTCGATCTTACCTATTACGTCGCTTGTCGCTCTCACGGCCGAACGATTGCCTATCTCGGCGTAAGCCGCAGCCGCGACGGCGATTTCCTTTCGAGCGACGACGTAGAGCTGTTAGTCACCCTTTCCGGCTACGTGGCGATTGCGGTTGAAAACTCCCGCCTTTATCACTCGCTGCAGCGTAAGGCAGATGAATACGAGCGGCTGAAGGAATTCAGCGAGAATATCGTCGAGTCCATCAGCGTTGGCATCCTGGCCGCCGATCTTGATGACCGCGTGGAGAGCTGGAATTCGCAGATTGAACGGCTGACCGGGATTACCCGCGACGATGCAGTCGGCCGGCGCCTCCGCGATCTGTTCCCCGCCGATCTCTGCGAAAAGTTTGAGGAATTTCGCGACCAGCACGGAATTCACAACATTTATAAATTCACGCTTCTGCCGAAGCTTCGCGATCGCAGTGGGCAAGAGAACGGTAATGGGCATTTGAAAGAGGCGGCGCCCCGAGAGTCGGTGGTGAATGTTGCCATCGCGCCGCTTGTGTCGAAAGATCTCGAGCAGATTGGACGCCTTATCATTCTGGACGATGTGACCGATCGCGACGATCTGGAGCGGCGGCTCGTTCAAGCCGATAAATTAAGTTCCATCGGACTACTGGCCGCCGGCGTCGCGCATGAAGTGAATACGCCGCTGGCCGTGATCTCGACGTATGCGCAAATGCTGGCTAAACAGGTATCGGGCGACGAGCAGAAGTCGAAGCTGCTCGAAAAAATTGCTAAGCAGACCTTCCGCGCGAGCGAAATCGTCAATTCGCTGCTGAATTTTTCGCGCACCGGCGGTACCGAGTTTGTCGATATCGACATGAACCGCGTGGTGAAGGAGACGTCCGCGCTGCTGGAACACCAACTTCAAAAAACGGGCGTTCAGGTGCGTTTGAACTTCGGCCCCAATGTGCCGACCATCCGCGGCAACTTCGGTAAGCTGCAGCAAGTCTTCCTCAATCTCTTTCTGAATGCCAGGGACGCCATGCCCGAAGGCGGCAAGTTGATGGTGCGCACGTGGCCGGAGGCGGGCTTTGTGCACGTCGAAGTTGCCGATACGGGACACGGCATCTCGCCCGATCATCTGGCCCGCATCTACGATCCGTTTTTCACGACCAAAGGCGCGCGCAAGGGGACCGGCCTCGGCCTCTCGGTGAGCTACGGTATCGTGCAGGAGCACAACGGCATCATTGAAGTCGACAGCCGGCTCGGCGGCGGCACCCGCTTCCGCCTGGAATTCCCCACGGCAGGCGCAAAGCAGCGCCCCGCCGCCCCGCCTGCAAGAGAAGCGCTGTCGGCGTAACCTCCTCGCTAAACTAAATCCGGGCCGATAATTGGATCCGAGCCGCGACCGCGAGGGAGCGGTTTTACTAAAACCTGAGCCGCGCGCGTGAGCAAGCGGTTTACCTAAAGGAGAATTGTGCATCAACTTCGCTGGCACGCGTTGTTACAACAATGGGTCGTCCTTTCCACGCACCGGCAGGGGCGCCCGCAAATGCCCGCCGATTGGTGTCCTTTTTGCCCCGGTTCAGGCAAGGTGCCCGAGAACTACGACGTCTATCTGTATTCGAATGATTTTCCGGCGTTTTCCCCGGAAGCCGATCCCTTCAATCCGGAGCCGCACGATTTGTTCGCAACCACAGGCCCGCGCGGTGCTTGCGATGTAGTGCTCTATTCGCCCAACCATACGCTGCCGCCATCGCAATTGACGATAGAGAACTGGCGCAAAGTGATCGGGCTTTGGACGAACCGCACTGGGGAGTTAATGAGGAATCCCGACATCGCCGCTATTTCCATTTTCGAAAATTGCGGTGAATTTATCGGCGTCACCATGCCGCATCCGCACGGCCAGATTTATGCAATGCCATTTATCCCGCCGACAGTTCGTACGGAGATGGCATCCGCAAGTGAGCACGCATCGCAACAGAGTGGCGAGTGCCTGTTCTGTGCGTTATTGCAGCGTGAGACGACCGATGGGTTGCGAATCGTAGCGGAGAATGAGGATTTCGTTGCGTTCGTGCCGTTCGCCGCGCGCTTCCCGGCGGAGATGCTGATTTATCCCCGGCTGCACATTCGATTTTTAACGGAGTTGAACGAACCGCAGCAGGAGCGCCTTGCCGCCATTCTCAGCTTGGTCCGGAAGAAGTATGACAACTTGTACGGGTTTCAGCTTCCGCTGATGATGCTGGTGAAGCAAGCGCCCGTAAAGGATTCCACCGCGCCGTATCATTTCCACATTCAATTTCTGCCATTGCAACGCAGCGCCACGAAATACAAATATCTCGCCTCGATCGAAACGGGCTACGGCACGTTTCTCGCGGACACCAGCCCTGAAGATATGGCCGCCAAGCTGCGGGAGTTGGAACCGAGATAGGAGCAAAGCCGACAAACGTGACAGTTGTGGGGTCGGCCTTCTTGCCGGCGAGCCGGTCTTCTGCCGGCTGATGTGCAATTCAAAAGCCGATAGAGTCGCCATTGCAGGGCAAGACGCAGAGGGCACGAGAGTCCAGCGCGACTTCACCTAACTTTAGGATCGAGCAATCGAGGATCTATTCGGAACGGTTTGGGTTCCGACCATCCTTCTCGAAGAGTTTCCTCTTCAGGATCAATTAGGTAGTTGTATTCCTGAGGAATAACCGCTGATGGTACCTGTCGAACAGGGAGCGGCAGGGCGAAAACATAGCTCTTTTGCTGCGAAGCTTCGCCCGGCCTATATATGCGATGTGAAGTTGGCGTTCGCCGTCTCTCTCGAATCCAAATATCGCCTTCCTCTCTGGACAACACTTCAGATTCAAAAATAGCCTTTCTTCTCTCCGGAGATCTTGCTGGATTGCTGCTCTCCCAAGATTCAATCTGATCCTCGGAAATTGTCAATTGAGAATACGAATAGGACGGAAAGTTATCGGGATTTCGAATATGTACGAGGATTTCGAGACAGGCGAGCGACAGGGACGATGCTGTGTATAGAATCGCCGTGCCAGGATTATTCCAGCGGCCACCCCGCAAGAACGCGCCGGTCGCATCTCGCGGATCGCGCCCGGGCGAGAATAGCCGAAAAACCAGTATCAACTAAAGACGCCGTACTCGATGCGATCAAGAATAGCTTCAACCGGCTCGGTGTTGGAATTTTCTTCTAAAACTTCCTCGGGCGTACGGTCCGCCAATTCGGAGAGCTTAGTATGGAACCACCGATCAGTCTTGGTTTCCGAACCAAAAATTTTTAGTGCACGCGTCCAAAGTGCCTCGTGTCTCAACTGGACGTCCATTTATCCATTCTAGGTCATATTCGAGGCTATGAGCGGAACTCCGAAGTGTGCCGCGAGAAAATACCTGTCATATGGCTCCCGGTCTTGTTCTACTCGAATTTCAGACGCGAATTCATGGACTCAATGTCAGTTTGGGCCAGATTCGGATGGGGCAGTTGCTTGCCCTCGCCGTTACCTGTGTAGCCATTGCCTTACTATTTTTGCTGGCTTATCTGGCTTTTGTACATCGCAGTATTCCGGAGCTTTGGTGTGTAGCCCTGCCAATTCCGGTGGCAATCTATGGTATGCGGCGGTACCGTATCCGCACCGCCGACATGAACAGAACTTTCCGGCTGAAACAATTTTACGAGCGTGGTGTTGCGCGGCTTGAAGGCAAATGGACCGGTGGCGGGTGCTCCGGCGAAATGTACGCGCAGGAGGGGCATGCGTATGAGCGCGGCTTAAATATCTTTGGTGCTGGATCGCTGTTCGAACTTTTATGCACTTGCAGGACTGAAATTGGGCGCCGCCATTTAGCGGATTATTTGCTGAGGACACCTTTAGTGGGTGAGGTTAGCGAACGGCAGGAAGCCGTGAGAGAACTTAGCCGGAGAACCGATTTACAGGAGAGCGTGTCGCTCTGCTTGGCAAATTTGACGCTCAATAATTCGCTTCGAGAAGGCAAATCTAAATTCTGGCGGAGATCGAACGGCTGCGACAGGCAATTGATATGGCGGTGGGCGGCAGCTCGGTGCTGTTTTATTCGATGAGATCTTGAGCTGAACAAACTCGCGTTCATATGGGCTCTCGTGATAGTGCCGATCCGCTAGATTTTGATTATCTATTGAAGCCGGGCATTACGACGGAGGCCAGCGCCATCGAAATCGCGCGGCTGGCGGGAGTGCCGGTCTAAAGGAAAGAGCCTCGCCTTCTGTTGGATGCGTGAGTGGCTTCTAACGCACTACTCACCCAGAAAATCGAAATTCGTGCCCAGAATCTGAGCCAAAGAATTTTGCGACGTGGCTTGTGAATTGTTTGAATTCGAATTGCTATCGATATTCGAAGAATTCTGCGTTGTGGGTGCCGGATGTGCGTGATGACCGTGCCGATGATGATGAACCGAGTTCGTCGTGCTCGATGTAGAAGCCGGATTCGCGCTGTTTGAATCAGAATCCGCCGATTGAGTTGCCGTTTGAAAATCCTGTACGGCATTTTGCTTATTCGATGCGCTCGATGCAATCGAATTCAGCAGATTGCTGGCATATAGATCGGAATAGGAAGACAGACTTGAGATGCTCAACTTAAACTCCTGGGTTGAAATGGCGTTGCCTGCGTGTGTCTCCCCGGTCTTCTCCCCGTTGTCACGCTTGCTTCACACTTTTCCATCGGCGGATTTCGCCAAGAACTTTAGAGTCACTTCTTCCTTGCAAAAAGCATCGCGCTCCATGTCTTATCAACAGCGCAGATTTTGTAATCCACAAGGCCCAGATCGCGTCCGGTTTCGCGAACAAGCGGCTCCGTTACTCCGGAGTGGCCAGGCGCGCTCTTTTTCCGCCACAAGATCCACAGCTTTGTCTTTGCTGCCAATTTGCGAAGATCCGACATCGCCGCACGAAGCTCATCTGGCGAAGTCGCGAAACAGAGCGTTACATCACCGTCTTCTTCCACAAACTGTGCGCCACGAGGCAGATTGCCCAGCACTGCTGTCGCGTTTTGCGGCGCCTCGACTAAAACAACCCTGCTCTTCTCCGTAATGCCCAACTTCTGAACGGCCGTTCGCAAAGCATAGCGATCCATCATGGCCGCTGGTGTAGTCGCATCCGGCAAAGGTTGCGCGGTTCTTAGCGTTTCAACCAAATCCTCGATTGTGCAGTACTTCGCATCGGATAGAACGCCGCGAATCGCCTTTACTTTATCGGCCTCGCCATTTACAAAGATGATAGGCACTGGGCGTGTACGCGGCGATTGCCGCAGCGCCACCGCAATCTCGCGGCCGTGCGAGGGCAAGCGGGAAAGGTCAATCACAAATGCGAACGGTGGGTCTTCCCGCCACGCGCGGAGTAACGCAGGGCGAAATTTCTCGTCGTAGTCGACTTGAAACTTCGTGCCCCGCAGCAGTTTTAAAATTGTCGCGGCTTCCGGCGCATTCGATGACAGCAATCGTATGCGCCGCACACGCTTACGCCTTTACAAACTGTTTTGCGTCCGGGTTGGCCGGCCCGAAGTGCTTCAAAATCACTAGCGGCTCGGTCTCGCTCGGATTTCGGATGCGCACGCCGTTGGCAGCGGCTTGCGCGGTGACGAAGAGTTCGTCGCTTGTCATTTCGCCAAAGCGGATGAATGTCGGAGTTTCAACCGACAGCTTTCCGATAGTTCCGTGGCCCTGCGTAACGATCAGGCCATAAGCCGCCGCATCACGAATCAGCGCCTCTCGCCCCGGCAGGATCGTCAGTTCTTTTGCCGAATAGTGGGGCGTTCCGTACGTCACCCATTTTTCGATATAACCGGCCTGCTCCATTTCGCCGCGTTCTTTCACCAGCTTCGGGAACGTGCGGTTATGCGAGCCGAATTCCGGATCGACGTTCGCCTCCCAGTCGAGCAGGCTCACGATGTAGTCAAGATCGTGGTGAAGCGCTTCCGGCACATCTTTCACCAGCAAATCCCAACCGATGGCGCGCCCATCCACCATCGACTGGAACATAGCGAACACGTCGCTGTTTACTTGCGGCTCGTAGGTCACGAGCGACCCCGGAGCGTGAAGAATGCCGGCATTTACCTGCCAGCCTGTCCCCGGTTGTAGTTTGTATGCCTTCGAAAAATAGAGAATGCCGTTGTCGCCCTGGTTCCAACGTTCCAGGCACGCGCGCACATCTTCTTGGCGCGTTCCCGGCTCAAGCCCCATAAACGTAAACGCAAACTCGTTTTCTTCTACGTTGTACTGAGGCGGGAAGTAATAGGCTTCCGGTTTTCCGCGTTGCCCGACTTTCGCGGCATGCTCATTTCTCTGATGGAGGTGGTGCGGAATAGGGCCGAGGTTGTCGAAGAATTTGCATAAAAGGTTCCAGCCCTTCTGCTCGTTCATCACACCCGCGCCGAGAAACTCATCACCGGCCGTCTCGATGGCTTCCTTCAGCAACACTCTCGCGCCCTTATAGGCGATAAAGCTTAAACCCTCGGTTTCTCCTGTTTCCGGTCCGTTCGATGCTTTCGTGGTGGATGAGAACCACCGCTCGTTAATACCTCCGCGGTGCGCGCCGAAGGCATACAGATCGCGCGGATCCAGGCGCAACCGGCCGCCGGGCATCATGAAAGAACGCGGCACCCAGCACGGCGCCAGGCGGACGATGCCCTCGCCTTCGTTAAGCGCTTCGCGGATCGCGGTCCGGTTCGATGAAGGAGCAGTCGTTTGAGTTGGCATAGAAATCGGGTAGGGTCGAAGGTTCACAATATGCCAAATATGAGGCCATATGCAACATGGAAACGTCGTTTTGTCGAAGTTTCCGGCTGAAGGGCGAAAAATCGGCTTTTCTTTAGACTTGAAACGTATAATTTACGGTTGCGCATTGTTTCGCCGCCGCGATATGTTTACTATGGCTTCGTTTGCCGTAATGCCAGGCATTGGAGAAATAAATGAAAACTGAAGGACGGAAACATACGGCCCCCGCGCTGCACAATGCCATGTGGCCTGGGCTCGTGGGGAAGGGCCCTGGCTCGGAGCCGCCGATCGATCTGAATACCATGCTGCGCCTGACGGCTGAAGCCGAAGTGGACGGGATCCGCTTCGATGGCGTGGACCTGTTTCTATTCGAGCCGCACGTGAACATCGATGCGAGTGACGACGACCTGCAGCGCCTGCGCGACAAAATCGCCAGCCAAAAGCTGGTAGTCGGCTCCGTGGTAGCTCCGGTTTGGGAGCCGACAGGCGGCGGATCGGCTATGGGCACGATGGAGGAACGGCAGCGCTTTGTCACTCAAGTTAAAAAAGCCTGCCGGATCGCCAAAAAATTGCGTGAACTGGGCATTCGCCCCTATGGTGTGGTGCGCATCGATTCCGCCGGCAGCCCGGTGGAATGGGCCAAAGATCCCTCCGGCACTTCGAAACGCGTGGCGGATACGTTTCGAGAGGCGTGCGCCGTGGCCGAAGATTCCGGCGAGCGTTTAGCGGCTGAAGGCGAAATCTGCTGGGGCGCGATGCATAGCTGGAAGCTGATGCTCGAAATGTTCGAACTCGTGAACCGGCCGAAAACATTGGGCTTTCAGGCGGACATGGCGCACACGCTGCTATTCACGCTTGGCTATAACGCGCCGGAAGATAGTCTTCTGCCGGAAAACTTCGACTGGAGCGATTCGGATCAGCTTGACGCCGCCCTTCGCATATTGACCGACGCGTTGCGCCCGTGGACCATCGACTTCCATGTGGCCCAGAACGACGCCACCGTGAAGGGGTCGGGCTCGCACGACAAAACTGGCCGCCATTGTTTGCCGAACGATCCCAACGGCAAGCTGGACATCGTGCGCCACGCGGGCTTTTGGATGCGCGATAAAAACAATGCTCCTACGCGCGCCTTCCAACATATCTGTTGGGACGGCTGCATGTTTCCCAATGCCACCATGACAAGTCCCGGAACCTGGCGTGATATTTTGCGCGTGATGATCGCCGTCCGCGATGCGCATGGATGGGAGTAAGACTTAAAGGATCGGGGATCGAACAGGAATGAGTGAAAAGAAGAAACTCAACATAGGGCTGGTGGGCTACGGCTTCATGGGCCGTACCCATTCGAATGCTTTTCGGAAGGTAAGCAACTTTTTCGACGTCCCCTCTACGCCGGTGCTGAAGGCCGTATGCGGCCGCAATCGCGGACGCGCCGAAGCGTTTCGTGAGCAATGGGGCTACGAATCGATCGAAACGGATTGGCGTAAAGTGATCGAGCGGCGCGATATCGATGTCGTCGACATCGCGAGCCCCAACGATACTCATGCCGAAATTGCGATCGCGGCTGCGCAAGCCGGCAAAGCGGTGCTTTGCGAAAAGCCGCTGGGGCGAAACGCTGCTGAAGCACAAAAGATGACCGAAGCCGTAGAAAAAGCCGGCGTCGCGAACATGGTTTGGTACAACTACCGCCGCGTTCCGGCGGTGGTAATGGCCAAGCAGTTGATTGATGAGGGCCGCCTCGGCCGCATATTCCATTACCGCGCGAAATTCCTTCAGGACTGGACAATTTCAAAGGATGTACCGCAGGGCGGGGAAGGGCTTTGGCGGCTGGATGTGGATGTTGCTGGCAGCGGTGTTACCGGCGACCTGCTTGCACACTGCATCGACACCGCGCTTTGGTTGAACGGACCTATCTCCTCCGTCACGGCCATGACGGAAACTTTTGTCAAAGAGCGAAAACATAGCCTGACGGGCCAAATGCAATCCGTTGGCATTGACGATGCCAGCGCATTTCTCGCGCGCTTCAGAAACGGATCCCTTGCCACGTTTGAAGCCACCCGCTACGCGCGCGGCCACAAGGCTCTATATACATTTGAAATCAACGGCGAACATGCGTCGCTGTTTTGGGATCTGCACGATTTACACCGTTTGCAATTCTTCGATCACCGCGATGAGAGCCGTCTGCGCGGCTGGCGCTCCATTCATATGACCGACAGCGACCATCCGTACATGAAGCATTGGTGGGTGCCCGGCCTGCAAATTGGTTATGAGCACACATTCGTGCATCAAGCCGCCGACTTTCTGGATGGACTGGCAAAGGGCAATGTTCCTGGCCCCAACTTCCGCGATGGCTTAGCTACCGACGTGGTTACCGACGCTGTTCTTGCATCGGCGCGAAACGGGCAATGGCAAAGTCTCAAATGAGCACTATCTCGCCCGGCATATAATCTCTGTCTCAGGGACTCTTATGTTTCGGGTGATGCTTTTCCTGCTGGCCGCCACGCTATCCGCCGAGGAACTTCACAATCCGCGCACCACTCCGGCCGATGTTGCCGCAGGCGCGAAATCGTTCCACTCCCATTGCGCGCCTTGCCACGGATATACCGCGGAAGGCGGCCGCGGCCCCAATCTCACCACCGGCCATTTCTTTCACGGCAGCACCGACGCCGATCTTTTCAACAACATCACCAACGGCATCCCCGGCACCGAAATGCCGAGCATCTTCTTTTCGCCCGATCGCGTTTGGCAGATCGTTGCCTATATTCGGTCGCTCAATGGCACCAGCGCGACGCCGCGGGGCGACAAAGCGGCTGGCCTTGTTCTGTTTCGCTCCAAAGGCTGCATGCAATGCCACTCCGTCAAGGGGCAAGGTGGGGAATTGGGCCCCGATCTCACCGGCATCGGAGCTTCGCGATCCGTCAAGAACCTTCGCGAATCCATCGTCGATCCAAACGCTCAGGTTCCGCCGCAATATTGGATTGTCAGCTTCGAAGACCAGTCGGGGAGCTACGTGAAAGGATTTCTGTTGAACGAAGATACTTACACGGTTCAATTGCTCGATATGCGCGGAAACCTGCGTTCATACGACAAAGCCAAGGTCAGCGGCTATAAGGTCGACAAGCATTCGGCGATGCCGTCCTACCGCTCGTCTCTTACCGGCGATCAGCTTAACGATCTGGTTGCTTACCTGTGGTCGTTGCGTCCGGAGTAGCCGCCCATGAAAAGAACTTTCCTCTTCATAACGATCTGCGCCGCTTTCGCGGCCACCGCTGCTGGAGCGGAAGTCACCTACGATCGTCTGCTTCATGCCGCAACTGACAAAGGCAACTGGCTCACCTATTCGGGAAGCTATCGCAGTTGGCGTTACAGCCCACTCGATCAAATCACGCCCGCTAATGCCGCTCAATTGAAGCTGCAGTGGGTCTTCCAGATGCCGACCACGCTGATGGTGGAAACTACACCGCTGGTTGTGGACGGCATCATGTATATCACCGAGCCGCCGAGTAATGTCGTCGCGCTCGATGCACGCACCGGCCGCGAGTACTGGAAATACCGCCGCGAACTGCCCGATCGCATCAACATGTGTTGCGGCCAGGTGAATCGCGGCGTTGCTGTGCTCAACGGACGTGTTTTTGTCGGTACAGTCGACGCGCATCTCGTGGCGCTCAATGCCAAAACTGGTGACGTGCTGTGGGACGTCAAAGTAGCCGACCATCTTACCGGACACAGTCTCAGCGCGGCCCCGCTCGCGGTTAAAGATATGGTGATCACCGGCATCGGAGGCGGTGAGTATGGCATTCGCGGATTTCTCGATGCTTACGATGCCGCGACCGGCAAACGCCGCTGGCGCTTTTGGACCATTCCGAAGCCGGGCGATCCGGGTTCGGAAACCTGGCCCGGCAATGCGTGGAAAACCGGCGGCGGCCCCACGTGGCTTACCGGCTCGTTCGATGCCGAGCAAAACCTTCTCATCTGGGGCACCGGCAATCCCTCGCCCGATTGGAATGGTGACAGCCGTCCAGGCGCCAACCTGTTCACTGATAGCGCCATTGCGCTCGACATCGATACAGGCAAGTTGAAATGGTATTTCCAGTTCATTCCGCACGACACGCACGACTGGGACGCCGTGCAAGTTCCCGTGCTGGTAGATGACACCTGGCAAGGTAAGCCGCGCAAGCTGATCTATTGGGCGCATCGCGGCGGCTTCTTCTACGTTCTCGATCGCGAAACCGGCAAGTTTCTCTTCGGTACTCCGTTTGCCAAACAAACGTGGGCCAAGGGGCTCGATGCAAGCGGTCATCCGATTCTGTTGCCGAACATCAATCCGTCGCCGGAGGGGACCTATATCATTCCCGGCGTCCAAGGCGCCACAAACTGGTATTCGCCAAGCTATAGCCCGCTTACTAAATTGTTCTATCTGGCCTATTGGGAAAACCGCAGCGTGTACCGGAAAGGCGAGCAGGAGTATAGTCCGGGAAATCGCTACATCGGCAGCGTACCTCTTATCGACCTGCCGGGAGACCTGGGCCATGGCGGCATTCGCGCGCTGAATCCGAAAACAGGCAAGCGTGTTTGGGAATATAAACTTCAGACGAAGCCATGGGCCGGTGTCCTCTCAACAGCAGGCCAAGTCGTGTTTGGCGGCAGCGATGAAGGTTATCTGTTTGCCTTGGACGCAAGAACCGGAAAAGAATTGTGGCGGCGCAACCTTGGCGGCATCATCCGCGCTAATCCGGTGAGCTACGAAATCAACGGCCGCCAGTTGGTGAGCATCGCTGCGGGCAACGCCATCTTCACATTCTCGCTGGACAAATAGCTCACCTTTCTTTCTGAACTTCTATACTGAACGTTGTGAATTCCAGACAATTTGCGGCGACGCTGGGCGGCGTTTTCGGCTTTCCGGTCACTCCTTTTAAGAACGATCTCAGCCTCGATTTGGATGCCTTGGCCCAAAACGTGGATGAGATGGCTTCGTACCCGTTCTGCGCGCTGGTTGCGGCCGGTGGGACAGGCGAACTATATTCGTTATCGCCCGATGAAGTCGAGAAGGTTGTCCGTACCACGGTCGATGCGGTGGATGGGCGCATGCCCGTCGTTGTTGGAACCGGCTTCAACACGCCGCTCGGAGTCGAGATCGCAAAACGCGCGCAAAAGGCCGGAGCGAAATTTCTTCTTGCTTTGCCGCCTTACTACGTGAACGCGCCTGTCGAAGGCTTGTTCGATTACTACGAAGCTATCGGAGCTGCTACCGACCTTCCGCTGATGATCTATAGCCGCGATTGGGCCGTGTTCACGCCGGAGATGGTGGCGCGCCTTGCGGATCGCGTCCCCACATTGGTTGCCTGGAAAGACGGCCAGGGCGATATCCGCCGCTATCAACGCATCATGAACTATAACGGCGACCGCCTCGCCTGGTTCGGCGGCCTTGGCGACGATTGCCTCTCCGGCTACTTTTCTATTGGCGTGCAAGCTTACACGTCGAGCATTTCGAATATCGCGCCGGCGTTATCGCTGTCCCTTGCCGAAGCGGGCGTTCATCGCGATTTCGCAAAACTCAACGAGCTTGTGAACCGCTATGTTCATCCGCTCTATGCGCTTCGCGAGCGCAAGCGCGGCTATGAAGTCGCCGTAATGAAAGCAGCGATGGAAATTCTCGCCCGCCCGGCCGGCCCCGTGCGTCCGCCACTTGTCAAATGTACGTCGGACGATCTGGAGGATTTGCGGCAACTGATGCTGACCTATTCCGATTGGACGAAGCCCGCTCTGTTGAAGCGCTAAAATTCAGCTTGATCCCGCTTTTTCTCCGCGCGCGCGCTGCCGATAACGTAGCGATTGTTGTTAGTCCCGATGGCCTCCCAGCGGGATCCACAGACCCCTCCGGTCTGACGATTCGCGAATGGATCCCGCAGTCGCACAAGGTCGCGCTTGCCGATCTCGGCGCGGGCCGGCCTATCCTTCGCTATGGAGAAATCATTGGATATCTCAACCGCGATATTCCCGCCGGTTTCTGGGTGCGGCAGGAATTTCTGGATTTGCCTTCGCCGCCGTTGCTCGATGAATTGCCACTTGCAACCGCGGTGCCGCCGCCATTGCCTGCACTTGAAGGCTACACGTTCGACGGCTTCTCTAATGCTGACGGAAGCGCCGGCACGCGCAATATTCTCGGCATCACAACGACCGTTCAATGTGTCGCGCCCATCGTTGATTATGCAGTTCGCCGCATCAAATCGGAGATACTACCGCGCTTTTCGAATGTGGATGACGCTATCGCCATCACGCACGGCTATGGCTGCGGTATCGCGATTGACGCTCCCGGCGCGGCAGTGCCCATCAACACTTTGCGGAACATCAGCCTTCATGCAAACCTTGCGGCCCATCCGCTTGTGGTAAGCCTCGGTTGCGAGAAGCTTCAGCCTGCGCGACTATTCTCTGTCAGCGGCGACAGTGCACTTCCCGTTCTGGATGCCGGCAACATCATCCGGCTGCAGGATCATTATGGTTTTGCCGATTCGGTCGCTGCAATCCTGGAAGCTGCCGAAAAACGCCTGGCCGTACTCAACCGCCGAGAGCGCCGCCCTTGTCCGGCTTCAGCCTTGGTTGTTGGTCTGCAATGTGGAGGCAGCGATGCATTTTCGGGAGTCACTTGCAACCCCGCTGTTGGCTACGCAGCCGATCTGTTGGTGCGGGCCGGGGCGACGGTTCTGTTCTCCGAAGTCACCGAGGTTCGCGACGCCATTCATTTACTTACGCCGCGCGTGATCAATCGCGAGGTCGGCCTTCGGTTGATTCGCGAAATGCGCTGGTACGACGATTACTTGGCTTCCGGCGGCGCCGACCGCAGCGCCAATCCCACTCCCGGCAACAAACGCGGCGGGCTCGCCAACATCGTCGAAAAGGCACTCGGTTCCATTGCGAAGGCGGGATCAACAGCCATCCGGGCCGTTGCGACGCATGGCGAGAAGGTTACGGCCAAGGGGTTGGTATTTGCCGCCACACCGGCGAGCGATTTCATCTGCGGAACACAGCAGCTTGCCTCCATGAATCTCCACATCTTCACCACCGGCGAAGGATCGCCATATGGATTAGCGCTGGCGCCGGTGATTAAAGTGTCGTCGCGGACGGCGCTTGCCGAGCGCTGGCACGATCTCATCGACATTGACGCGGGCCGCATCGCAACCGGAGCCGCTACCGTTGAAGACCTTGGATGGGAAATTTTCCGGTTTGTGCTCGATGTCGCGAGTGGCCGTAGAGCTACATGGGCTGAAAAATGGGGACTATCGAACAGCCTTATCCCGTTCAACCCCGGCCCGGTGACTTAGTTTATTTGGCTTTCGCCGCTGTTTTCTGCAAGCGCTGGTATTCCCGCAGCACTTTGTTCACATAGGCGATGGTTTCCGGATACGGAGGAATTCCGTGATACCGGTCTACCGCCCCCGGCCCTGCGTTATAAGCCGCCAGTGCGAGCCTCGCGTCGCCGTGATACCGCAGCAGCAGTTCGCGCAGGTATTTCGCGCCGCCCAGTGCGTTTTCGCGTGTTGAAGTTGCCTTGACGCCTAGGTCGCTCGCGGTTTCGGGCATCAACTGCATGAGTCCTAGCGCGCCTTTCGGCGAAACGGCATCCGGCCTTAAGCCCGACTCTACCTTAGCGACCGTTTTTACAAAATTTGCCGGAAGCGCTTGCGCATCGCTCGCTCGCTTCAGGGCCTCGGCAACGGAAATAGCATCGTCCAACTGAACCTTTTCAATCACTGGTTCATCGGGAATGCTTTCAATCGAGGCGATTTCGCTGTTGGCGATCTCGATCGTCCCATGATCCACGGCCAGCGATATAAAATCGCCGTCAACGGTTTGCGCGCGTGCGTTGATCTCTGTTCCGTTCCGCAAATGCACTGTTACCGCGGCCTGCGCAAAGGAGCACGCGAGGACGCTCAGCGCCACAAATTTGAGCGGGCCGGTCTGCATCTATTTTTGGTATGCAGCTTTTACTATAACCGACTCATTGTCGCGAAAAGAGTCCGCGATTTCCTGATCGTCGTCCTCTTCTGGAGTTGCATACAGAAGTTCATGCTCCAGCAACGTGGTGCAAACGAGCGCTTTAGCCGACAAATCTGTCAGGCTGCTCTCTTTTCCTTGCCGCGACGCGAACAGCTCAGAGACTCTCTGTAATTGCTGCCGAATATCGGCTACAACACGTGCCGCCGCTGCATGTTCGTCCCGGCTTAGCGGGTATTGGGCTGGTGGTTTTTCAAAGGACATCGTTTACACTGACCGCCCGCGGGCTCTGACACCTTCACGCTTAACATAAGTACTCGCTTTCATTCGACCCTTTTCCCCACTAAATTGGTCATTTTTTAAACCGTAAGTACTTAAGTTTTAGAACCAAATGGAAACCAGGCAGCCTCGTTAGAATGAATCATGACCACCGCCCCCACCCTGCAATGTGCCTCTTGTTCAGCCACTTACGAGCCTGATGCACGTTTAAGCAGTTGCGCTTGCGGTGGGCGGTTGCTGGTTACGTACGACCTTACCTCTTTGCAGCATACCCTCAAGAAAGAGCAGCTCCTGGGTGCTCCTCCCTCGCTCTGGCGGTACAAAAGTCTTCTCCCGGCAGAGGGGCCCCCCGTTACTCTTGGCGAGGGGTTTACACCCCTTCTGCCTCTCCGTTCGCTCGGACCGAAACTCGGATATTCCGACCTTTGGCTCAAAGATGATGGCCGGAATCCGACGGCTTCGTTTCAGGCGCGCGCCATGTCCGTGGCGATAACCATGGCGAAGGCGCTGGGGGCAACAGATTTTGCAGCTTCCTGTTCACCGGATGCGGCCGCTGCGTTGGCGATGTACGCCGCTGCTGCCGGCCTCAAGGCGCACATTTTTGTGCCGTCCAATATTTCTAAAGCTAACTATGTCGCGGCGATGGCTGCCGGAGCGATGGTTACTCTGGCCGATGGAGCTTTGGATTTTGCGAAAGTAATGGAGCCTTATCGGATTGAAGGAGAGAAAACCATCGGTTTTGAAATCGCCGAGCAGTTTGCGTGGTCTCTACCGGAAGCGATCCTGCTCCCTTCCGGGGCCGGGGAGGTCGCTATCTCGAAAGCCCTTCGCGAATTGGAGCAACTGGGCTGGATCGAGGGCAAGCGTCCCAAGGTTATTACAATTGCTGCCGACAACCATAGAGCGAATGTGGATGCGGCCCTCGAACTTGCCAGGACCGAAGGTGTTTTTGTTTCTCCTGAAGGCGGAGCGTGTATCGCCGCGCTTGGCGAGTTGCTCCAATCGGGGATATTGAAGGCGAGCGATCGCGTGGTGGTTCTAAATCCTTCTTCAGGATTTAAACACATCGAAGCTTATGGGACACGCTTTATCCGCGCAGGCGGCGGCGAGCAGGATAAACTCGGCGGGTTGATAACGCCGCGCTAGCTCAGGTTCATCAGAGCACTCCGTTGCGTTCGTGGCTCGGAACAACGGCCAATTCATCGCCTAGTCTGCGTTCCGGAACCAGATAATTTTGGACGTAGTCTGTCACGGCATCCGCAAGCGGCGTTACGTCCTGCGTGTAGCCGGCCATCCGCAGCTTCGAAATATCGGCTTGCGTGAAGTATTGATATTTCTCTTTTAGCTCGCTGGGCATTTCAATAAAGTCGATCGCCGGCGTTTGCCCGAGCGCCGCAAAAATCGCGTTCGTTAGGGCCAGCCACGTATTGGCCGTGCCCGACCCCACGTTGAACAAACCGCCGCCGTGCGCCGCTTCGGCCAGCATTGCGGTGATCGACGCCGCGTCTTTTACGTAAAGAAAGTCGCGCTGCTGGCAACCATCGGCAAATTCGCTGCGATAGCTTTTGAACAGCGATACGCGGCCGGTTTCCCGGATCTGCTCGAACGCTTTCAGCACCAGGCTTCGCATGTTGCCCTTGTGCCATTCGTTCGGACCGAAGACGTTGAAGTACTTCAGACCGGTTACCCGGGGAAGAAATCCTTCGCGCGCGGCATAGCAGTCGAACAAGTGCTTCGAATAGCCGTACATGTTCAGGGGCCGCAGTGAGGTGAGTGGAGTTTTCTCGGTCAGATCTTGTTCCCGCGCTCCGTAGGTCGCCGCCGATGAGGCGTACACAAACCGGCTTCCGTTTGCGAGCGCAAAGTGCGCCAGCATCTTCGTGTACTCGTAGTTGTTGGCAATCAGGTAGGCGGCGTCAGTTTCCATGGTGGATGAACACGCACCAAGATGGAATACGATTCGGATATTTCCAAGATGATCGGGGTGTTGGAGCCGCCGTGCAAGGTCATCCGCCTCCAAATAGTCGCGAAAGCGCAGCGCAGCCAAATTTTTCCATTTCTCGGAAGTGCGCAGGTGATCGCTGACGAGTATGTTGTCGTAGCCGTGCCGGTTCAACTCCCATACAATTGCGCTTCCAATGAAGCCGGCTCCTCCGGTCACGAGAATTGTGCCGCGTGAAAGGTCGATCACTGGCGGCCGGTTCCCATCCGAGATGTCACTTTTTGTCCTTTTCCTGAACGATCAGCATAGGCATCTTCAAGCGATGCCGTACGCGGTTGATTGTGCTTCCGAGAATCAGATCTTTCAACCCGCGATGGCCGTGCGCCGCCATAATCACAAGGTCCGGCTGCAAGTCCTTTGCTGCCAATTCGATTTCACGCGCGGGGCTGCTTCCATGACGCACTATAATTTCGGTTTCCAGTCCTTCGGCGCGCAGCGATTCGGCAATCTCGTTCAGATACTCCTCCCCTTCTTTCACTTCTGCTGTCGAGGCCATTGATCCGTAGAGCCGGCTCGCCACACCTTCTTCAATATGAAGTAGGGTCACCTTAGCTCGATTCACCCGGGCGATAGACAGCGCGTTTGAGATTGCCTCCTGATCGGACGCGGTATGGTCCAGCGGAACCAGAATATTTGTGTAGCCGCGCAACGGCTTGGTCCCTCGCGCTTTGAGCCCTTCTTCCAACGCCACGCGCCCCCTCAGCCGCCGCCGTTCGCCAATCCACGGCCAGACAATCAGAAAGGCGAGCAGAACAATCAGCCCGCAGCTAATGATAATCAGTCCAACGTGCGCGATATCGCGCAACGCCGGGTTTGCTTCGGAAATCGAGCCGAAGGACATCCAGGCCAGATATCCATTGAGGGCGATGATAACAGCCGCCATCGTCCAGGACACGGTCTTTACAAGCTTCGTGCTTGCAAACTCACCCATGCGCGCACGGTCGCCGGTCAAATGAACCAGCGGAACCACTGCGAATGGTAATTGGAGGCTTAAAACGACCTGGCTGAAGATCAGCAGCTTATAAGTACCCTCCTGGCCCGCGAACCAAAGCGTCAACACTGCGGGTGTTATCGCAAGGACGCGCGTAACCGAGCGCCGCAGCCACGGCTGCATCTTGAATCGCAGGAATCCTTCCATCACAATCTGACCGGCCATTGTGCCGGTGAGTGTAGACGATTGGCCGGAGCAAAGCAGGGCTGCGCCGAAGACGATGCTTGCCAGCGTTGTGCCCAGAATCGGCGCGAGCAGTGCATGCGCTTGCCCGATCTCGGTGACTACGATGCCATTGCGGTGAAACACGGCGCCTGACAAGATCAAGATGGCCGCGTTTACCAGCAGTGCGGCATTCAGGGCAAAAAACAAATCGAGGAAGTTGTAGCGGCAGGCCGCCCGCAGCTCCGCCGGCTTCTCGCCGATCCGGCGCGTTTGTACCAGCGCCGAATGCAGGTACAAATTGTGCGGCATCACCGTTGCGCCTAAAATAGCCACGGCGATATAAAGATTTTCCGCGTTCAGGCGAGGCACAAGGCCGTGCAAGACCTGAACGGCATCCGGTTTGGCCAGAAAAATTTCAAAGGCAAAACAACCTGCGACGGTGGCGATCAATACCGCGACAAAGGCTTCAATCAGCCGGATGCCGTATTTGGTGAACCATAGGACGAGCAGTGTATCGGCGGCTGTGAGGAGGACACCGGCCATTACAGGAATATGAAAGAGAAGGTTCAGGCCGATCGCCGCGCCAATGACTTCGGCCAGATCGCAGGCTACGATGCTGATTTCCGCTAGTACCCAGAGAATATAGGAAACCGGCAGGGGATACTCATCGCGGCAGGCTTGGGCCAAATCGCGCCGCGTTACGATTCCCAGCCGCGCGCTCAACGTCTGCAGCACGATTGCCATCGCGTTCGACAGCACCAGAACCCACAGCAGCGTGTAACCGAACCGGGCACCGCCTTCAAGGTCGGTGGCCCAGTTGCCCGGGTCCATATAGCCAACGCTGACCAGGTACGCCGGTCCGGTGAAGGCGAATAACCTACGCAACCAACTGCCGGCCGTGGTGGAAACGCTGCCGTGTACTTCAGGCAGCGACCGGCTGGCCATCGTAGAAGGTTGTGACGGAAGGGCCAACCTCTATTATCTAAGCTAAAGCTGCGAAACGAACTCCCCCGGGCGGATCGGAGGGTTCGTTTCTTGTTTTCGGAGCTTTAAAGCTTCTCGTGCATGCGCGCCATAACAAGCGCCAGAGCCCCGGCTCCGAGCGCCTTCACCAGTCCCGGATGCTGTGAATAAAAGCTGCTCACGGTATCGATAATCGACGGATTATTTTGATGCGCGGTCTCAGCCAGCTTCTTGACCTCTTCCGGAGATACCTGGCTGGCCGCTTCGGGGCTGATCTGATTGCCGCCGCCGAGCAGGTTCGTGAGTTGCCCGGCGATTCCGCCCGAAAGAAGAGAGGAGATACCACCGCCTCCCGAACTGCTGAGCAATTGATTGATGAGCCCGGCGCGCTGTTCGCCGTTCGACTGGCTAAACAACTTCGCTACCATCTCCGCGAATGGCGGAGTTTGATCGGACTTGAATGCCTCGGCAAGACCTCCGGCGACGTGGTCGGATGAAGCTGTTGACGCGACTTTTTCAAAATCCTGCTGGACGTCGGCTCCGGCGGCGGATTGGCCGCCGGCATATTTTTGAAGAAGACTGAGAGCAGCACCTGCAAATGACATGAAGAACCTCCTGGGTTAGCTGGGAATCGTGAGTTCCTGACCGGCACGGATTTTATCAGGATTCTCCAACTTGTCGCGATTAGCTTCAAAGATTTTTTGATACCGGTTGGGGTCGCCGTAGAATTCTTTCGAAATCTTGGAAAGCGTATCGCCGGGCTTTACCGTGTAACTGCGCGATCCGGCGGCGCCCGCAACCGCCGCTTGCGCCTGGGGTTGCGGATTGGGAAGGGAAGAGTCGATTGTGAGGTCGCAGGTCAAATCGCTATAGTTCGGATCTACGGCTTTAATCTGGTTCCAAATGTCATTTTTTATCTGCTCCGATGGAGCAGTGCCTTGCACGAACAGCTTATTGTCCTGAACGTGGACATGAGACAGCCGGACTCCCTTTTGTGGGATGAGGTCTAAAACAGATTTGTATTTGTTCTTAAGTTCTTCGAGGCGATCCATGTGTACATCTCCTGTACATGGATGCCCTTTCCGGCGGGATGTTGCAGTATTTAGGAGAGCTTGGGCCGGCTCAACAGCATCGCGGCGTTTTCGTAACCGGTCTTGAGCTTGGCGGCGTAAGTGGCCACTTGGCCATTCCCGTTGTAATATTTCGCGAAGCTACTCCAATCTCGAGCTTTCAAGTACTGCAGAAGATCACCTTGGCGGGGCGCTGACTTTGCGCGGCAATAGTCGAAGAAACCAAGCACGTGGTTGCGTTCCGATTGCTGAAATGCATCGTACATTTCCTGGGCCGCCTCATAGCCCAACATTCGGAAATTGTCCATTAGCAACTGGCATCCGCCAATGCTGGTGCATAATAAGGCCAATTCGTTGCTTGCGGTTACTTGCGCCAAGGTAAGGGCCGCATACTCCGAATTTTGATTGTGATGGACGGAGCTGTACATGCCGGAATCCTGAGTGCGGTATTCCTGGTTTTCCCATGGATTCCCAGGCTGTTGATTGTGGCCGCCAAACCTAAAGTGGCTGTCAAACGTTTCCCGGTTACGTTTGCCCCATAGTTCGAAGAGGCGATGCACTTCGAGCCGTATAACAGAACGCCGGGGCACGAAGGGCACGCCTCCGCTTTCGACAAACCACACGGCGAGCACATTAGCGGGATCGACTTCCGTCTTTTCCGTGAGGTGCTGAAACAGACCTCCCAGACGAGTGTAGACCGCAGCAATGGCGTGTTGATTGAATGTTGCCCTTGGGGGAACCACCAGGGGCTCGCGAAACTCCAGATCAACATTCTGCAGTTCCGCATCGTCCTTAAGGAACATCACGTTGGGATCATAGAGTAACCGGGCTTGCCCCATACACGGTGTATCGGTTAAAGCACTGAAAATTTTGAAGAATTATTGATGATGTTTTTGGTGATCGGATTTTGAGAGTTAGATGATCGAGTGAAGCGAGCATGGCGCGAAACGAACAAACGAACCCAATTCATCGCCCTTTGTTCGATGACGGGATCGTCGCGGTGCGACCAGAACGATGTCTATGAGCGCCGGTGTAGAGGGGGAGGGAAAGAGGGCCGCCGACAATAACGACAAAAAAGGCTAGGCTGAACAATTTGCGGGCTACAACCGAGGGAAGAGACATGAAGGATGGAATTAAAGAACAATGTGGAAAAAATCCGAGACGTTTCTCAGGTAATTATGTATGCCGTTATTATTACGGGAATATGGCTGCTGAATCCGCTGGAAGGCCGCCTGAACTGCCGTGAGGATGAAAATGCGAACTTCCCACGTGTTCAAACACGCCGCATTTCCTCTGATGGTGTTGTTTACAACGCTTGCGATGGGAGCTGACGTGTCTCAATCGAGTAAACCACTGGCTCGGCTTATTATTGTCGATCCCGGCCATTTTCATGCGACGCTGCTCCAAAAGGAGATGTATCCGGAGATTGCGCCTCGCGTGGAGGTATACGCGCCGCTGGGTCCCGAACTCATCGACTATATGAGCCGCATCGCGGCCTTCAATCGGAGGGCAGATGCACCTACCAGTTGGCGGTTGGACGTGCATACCGGACCTGATTCCATGGCTGAAATGCTTCGGGACCACAAGGGAAACGTTGTCATATTCAGCGGGAAGAACCGCGGCAAGATTGATCGGATATTGGCGTCGCTGTCGGCGGGATTAAACGTTTTCGCGGACAAGCCCTGGATCATTTTGCCAAATGAACTTCCCAAGCTGGAGCAAGCGTTACGGATGGCCCGGGAAAAAGACCTCGTCGCGTACGACATTATGACCGAGCGCTACGAGATTACGTCGATGCTGCAGCGGGAGCTGGTGCAGGACCGCGGCGTATTCGGCGAGCTGAAGGCCGGCACGCAACAAGAGCCTGCCATTGACGCGCACAGCGATCACATGGTGATGAAGGTGGTAAGCGGAGTTCCGCTACAGCGTCCGGTGTGGTTTTTTAACGTGAATGAATATGGCGAGGGTTTGGCGGATGTGGGGACACATGTGGTCGATCTGGTGAACTGGACCGCGTTTCCCGCGCAAATACTCGATTACCGCAAAGACATCCAAATCACCGGAGCACTAAGTTGGCCGCTTCGCCTGACGCAAAAGCAATTTCAGCAGGTGACCGGGCGAGCAGAGTTTCCGGATAATCTGCTGCCATGGATTCATAACGGAGTTTTCGACTATTCGTGCAATAACGCGGTGGATTACACGATTCGCGGTGTTCACGTGCGGCTGAAAATTGAATGGAAATGGGAAGCGCCGGCAGGGGCGGGAGATGTATACGAGGCGTCGTTTCATGGAACGAAGGCGGCGATTGAGATCCGTCAAGGCGAGAAAGAGCACTACCGACCTGAAATCTATGTCGTTCCGTCGAAGGATTCCGGGGGAGACAGCGTATTTGCGGCGCTGGAGAAGAGAATTGCCGCGCTACAGGCGAAATGGCCGGGCCTACGCGTAGCACGCGGTGCGAATGAAGCGCAAATTATTATTCCGGATACACTGCGCACCGGGCACGAAGCGCATTTTGCGCAAGTTGCGAATCAGTTTCTGAAGTATCTGCGCGATCCGAAGACGATGCCCGAATGGGAAACGGCAAACATGCTGGCCAAGTACTACGTGACGACGGAAGGCGTCGCGATGGCACGAGAGGGGAACGGGAAATAGCGTAGCTAGAACGTAGATTCAAGAGTTGCCGCGCCACACCCGATAAGGAAAGTTGTGGCAGATGTCAACAGGCGACCCCATCGCGTTTACTCCGGCTCCTGGCTCGCAAGAGTTGCAGCCATACTTTTGTTGCTACCAACTCTTCGGGCGGCCGACACCTGGCGCCGCGCGGAGAGCGAGCATTTCGTTTTCTACACCAACTACGGTTCGCGCGCGACTCGCTCCTATCTCAAGACATTGGAGAGCGCTAGAGATTTCTTCCATACCCTGCATCCCGAAGCAACGCTGCCCGCCGAGCCGGTAGTGCTCGCCGTCAAATCGGAAAAGCAGTTCGACCAATTTAGATCCATACGGAACTCAATCGGAGAATGCTACTCAGACGGAACACGAAGTTTCCTGGTCTTTACAAATTTAGATCTCGAACCGAAAATAAATCTACTGCATGAGTATGCGCATTGCGTTTTGAATTACACGCAGCCAAGCCTGCCGTGGTGGCTTGCTACCGGATTGGAGGAGCTTTATTCCAGCATGACCGATCGTGGCTCGCGAGCTTCTATCGGCCGGACACTCATTAGCCGGGAGTCTCGCGCATGGGCTGACGACTTTATGTTCATTGACCTGCGAAACATATTTAGCACGACTCCCGCTACAATGAATGACCTCTCGTTTACATCGCAGGCAACGGCAGTAAGTGAAATGTGGGCGTTGGTTCACATGCTTGCCTTGAGTCCGGAATATGCCGATCAGTTTCAAATATTCGTTCGACGCGCGACGGAAATGCCGGCTGACATCGCTTTGATATCGACCTACGACAAGTCCGTTAGAGAAATGCAAGCAGCTTTGATTGGGTACATCGACAGTGGACATTGGCGGCGAGTGGAATACGAAATACCAGACATTGGCAAACAGCTGCCTCGAATCACCTTCCGACCGACTGACGCTGCCAGTGTCGAGCGATTGACAGCGCAAATACTAGGTGCAAAGTGGACATCGATGCGCCATACGCAATCGCTTACTTTTGCGAGTATTATGCCGCGCGACTCCACGGCGGAGTGAAAAGAGCGCACCTGTATGTTGCTCCGCTACATATTCTGCTTTATGACGGGCGCAGCTTTTTGCAGCGCATCTGTCTGTCCGGTTGTCATTAACAACCTTAACTGGCATGTTGCACCGCCAATGACGATACAGGCAACAAATGCCGGGGAGACGTGGTTCGAAATAAGCCTCTCTAATCAGTCACAAAAAGAGATCGTAGAAATTGAACTGAATGGCGAGGTTGGATCCAGCGGCGGCGGTTGGACCAGGCTCCCGTATTCCTATTTCATTCAAGGTTTTCCAAACGCCCACCGCTTAACTAAAATTTTTCCTAGTCACAGCCGCGTGAATTATCAGGATTCGGGGACCTTGATTATTTGGATTGAGGCTGTGACGTTTCAGGATGAATCGCGATGGGAAGGCGGCTCGGAAACGTGCCGCAAGCAAGCGTTCAGCCATCAGCGCTGGGCACATGCCACTCAATTTGCGCTCGGGAACGCTACGAACTATCGTCACTAGGACCGAAATAGCAGCGGGCCTTCGCAGTTTATTTGGCGGGCTGGGTCCAGCTTGCTAGCGAAATAGGTTCGTTTTTGCAAGGTCTAACACTTGGTCGCCGCGTCCGTTTAGCACTGCCTTCAGCAAATATAAGCTGAATCCGAGCGCTTGCTCAGCGCGAATGGTGGGCGGCATCGAAAGCTCCTGCCGGTTCACTACCACATCCACTAGCGCCGGCCCGTTATGCTGCAATGCCGCGCTCAGCCCCGATCTCAGCTCTTCCGGCTTCTCTATGCGAATACCGAAAATATGCGCGCTTTCAGCCATCTTCGCAAAATTCGGATTCGTCAATTCCGTTCCGAAATCAAGCAGTCCCGCCGCCTTCATTTCCAGTTCGACAAACCCGAGCGAGCTGTTATTGAATACCACAACCTTAACCGGCAGATGTAACTGAGGCAGCGTCAGCAAATCCCCCAAAAGCATTGCCAAACCGCCATCGCCCGAAAGCGTAATTACTTGCCGGCTGGGAAATGCCTTCTGCGCGCCAATCGCCTGTGGCAGCGCATTGGCCATCGACCCGTGTGTGAACGATCCTAACAGGCTGCGCTTCCCGTTCATATGTAGATAGCGTGCCGCCCATACGGTTGGAGTCCCCACGTCGCAAGTAAAGACGGCGTCCTCCGCTGCCAGTTCATCGACTGTTCGCGCCACATACTGCGGATGAATCGGAGTACGCCCGGGCTCGCCCACAGCGAGCTCGTCCAGCCCCTTCCTTGCTCTCCGGTAATGATCGGTCGCTCTGTCCAAATGAGTGCGGCTCGTCTTATTCTCCACAAGAGGTGTCAACGCGGCCAACGTGTCCTTCACATTGCCGATGAGTCCGAAATCAACGCGAGTTCGCCTTCCAATCTGTTCGCCGCGCTGGTCTACTTGAATGATCGTGGCATCTTTAGGGAAGAATTGAGGATACGGGAAATCGGTCCCAAGCATCAGCAGCGCATCGCAGCTCATCATCGCGTAATAACCCGAAGAAAATCCAAGCAGGCCGGTCATGCCCACGTCGTATGGATTGTCGTATTCGATAAACTCCTTTCCTCGCATTGCATGGACAGCCGGAGATTTCAACCGCTCTGCGATCGCGAGCAGTTCCGCGTGGGCGCCCTTGCAGCCTGCCCCTCCTAAGATGGTCACTTTCCCGGCGCGATTCAAAGCCTCGGCTGCTTTTTGTAACTCGATGTCTGATGGCCGCAGCATGGGGGAGGCATCCAGAATGCCTAGCCGCATCGGCGGGTCCGGGCAGTCGCGCAAGGCGATGTCTCCCGGAATTACCACAACCGTTACGCCGCGTTTCGCCAGCGCCGTTCGCATGGCAATCGCCAGCACACGCGGTATCTGATCCGCCTGCGATACTAACTCGCAATAGTGACTGCAATCTTTGAATAAATGTTCAGGATGCGTTTCTTGAAAATAGCCGGTCCCAATCTCGTAACTCGGAATTTGCGCGGCAATTGCTAGAACCGGAACACGGCTGCGATGGCAATCGAAAAGCCCGTTGATCAGGTGAAGATTACCGGGGCCGCAACTGCCTGCGCAAACCGCCAGCCTTCCGGTGAGATGTGCGTCGGCGCCGGCCGCGAATGCCGCGGCTTCCTCATGGCGCATGTGCACCCATTCCATGGTGCTTTGCTTGCGGATCGATTCGGTTAAGCCATTCAACGAATCGCCAACGACCCCGTAAACGCGGCGCACGCCTGCCACTGCGAGTGTCTCGACAAATATTTCCGCTACTTTCTTGGCCATACCTGGCTATTGTCTCCATCTTTGTTCGGGGTGGAGAGTATAGGAAGCGTGGGTGGCGTAGGCGCATGACATTTACAGAAAAGCGACTAGCATGATGTCCCAGCGTTTGCGAGATTTCGAGGACAGGGCGTCGAGATGAGTCTCGACGCGGCAGTGCTTGAACCGCGCACAACACCACAAAATCGGCTGTGCGCTCAAGTGCGTGCGCACGGAATAGACTCAGTTCGATGGAGATTTCATTGGGACGCCTAAAGGGCTCCCTTTCCATACGGGGGGCTCACCTGTAATGTCATTTACTTAAGGGTGAGTCATGTGCGAAAGTGGCGTGTCGGGATGCTCAAGTCCTTACTCGCCTCGTAACTTTTGACGATCTGTTTGCGAAGAAGTTGAGGAGGGCAAAGTTACGGAGTCTTCTTCTTTCAAGCCGCGTGACCGATTTTCGAGCGCGCGCTATGCCGCCATCCCGTTGCGCCTCATCGTCGGCTACGGTTTCATGGAACATGGCTTTGCCAAGCTGGCTAGAGGTTCCGATGCATTCGCTGGTATTCTGCACGCTATGGGTGTCCCGGCACCGCATCTGATGGCTCAGGCGACCGTATGGATTGAAGTGCTTGGAGGATTGGCGGTCCTGCTAGGCGCCTTTATAGCGCTTGCCAGTATACCCATGGCGGCGGTTCTATTGGTTGCCATGTTCACCGTCCATTTACCTTACGGCTTCAGCTCGATTAAGCTGAAAGCTGTAACCGCCGCTGGCGCACAGTTTGGCCCGCCCGGATACGAAACGGATCTCCTCTATTTGGCTTGCCTTACCGCGCTTGTCTTGTGCGGCCCAGGGCCGTGGTCAATCAATGACTTCACTAAACGGAAGGGACCCAGATCCTCAATGGGATAATTCTGCGCCGTCGCATCATCGGATCTGCTTTCATTGTCGCCGGAGTTGCGGCAGTGGCGACGCACTATTGAATCGTCGAAGGCCGGACCCTAATAGCGGGCCTATCCGGCGGCGCGAACGTTTTTATCCGCCGCATAGCAGAGCGAATCGAGCGGGCACCGGTCGCACTTTGGTTTTCGCGCTACGCAGATCTGCCGCCCGAAATGAATCACCTGGTGCGAGAACAGAATCCAGCGGCTTTGCGGGACGATCTTCATCAGGTCTTGCTCTATCTTGACCGGTTCTTCATTCTTGGTGAGATCGAGCCGCCGCGAAATTCTTTGCACGTGCGTATCGACCACAACGCCCGACGCAATGCCGTAAGCCGTTCCCAACACGACGTTCGCCGTCTTTCGCGCCGCGCCGGGAACGGTGAGCAATTCATCGATCGTCTTCGGCACTTTGCCGTTGTATTCGGCAAGAATTCGTTTGGCCGCGCCAATTACTGATTTCGCTTTGTTGTTGAAGAAGCCGGTGGATCGGATGTCATTCGCAAGCTCCTCCTGGCTTACCGCTGCGAAATCCTGAATCGTCGGATATTTAGCAAATAGGCCCGGTGTTACTTTATTGACGCGTTCGTCGGTACACTGCGCGGAAAGAATCGTCGCCACCAGCAACTGCCACGGGCCATCGTGGTGCAACGCGCAAGTGGCATCTGGAAATAGGGATTCTAGTTCGTCTAAAATTTTTTCTAACCGCGCCGCGCGCTGGGCCGCGTTCTTCGGCTTGGGAACATTGCGCGGAGGCGTGACCGGGTGAGTCTCAATTCCATCCATTGCTGCCTACAATAGCGCAGCTCACGCGCCGTTCTTTTCCATCAATTGCAGAACATAGAATTGCCAGGCGTGGAGCGCGACGTAGAAGCCGTCTGTCTGTAGTTCATTTCCATCGCAATGCACAGCGTCGTTCCCCATTAGGTCTGTCAACCGCCATTGCTTGCCCGCCAAATCCCGCCACGGAAGCTTTATGCGGCTTTGTGAGGGAAAAGGCGCGAAATTAATTACGATAAGAAACTTGTCTTGCTCGCTCTCCCAGCACCAGGCCAGCAGGTTCTCATTCGTTTCGTTGCCGGGCCATCCTTCGGCGGCCGCCAATGTCCAGACCATGGCGGCGTGTTTAATCGTTTTGGCTGCGCCCCGAAGCCGCCCATAAAATTCATACAAATCAGTGTTGTGGGGCTCCATCGGACCGCGGCCAAGTTGTACCGGCAGCTTGATTTTCCAGCCGTCAAACTGACCCTCATGGTAAAGAATCGCGCCCGGTAATGTGGCTGTCGCCACGGCGGCTGCTTTGTGCCGTTCCGGAGGCAGCGCCGTCGCGGCGCGTTGTTCATCGTGGTTTTCGAGAAAGCGAACTAGCTTGTTTTGATAAGACAGCGACGCGGTTAGATGGGTACGCACCGAGCCGGCGTTTTCATGAAGCAACCGGTCGTACAGGCGTTTGTCATAGCAGTAGTCGAATCCAAGTTGCTGCAGATCCCATTCGCGATCCCAGTACGCTTCGGCGATGAACAAAAAATTGGGCGCGGTTTGCCGCACGGCCCCGATAACGTCATGCCAGTATTCTGTTAGCGGAGTTTCGCCGGCGGCCGCGCCCCAAACTCTTTTGATGACGTTGCTCAATAGCAGCATTGCCATATCGCAGCGAACGCCGTCGCATTGCCCGGCTATATTCCGCAGCGTGTCAATGACAGCCGCCCGCAACTCGGACGAGAACGCATTCACTTGAGCGGTGTCGGTCCAGGCCGGGAAGTAGGGATCGCGCCCATGAGCAATGATGTGTTTGCCCGCTCCGAAATAATTCCCTGGCGATCTCGCGAGGTCGGCGGCATTACCCTGAATAAAATATTCAGGATGAGTGGAGACCCAGGTGTGATCCGGCGCGACATGATTCGGAACAAAATCGAGAATGAGCTTAAGACCGCGCTCCGCCAATGCGGCGCGCGCGGCGCCGAGGCTGCCAAGGCGCTTATCCACGCGATACTCTTTGATGCTGTATGGCGAGCCGGGAATGTCGTCTTCCGTGAAGCCGGGCAAAATTCGCCGGCACTCGGCAATCAACTCGGGCAGTGCAAGCGCGATTCGGCGGGCCTCCGGACTGCGCTGCCAAACTCCCATCAGCCATACAGCGTCGCAGCTGAGCTTGCTGAGCCGGTCCCATTCTCCGGGCGGCACATTCGAAAGCTCGATCCTGTGTCCGTACTTAGCCGTCAAGCGCTGCAGCCAAACGAATGTGTTGATCTCGTAGATGACGGGCTTAGGGGAGATGTCGCTCACCTATCTACGTTAGCGCCCGGCATGGCTGTCTCTGTTAATTCCAGCAATTTAACCGAGCCGCGACTGCGCGGGAGTGGCGGTTTCTACGGATGCGTATTCTCTAAAAAATTGCGCAAGCGATGGCTGCGGCTGGGATGGCGAAGTTTTCGCAGTGCCTTGGCCTCAATCTGACGGATGCGCTCGCGTGTGACGGCGAAATGTTGTCCCACTTCTTCCAACGTATGTTCGCTGCCGTCTTGCAGACCGAACCGCATTTTGACGATCTTTTCTTCTCGTGGGCTGAGAGTCTTCAAAACTTCGGCGGTTTGTTCGCGCAAATTTAAATTGATTACCGCGTCTGATGGCGAGACCATGCGGCCATCCACCAGAAAGTCACCAAGATTCGATTCTTCTTCTTCGCCGACAGGCGTCTGAAGAGAAATCGGCTCCTGCGCAATTCGCAAGACGCGCCTTACTTTAGCGGGTGTCATTTCCATGCGAACCGCCAATTCCTCGGTCGTCGGTTCGCGCCCGAATTCCTGCTGCATCGCGCGTTGCAGGCGAATCAGCTTATTGATCGTCTCGATCATGTGGACAGGAATTCTGATCGTTCGCGCCTGATCGGCAATGGCTCGCGTCACAGCCTGCCGCACCCACCAGGTAGCGTACGTTGAAAACTTGTACCCGCGCTTGTAGTCGAATTTCTCGACGGCGCGCATCAGCCCAATATTGCCTTCCTGAATTAAATCGAGAAATTGAAGCCCACGATTCGTGTAGCGTTTTGCAACCGAAACCACCAGCCGGAGATTCGCCTCGATCAATCGCTTTTTGGCTTGGTCTGCTTCATGCTCGCCGCGTTCGACAATTTGCAGCGTCCGGCGAAGCTCCATTGCCGAGGCGCCGCAATCGGCCTCTACCTCCTGGATCCTGGTGCTGAGTATCTTCAGGTCGCGCCGGAAGCCCGCCGCGCCCGGCGAATCCTGCACGGTCGAGTGTTCCACCTGCCGCTGAAGGCGCGCAATATCGCGTTCGAGTGGCTTCAATTGCTCTACCGCGCTGCGCAAGGCGCCGCTGAGTTTGCGCTGGAATCCTGTGGCGAATTGCATTTCCCGAATCAGCCACGAGATCTGCACCAATAAACGGGCGTACTCCATCTGCAGCTTGCGGTAGTGCTTTGGTTTTGCCGTCCGCGTCATGCCGCCAATTTTGTGGCGCAGCGTCTGCGACTTCTTAAATAGCCGTTCTATTTCCTGCAGTGTGAGAACCAGTTGCCGGCGCAATGGTTCAGTGTGTAATTCTTCTTCGGTCGCCGCACTCACGTCCGGCGCTTGCAAAACATCGAGGACAGCGATGGCCCCGGTATCAATGTCGGTCCGGAGTCCGATCAGCACGCGGACAACCAGGCTCGATCGGGAAAGAGCCTTGCGGACCGCGTTCTGGCCGCGCTCGATGCGTTTCGCCAGTTCGATTTCGCCCTCGCGGGTGAGCAGCGGCACCATGCCCATTTCGCGCAGGTAAACACGGACAGAGTCGTTGCTTTTATCAAGTCCCGCCGAAAGATCGAGTTCGGATAGGTCTTCGGCATCTTCTTTCTTTTCGAAATCCTTGCCGTTTTCGAGAAGTTCGCCGCCGGCTCCATCAAATTCGTTGAACAGATCGCCGAGGTCTTCCGCGGTAGACAGATCTTCACGGACGGCGCCATCCACAGCGTCATAGAGCGTAAAGCTTTTGCCGTTTCCGTCCTGCATTGGATCGCTTCTTATCCCATCCTACGCGCTTTGAAGGAGGGCTACCAACCGACGAATTTAAAAACTCCCAACATCAGCTGGTGCGCAAAGGCACCACAACTCGGACCCATGGTACACCAATCTGCCACGCTACATAGGCCCTTCGCTTATGCGTGCACTCCCTTTCCTTAATTCAGTTGCAAGTTGCAGCGCCTCCATCAAATTCCCGGCAAGTTCGGCTGCTTTAATTTTTTTTCGCAATTCTGCCTGTTCGCGTTGCGCGGCTGTCTCTTCCAGTGCGCGCAGGCAATAAACGGCTTGTGCCGTAGCCTCTTCCGGAGCGCCGCTTGCCTGATGGAAAGCCAATTCGGAAACAATCTTTTGCTCCCTTTCCGGAAGCCGGTCCAGTAGCGCGTTCATCGAAAACACTGCCCCGCCGGTATTCATGCTCGACATTGTTTGAAACACATTCTGCAACTGAAGAGTTGTGGGAATTCCCGATTGTTCAAAATAGTGGAGTACTGCGAGACGCGCGCCTTCGCTCGACAGCATACACGTGAGCAGCAGCCGCTCGTTTGGCGGCAGTGATGAGGAGATGGCGACAACGCGTTTGATGGTTTCCGGGTTCACGTTCGACTGACGAAACTGATCGCGCACAAGCTGCGCGTCAATATTGAAGCGCCCGGCAACTTCCTCAAGCAGCGCGTTGCGCTCGAATTTATCCTGAACGCGCTGCAGCACCGGCCATAGCGATTGCAATGCCGCCGCGCGCCCTTCGGCCGATTCGGTATCGAATCGCTCCTTGGCTCTGTCAATTAGCCAATAAAAATACGAAGGCGCCCGTTCCGTGACTTTCAGATAATGTTCCGCGCCATTTTGTTGAATAAATTCGTCAGGGTCCACATCGGACGGGAACATCAGAATTTTTACATGAAGTCCTTCCGCAAGCAGCAAATGTATAGAGCGTTCCGCGCCGCGTGCCCCGCCGGCGTCGGGATCGAAATTGACAATCACGTGGCCGGCGCTTGTACCTGTATGCGCGATCTGCCGTTTAATCAGGCGGACTTGCTCTTGCGTAAATGAAGTGCCGCAGCTCGCTACAACGTTGGGGATGCCGGCTTGCCATACGCCGATCGCGTCCATATACCCTTCCACGAGAATGATGCGGTCCTCTCTCCGCGCGCGTTCTTTTGCACGGTGGATGTTGTATAGAACCGACGATTTCTTATAAATTTCGGTTCCGTCGGAGTTGATATACTTCGCCGGCTCGTCGGGAGAGAGCGCCCGGCCGCCGAAGGCGATGACCTTCCCGGATTCGTTATGAATCGGGAACATCAGCCGGTTGCGAAATTTGTCGTACAGACCGGACCCGTCCTGCCGTTTTCCCAGCACACCGCATTTACTCAACAGATCTGGGTCGAATTTGCGTAGCCGGTTCACAAGCTGCTGCCCTCGCGCATCGGCCAACCCTAAACGGAACTCGCGAATGGTTTCGGGTGTCACCCCTCGTCGCACAAGGTAATCGCGTGCTTCCGCTCCGGCAGGCGAATGGAGATTATCCTCAAACTGCCGCGCCGCAATCTCCTGTATCTCGAATAATGCGTCGCGCAGGGCTGCCGCCGGCCCTCTGTCCTGCGGGCGCTGCGGAAGAGGAATGCCATAGCGTTCGGCAAGAGTCTTGCAGGCATCCCAGAACTCGACGCCTTCTATCTCCATCACGAAGTTGATCAGATCGCCTTTGGCGTCGCAGCCGAAGCACTTATAAAATTGCCGTGTGCTGTGCACGTTGAACGACGGCGTCTTTTCGCTATGAAACGGGCAGAGCCCTACCAGGCTAGGGCTCGCGCCGTTGCGTTTCAAACGCACATAGTGCCCAACTACGTCCGTAATATTCAATTGCGATTTCAGTTGCTCGACAAAATCCATGGGCAGGTGTTGATCGGGGGAATTTTCAGGTTATCAGCAATTGGCTTGCCCATTCGTTTAGCAATTCCGCCGGGTCTGTCTGGAGATTTACCGGAAACAATTTCACTTCTTCAGCGCCGTCCAGAAAGGCCGCCTGAATGCCGCCGGACGTCGGGCGAAGCTCCAGTTTCTTGCCGCGCGCTTCCAAGCGCAGCGTGGTGCCAAGCCACGCCATATAGACTTTGGCTCGGATCTTGTGACCCGTCTCGGCCGCCTTGTTCATGAGATCTTTTGTATACGCGCTGGTCTTCAGCTCCTCTGCCCAGGGGGCCGCGGCAAGCGTCGCCGCACGCTCGGCTTCACGGCGTTGATGCGCCGAACCATCCCGTTCCTCCTGGTTCTCTAGGCTCTTTAGATTGTTTTCGAGATTGTCTAAAAAACTCATCTCCCTCTAGTTTGCTCCAGTGGCCCCATGCTGTTCGCCATAGCCGGTGGTTGGCCCTATACTGAAAGACATTTATTGGGCGAGGACACATGTTTCGTTTGTTGATTGTTGTTATGTTGGCCGCCGCAACTTTGCCGGCATTTTGTCAAGTGAAAGGAATGGCGCCGGCCGTGAAGGGTAAACAAGTTCCTAAGAAATTAGCGGATGGACGCGATTACGGCCGGTCGATGGTCATCAGCAAGTTCGGAATCGTCGCTACCAGCCAGACGCTCGCCTCGCAAGCAGGCGCGGATATCTTGACGCACGGCGGCAATGCGATTGACGCGGCCATCGCTGCGAATGCGGCATTAAGTGTTACCGAGCCGATGATGAACGGCATAGGCGGGGATCTCTTTGCTATTTACTACGAGGCAAAAACTGGCAAGATCTACGGGCTGAACGCCAGCGGATGGAGCGCAAAGTCGATGACGCTCGATTTTCTGAAATCTCATGGCATTACGAAAGAGATTCCCACCCGAAGCATCCAAGCCGTGACGGTGCCCGGAGCCGTAGCCGGATGGGACGCGCTTCACACACGCTTCGGGAAACTTCCACTTTCTGAAGACTTAACGCCAGCCGTTTACTACGCGGTTCACGGCGTGCCCGTTACCGAGTTGGTTGCAGGCGTATGGCAGGTAGCGGAAAAAGCATTTGCAAATCAACCCGGATTTAAAGAGACGTTCCTGCCGGGTGGTCACGCGCCAAAGACGGGTGAAATTTTCAAAGATCCGGATTTGGCCGCCTCACTCCGACTGGTTGGCGAACACGGCCGCGATGGGTTTTATCGCGGGCCGCTAGCAGAGAAATTGGTTGCGTTTCTGAAAGAGCAAGGAAGCCTTCTTCGCGAAGATGATTTCGCCGACTTTCAACCGGAATGGGTAGAGCCGATTTCAACCACCTATCATGGCTGGTCTGTGTATGAGCTGCCGCCGAACGGCCAGGGCATCGCGGCGCTTTCGATGCTCAACATCATGGAACAATTTCCCCTGGCGGAATTCGGCCACAACAGCGCGAAGGCGTTGCACGTAATGATTGAGGCGAAAAAGCTGGCTTATGCGGATTTGGCGAAATATGTCGGCGACCCGCGCTTTTCCAAAATTCCGGTAGAGCAATTATTATCGAAAGATTTGGCGAAAAGACGGGCCGCTTTGATCAACCCCGCTCGCGCGGCCTGCCATGTGGAACCCTCGCAAGTGGCCGAGCATATGGCTAAGATCGGGCGCGATACCACGTACCTCAGCGTGATCGATCAGGATGGGAATATCGCTTCGCTCATTCAGAGCAATTTCGCGGCGTTTGGAACAGGCTACGTCGCGCCCGGAACCGGCTTTGCTTTGCAGAACCGCGGCGCCTTGTTCAACCTCGATCCGGGTACTCCAGACGTGATTGCGCCGCGCAAGCGGCCCTTGCACACCATCATTCCCGGTTTCATGAAGAAAGGCGATGTGGAAATCGGGTTCGGCATTATGGGCGGATTTAACCAGGCGCAAGCTCATGCCCAATTTGTGGCGAACCTGGTCGATTACGGCATGAATATTCAAGCAGCACTGAGCGCGGCACGCTTTACCAAGCCGACGTTTGAAGGATGCGATGTCGAAATCGAAGCCCGAGTTCCGCAACCCGTCCTGCAGCAGCTAACTGCCTGGGGACATCAGTTGAAGGTTCTAAACGATTACTCCATGTCGATGGGTCGCGGCAACGTCGTGATGCTGAACGGGCAGGGAACGAAGTTTGGAGCGTCCGATCCAAGGGCCGATGGCGAAGCGATTCCGCAATCCCCACCCTGGCGATTGTCGAAATAGCGCCGCTTACATCACTGGGCCGATACGCCACGGCACAAATTCGTGGTGGCCGAGCAGCTCGGCATCGGTGCGCTCGCCGGAAGCGACGCGCAACAATTTTTCAAAAATTTCGCGGCCAACCTGCTCGACGGTGGCCTCTCCGTCGGCAATACGGCCCGCGTTAATGTCCATATTCTCGGACATGCGGCGATAAGTGGCGGAGTTGCTGGCAATTTTCAGAACCGGAATGGTTGGAAAGCCGATGGCGCTGCCGCGACCCGTAGTGAACGCGATCAGGTTCACGCCGCCCGCCGCCAAGCCGGTCAATGAGACAGGATCGTAGCCCGGCGTATTCATAAACACGAAGCCTTTGGACCGAATTCGTTCGGCATACGCGACAACATCTTCGAGCGGGGTCGTGCCGGCTTTCGCAACGGCGCCTAAAGACTTCTCCAGGATGTTGGTCAGGCCGCCCGCTTTGTTGCCGGGCGATGGATTGTCATCGAAACTTCCGCCGAACTGACGCAAGTAGGCTTTGTAGCCATCCACGCAGTGCAACAATTTTTTTGCTATTTCTTCGTTTCGGGCCCGACGGAATAGCAGATGCTCGGCTCCGAAAATTTCGGTCGTTTCCGCCAGTACGATAGTCGCGCCTTGTTCCACGAGCAGATCGCTGCAATAACCAAGCGCCGGGTTAGCCGTAATGCCTGAAAAAGAGTCAGATCCACCACAGTTCAGCCCCAGATTGAGGTAAGAGGCGGGCAATTGGGTTCGTTTGTTCGAGGCAGCCACGTCGATCAGCCGATTAATTTGCTGGCGCGCGGCTTCGATGGCGCTGCGCGTGCCACCCGATTCCTGCAGGGTCAAACCGACCAACCCTTCCGGCGGAACGTAACCGTCACCGCTTCGCCCAAGGTAGTGATCGATCTGGTTCACTTCGCAGCCAAGCCCCAGAATCACCGCGGCCGCCACGTTCGGATGCGCCAGCACACCTTCGAGGGTCCGCTGCAATTGCTCGCTATCCGGCCCAATCGCCATGCCGCAGCCCTCGCCGTGCGGAAAGGCCATAATCCCGTCCACGTTTTCCGGAAGCTCGATATCGGCGAAGCTGGCCGAAATCAATTCCGATGTGTGGGCGGCGCAGTTGCTTGCCGCCACCACCGCGATGTAGTTGCGTGTACCGGCCCGGCCGTCGTTTCGTAAATAGCCGAGAAAAGATTCGGTAGATTTGCGCCGCGGAACGGGTCCAAGGTCGGGAACCGCGGTGTCGTGGTGGTCCAACTCAGAAAAGGTGACGTTGTGTGTATGGATATGATCGCCGGCAGCAATATCGCCGCTCGCAAATCCAATAATTTCGCCATACCGGAAGATCGGATCGCCCGATGCGATTGGGCGCGTAGCCACTTTATGTCCCGCAGGAACCGATTGCCTGACGGTGAAACCGGAATCTCCGGTCTCGATCGGCTGACCGGGGATAAGCGCTATTCGCGCAATCGCGACGTTGTCGCGCGGATGTAGCTGGATAACTGAATTCGCCGCGCCGGCCGCGGGCAAGATGTCGTAGAGCATGTCCAAATCCTTAAACGGGAGAAGAGAACCAACAACTTTACGATATCGCCAACCGCGTATGGTCCCGAGTCGCTGCCGATTAATGAGCAGTCGCGAAGTGAGCGTCAGTCACAATAGACCTTGGAGGTTTGTTGAGATTGGCGGCTAAGGCGGCGATTGGCATTATCGGGGGCAGTGGTTTGTACCACATGCCGGGTTTTGAAGAGCAGGAAGAAGTAAAGGTGGAAACGCCATTTGGCGATCCGTCGAACTCCATCGTGATCGGCTCTTTAGAAGGCAAACAGGTGGCGTTTCTGGCCCGGCACGGTCGTGGGCACCGGCTGCAGCCATCGGAGCTGAATTTCCGAGCGAATATCTACGCGATGAAGTCGCTTGGCGTGGAGCGCATCCTTTCCGTGAGCGCTGTAGGCTCGCTCAAAGAAGAACACAAGCCGCTGGAGTTCGTCATCCCCGATCAGTTTTTCGATCGCACGCGCGGCCGTATATCCACATTTTTCGGGAATGGCGTGGTGGCGCACATTACCTTCGCCGATCCGGTTTGCCCGCAGCTCAGCAAGGTCGTTGAGCGGTCATGCAAGACTTCGGGCGTAGTTGGCAAGCGCGGCGGTACCTACCTTTGCATGGAAGGCCCGGCGTTTTCTACGCGAGCGGAATCGAACGTATACCGGCAATGGGGCATGGATGTCATCGGCATGACGAACTTGCAGGAGGCGAAACTCGCGCGCGAAGCCGAAATCTGCTACGTGACGCTCGCCATGGTGACCGATTACGATTGCTGGCACGAAGCCCACGAGGCCGTCAGCGTGGATGAAGTTATTGGCAATCTGCTGAAGAACGCCGATAACGCGCGGTTAATTGTACGGGATGCCATTAAGAACATGCCGGCAGAGCGGTCGTGTTCCTGCGGTAGTGCCTTGCAGCACGCCATTATTACTCAAAAAGACCAGATACCCGATGAAGCAAAGGAACGTCTGAAGCTGCTGATCGGTAAGTACGTCTAGGATCGGCGTGGCCTCGCTTTCAGAAAAAGAGATTGAACAACTTGTCCGGCGGGCCGCGAGTACCGATGAGGAGACGGCGCTTGCCGCCACGCGCGCTCTTTTCCGGCAAGTGATCGAGCCCAATTGCGATGCATTTGATCCGGCGGCGGTCGCGCGGTATGTAGTGCTGTTTGCAAAGCTGATTGCTGATATTCTGCCCGGCTATGAGGCAGGCGCGCTCAGCGACCGCTATCAACGCATTCGCAAGACGCGGCGGTATGAGGGCGAGCCTGAGCGGGTTTGCGTGCTTTCGCGCGTGACGCTGGGAGCGGATGTGGCTGTTACCAGTGTTCTGCTTGATGCGGCAAAGCAGCGATTCCCGCAAGCGGAAATTTGCCTTGTAGGGCCGCCCAAAAACCTGGAATTATTCGCAGGCGATCCGCGTATTAGCCCGCTGCCGGTTCCGTACGGCCGTTCCGGCACTCTGCGCGACCGCCTGCTTGCGTCGCAAGCTCTGCGCGGTGCCGTGGACCGACCTGGAACGCTAGTGATCGACCCGGATTCGCGCTTGACGCAGCTTGGCCTTATCCCAGTTGGTGACGACGCTCAATATCTATTCTTTGAAAGCCGGGCATATCGTTCCGAAAGCGGTGTCCCGCTCTCACTACTTGCGGCGGAGTGGGCGAGGAAGACCCTGAATGTAGCAAACGCACGCGCTTATCTGCAGCCCGCCACATTGCCCGAAAGCGCGGCCATTACGATCAGCTTGGGCGTGGGTGAAAACGAAGAAAAGCGGATTGGAGATGAGGCGGAGTGGGCCGCGGTATCGAAGCTGGCATCGCTCGGTCATTCCATCCTGATCGATCGAGGCGCGGGCGGTGAGGAGGCCGCGCGAGTGGACCGGCTGATGGAGAAGCTCCAAAAGCCTCACAACGTTCGCTTGCACGAAGGCAGCTTCGCTTCATTTGCAGCGCAAATTATGCGAAGCAAGCTGTATTTCGGCTACGATTCCGCCGGTCAGCATGTGGCTGCGGCGAGCGGTGTTCCGCTCGTGACGCTATTTGCCGGCTATGCCTGCGAGAGCACATTTGCGAGATGGCGTCCGTCAGGGGCTGGACCCGTATATATCGTGAAGGCGGATGGTGAAAGCGCCGAAGAACTGAAAGAACGACTGCTTTCAGCGCTTACTTCGGCGGCGGAGGAGGCAGGCCTTTCATAAGCGGATCTTCAGTTGGATCCTGCGGCTTGGAATTTGTATCAGGCGCGGAATTGGACGGCGAAAACGTGATCGTGGAGTCAGCGCCAAATTTCTTGTAAAGCGTGAAGTGTTCGTCATTCTTGGTATGGACGTTGTTCGGACCGGCCATAGTCACGAAGGCGCGTAGCGGCAAGATGTAGGTGTTACCGCCGATGTTTTGGTCGCCATAGTCGAGAATCGTATCCGCTTTATGGATGGGAAACCCGGGTGGGATATCTACGGCTTGAAACGTGATACGGCGAATCACCCCGGTATTCGGCTCTACATAAATCAGACCCCTATAGGCGGTGACAATACGCTGCGCGCCGTTTTCGTAGTCGAGATAATAATCGGAATGGCCGCTATCGATGAAGTAATTGAATACGGCGACCACATTGCCATATAAGCGCGCCCAGTGATCCCAGCCGAATTCCGCCTGGCTTTTTTTATCGAACAGGCTTTTCATCAGGCTGCCGAACTCGCCGCTTGATCTGGCGCCGCCCAATTTATCGAGGTCGGTATCCACCATTTTGTTGTTCACCAGGTAGACCTTGTAGTGTTCCTGGCCGTTGTTGTAGCTGAGCTTCGAAAGAATCTTGTCTTCAAAACGGTAGTTCTCGCCGCCATCGAAACTTACATAACGCTCAATACTCTGCACGCAGAGATAGTTCGGCAGACTCTCGGTGTATGTATTGGAGTAGGCGCGCATTTCGTCGAGAATCCTCCGCTGATCGACCGAACTGGGCGGCGGAGGCTGCTTGTACGTCGTCATGGAGGAGCTAATTGTGTTTGTGCCGGGAGTGCTGGTAGTCGCTGGCTTTTCCGGCGTGCTGCTCTTCATGCTCGCGGTTTTGTCGCAGAGTTCTTCGAGCGCTTTGATCGTCTTGGGACCGGCTCCTTGCGCTTCCAGACTTTCCAGGGTCTTGCGGTCGAGTTTGTCGGTTAGCGTGACGCTCTTGATGTACTTGGCGATTTTCCCATCTTCATATTTCAGCGCGAGAGAAGAACGGACGAAATCGACAAGTTGACTGCTGTTGACGGTGGGGCCCGCCATCAGCGCCAAGCTAAAAATACAAAAAGCTACAAACAATCGGAACCGCATTGGTTTGCTATTTCTATTCTGACGTTAAGGATACGCCGGATGTTGCGGCGGAGTTGGAAGGCTCAATCGTATGCCTCGGAGCGGTGCTTAACGTAAAGCACACGTACCGTGCGGCTTTCATCCTGAATTTTGCAAATAATGCGGTAATCTCTCAACCGATAGCGCCAGAGGCCGCGTTTGTTGTAACGCAGTGCCTTTCCGAAACGCCGAGGATCTTCATCTGTAGCGATCCGTGCATCCATGTAGTCAAGAATTTCCTTTTGTATTCCCCGGTCTATGATTTTGAATCCTTTTCCGTCCGGGGATCATAATCAACTATCCAGGCCAAGCTTTTTCCGCATCTGCCTAGATGTCAGGGGCGGCTGCGGATCCTGAGGCGTCGTTCCGCCACGCGCGTGTCCTCCAAATCTTCTACATAGCGCTCCAGGATAAAATCGCGCACGTATTCCGAAAGCGGGATGCCGAGCGCTTTGGCATCAGCCACCAATTGAGTTTCTATCTCTTTCGGCATTTCAAGCGTGACGGTCATAGTCATATCGTCTCAAAGGTTCCGCAAGCTTGCTCTTCAGTTCCACTACTACACTTCGCTTGTCGCGAGTATCTCCTGCTTGGTGCGCACCTTATCGCGGCTGCGGAATCCGATTAAAACGAAAATGAAAATGACCAGTGCGCTGAGGGCGGAACTCAACCAGAAACCTGTCCAATTGCGGACGAGTGTCGTGCCCACGTGGGTAGTGAAGAAATCTACTGCGCTGCCGGAAAGTATAGACCCCGCAAGCATGCCGACGCCATAAGTGAGGAATATGATTAGGCCTTGGGCCGTGCCGCGTAGTTGTGCCGGCGCTTCCTGATCCGTATAGAGCTGCCCAGTCATGAAGAAAAAGTCATAGCAGATGCCGTGCAACAGGATGGCGACGTAGAACATCCACATCAAGCCGCCCGGATTGCCATAGGCGAGCAGTGTGTAACGAACCGTCCAGGCCATCAGACCGAGCAGCAGAATGCCTTTGACGGTTACCCTTCGCAGCACAAACGGCATCAGCAGCATCATGACTACTTCAGAAACCTGGCCCAGCGACATTTTGCCGGCAGCGTTCTGAACGCCGACCTCATTGAGATACGTGTTCGTGAACGAGAAATAAAAGGTCAGCGGAATGCACGCCAGCACGGAGGCGATAACGAAAACCAGATAGGCGCGGCGCTTCAGCATAACAAGTGCATCAAGGCCGAGAATGTCCCGCACGCTAACGGACTTGCCTCTCCCGGTAGGCGGCGTATGCGGCAGCGTAAGGCAAAAAACTGCCATTACAACAGAAACGCCGGCGGATAACAGGAAAGGAACAGAAGATGCTTCGACGTGCATGCTACCAACCGTGACGCCGATGACGATCCAGCCGATGGTGCCGAACAGGCGGATGATTGGGAACTCTTTGCCGGCATCTTTGATGTGCTGCAGCGTGAGCGAGTTGGTCAGGGCAATGGTTGGGAAATAGCAGAGGCAATAGAGCAGCATCAGCGTGTAGACTTCGGCGAACGATGTCGCGCGCGAGACAAGAACGAGCAATCCGGCGCCGACCAGATGCAGCGCGGCCAGCACCTTTTCCATTGAAAAGAAACGGTCGGCGATCATGCCAACAAAGAACGGCGAAATCATGCTGGCGAGCGCCGTTGTGCCAAAAACGCTTCCGGCCTGTGTTCCGGAGAAGTGAAGCGTAGCCGTCAAATAAGTATCGATGGTGACGTACCAAGCGCCCCAGATTACGTAATTGAGGAACATCATGAGGCTGAGCCTGGCGCTTAGCGAGAAAGGCATAGTCGAGTGTAACCCGCTGGCTAGGGGCCAGGCTCCTATGGGCGGCGACACTGCTATTGATAGCATGTTCGGCATGCTCAAGACCGTTTGCCTCCTGCTAATTTCGGTAGTGTTCGCGCATGCCGCGGACCTTACAACCCAAAAGACGCTAAACCTCGTGGCGATCAAAAAAATGGTGGCTGGTGCCGAGGCGGAAGCAGCGAAACGAAACGTCCAGGTAACGATCTGCGTTGTTGACGAAAGCTTAAATTTGCTCTTTTTAGAGAAGGCGGATGGGGCGTCTCTTAACACGATCGATTTCGCACAAAAAAAAGCGCGGCACGCGGCGTTTTACAGGAGTCCTTCGAAAAGCGGTGCAGACGCCTTGAAGAACGGGAACCTTGCAGTGCTTGCATTTCCCAATTTTTTCCCGAATCAGGGAGGTCTGCCAATCAAAGTAGGCGGCGAGACGATTGGCGGGATTGCTGCAAGTGGAGCAAAGTCGGAAGTAGACGAAGCCATTGCGCAGGCCGGACTGGATGCGCTGCTCAAATAGCACTTTGAGGGAACTATGAAACGCTGCTTAATCCTGCTTGCATTGTGCTTTCCGCTAGCCGCCGCATCCGGCTATCGCGTCGAAAAAATGAACGACCACGGAGTGGAGGTCATCCGGCTCAAAGATACTGCGCATGGGGCCGAGGTCTCCATCATTCCTTCTGTCGGGAACCGGATCTACGAGTTTAAAATCCACGGCAAGAATCTGCTGTATTTCCCGTTTGCGAGCGCAGGAGCGTTTAAAGATAGCGGTGGGCAGGGATTCAACGGCATTCCCGTTCTTTTGCCGTGGGCGAACCGCATTGCCGGCGGCGGGTTCTGGGCCAATGGAAAGCACTATCTGTTCAATCCGAACCTGGGCTCCGTTCATCTGGACCGCAACAATATTGCGATTCACGGCATGTTGACCGCGACGTCCTTGTGGGAGATCACAGAATTGAAAGCGGACAAAAATGGGGCATGGCTCACGAGCCGCCTACCGTTTTGGAAGTATCCGGATTTGATGGCGAATTGGCCCTTTGCTCAGGATTACGAGCTGACATACAAGTTATCGAACGGCGCCCTGGAGGTGAAGACCACTGTTCAAAACTTGAGCAAACAATCGATGCCGGTGATGGTCGGCTTTCATCCTTATTTCAATATTCCCGATGTGCCGCGCGCCGAATGTACAGTGCATCTGCCCGTTCGGAAGCACGTGGAAACCAATGCGCATCTGGTAGCGACGGGAGAAATGACCCCGGTGCATTTTGACGATCAGATTTCATTGAGAGACCGGACGTTTGATGACGGATTTACAGATATTCAGCGCGGCCCGGATGGTAAAGCGACATTTTCTGTTCAGTCTGGAGACAAAAAGATCGCCGTCATCTATGGTAAGGAATATCAGGTGGCGGTGGTGTATGCGCCGCCGAAGCAAAATTACATCTGTTTTGAGCCGATGGCGGCTATTACAAACGGAGCAAATGTGGCTCACGAAGGGAAATATCCTGATCTCGAAACGCTGGCGGGAGGCGCAACCTGGCAGGAAAGCTTTTGGATTCGCGGCAGCGGCTTTTAACACAAGGGCATTCTGCATAGAATAAAAGGTTTCATGCGCAAACTTCTTTTGAGTTTCTTTGTGTCGTGCCTTGTCTCGACCGAATTTGCCGTTTTATCCTGGGCACAACAGCCGGCGACTGTCACGCCGATCAAGCATCTGGTGGTGATCTTTCCGGAAAATATTTCGTTCGATCACTACTTCGGCACGTATCCGATTGCGAAGAACCCCCCGAACGAGCCGCGCTTTGTGGCCGCTCCGAACACGCCGGAGGTCAACGGGCTAAATCACGATCTGCTTACGCGCAATCCAAATGCCTCGAACCCGGAGAATGGTCAGGGCGCCGTGAATCCGTTCCGGTTAGATCGCAGCCAAGCGGCGACGGCCGACCAGAATCATGCGTACCGGCCGGAGCAGATGGCCTTTCATTCGGGTTTAATGGACTTGTTTCCGAAGTCGGTGGGTAAGGGTGATCCGCCGAAGAGCGGCGCGCCTTCGCCGCTCAACACAACGGGACTGACAATGGGCTATTTCGATGGCAACACCGTCACCGCAATGTGGAATTACGCGCAGCGGTTTACGCTGAGCGACAATTCGTTCGGCTCGACCTTCGGTCCTTCCACGCCGGGAGCAATCAACCTGGTTTCCGGGCAGACCAATGGCGTTGTGGATATCCGCAATGCGAAAGGCGGCTTGGCGGATGGCGGAAATGGCTCGTATACTCTCATTACCGATCCCGAGCCGGTCGGGGACGTTTGCTCCGCGCCAAGCGGAATGATGGTGTCGATGGCGGGCAACAACATCGGCAATCTGCTCACCGATGCGCATGTCACGTGGGGCTGGTTCAGCGGCGGCTTCGATTTGACCATTACGAATCCGAACGGCACAACAGGCTGCCAGCGGTCCTCGAAGTCGCCGATATCGGGCAAAGTTGTGAAGGACTACCTGCCGCACCATGAGCCGTTCCAATACTATCCTTCGACCGCTAACCCGAAGCATGTCCGCCCGACCTCAGTAAAGACGATCGGTCATGACGGCGATGCGGCCAACCATCAATACGACGTTCACGATTTCTACGATGCCGTTAAAGCCGGTAATTTCCCGGCTGTCAGCTTTCTAAAACCCCCCGCATTTCAGGATGGCCATGCGGGTTATTCGAATCCGCTTGACGAGCAGACGTTCGTAGTGCAGGTAATCAATTTTCTGCAAAAGTCGCCGGAATGGAAGGACACGGCGGTCATGATCGCCTATGACGATTCCGATGGCTGGTACGACCATCAGATGAGCCCGATTGTGAATCAATCAACAGGCAGCAACGATGCGCTCACCGGGCCCGGTCAATGTGGCGATGGGCATCATGCTCTTCCGGGCGTCGATGCAGGGAACGAACATGCCCAAGGCCGATGCGGCTTCGGGCCGCGTTTGCCCATGCTGGCGATATCACCCTGGGCCAAGGTGAATTATGTCGATCATTCGCTGACCAATCAGGCCTCCATCATTCGATTTGTGGAAGATAACTGGCTAAATGGCCGGCGCCTGGGCAAGGGCTCGTTCGACAGTATCTCGGGCTCGATTACGGGAATGTTCGATTTCAAGAGCAAATCCCGAATGAGAAAATTAATTTTGAACGAAAGCACCGGAGAAGTGGTGTCCGGCAAATAAGTGCCGGCGGTTTCGTTCCTTTTTGATGACCAGAAGAGAGTTTTTGGAAGCTAGCCTCGCTGCCTCTATGCTGGCGCGGCCAGCCGAAGCGGCTTCGCCGATCACGCTCGATCCCAATAAACTGGCCAAATTTGTTGACCGGCTGAACATCCCGCCGATTGCGAAGAGCGTGGGCCTGAAAAATGCTCGCCTGACAGCCGAAGAGAATGCGCCACTTTACCGAATAGCGATGCAGCAAGTGGAAACGCGCATGCACCGTGATCTTCCGTCAACAAAGGTTTGGGCTTATGGATCGACACTGCCTGGACCGATCATTGAGGCGCGGTGCGGACAGCCGCTCTTTATTGAATGGGCAAACGAACTGCCGGAGAAGCATCTTCTGCCGATCGACTACTCCATTCACGGCGCACGAAAAGAATTGCCGGAAGTGCGCACCATCGTTCATTTGCATGGCGGACGCGTGCCGGCAGCAAGCGATGGTTATCCGGAAAATTGGTATGCACCGGGCAAATCGGTCGTCAGTTTTTATCCCAATAAGCAGGACGCTACAACGCTTTGGTATCACGACCATGCGATGGCAATTACAAGGTTGAACGTGTTTGCCGGGCTTATGGGGTTATATATCATCCGAGACGATTTCGAAGACGGGCTGGGTCTTCCCAAAGGCGAATATGAGATTCCGATCGTTCTTTTCGACCGGAGCTTTCGCACGGACGGACAGCTTTACTATCCGGTATCGCCCGATCCGCAGAAGCCGTGGGTATCCGAATTTTTCGGCGATGCGATTCTCGCGAACGGCAAGCTGTTTCCGTTCGCCGATGTGACGCCGTCGAAATACCGCCTGCGTTTACTGAATGCCTCGAACAGCCGCTTCTGTTATCTGTCGTTTTCGGATGGAAGTGAATTCTGGCAAATCGGGTCCGATCAAGGGCTGCTTGCGGCGCCGGTTGAGTTGAAGAACCTGACGCTGGCACCGGCCGAGCGGGCGGATATCATTGTGGATTTCAAGAGCCGCGATGGCAAGAGTATCGTTTTGCGAAGTGACACGTATGACATCCTGCAATTCCGCGTTTCCGGTGCTTCGACCCAAACGCCGCAGCCCATTCCAAACAAATTGCGGCCCGTGCCGAAACTCAAAGAGCGCGACGCCGTGAAAACGCGGGAGTTGACGCTTGGCGGCGGCGGTGATCCCGACGACCCGACGACCATGTTTCTGCCGATGCTGTTGAATGATGCTTTCTGGCACGATCCGGTCACCGAAAATCCACGGCTGAATACAACGGAAATCTGGAGCCTCGTCAACGTAACGGATGACTCGCATCCTATTCATTTACACCTGGTCCGTTTTCAGGTTTTAGATCGCCGCCCGTTCGATGTGTTCACTTATCTGAACGAACGCAAGTTGGTGTATACGGCGGACGCGATCCCGCCCGATGAAAATGAGCGCGGATGGAAAGATACTGCGCGCGCCGATCCCGGTGTTGTGACACGGATTATCATTCACTTTGAAGGATTCGCAGGCCGTTATGTCTGGCACTGCCATGTTCTGGAACACGAGGATTACGAGATGATGCGGCCCTATGACGTGCTTCCGGCGTGAGGAAGACAGGTTCGTCCGCTTAAATGCTGACGACTACTCCTTTACAATCGCGGCTCGGTAAGCCGCTGAACTTGAGCTAAATATTCCGTTTTGCCAGTTGGTCTTTCAAATAGTCGCAGGAGCGCATCGCTAGCGCCATGATGGTTAGCGTGGGGTTCTGACATCCGGGTGAATTGAAGCAGGCTCCATCCATCACAAACAGATTTTTAACGTCGTGCGTTTGCTGAAACTGATTCAGCACCGATTTTTTCGGATCGTCACCCATTCGTGCGGTGCCAACGTCATGATTCGCGTCGCCAGGGGGATGAATCTTGTTTTGAACTTTAATGTTCTTCATACCCGCGGCCTCCAGCATTTCGGCGGCGCGGTCGCCGGCATCCTTCACCAGATTGCGCTCATTGTCGCCCCACTCCACATGCATGCGAAGAACCGGAATGCCAAATGCATCTACGACATGCGGGTCTAGCTCTACGTAGTTTTCATAGCGCGGCAGCGGCTCTCCGTACCCGAGAAACGAGAACCCATAATGCTGTTCCATGGCAGCCTTCTTGTAGGACTCGCCAAAGCCGGGTGCGTTGGCGCTGAAGCCAACTCCGCTCCCGCCTTGGAATCCATAGCCGCGCAAGAATCCTTCTTCCTGCTTCTTGCCAGGCAAGTTCGAAAACCGAATTACGTAAATTCCATTGGGCCGATTGGGGCCAAAAGCCTTGGAAACCTGTCCGGGATCGGGGTCCGTTGCCTGTGCTCCGCCGCCTTTTAAGCTATCGGTGTAATAGTGCCCCAAGGCACCGCTCGAATTCGCAAGACCGTTGGTGTATTGCCGCGTGGATGAATTCAAAAGAACGCGCGTCGATTCCAGCGCGGAAGCCGCAAGAATCACCACTCGCGCATGAACCTCCCGGTGTTGTTTCGTAGCCGTGTCGATGAAATGCACTCCTGTGGCGCGATTAGTGGCATTGTCCATCAATACTTTGAATACGCGGGCGTTCGTGATCAAATCGCATTTGCCCGTGGCCAGCGCGTCTTTGATCGTGGTGAAAGCGGAATTAAAATAGGCGTGCGAAATACAGCCGCGCTCACATGGCCCGCAGTAGTGGCATGGTTGGCGTCCGTTCAGCGGCTTCGTGAGATTAGCTGCGCGGCCTAATGTCAGCGTCCGGCCGAAGCGCTTGGCGACATCGCGCATTTTCCATTCCGAGCAGGTCATCTCCATCGGTGGAAGGAATTGCCCATCCGGTAGGACGTCGCTGCCCTCGCGCATGCCGGTGATGCCCACGTAGCGCTCGACGCGGTCATAATACGGCGCAACATCTTTGTAGCTGATGGGCCAATTTTCGCCGAAACCGTCGTACGAAGCTGATTTAAAATTCAGATCGCTGAGCCGGTAACTCTGTCTGCCCCAAACATTCGTCCGCCCGCCAACCATGCGTATGCGCCCGAAATAGTTGTAATCCATGCTCGGCGCAGTTGTGTAGGGCTCTTCGTGATCATTAGCAAACCATTTGTAGTTGTATTCGGTGCAGGCGTAGCATTGACCTTGAATTGGCCGGGTCTTGCTAATGATGGGCGAGACCGCTTCACGAACTCTCATGTTTCGGTATTTCAGATTGAACACCGGCTCGTGCTCGTTAAAGTTGGAGTCTTTCTGCGGGCGACCGCAATCGATCACCGCCACATGAAGACCGCTTTCCGAAAGGACCTTGGCGGCCCAGCCGCCGGAGGCGCCGGAGCCCACTACAATGACGTCGTACTTCGTTTCGGCCATCTACTACTACGTTACCGTTTCAGCGCGGCAAGGAAATGTATCGCTATCATTTGAATAGGATGACTGCCACTCTCCCTGAACGCGAACATCTGAGCCGGCGTGACTGGATAAGCAGAGTGCTGCAGGCTGCTGGTGCAACCGTAGTTGTGGAGCCGCTGCTGGCGCAAAAACACAACCACAACGCCAGTGAGGGGTCTGCACAGGAAGTAATCTGGCGACCGACCTTCCTTACGGTCGAGCAGAATGAAGCGCTTATCTCGATTGGCGAAGGAATCATCCCCGGCAGCAAAGAAGCATTGTGCAATCGCGTAATCGACCTCATATTGAACATCGATTCCGAAAAAAATAGGCTCGAGTTCTCTGCGGCTCTTGCCGCTTTTGACAGTGCGAGTCAAAAGCAATTCGATAAACCGGTTAACACCTTGGCCGCTGAGCAAATGAATAAACTACTTGAGAGTGCCTCGACCGCGAACGACCCGCTTTCGCCGCATTTCGATTTGCTGAAAGAATGGCTTGCCGACTCCTATTGGTCCTCGCATCAGGGCCTGCGCGAACTGGGCTGGACCGGTAGGGTGGTCTGGGCGAAATTTGACGGCTGCCCGCGTCCGGATAGTCACGCGTAGCCGGTAACCGTTAAATTTGTTCGAAGCTTTGCAAAATCGGATCATCCCCGGTCGATATACTTTCCACTTACGATGAAACGTCTGCTTGTTCTCTGGTTTTGTGCCGCTACGGCTTTGTTTGCCGGGAGCCGCTACGACGAGTGGGGAGTAGTTGGCGGAAGCACCGACAATATTCACTACTCGGCGCTCAATCAAATTAATACAAAAAATGTTCAGTCGCTGCGCATAGCCTGGACCTTCGACAGCGGCGATGCTTATCCCGGCTCCGATATGCAATGCAACCCCATTGTTGTGGATGGGGTGATGTATGTAACCACTCCGAAGCTGCGCGTTGTTGCGCTAAATGCTGCCACGGGAAAACAGATATGGAGCTTTGACGGGTGGCATGGCCAGCGCGCGCCGCATCCGAATCGGGGAGTCACCTACTGGACCGACGGCAAGGAGTCGCGCATCCTGTTCACGCTCGGACACGACATTCTCTCGCTTGACGCCAAAACCGGTAAAATCGACCCGAATTTTGGCGATGGCGGCAAAGTGGATATGCGCAGGGCGTTCGATCGCCCTCCCGACGAAATTGATATCAGCTCAACCAGCCCCGGCGCAATTTATCGCGATCTCTATATCCTCGGCAGCACGACTTCGGAAATGCTGCCTGCCGCGCCTGGCGATATCCGAGCCTACGATGTTCGCACCGGCAAGCTCCGCTGGTCGTTCCATACGATTCCCCATCCGGGCGAGTTCGGCTACAAGACATGGCCGCCGGAAGCCTGGAAAACGTCTGGAGCGGCTAATGACTGGGCTGGCCTGACAGTGGATGAAAAGCGGGGCTTAGTGTACGCTCCCACCGGGTCCGCGGCTTTTGATTTCTATGGAGCCGATCGTCACGGAGATAATCTATTTGCCGATACTCTGCTTTGTCTCGATGCCGCAACGGGCAAGCTGAAATGGCATTTTCAGGACGTTCGCCATGATGTATGGGATCTCGATTTCCCTTCGCCGCCGCTATTAGTACGCGTTCGTCGCAACGGGAAGTTGATTGACGCCGTTGCGCAGGCGGGTAAGAACGGCTATGTGTATGTACTCGATCGCGAGACAGGAAAGAGCCTCTTCCCTCTCGTGGAGCGTGCGGTTCCGCCTTCCCAAGTAGATGGCGAATTGCTTGCCAAGACCCAGATCGTTCCCCTGAAGCCCGCACCGTTTGTACGGCAGGACTTTACAGAAGATATCGTCACTCATCGAACGCAGGCGGCGCATGATGCGGTATTGGCGGAACTTCGCAAGCTGGATCACGGACCGATGTTCACGCCGCCGAGTTTGAAAGGCACAGTGAATTTCCCCGGTCTTGCCGGAGGCGCCGAATGGGGTGGCCAGGCATATGATCCGGAAACGCACCTTTACTATGTGAACGCCAACGAGCTTGGTTGGATCGTGCGTCTGATAACACCGCATCCGGTGGACCGCAGCGCCCCGGTCAGCGCGCTCTATCGGTACCGCTGCGCTGCTTGCCACGGCCCGGATAGAAAGGGATCGCCGCCCGAGTATCCGGCGCTCGATCATCTGGAAGGTCGTCTGACTCCGCAGCAAATTAAAAACATTCTTCACTCGGGCAGCGGCCGTATGCCCTCGTTTGCGTCATTGGGAGACGATGCAATCGACGCTCTTCAGGCCTATTTGTTGCACAACACCGACCGTCGTGTCACCGTTAAGGTCCCGGCAAGGTCTTCCCGCGGGCTGAAGTACACAGTGGAAGCGTACAAAAAATTTCTCGATCCGGACGGTTACCCCGCTAGCACCCCACCTTGGGGTACGCTGTCGGCTATCAATCTCGATACCGGCGATTACGCCTGGAAGATTCCGCTCGGCCAATATCCTGAGCTGGTAGCGAAAGGGATGAAAGATACGGGCACGGAAAATCACGGCGGCGGCATTGTAACTGCGGGCGGCCTTTTTTTCATTGGCGCTACTCACTACGACAACAAATTCCGGGCATTCGATAAAAAGACGGGAAAGCTTCTTTGGGAGACCGTATTGCCACATGCCGCCAATGCGACTCCTTCAATTTACGAAATCAACGGTAAAGAATATATTGTGGTCGCTGCCGGCGGCGGACGCGAACGTCCGTCCGGTGGCGCGTTCATTGCATTCGCCCTGCCATAAGGCCCATTGGCATCGCCAGCGCACCTTCGTGGCACGGTTCTTGACATAACTACTCTAAAAGAGTTACATTCGGCCATCCACATTTGAATCAGGGGGGAGAATGCCTGTTAGATGTGCTGTTCTTTTTCTGCCTGTCTTCTTGTTCTTTGCCTCAATCGCGTCGGCTGATGTTACCGGAACGATTCTGGGTACGGTGACCGACAGCTCGAATGCGGTGGTTGTCGGAGCACATGTAAGCGCGACAAATATCGATACAAACTTCACGCGGGAAACGGTATCGGATTCCGATGGAGCATACCGGCTGTTAGCTTTGCCGGCGGGCCACTATAGCGTCACCGCCACCGCGCCCGGTTTTCAACAATTCGTCGAATCCGGCATTGAAGTGAAGGTGAACGATCAACTTCGTTTGACGCTGACCCTTAAGGTCGGCGAAGTGAAGCAAGCGGTCCGGGTGGAGGCGAATCCAGTACAAGTGGAGACCGAGAGCACCCAATTGGGGCAGGTGATTGATACCAAGCAAATTCTGTCGCTACCGTTGAACGGCCGCAGCTACCTTGATCTCTTAGGACTGCAGGCGGGTGTCGCCCCGACGACATCAGGTTCGATTCAACAAGACCGCGCTGTTTCGGGGATGAGCTCGATGGGGGTCGGCAATGTGTCCGTTAACGGACAACGTGAGACGGCAAATGCATTTCTGGTCAACGGCGGCGACGTGAGTGAGGGCCGCAACAATGGCGCCGGTTTGATTCCCAACCTCGATTCCATCCAAGAGTTTCGGCTGATCACGAACAGTTTCGACGCCGAGTATGGCAAGTTCAGCGGCAGCGTGATGAACGCTATCACGAAATCGGGCACAAATAGCTTTCATGGCGACGTCTTCGAATTTCTGCGAAACGATAAATTCGATGCACGGAATTTTTTCGATCCGACGAAAGCCGAGTTAAGAAGAAACCAATTCGGATATGCGGTGGGCGGCCCATTCTGGAAAAATAAGTTGTTTTGGTTTACCGATTATCAAGGAACGCGCCAAGTAGTTGGCGCGAGCACCGGATTGGTCAGCGTTCCATCGCCTGACGAACGTGCGGGCGACTTCGATCCGTCGAGTTTTGTCGACGCCAACGGAAATTTGCAGACGGTCAAAGGTGATTATTGGGCGCAAACTCTAGCAACGCGCCTTGGCTACGGAGTGCAGAATGGAGAGCCATATGGATTTCCGGGCTGCGGTTCCACGGCCGATTGCGTTTTTCCAGATGGCGTGATTCCGCAGCGCGCATTTGCGCGCCCGGCCATGGGCATACTGCCCTATATTCCGCTTCCTAACCAGGCCAGTGGAGCATATGCCGATTCCAGCCAAAGAAACTCCGTCCGCGACGACAAGATGGGTCAGCGGGTGGACTTTATCAATAACCTGACTGGCAACTGGTCCTTCTACTATCATTTCGACGATTCCACAGTTGATAGCGCGCTTCCCGATAACGGCGGCAATATACCTGGATTTTCCTCCAGTACGCCCACGAGGGCCCAAATGGCCGTGATGAGCAATACGAAAACATTTGGCGCGACGCAGGTGAACGAATTCCGGCTGAGCTTCTTCCGCACAGCGACAGTTACCGATCAGCCCACCGGCGGTTTTGCAAAATTGGCCGACCTTGGTTTTGTGACTGGCGCTAATACCTTGGGCATCATTCCATCGGGTCCCGCCGGTTTTCCGCAAACGGTACCCCCTGTTTACTTCAACAACTTCTCTATGGGCGTCCCGACACTGACCACATTCCAGCCTAATAACACCTGGTTAATTTCGGACGGATTTTCGAAAGTCGTGGGTTCGAACACTTGGAAATTCGGCGGCGAATTCCGCTATTTGCAAATCAACGAAAGAAATACCTGCGCTCCGAATGGCGATTTTACGTTCGACGGCAGCGAAACCGGCTCCGATATCGCGGATTTTCTGATCGGCGCGCCAGTGAGTTACAACCAGTGCAGCCAGCAATTCCTCGATTCGCGAACGCGATATGGCGCTCTTTACGTTCAGGACTCCTACAAAGTGAAGCCCAATTTCACGTTGAACCTCGGACTGCGCTGGGAAGTTAGCATGCCTTGGTATGACACGCAGGGCAAAATCGAAACCATTGTTCCGGGCTTACAATCCACGCAGTTTCCCACGGCGCCCCTAGGCTGGGTAGTTCCAGGTGATCCGGGCATTCCGAGCACGCTCGCGCCTACACGATATAACAACTTCGCACCGCGCATCGGCATTGCATACTCGCCGGATTTCAGCGACGGACTTCTTGGCAAGATTACCGGCGGTCCCGGCAAAACCAGCATTCGCGCCGCGTTTGGCATCTACTACACTTCCATTGAAGACTTGAACTTGTTCTATGAAGTGGGCGATGCGCCGTTTGGATTGTACTGGGTAAGCCCTCAGCCGGTAAGCTTCGATCAGCCATTCCAGACGCGCTCGGACGGCAGCTCCCAAACACAGCGGTTCCCATTCACGATTCCCATTCCGGGCAGTCCTGCGAACAAGACATTGGATTATTCGGTCTATCTTCCGATTTCCTATTCTCCCGGTTATTCAATTCACAATCGGATGCCCTACGCCGAGGATTACAACTTCACGATTCAGCGGGAAATTTCAAAATCTACAATACTCACGTTTGCTTTCGTCGGTACGCAAGGCCATAAGCTGATTGCGCAATATGCCGCCAATCCGGGTAATCCCGCGCTGTGCATGCAACTAAATCAGTTGGGAGCGACGCCGACCTGCGGACCTAATGGAGAGCAGACCACGTATACGCTGCCGGACGGAAGCCAAGTATTCGGAACAAGAACAGCGCTCGGACCGGCGTTTGGCCAGGGAAACACGTACACGGCGAATATCGCTAACTCAAACTACAATTCGCTTCAAATATCGGCGGAACGTAAAGCCTCCAACGTCACCTTCCTTCTTGCCTACACATACTCAAAAGCTATTGATAATGCTTCCGGCTTCGGCGATTGGGTCAACTTCACGAATTACCGCTTGAGCCGCGCCTTGTCGTCTTACGATCTGACCCATAACTTCGTCGCCAGCTACAACTGGGCGGTGCCATTCGACCGGGCTTTTTCAAAGGTGCCGAAGCGCCTTACCCAGGGCTGGCAATTTATCGGCATCAGCCGCTTCTCTACCGGGTTCCCAATCACTATGAGGCAATCCGCCGGAGATCAATCGTTGATTGGCGAAAGCTCGACCGATACGCCCGACCTGATCGGTAACGTCCAAACCCAGGATCCGCGAAATCCCGGGCCTAATGGCGCGAACACGTACTTCCTGCCCGATGCATTTATTTCGCAACAATACGGCCAGTTCGGCACTTCCAATCGGCGTTTCTTCCACGGACCCGGCCTTCTGAATACGGATTTCGCACTGTTAAAGGACACCCGCATTACCGAATCGATGTCGTTTCAAATTCGGGCGGAATTCTTCAATCTCTTCAATCACACGCAATTTAATAATCCGAGCGGCAATTTCAGCAGCGGCAATTTCGGCGTGGTGACCAGCGCCCGCGCCCCGCGCATTGGCCAGTTCAGCGCGAAGTTTATATGGTAGGAAAATAGTTTCTACCAGAGTGAACGTTCGATTTTTCCGATGTTTTAGCTTTGTCGCGCTCTGCGGCGCGCTCGTCTTGCAAGCTGCGGACGATGCTGCGGTGTACCGGCAGCGCGCAATTGCATTTTCGCAAAGCAAGCAGTGGAAACAGGCCATTGGCGAGTACCGCAAGGCCATAGCCCTGGAGCCTGGTAGCGCTGAAACTCACTACGACTTGGCACTGGCCTTGAAATATAAAGGCGACTCCGTTGGAGCCAAGACGGAGTTTACGGAAACCGTTCGGCTTCGGCCCGATTGGTCTGCTGCACACTTCGGACTTGGAGCCGCTTGCCACGATCTGGGCGATGATGTTGCAGCAAAGCGCGAGCTTCGGCGGGCAATTGAACTGGATGCTAAAAACGCCGCGGCAACACGCTATCTCGCTGTGCTGTTGTTATCGGGGAAAGAGCCGGGTGATGCTATTCCTCTGCTTCAAAAGTTGATAAAGCTGCAGCCGGGAGCGCCTGACCCGCTGAAACTGCTTGCCGCTGCCTACCTTGAAAACGGCGAGCCGCAAAACGCCTCTCCGCTGTTTGCGCAATATCTGAAGAAGCGCGAAACTGACGCCGAAGCGCACTATTCGTACGGGGTCGCGCTAGGGCAGGCCGGAGAGTTTACGCAGGCTCTTGCAGAATTCCGACGCTCGGCGGCGCTCAAGTCGAATTTTGGCCCGGCGCATCAGAGCATTGGGATAGCGCTCCGTCGGATGGGCGATTCCAACGGTGCATTGCGCGAATTTCGCATTGCGGCCCGGCTGATGCCGCGGAACCCTGTGGCGCTGAGCGATCTCGGAATGGCGTTGAAGGAAGCGGGCCAGAGGCAGGAGGCAATAGCTACGTTGAAGCGCGCGCTGGCAATACAGCCGGATCTGGAACGTGCTCGATATGGCCTCGGTATTTTGCTGCGTATGCAAGGCCGGCAAACGGAAGCAGCGGCCGAGATGCGTGAAATTCGGGAACTGCACCAAACGCGTTTTCAACTTGTCCAAAGCAAGAAACTGATTGGCGATGGTATTGCCCTCATGAAAGCGCGGCAATGGGACGAAGCTCTTAAAAAATTCCAGCAATCGGCACAAATCAGTCCTAATTTGCCGTCAAATTATTATTACCTTGGGTTGGCATATGAAAAGCTGGGACAGCGTGATGAAGCGCGGCAGGCATATGAGAAGGCGCTCGATTTGGACCCCGACTACGCTGAAGCGCACATGAGCCTGGGTGTCCTCTATGCGCGGCAGCACGATAAGGAAAACGCATTGAAACAGTTGCATGAGGCGGTGCTGAGCGATCCGGATCTCGCGGAAGCGCATTACGACCTCGCTATCGTGCTCGCGGTGGACAAGCCGGATGAAGCGGCAAGCGAGTTATCGGAAGCTATCGAAATTAAGCCGGACTATCTTGACGCGCGTATGCTGCTCGGCAATCTTCTCGCAAAGCAAAATCAAATCGACCGCGCCGCAGCAGTGTACCGGGATGTGATCCGGCGCAATCCGAAGTCAGCCGAGGCATACAACAATTTGGGGTTGCTATGGCTGCAGGCGGGGAAATTAGGCGATGCGAAGGCGGCCCTCCAGCAGGCCGTACACTACAAGCCTGACTATGCGGCAGCACATTACAATCTGGGATTAGCGTTGCGTCAATCGGGGGATGCGGCTGCCGCTGCCACCGAGTTTTCCGCAGCCCACCGCCTTGACCCCGCCATCCCGGAATAAGTCAGCGCAAAGCGAACGTGAAGACGTCGGCTCCGGCGGCGATGGCGACGTACTGTACACCCTTCACTTCATAGCTCATCGGCGAGGCATTCATCGATTGGCCGGTATTGAAATGCCACAACGACTTGCCGGTGCGGGCATCCACTGCCTCAAAACTGTCCGCATCATTCCCAAAGAAGACTAGTCCGCCGGCAGTGGTCATCGTGCCGCCCCACGATCGTCCGCCGCCCACTTGTGGATATCGCCAGACAAATTTACCTGTCTCCGGATTGTAAGCCGTTAAAATCTTCTGGCCGTATTCGCCGGGGCCATGCTTTACACCGGTGGCATAGAACGTTTTTCCTTCTGCAAATTGTTGCGGCTTAGAAAAATAGATATCGCAGTTTTCCAGTGCCATGAAATAGAAGAGGCGGGTGCCGGGGTTGTAAGAGGGCGAAAACCAATTTGTCGCGCCCGTGTAGCCTGGGCAAATTGTCGTTCCTTCGGCACTTGGCTGCACTCCGGTTCGAATGGGGCGGCCGTTGGCATCCACCCCCTTTGCCCAATTCAGCTTTTTGACGAATGGAACGGCGGAAAGAAACTTTCCGCTGGCGCGATCGAGGATATAGAGGAAACCGTTGCGATTCGCTTGCACAAGGAGTTTACGAGGCTTGCCTTGATAGGTTGCATCTACCAACACAGGGGTTTGCGTCGCGTCGTAGTCGAACAAGTCGTGCGGCGTGAATTGGAAATACCATTTCAATTTGCCCGTGTCGGGGTCGATCGCAAGCACACAGGACGTATAGAGATCGTCTCCCGGCCGGCTGGATCCATCAAAATCCGGCGCCGCATTGCTGGTAGTCCAATAAACAATGTTCAACTCCGGATCAAACGTTCCGGGCATCCAAGTGGTCGCTCCGCCACGAAGATACATATCGCCGGGCCAGCTCGAGTTACCGAATTCACCGGGGCCGGGAATGGTCCACAGCCGCCATGCCTCCTTTCCGGTCTCTACATCGAAAGCCGCGAGGAATCCGCGGACGCCGTCGTCGCCGCCTGACGTGCCCACCAAAACTTTGTTCTTTACTACGAGCGGTGCGCTGGTGGCGCCGTAATTTTTGTTTCCACCCGCATAAGCGACATCCCACAGCAAATGACCGGAGCGGGCATCGAGGCATAGCAAATGGGCATTGTCGGTCTCCATGTAAACCCGGGAATGCCAAAGCGCTACGCCACGATTATGATGCGAAGAAGCGTCGTCGATCAACCCTTCCGTAACCGGCCGCGAGTAATGCCAGATGGAGCGACCGGTGCGCGCGTCCAACGCAAAAGCGTCATTGGCGGATGTAACGAACATGATGCCGTTAGCGACTACTGGCGTCACTTCGAGAAGGCGTGAATTCGGCGAGTGAAATACCCACTGAGCGCGCAGGCGACCGACATTTTCCGGGCTAATTTGCGCAAGCGCGGTATAGCGCTGCCCGGAATAGTCGCCGTTGTAAGAAAGCCAATTCCCGTAAGCGCGTTTTAAAAGATCGGAAGGAGTGATATCAATGGCCGCCGAAACCAGCCCGTCCGCTCCGTTCGGCGCACGCGCTAGAAGGATACATCCGCTTATACCTGCAAGTAACGCGGCAAACCGCCATCTACGGCTTATTGGCATTGTTCTCTCATAATTGCAGTTTGAATGATGCGTCCGAGACGGATTGTAGCAAGCTAATGCTATCCGGTCGCGCATTGCCGCAGACTTCTATGGTGAAATGCTTTTTGATGGATTCGTGCCGTGTGAGGCTTTCAATGCGATACCAATGGTATGCCGCTGTTGCGCTCCTGTTACCGATGGCGACGATTCCGTTAAGAGCCCAGGAGAACGGTGGTCAGCAGCTATTTGGGTCGTTGTGCGCGGGCTGCCATGGCTTGGATGCAAAGGGTGGCGAGCATGCCCCGAACATTGCCACCGCCGCTAGCGTTCAGAAGTTATCCGATTTCGAGTTGACTCGTATTATTCACAACGGCATTCCCTCCGCAGGCATGCCTGGCTTCGGCTCCGTGCTTAAGGCAGATCAGATCGTGGCGCTTGTCACTTATCTACGCGTTCTCCAGGGAAAAACCAAAGCGGTTGTCGTTCCCGGAAGCCCGGAAGCGGGACGAGGGCTTTTTTTCGGGAAGGCGGGCTGCGCCGAGTGCCATATGGTGGATGGGAAGGGTGGATTCATCGCCGCCGATCTCTCCGGCTATGGGAGTAGCCACTCGCCGGAGGCCATTCGCAAGGCGATCTTAGAGCCAAACGCAGATCTCGACCGCCGAACGCAAATAGCGACCGTGATGGCAAAAGACGGCAAGAAGTACACCGGCATGGCCCGAAATGAAGATAATTTTTCCATTCAATTACAAACGCCCGACGGCGTGTTTCACTTGTTCGAAAAGGCCGATATCGCGAGCTTTCACTATCAGCCGCGAACTTTGATGCCCGACTCCTATGGCACGAGACTCACCAAAAAGGAGATTGATGATTTGGTAGGCTATCTGGCCAAGGGTGGCGGAGAGCGGGGGTCGTCAACGCGAGAGGATGGCGATTTTTAGTTCATCGATGCCGACTTGTAGCGAGAGGCCAGACGCCCGGTAGCCTCGGAAGTATCGATGTTCGCGATCAGCAGGCCTTCTTTGCCGTAGGGCTGAAAGGCGAGTAAGGTGCCGTCCGGCCGCGCGATGGCCGATGTTGTGGGCGACCCGTCGCTCGCGCAATTCACACTTGCGAAGAAGCAAGTGTTCTCGGCCGCCCTGCATAAGATCGCTTTCTCGTGAAAGGAATTCGTGGGGTCTGCAAAACTCGACGGACGATAGCTGCCGGGTTCGGCTTCATGAACATGAGGATGAAAGACGACATGCGCGCCATGCCGGACTGCCCAACGAACCGTTTCCGGATAACGCCAACCCTCATGGCAAATAGAAATGCCGAAGATCAGAGCACCGGAGTTAAAGACTTGCCGTCCGGCCCCCGGTGAATAGAGGTTGTCTTCGGACGGGTCGAGTTGCACTTTGTCCTGAAACCCGGCTATCGTCCCGTCGCGATTAATAACCAGCGCCGAGATTAGCAGCGAACCATTCACGACGCGTTCCGTGCCCAGAATTACCGTGAGATTCGCTTTTGCTGCACCTGCCGCAACGCTAGACCAGGCGCTTTTCAGGAATTCAGGATTGGGTGGGGGAATGGTTCTGCCAGCGAGCCGATAACCGGGAACAAAGCATTCCGGGAAACAGATAATATCGGCGCGCTCGGCCCCTGCTTGCGCGATCGCGTTTTCCGCCGCTGCGACCGAGGCCTCGGGCGATGCCGGAAATCGTAAGTTGGCAAGTGCGATTCGAATATTCGGCATGGGATATTTCAATGTTAAGCGGGGTCAGTGAGCTAGGACAATTTCGTTATGGCTGGATTTCATCTGGTTCTCGCGCCAAAGAAATATCATTGAAAGAAATATGGCGCTCACTACCGACGCAATTGTTGAAACAGCTCTTTACGTTGCCAATGTTGATCGTGCGGCGGAATGGTACCGGCGAATCTTCGGTTTTCCAATTATTTTTCAGCAAGAAGACCGGCTTCGAGTATTGGAAATAGGAGAGAAGCAGGTCTTGCTGCTCTTCAAAGAAGGGGCATCATTGCGCCCACAGAATTTGCCGGGTGGCACAATACCGCCGCACGATGGCTCCGGACCGGCGCACATGGCCTTTGGAATGAATACAGCGGACGCCGAACAATGGGAAAAGCTGCTGACAGAGAACGGGGTCGAAATCGAAGGCCGGGTTGATTGGGGAGAAGGCGATAGAAGTCTTTACTTTCAAGACCCGGACAACCATGTTTTGGAATTGATAAGCCACGATCATTGGCGAAAGGTGGCGAGACAGCAGGGCGGGCAACCACGTTAGTGGTTTGGTCGGGGCGGGGCGATTCGAACGCCCGACCCCCTGCGCCCAAGGCAGGTGCGCTACCAGGCTGCGCTACGCCCCGACATGTATGGACACTTCATTTTAAACTACAGCCCAGATCGTCCAAGGCGCTCCCGGCCGTTCGGGCTAACCTAGAGGAATCTCTCCTGTTATGCCGTCTCGCAACCCTGGCAAATTGAAAGCTTCTTACGTTCCGATTGCCATCGGAGCAGTCGTGCTCCTTCTGCTGATTGCCGCGGGTCTATATCTAAGCCATTCTCAAAAGCCGGAGCAGCCGGAGGCCGAAGCTTCTGCCGAAGCCAAGGCATACGTCAAGAATCTCGATCTGAGCGATGTGCGGATGCAAGCCGCGGAAAACTTCATGCAGCAGCGAGTGGTGGAAATATCCGGAAATATTTCCAACAAGGGCAGCCGCGCCTTAAATGAAGTGGAGGTCTACTGCCTTTTCTACAGCGCAGCCGGACAGTTGGTTCATCGCGAACGGGTGCCGATTGTTCGCGCCAAGGGAAAACCGCTGTATCCGGGTGAAACCAGGCCTTTTCGCCTGCCTTTCGACGCGCTGCCGGAGAATTGGAACCAAGCTATGCCGGGTCTTGTTGTTGCTGGCATCGAATTTAGCCGTTAGAAGCGCGCCGGCATGACTATTCTTGTCGTTGACGACGATCGGGATCAAAGGGAGCTTCGCTCGCTATTGCTTGCCCGCAATGGCTTTGAGGCGCTTCCTGCGGCGGATAAAATAAGCGCCAAACGGCTGGCGGCCACTCACCATCCGCAAGCGGCTGTTGTGGACCTTGGACTTCCCACCATACAAGATGGGCTCGAACTAATACGCGACTTAAAAACCCTCAACGCGGCCATACGAGTTGTGGTTCTTACCGGCTCCCCGCAAAAGGTGCTGGCCAACAATCTTGATTTCGCCGCGGTGGACGATCTCTTCGTCAAACCGGCGTCCACAACCGCCCTCATCCGTAAACTGCGTTCGTATGAAAGCAGTGCCCGAGATTAAGGAATTTGCGAAAATTATTGATCAAGTTTGGGTTGTGCGCCGCCCGCGGTTGCGTTTGAATTTCCCGGCGTTGCTGGTACCTGCGCCGCATGGGCGGTCTTCGCGAAATCGGTTTCCAGTTGATGGGCAATCTTCAAGGCGACATCTTCGCTCGCACCATGAAATTTTGCGCCTCGGCTTTCCTGCGTAGTTGCCCACAACACGTCGCCATCGCGATTGCATAAACGGACGGTGGCATACGCTTCGTGCTTCCGTTCGCGAATCCGCTCGGATTCGTTTTCCGAACCTGACATTCCTCCGAATATGCCCGCAGCGCTTCGGATCGTGTTCCCGCGGCCGGAATAGAGCCCGCCGTTGGCGCGACCGTTCGCTCCGCTATCGCTGTCGTACGTATCGGTGAAAGCTGTATCGTTTGCCGCTCCTTTTAACGTGACGTCGGCGCGATCGGGATTATCGGTTAGCGTGAAAAGATGCGATTGCTGCAGGCTCGAAATGATAAGCTGCCGGATCGCTTCGGCGCTGTCGTTGCCCGCAAGGGCCTCTACATAGACGCGCTTGATTTTTATGAGGCTCTTAACAGCGGGAGGGGCAGGAGTGGCGGGCGCGGTCGGGGCACTTTCCTGCGACTGCTCAGGAGGCGCGGCTAGCAACGCGCCGGTCATGAATAGGAGCGCTAAAAATCTCATCCCTTGCCGGCCTTTCTGGCTTCCTCGTCTTGAAATTGCACTTGCTGCCCGGTACGGGCTTCGAGCGACACCAGCGCGGCGCGAATGTCATGCTTATCCACGCGAAATATCATCGCCTCCTGGTGGCCGTCGTCGTCCTGGAAACCGATAGTCAAAAAGTGCTCGCGCTTCTTCGCGAGCAGGAATAGAGGCGAGATCACGGTTGCCGAGATATAGCGCCGGTCGACTTTCTGGCCGTATTCGAGCAGGTTAATTCGCTCGTAGGGAACCTTAATTTCCGTTTGTTTCGAGCGAAAGACAAAATAGGTTTCATCCGTCGTTTGAATTACGCCATTATTGTGCAGCGGAATATCGGGCCGGGTTCCGCCTACGTATTCGGCGTGGTCGCCCCTTGGTCCACCGGCAAATGCGGAAACGGAACACGCCAAAATAAGAACGTAAAACCACCTACACATCCATGGAAAGTGTGGGGCGATAGCGGCTAACGTCTCATTCGACCTGCTAGTAGTCGCCCGTTTTTGCTGCGATATTCTCGGAGCAAGGTGGTGCGCATGTACGTTCGACGCTGGTTTTGGCGAATTGCATGTCCGCTGTTCTGTGCGGTGTTCTGTATTGAAACGCTGCTGGCGTTCCAGCGCCCATTTCGACAGTATCCTGGAGTGGAATATTACGACATGCCGCTGCCTCCCGACTGGCAGGCGAAATCCGAATGGGCGTTTGCACGGCTGATGTTTCCGCCGGGCCCAAATGACGGATATCGCGGACGATTCGATGGCGACTGGCGGCAAGGTTCGTCGCTTTGGACCCAGGATTACCCGCGGGCCGATCGCCATTTTTCACGGGCGCTGCGGCGGCTCACGCGCATCGACGTGCGCTCAGTGGAAGAGCCAGTAAATCTCGACGATGGCAACGAAGTTTATAACTGGCCCTGGGTTTACGCCGTACAGGTCGGCGAATGGGGAATAACGCAGGCCCAGGCGAACAAGTTGCGGGATTATCTTTTGCGGGGAGGCTTCTTTATGGCCGACGATTTTCACGGGACACTGGAGTGGTCGGTTTTCCAGCAGAGCATGAAGATGGTATTTCCGGACCGGCCGATTATCGACATTCCGGACGACGATCCTATCTTTCACACCGTTTACGATCTTGAAGATCGTTATCAGATTCCCGGCGCGGAACACCTGGCGACCGGGCACAAGGCCGATGGTTACACGGCGCACTGGATGGGGATTTATGACGATAAGGGCCGCATCATGGTCGCCATCTCATTTAATTCTGATGTCGGCGATTCGTGGGAATGGGCCGACACTCCCGAATACCCGGAACGCTTTTCCGCGCTCGGCATTCGTATTGGCGTGAACGACGTTGTCTACGCCATGACGCATTAACTGCGCACATTGTGATGAAGGCGAGGGTAGCCTCGCCCTCTTGTCTTAAGCGCCGGTCGCGCTTGTCTTCGCTTCCGCTGGTTTCGCGTCGGGTGAAGAAGTAGATGCTTCCCCCGCTGCCTCGTCTGTGTTGACGATTTCGATTTTTCCCTTAAAGTAAGCGCCGTCTTCAATCACAATGCCCGGCGTACGCAGATCGCCAACCAGCCGACCACCCTTCCGGATTGTTATTTTTTTGGATGCTTCCACGTCGCCATTGACGCTTCCCAGTACGTCAACTTCCCGCGCCATGGCGCCGGCGCCTACGCGCCCGCTGGTTCCTACCGTAAGCCGGCAGTTCGATACGTCGAGCGAGCCATCAACCTGGCCGTCCACGTGCAGATCCTCTCTGCTTCTAATTTCCCCGCGAATTACCATCGCCTTGCCAATGATCGTGATGCCCAGCGGCGCCGAGCTGATTCTTTGCGGAACGGGCTCCGGTTTCGTATCCAGTGCAGGGCTGAATTTTGCCGGCTCCTGTTTTCGATCACTCCACATTCATCCTCCAGACCTTTCGTTTGTGGCGCGCGCCAAATTGCAAAGGCGTGTATTAACCCAAACGAAATTTAGTTTTTCTCTTCAACTATAACGTTGTTCGAGATAACGGGCGAGGTCTGCCGCGTCCAAGGGGTGCGGAGCGTGAGCGAGGGGTTGTCTACTAATCTTCGTCGTGATGCGCCGAGAGTTGCGTCACTACCGAAAGATCTTCAAGTGTCGTTACGTCTCCCGTCACTGCGTTCGTCGTAACAATCTCGCGAAGCAAGCGCCGCATAATTTTCCCACTGCGTGTTTTGGGCAGTGCATCGGCGAAGCGGATTTCTTCCGGTCTTGCGAACGCGCCTATCTCCTTCGCCACCCATTGGCGAAGTTCTTTGCCGAGGTCTTGATGGTTCCAATCGCCCGCTTTGAGCGTCACAAACGCGCATACGGCCTGCCCGGTAATCTCGTGCGGCTTGCCGACGACAGCGGCTTCGGCAACGGCAGGATGATGCACGAGCGCCGATTCAATCTCCATTGTGCTAAGCCGGTGCCCGCTCACGTTCATTACGTCATCCACTCTACCGAGCACCCAGTAGTAGCCATCCTCATCTCTACGCGCGGCATCACCGGTAAAATAACAGCCCGGCACGCGCGACCAGTACTGATCTTTGAAGCGCTGCGGATCTCCCCATATGTTGCGGATCATGCTCGGCCACGGCTTCCGGACAATCAGATAACCCTCCCGGTTTCCTTCCACGGGTTGACCCTTGCTGTCCACAATATCGGCGACGATGCCGGGGAGGGGAAGCGTGCCCGATCCAGGCTTCAGTGGCGTTGCGCCCGGCAACGGCGAGATCATGATCGATCCTGTTTCGGTCTGCCACCATGTATCGACAATCGGGCAGCGTCCTTTCCCGATTACGCGGTGATACCATTCCCACGCTGCCGGATTGATCGGCTCGCCGACCGATCCGAGCACTCGCAAGCTCGACAAATCGCGCGAGTTCGGCCACTGGTCACCTTGGCGGATGAGCGCGCGAATCGCCGTCGGCGAAGAGTAGAAAATCGAGACGCGATACTTTTCAATGATGCGCCAGAAGCGGTCGAAGGCCGGATAATCCGGAGCGCCTTCGTACATCACGCAGGTTGCTCCCGCGGCGAGTGGGCCGTACACGAGGTAGCTATGTCCGGTTACCCAACCCACATCGGCAGTACACCAATAGATGTCATCCTCCTGCAGATCGAACACCCATTTGGTGCTCATCATCGTCTGCAACAGATAGCCTGCCGTTGTGTGCAAAATGCCTTTCGGCCGGCCTGTTGTGCCTGAAGTATAAAGAACGTAAAGCGGATGCTCGGAATCGACGGGAACGGCCGGGCAGTTCTCAGCCGCGGCTTCGTTTGCCGCATCTTTCGACAACTCCGCGTCTAATTCATGCCACCAAAAATCGCGGCCGTCCATCATGGGCAGTTGCGACCCGGTGCGTTTGCATACGATCACGTTCTTTATCGTGGGGCATTCCTTTAACGCCTCGTCAACAGCGCCCTTCAAGTTCACTTCTCTGCCGCGTCGCCAACCGCCGTCGGCTGTAATCACGAGCGACGCCCCCAGATCCTGTATGCGGGCGCGCAATGCCTCCGCCGAGAAGCCACCGAATACAACGCTGTGCGTGACACCTAAACGCGCGCAAGCAAGCAGCGTAATGGGTAACTCGGGAATCATAGGCATGTAGATCACGGCTTTATCGCCGGTCTTCATGCCCTTGTTCTTAAATACTGTAGCCAGGCGGCAAACCAGCCGGTGCAGTTCCTGATAAGTAATAGCGCGCTGATCGCCCGGCTCGCCTTCAAACAAAAGCGCAACTTTGTTTCTGCGAGGTCCTGACAAGTGACGGTCCACGCAGTTATAACAAGCATTGAGCTTACCGCCCGAAAACCATTTCGCGAACGGCGGCTGCCAGTCGAGCGAAGTGGTGAAATCTTCGAACCAAGTCAGCTCCTTACGAGCCAGATCTCCCCAGAATGCCGCCGGGTCCTCCTTCGCCTTGTCATAAAGAGCTTGATACTCCTTCATGCTCTTGATATGGGCGTGGCTTGAAAACTCTGGACTGGGCGGGAAAGTGCGGATTTCACTCATGAACAATCAACGGTTCCGGTGCTTAGTTTATCGCACCGCGCTAAGTTAAAAGCGTGGGAAGGCTCCTCATCTATCTTGGGGCGTTGTTGCTGACGATCGGACTGATTGTGTCCGCGCTGGAGCATTTCTCGCCGCATTTCCACAAGCTGCCGGGCGATATCGTGTGGCGCGGCCGCCACGGAACCTTCTACTTTCCGATTGTTACCTGCCTCGTCCTAAGCTTGATTGCGTCCCTGGTGCTCTGGCTGCTGAACCGGCGATGATGTGGCCTCGCACGCTCATTTTTTCGCAGCAGGATCTCCCGTGGGCGGCGGGGCGTGATCGACGGCGGCACGAGGGCCTAATAGCTCGGTGAGAACCGGCGTCAGCGCATCTGCCCAAATTTGATAGGCCTTTGCGGTTGGATGCAGCCTGTCTTTTGCATTCATCATGCCGTCGAACAATTGCCCATCGGCCGAGGCGAGCTTGTTATTGATATTGAGGTAACGAATTTTGCCGCTGTAGTGCGCGATCACTGAGCCATCGGCGTTCAACATCTGTTGTCCATCGTCAAGCTTTGCAAGATTGTGATTGATGCTGTCGATAATAGGCATCAGCGCCATATTGTCGTTTCGCGGGAAAATTCCCATCACGATGATGGTTGCCTGTGGCGCCTTGTCCTGGATTACGTGCAGGATTGACTGAAGACCTTCGGTGATTTCGCCGGCGCGCGCTGGAACGCTCCCCGTAGATGAGCCGTCGCCAACATTATTGGTACCGGCGAGTAATACGACGACTTTGGGGTTGACTCCGTCCAATTCGCCGTTTTCTAAACGCCAGAGAATATTCTGCGTTTTGTCGGCTCCCCATCCAAAATCGGCCGCGTTCCAACCGAAGAAATTTTGCTTCCAGTTAGCGAGCAAGGCCGGATAATCGGTAGCGCCCCAGCGCCGGGTGATCGAATCGCCTTCGAAGTAAACATCGATGCCCCCGCTCTTTGCTTTTGCGAGCAACTGTGAGTGAGCCACCAGCGAGTTGGCGTCGGTCCGGAAAACCGGTACATTCGCCGGAAGACGCCAAGGCTGCGGATGATAGTCGAAGAACTTGTCTGCCCAGGGAATAAAGTATTTCCAGTTGGGAGCGTCAGTGTGACCGGCGTCGTGCTGCCGCCACGCGAGCTGGCCGTCGAGTAGCCCATAATTCACGGGGGGCATCCTGGCTGTGTGATAATCGTCGCCCAAGCCAAGATCTTTCGCGCTCAGTAATCGGAAGACTTCACCGGCAGCGACCGTCGCCATGAAACTGCCTCGCTGATCGAGCCATTTTGCATCGCCCCTTGCAGGAACTCCATAGCTGATGAATGTGGGGCGGGGCGCGCAGAGGGCAATCAGTTCGTTCGAATCCACCGGCAAATCGGAGGCGTTCTTACTTCCGAACGAAGCCTGCGATGCGCCATACTTCATAAAATTGCCGGCCATCCAGTGATACTCGCCCGTTGCTGTCAGGTTCTCGACAGCTTCTCCGAAGTTGCGCCGATACGGTTTGGCCCCTCCCTCACCGGAAGAACCGACTAATACAACGGCAAAACGAGTGTCGAATGCCATCGTCACCAGGGCTGCTTTACCGTACCGCGAAACGCCTTCGATGCCCACATGCTTTGCATTGACGCTCTTGTCGGTCTCAAGATAATCGAGACCGCGAGAAGCGCCCCATGCCCAAGCCCGCAGGGCACCCCAATCGTCGGGTTTGCGGGGCTGCCCTTTATTGGTGAGGCCGATGATGCCTTTAGTCAGCCCCGCGCCGTTATCCGCTTGAATGCTGCTGGTATCGAGGAGTGCATATCCCCATCCGCCGGCAATGAGCTGCTGTATCGCGGGCGGGTCGGTTCCTAACATTTTTTTATATTCGGGATGACTTGCGAGGAAGCGGCGGATGGCGGCGCTACTGAACATGATCATTACGGGCACCGGATCTTTTGCGTTTGCCGGCGTCACGAGCGTCATTTCGATATCGACGCTGATGGACGGGTAGGCGGAATTATCAACATGCCCGATTAGCTGTTTTTCAATGACCGGGAAAACGCCTGTTTTCGAATTGGCGATACTCTTGACGGTCCAGGTAGCTTTCGGTACGTTTGGCGGAATACGGCCGAGCACCTCGCGCTCAAAGTCCTCGACAATTTCGGGGCGGCGCTGGTTCCACCATTGTGCTGCCGACGTGACCTTCCACCCGTTCTTTAACGTAAGGGCATCGGGCAGATCGCCATAGGGATTGGCTTTAGCCTCGTCGTAGTTCGCATGATTTGGAGCTTTTTCGTTGCCGCTGGGGCCGGGGCGGAGCGCCTTGATGCCGAGCTGATCCATCATGTTCTGGTGATCCTGCTCGGCGGTCCAGTTCAATGGCGGCTGTTGTCCCGCAAAGAGCAGAGAGGCGAATATTGCGGGAACGGCAAAAACGGCGAGGCGGGACAGCGCCAGTTCCGGACGGGCGGGGAAGTTCATGCTTGACCCTCGAACAAAATAGTATCGGAGAGCGGTTTAAGTAGGTCGATTTACCGGCCTGACCGTGCCAAGCAGATCGAGTGGGTTTCGCCCTGCCCGCTCATTCGATGCCGAGCTTTACCTGCATTTCTTCGAGCGAAATTCCGCTTGTCTCCGGATAGTAAAAGAGGACCAGGAAAAAGTCGAGGACCATCATCGCAGTGAAGAAAATAAACGGATAGGCTCCGGAAGAGCTTGCGAGCATCGGGAACACGAGCGAGATAGCGGCGTTGGTGATCCAATGCGAAGAACTGCCAATGCTCTGACCTTTGGCGCGCGCTCGCGTGGGAAACACTTCTCCGGGATACAGCCACACAACCGCGCCTTGTGAAATAGCAAAGCAGGCGATGTAGGCCATCAGCAGCCATACGAGCCAACCCATGTGAGTATGGGTGAGAAACAAAACGGATATCAATGCTAAGCAGATAACAAGTCCGGCGGTTCCGGTCAGCAGCAGTTTTTTGCGGCCGAATTTGTCGATCACGGACATGGCTCCAAGCGTTGCCACTAGATTCATGGCGCCGACGGCCACTGCCTGCAGATCTCCGGACATCTTCGTTGCTCCCGCAAGCGCGAAGATGTCGTTCAGGTAGTAGAGAATCGCGTTGATTCCGGAAAGCTGGCAGAACATCCCGACGGTTAGCGCAATGAACACAGGGAGCCGGTACTGCCGGGAAAACACACGTACATTCGCGTTCGCTCGCTCCAGGTGAATGGAGGCGACAATCTCGTCGAGTTCGCGTTTGGGATCAGTCTCGCCGGTCTGCTGAAGAACATGTAGCGCTTCATCGAGGTTCGACTTCATTGCGAGCCAGCGCGGGCTGCGTGGAATAAAGAAAAGCATGATAAGAAACAGCGCAGCGGGGATACTGGATACTCCGAGCATCCAACGCCATTCCGCAGCCCCTAGATGGAAGGTGCCGATCAGGAAGTTCGACAGGTAAGCGATCAGAATCCCTACCACGACGTTGACCTGGAAAAGACCGACTAAGCGGCCACGCCAGGCGGTTGGCGCAATCTCGGCGATGTACATCGGCCCAAGGACGGAAGATCCGCCGATACCGAGGCCGCCGATGAATCGAAACACGATGAGCGCCGGCCAGTTCCACGCAAATGCGCAGCCGATGGCCGAAATAACGTAGCAGATCGCCATCGCGCGAAGACTATCCCTTCGGCCAAACTTCTGCCCCGGTATGCCGGCTGTCATGGCTGCAACCACGGTGCCGATAAGCGCGCTCGAAACCGTTACGCCAAGCAGTGCAGGCGAAAGATGATACTGGGTCGAAAGCGCCTGTGTGGTTCCCGAAATGACGGCTGTATCGAAGCCGAAAAGCAGGCCACCGAGAGCGGCTACTACCGTGCTCTTTGCAACAAGGGAGTTGATTGTCATGTTTTGGTTAAGTTCGTATCGGGCAGGTTCGCCGGTTCCAGGAATTATGAATTATAGTGCGCCACCACTTTAATAACCTTGCCATCCGGCGCAAGTTCCATGAATTCACCACACTTGATGCCGTTTTGGTTCACATAGTGCAGGACTATGCTCGAGAGTCCCCACATTACTTCGATGAGATTGAAGGAGAGATTGGGATACGCCTGTAGGCCCTGCTTGAAATAACTGAGCAAGGCTTCTTTCCCAACTACCGTTCCAGTCGAATCGGCCAACAGCCGTGCGGCAACCGGTGAAATGAGAACGACTTCCGGAGCGTAGTGGCTCATGATTGCATTCAAATCATGCGAATTCCAGGCCATCATCCATTCCCGGGCAAACGAGCGAGCTTGTGTTTCTGTCATCGCGGTTTAGAGAGACTAGTAAGCTATCCCGGCGATTTCGATAGTTTGCAAAGCAAGCGTCGCAAAGAGTCGCGACGCGGCACGCAGGAGTGCGCGCGCCACGCGAATCGCAAATATGGGCATCGTTTTCATCAGGACAGGTTACTAGTTTACGATGCGTCCGAGCGTCCGAATCGGCCGCGGTGGTTGAACACAATGCGAAATCTAACTTTTATGCGAAAACAACTTCGTAAGAAACGTAGTGTCGAACCGCCCCGCTTGGAAATCGGCGTTCTCCAAAATGCGTTCGTGCAGGGGAATTGTCGTCGAAATGCCTTCCACAACGAACATGCTAAGCGCGCGCTTCATCCGGCTGATTGCTTCCGCGCGATCGGATCCGTACACAATGAGCTTGGCGATCAAGGAATCGTAATACGGTGGAATCACGCCATCGGTATAGGCCGCGGTGTCGACGCGTACGCCGATGCCTCCGGGTAAGTTGAGTCCGGTGATGCGGCCCGGCGAAGGCGCAAACGTCTCCGGATGCTCGGCGTTGATGCGGCATTCAATGGAATGCCCGCGAGGGGTAACGGGTGTGGTGATAATTTCGTTCAACTTCTCGCCAGCAGCAATCCGTATTTGCGCTTTTACGAGATCGATGCCGGTTACAAATTCAGTAACAGGATGTTCTACCTGAATTCGAGCGTTCACTTCAATGAAATACAACCGCCCTTTTTCGTCCATCAAAAATTCGACGGTTCCGGCGTTAGTGTAGCCGATCACCTTCATGGCTTGCCGCAAGCCATCGGAGATGGACTTCCGCAATTTTTGAGAAACTGCCGGAGAAGGAGATTCTTCGACCAGCTTCTGATGCCGGCGCTGGATCGAACATTCGCGCTCGCCGAGAATTTCGACGTTGCCGTGCTCGTCGGCAATCACCTGAAATTCAATGTGCCGCGGGGTCTCAATGAATTTCTCCATGTAGACGTCGCCGCAGGCAAACGACGATGCTGCTTCGGCTTGTGCCTGGGCTAACAGATGTGGCAACTCGTCG